>ENA-OQDC01000005-OQDC01000005.1-human-gut-metagenome-genome-assembly--contig:-NODE-5-length-169962-cov-13.051373_pt1 | contig 169962 bp, 135 predicted proteins | sample MGYA00242770_ERZ504601 | MGnify/ENA primary metagenome ERZ504601 (study PRJEB26092, sample SAMD00036305) | human gut metagenome | host: Homo sapiens | study: EMG produced TPA metagenomics assembly of...
TTACTGCAGTATTCGCAATGGATGATTTTGAGCTTAGAAAGACTGGGAGCAGCGCAAAAAATGCATACTTTAATGGAGATTTATTATCAATTATTTCTGCTACGGATTTTTTAACTGCATGTACTCTACTTTCTACTTATCAAAAAGGTGGCACTGTAAGCTGTAAGAAAAAAGATGTTTTAAATCTTACATTAGACGAATATCAAAAGTATGCTGATGATTTAACAAACGGATTTGTAGAAGCTGAAAAAATTCTTCAGGAAGAACGAATCTTTTCCAGTAAAGATTTGCCATATTCAACACAGTTTATTCCACTTGCTGTATTATGTACAATCCTTTCTAAAAATAACCAGATTAAAACAACAACTATCAAGAATAAAATAAAACAATGGTACTGGTGCGGAGTATTTGGTGAAATGTATGGCAGTGCAAATGAAACACGATATGTTTTAGACGTTGTAGGTGTTATGGATTGGATTTCAGACGATACCAAAGTACCAAAAACTGTTCAGGATTCCTATTTTAATCCTACAAGATTGCTATCATTACAGTCCAGATTATCCGCTGCTTATAAAGGGATTATGGCATTGATATTAAAAATCATTGCCAGGATTTTATTTCTGGAAGAGAAATGGATTTTTCTGTTTATAAGGCAGAAAAATATTGATATTCATCATATATTTCCAAAAGATTACTGTGAAAAGCAGAAATATGATAAAGCAAAATGGAATTCGGTAATCAACAAAACGCCTATTACTTACTCTACCAATCGAGAAATTGGGGGTGTTGCACCAAGCGTATATCTTACAAAAATTGAAAATAAAGGACAAGTTTCTTCTGATATATTAGACACTTATTTGACAACTCATTGGATTGATGTGGTTTCTTGTAGAAATGATAATTTTCAAGAACATATTATTAAACGTGCAAAGATGTTATTTAAAATGCAAATTTGAAAAAAGCTACAGGAAAAATCGATTTTCTGGAAGAGATAGTGAAGATGTTGTAAATGCATTTTGGCGGAAAATTTAAGTTAAACACTATTAGGGAATATTTTTGTAATCTATTAAAAGGTCTGAATCAGAAAAAGAGAGGTATTTCGAATCAATGTACCATTGGATGAAAATTATTCTTACGATTATTGTTCAAATACCAAAGCAGTAAGTACAACTTTGGAGATTAAAGATGCAATTTTGGAACAAAAGATGAGTCAGAGATTATTCAGTTGATAAAAAAAAGTCCATTTATCAAACAAAGCGAACTTCAGAAAAAACTGGCATTTCATTAGGAACAATAAAAAATAACATTGTGGATAAATTTAACAATTTCCATCTAGGAGTAACACTCAAATGACTAACGATAAAATCCAACAACTAACCCAAGGTCTACAAACTGCCTTCATTGACCAGGCAATTACTTCCAACCTGGCCTATAAGCCACAGTTTGTATCCAACAATTATAAAGAAGGACGAAAAGTAATCTCATCCATCGAAGATGAGCTTTTGTCATGCAATGAATTTTACATCAGTGTAGCTTTTATCACTCAGGGCGGAATCACACCCCTTCTCCAGACTTTACGAGAACTGGAGCAGCGTGGAATCCCAGGTAAAATTCTTACAACCGATTATCTGACATTTAGTGAACCCGAAAGCACTCAGGATGTTGGCAAATTTTAAAAATATCGAACTTAAATGTTCATGTCAGAAGGTTCCAAAGATGGGTTCCATACCAAGGGATACATTTTCAAAAAAGAGAATATCTATCAGATTATTGTTGGAAGTTCCAATATGACGCTTACTGCACTTACAACGAACCGGGAATGGAATACGAAGATCGTAGCAACAGAAGATGGTGAATATACACATACTATATTGGATGAATTTAATCAACTTTGGAACACTGATCAGGCTTTACCTTATGAAGAGTTTATCGATGCATATAGTACGCTTTATACAAAAAATAAAATCATTCAGAAGCCAAAAAAAAATTGCACGGCAGTCAGAAGTTCCTTCATTGGAGATTTATCGGCTTCAGCCAAATTCAATGCAGGTTGGATTTATCAATAATCTACGAAAAATTTATGAGGCAGGAGAGGACAGAGCCTTACTGATTTCGGCGACTGGTACTGGAAAAACATACGCCTCTGCATTTGCAACGCGTGAATTAGGCTTTAAACGTGTTCTCTTTTTGGTACATCGGAATCAAATTGCAAAGCAGGCAATGAAATCCTATCGTAAGGTATTTAATGGAACAGTATCTATGGGAATGGTTACTGGGAAACAGCAGGATTATGATGCAGATTTTGTTTTCGGAACCATCCAGACAATTAGCAAAGAAGAAACTTTGAAACACTATGAGCGGGATCACTGGGACTTGATTATTATTGACGAAGCTCATCACAGTTCTGCTGCCAGTTACAAACGCATCATGGACTATTTTATCCCTCGTCTCTGGCTTGGAATGACTGCCACACCGGACAAACGAGATGACAATCTGGAAGGAAGAAATATTTATGAGATTTTCAATCATCAGATTGCTTATGAAATCCGTTTGCAAAATTGCGATGGAAGAGGATCTTCGGCTTGGTTCCGCCGAGAACGAGCCGTAAGTCCTCAGTGATGGATGCGCGACTTCACGCCGTCACGCCTGGCGTTCCGGAATCACTTGGTGTCGACGCCTTCGGAATCAAGGGCGTCGTTCCACTTCTGGTTCCACTCCTTGACGAGGTCGTTGTAGGACTCGTCTTTATTGGCCGCGTGCTCGACGATGCTCTGGACACGGGAGTCGCCGCCGGTGTTGATGTTGAGTTCGGAATCGGAGTTGAGGTCGTTGAACAGATCCTCCTCGCCGTCAGGAGCCGGTTCGTCGGCGATGAGCTTGACGTTCTTGAAGTCGGAGTAGAGGTCCGGCAGCTTGTCGTCGTCGGCCGCGATCGAGACGCCGCCTTCGTTGTAGGCGTAGTTGGACTTCTCGGTCAGCCACTTGACGAAGATCATGGCCGCTTCCTGGTTGGTGGTGGAGGAGTTCTTGTTGATGCCGTACGCGTAGTCAGAAGCGGAGGTGGCGTACTGCTTGCCCTTGACGGAGATCGGGAACGGCATGTAGCCGACGTCCTTGGCGTTGTCGCCTGCGGACTGGATCTGGGAGACCGCCCAGGAGCCGAGCACCATGGTGGCGATGTCGCCGCTGTTCAGCTTGTTCTTGGAAGTTTCCCAATCGGTGGTGGAGTAATCGTCCTCGGTCAGGCCATCGGCCACGGCGTCATACAGGATCTTGTAGACGTTGTAGGCGTGGGTGCCGTCACCCGGATCCTTGAACGGGTTCTTGGTGTGGGTGAAGACGTTGTTCATGTAGTTGGGATCGCCGGTGGCCGTGCCGCCGATGTACGCGTCCCAGGCGCCCATGGTCCAACCAGCCGCGTAGTTGGTGTACAGCGGAGTGGCCTTGGTCTTCTCCTTGATGGCCTTCAGGTCGGAGATGAATTCCTTCGGGGTGGTCGGCAGCTTGTCGATGCCGGCCTCCTTGAAGATCCTCTTGTTGTAGACGATGCCGGCGGCGTTGCCGACCGAAGCCACGCCGTAGACCTTCTTCTGGTAGGACTGGTTGACAGCGTACTTGATCTCCTTGTTCATGTCTCCGAGGGAGCCGTAGGAGATGAAGTAGTTCTGCAGTTCGGCCCTGTCGACCGCCGGAATCATCATGATGTCGCCCCAGTCACCGCCCTGCAGACGGGTCATGGCGCTGTTGGCATAGTCGCTGTTGGCTTCGACGGTGACCTTGATGTTCGGATAGGTCTTGTTGAATTCGGCGATGTACTGCTTCCAGGTCGTTCCCGGATAGTCGTTCTTGAGCATATCGGTACGATGGCTGAACAGCTTCAGATTGGCCTTGATGTCCTTGCCGGTCTGACCAAGCTTGATGTCCTTGTACTGTATGTCGGTGACCTTGGAGGAGCCACTGCCGCTGCCACCGCAGGCCGCCATGCTCACCGCGCAGACAGCCGCGATGCCGGCTGCGACGATCTTCTTGAGATTCATCTTCCGATCCTTCCTTGTGAATCCTTGTCCATCACTTCCGGAGTCTCGGCACCGATGCTCCATTGGTGATGCCTTTTTCATCTCAGGCCTCTCTGCCTGCCTTTGATGAACTGGTAGTTATACCATAAATGAACCCCTTAAGTTTGTCAAGCGCTTAAGTTGCGCTCCGCGCCCTCGCCGCACAGCCGCAGTGCCGTCGCAACCCTATGGTCAACCCGCTTCAAATACAGAAAACACCAATCGTTTCAATACATCGAAGCGGTTTGATGTCCATCCCCCACAACCCGCGACCGTTCACGTTAAGAGGGTTAATGTAAATTTTTTTACCGGAGTGTCGTTAAGCGCTTAAGCATACGTATGCAAAATCCTGCAGCAGCGAAAAACGGCGGAATCGCAACGAAAACGGCGTGCCACGCCATGAATGGACGCGGCACGCCGTTCATGGAACAACGCGCGACGGCGATCGCCGGACGCTCAGCCCTTGCGGGAAGCCAGGAAATCGCGGTACCACATGAAGCTGTCCTTCGGGATGCGCTCCTGCGTGGCGTAGTCGACGTATGTGATGCCGAATCGCTTGGCATAGCCGAAATACCATTCGAAATTGTCAAGCAGCGACCACACGAAATAGCCGGTCAGCGGCACGCCTTCGTCGATGGCGCGCTTCGCCGCGGCGAAATGACGCTTGAGATAGTCGATGCGGTCCGGATCATGCACCGATTTCGTGCCGTCCTCGTTCACCGTCAGCTGGTCCTTGCAGGCCATGCCGTTCTCGGTGACCACCAGATCGACCTCCGGATAGTTGTCGTGCACGCGCACCAGCAGGTCATGCAGGCCGTCCGGATCGATGTTCCAGCCCATGTCGGTGTGCGGGCCCTCGGTGGGCAGCCAGTCCACGTCGGACGCTCCAGGGGCGGTGGACGCCTCGGTGCTTTGCGGGAACTGCGGACGGTCGGACATGGCCACCCGGTTGGTGGAATAGTAGTTGATGCCCAACACGTCGATCGGCTGGTGGATGAGCTCGAGGTCTCCGGACTGGATGAAGTCCCAGTCGCAGATGCCCTTGGTGATGGAGAACAGTTCGTCCGGGTAACGGCCGCGCAGCATCGGGTCGAGGAAAGCGCGGTTGGAGATCAGGTCGAGGCGATGGCAGGCGTCGGCGTCGCCACGGTTGAACTGCAGATTCAACGTGACCGAACACTTGGCCTTGTCCCCCACTTCGGCGCGGACGGCCTGCGTCATCAGACCATGCGCCAGATTCAGGTGGTGGACCGCCGGGAAGGCGCCGGGACCGAGGCCCAGGCCCGGCGCGTGCTCCTTGGCTCCGTAGCTCAGGTAGGACGAACACCACGGCTCGTTCAGCGTGGTCCAGGTGTCGACGCGGTCGCCGAGGCGCTTGGCCACGATACCCGCGTAGTCGGCGAGCGCATAGGCGGTTCTGCGGTTCAGCCAGCCGCCCTCGTCGCCGAGGTATTGCGGCAAATCCCAGTGGTACAGCGTCACGACCGGCTTGATGCCGGCCTCCAGCAGGGCGTCCACGACGCCTTCGTAGAAGTCGAGGCCTTTTTCGTTGGGCACGCCATCAGGCGTCGATATGATGCGGGGCACGGCGATCGAGAAGCGGTAGGCGTCCACGCCGAGGTCCTTGAGCAGCGCGAGGTCCTCGCGCCAACGATGGTAGGAATCGGTGGCCACATCGCCGGTGTCGCCGGCGATGGTGGCTCCCGGCGTATGGCTGAAGGTGTCCCAGATGGAGGGGCAACGGCCATCCTCGGTCACCGCGCCTTCGATCTGATAGGCCGCTGTGGCCGTGCCGAATGTGAAATCTTGTGGAAAAGTTAACGTCATTGCGTGTCCTTTACTGAAGCGGTTAAGATATTGATGAGGTTAACCGATGTCATAGATTGTTTGCAAACGACACGCCCCGTTCCGCGGAGCGGGAGACACCATCGATTCGTTCCAAGGAAGGGCCATGAACACCACCACCCAAGCATCGCGATTCATTCCAATCACCAATCCGGACCTTCGGTTCATGGGGCGCATCGACCGCACCCCCGCCGACCATCAGACCTGGGCGTTCCCCTACACGCAGGTATCGTTCCGTTGCACCGGCACCAGCATCGGCGTGCGCCTCGTCAACCATTGGGGGTACGGCGACGCGTATCTCGGCGCCATCATCGACGGCATGCAGGTCAAGGCGCGCGTGCCCATCGACGGCGCGCATGACGGCATCAGCATGGAAAACGGCTATCCAAGCCGCGTGGAACCGACCGGACAGCAGGACGACGGACCGCGCCATCCGGTCGACGTGGCAATCGCCGCCGATCTGCCGAACATCGAACATGAAGTGACGATCTTTAAACGGCAGGACGAGGGCAACAATCGTTTTGACGTGTATGGCATTCTGCTGGACGAGGGAGCGAAGCTCATGCCGACGGCGACGCCGCTGCCGGAGCGCCGCATCGAAGTGTACGGCGATTCCGTAACGTGCGGCGAGCGCTGCGAAGCGGCCTGCTACGTGGGACAGGCCGATCCGGAGGTGGATCTGAGCCCGTACAGCAACGCTTGGTATTCGTACGCCGCCATCACCGCACGCAATCTCGGCGCGCAGGCGCACTTGGTCTCGCAGGGCGGCACGACCCTGCTGGACGGCATCGGCTGGTTCCACGCGCCGGACTACATCGGCATGGAAAGCATCTGGGACAAATCCGTCTACAACACGCAGCTGGGCGGCACGTCCCCTTGGGATTTCGCGCAATACACGCCGCATGTCGTCGTGGTCGCGCTGGGTCAGAACGATGCGCATCCCCGCGATTTCATGGCGGACGACTATGACGGCGAGGAAGCCACGCATTGGCGGGCCCGGTACGTCGATTTCGTGCACGCGCTGCGCGGAAAATATCCGCATGCGCTGATCGTGCTCGCCACCACCGTGCTCATCCACGACCCGTCCTGGGATCGCGCGATCGACGAGGTGTGCCATACGGTCAACGACGAAGGCGACGACCGCGTACAGCACTTCCTGTACTCGCGCAACGCGGCGGCCACACCCGGCCATCCGCGCGTGGCGGAACAGCAGGCAATGGCCGACGAGCTGACCGCGTATCTGGAGTCCTTCGGCCCCGATCTGTGGAAGTGACCTCGAGGCGGCCCTCATAGCGGCCTCGAAACGACTCCAACAACCACAACAACCCCATAGCGAAACCGGCCGCCCCTCGAATCGAAGGGACGGCCGGTTTTCCATATCGTCACTCGGTTATCATCACCTGGTGGCGTCACGCCACGGCATCACTCACCGTCGTCATTCGACGCCGTGTGATCCGTCAGATTAAGCCGGAACGGCTGGGCGGGCAATCCATCGCTGTTGAACAGCGGAGCCGGCCCCCAGCTGCGCCATGCGTACCGCATCGACATCGGTTCCGGCACATCCGGACATGCCAGCGTGATCGTGCCGATGCTGCGGCTGTTGACGGGAATGCCGAATTCGGTGGCGTTGTAATCGACCACGTTCACCTTGGAATTGACGAGGTCGTCGATATCGCAATCCACGAAAATCGCCGCGGTGGCCGGATGGAACACGCCGTCCGCGCCCGCAAGCTCGAAACCGGAGCTCTCCGGCGAACGCACCAGCGAAGGCGGCTCCGCATCGGAGCCCTGATTCCTGCTGCCGGGCGTGGTGCCGTCGAAATGCAGGCCGTGCGCGTAACGGAAGAACAGCCGTACGCGGCCGTTCGGATCGCAACGGAAGCCCAACACCGTCGGCCCGTACACGGGAATGCGGGACATGCCGTAAACCTGCCTCAACGCGCAATCGGCGAGCCGTTCGCCCGGAGTGCGCTTGTCGACGGGATGGATGTTGTCGTACTCGCCACAATCGATGGTGCAGATGACGTACACGTTGTCGATGGACTGCGCCGCGTCCCATTGGGCCTCGCGCAGCACCGGCCACAGCATCGGATCGCCTTCGGTCTCGTCCACCTTCTTGTCGATCCATTGCGGAAGCTGCACGATGAGGAACGGCAGGTTCTCGCTCCAGATGGCGCGCCACTCGCCGATCAGCATGCCCAGCAGCTCACGGTAGGACCCACAATACGGTTCGTCCTCCTCGCCTTGGTACCACAGGAAACCAGCCAGCGAGTATGGCGCGATGCGTTCCAGCATGGCGCGGAACGGTCCGGTCGGACGGTACTGCGACGTCGGCGTGACCGGCGGCGGCCACGGGCATGCGCCGTACTGTTCGTTCAGCGTATCCCACGTCACGTCGGGATCGGCTTCCTTGGCGGCCGCGATATTCGCGTTCCAAGCATCGAATCTCGTCTGCCATTCGTCGGTTTCCAGCTTGAACTGCTCCTGCGTCTTGCCGGCGATCGCACGCTCGTACCGGGTGAGATAGCCACGTCCTGCCTCGCTGGAATTCAACGCGTCCTCGCTCATCCAGCACGTGATCGACGTGCCGCCGATATAGCAGTCCACGATGCCGATCGGCAGATCGGGGTCGAGTTCGGAGCGCAGCTTGTGCGCGAAATAATAGGCGACGGCGCTCATCACACCGCTGTTTTCCGGCGATGATTCCTGCCAGCTCGCCGCGTTCTCCGCATTGCGGTTGATGACGCCGGTTTTCGGCACGTTGTAGAAACGCAGCAGCGGATCGGCGCAATTCTCAAGGGCCGCTTCGGCGTTCTCGCTGTTGCGCAGCTCAAGTTCCATATTGCTTTGGCCGCCGGCAAGCCACACCTCGCCGATCAGCACGTCCTCGAATTCGAGGAAATCGTTGCCCGCGGTGACGCGGAGCGTGTACGGACCGCCCTCCGGCTGCGCGGGAAGCATCACGCGCCACGGCGAAAGACCGTCCTTGAGATCCTTCGAAGCGTACGCGTGGGCCTGCGCGACCATCGACCCGTCGAAATCGCGAATCTGCGCGACGACTTCCATACCTGCGCAATCGGCATCCAACGCACCGAACACGGCGTTGGGCTTGTTGCGCTGCAATACCATATGCGAGGCGAAAATCGCCGCCACATGCAACACACCGGCCGAGCTACGTTCCTCGACCTCATCGGCTTCCGCAGTCAGTTCAGATCCCGGCGCGGGACCAGTCGCAGCAACCATGGCATCTCTTCCTACTAGAAATACGACATGCCTATCCTATGCCATTCCCGGCCGAGGATACGCGAATCCATCATCCAGTGAGCAGTGGATTTTTTACGGTTTCTCGGCTCACTTTGTGGACTGGATACGTGTCAAGGCACCGCCTCCGGTAGGATGGACCCCAGTTTGCAGGACAAAATCCATGCACGAAACCACGAATTTCATCTGCGAATGGTAGAAACCCGAACGCTTTCCAAGCGTTCACCCCACTACACAAAAGGAGTGCCAAGTACAATGGCTGCACAAATCTGGTATGAGAACGATGGAGATCTCTCGGTCCTCGAAGGCAAGAAGGTTGCCATCATCGGTTACGGTTCCCAGGGCCACGCCCATGCGCTGAACCTGCGCGATTCCGGCGTCGACGTCGTCGTCGGCCTGCGCCCGACCTCCAAGTCTGTCGAGCACGCCAAGGAGCAGGGTCTGGAAGTCAAGTCCGTTCCGGAAGCCGCCGCCGAGGCCGACATCATCATGATTCTGGCTCCCGATCAGTACCAGCGCACCATCTGGGCCAACGACATCGAACCGAACATCAAGCCGGGCGCCGCCGTCGCCTTCGCTCATGGCTTCAACATCCACTACGGCTACATCAAGCCGACCGAGGACCACCCGGTCTTCATGGTCGCCCCGAAGGGCCCGGGCCACATCGTGCGTCGTGAGTACGCCAACGGCCGTGGCGTCCCAGTCGTCGTGGCTGTCGAACAGGATCCGCGCGGCGACGCTTGGGACATCACCCTGGCTTACGCCAAGGCTCTGGGCGCCCTGCGCGCAGGCGCCATCAAGACCACTTTCACCGAGGAGACCGAGACCGATCTGTTCGGCGAGCAGAACGTGCTCATGGGCGGCGTGAACAAGCTCGTTGAAATGGGCTTCGAGGTCCTCACTGACGCTGGCTACCAGCCGGAGATCGCTTACTTCGAGGTCTGCCACGAGCTGAAGATGCTCGTCGACCTCATGAACGAGGGTGGCCTGAACAAGGCCCGTTGGTCCTGCTCCGACACCGCCCAGTACGGCGACTACACCAACACCGTCATCAACGAAGACTGCCGCAAGCGCATGCAGTACCATCTGAGCCGCATCCAGGACGGCTCCTTCGCCAAGGAGTTCATCGACGATCAGGACGCTGGCGCTCCGAAGTTCAAGCAGCTGCAGGAAGAATACGGCAACGTGCGTATCGAGAGCGTTGGCCCGAAGCTGCGCGCCATGTTCTCTTGGAACAACGGCAAGGATGACGACGCTGACATGGCCACTTTCACCGGCAAGATCGCCCGTGGCTGAGTAACGTCTCGCATTCATTGCGATTAATCGCATTAACTGCGATTGAAGGCCGCCGCCCAAATTGGGTGGCGGTCTTTCGTTATGCCGGAACGTACGCAACCATCGCACGCACGACGATATGCAAAAAGCGCCGTCCGCATGAAGCGGGCGACGCTTTCTAATTCGCTAAATAGCTTATGCAGCTAGCGAAGCAATCTCACTGAACCTGGGTACGAGCGATCTTGCCGTTGAAGGACTCAGCCATATCGGCATCGGCGTCCACCTGGTTGTTCCAGGAGAACATGGCGCGCAGCTTCGGGCCAACGGTCTCCAGGTGCGGGTGGCTGTACTCTTCCTGCAGCTTCTTGAACTTCGGAGCGCCAGCGGCCTGGTCATCCATGAACTCCTTGGCGAAGGAGCCGTCCTGGATGCGCTTGAGCTGGTACTGCATGCGCTTCTTGGTCTCCTCGGTGATGACCGTGGAGGTGTAGTCGCCGTACTGGGCGGTGTCGGAGCAGGACCAACGAGCCTTGTTCAGGCCACCCTCGTTGGCCAGGTCGACCAGCATCTTCAGCTCGTGGAACACCTCGAAGTAGGCGATCTCCGGCTGGTAGCCAGCCTCGGTCAGCACATCGAAGCCCATATCGCACAGGTGGTTGATGCCACCCATGAGGACATCCTGCTCGCCGAACAGATCGGTCTCGGTCTCCTCGGTGAAGGTGGTCTTGATGGCGCCTGCACGCAGCGCGCCCAGAGCCTTGGCGTAAGCCAGGCACAGCGGCCAGGTCTTGCCATCCGGATCCTGCTCGACGGCCACGACGACCGGGACGCCACGGCCAGCGGCGTACTCACGACGCACGATGTGGCCCGGGCCCTTCGGGGCGACCATGAAGATCGGGTGGTCCTCGGACGGCTTGATGTAGCCGTAGTGGATGTTGAAGCCATGAGCGAAGGCCAGAGCAGCGCCCGGCTTCAGGTTCGGCTCGACGTCCTTCTTGTACACGGCGGCCTGGTACTGGTCAGGCAGCAGGATCATCACCACGTCGGCTTCGGCAACGGCCTCGGCAACAGGCTTGACCTCAAGGCCCTGCTCCTTGGCATACTCCACGGACTTGGAGGTAGGACGCAGGCCGACGACGACGTCGACACCGGAATCGCGCAGGTTCAGCGCATGGGCGTGGCCCTGGGAACCGTAACCGAGGATGGCCACCTTCTTGCCATCGAACACGGACAGATCGGCGTCCTTTTCGTACCAGATAGTTGCTGCCATAATTGGCGCTCCTTTATTGTTTTTTGCGATTCGGAACTTGCTTTTTCCGAACAAACTCGCTATTTTCTATTCTTTTTTCGGTTGTTATCACGGCGAGTGATTCCTAGGATGTTGCTCCCCCCGGATTGTGTCCGAGGAACCACTCCGCCTCTCCTGCGGAACTGTTCTAGTACCGCTTTCTTTATGATGTCTGTTGGCGTTCACATAGTGGCTATATTCACGTCAAACGTTTTTTCTAAGGCTCCGAGCCACCCCAAGCGAAGCAGCCCGGCAAGCCGGTCGGCGTCACTTGGTGAAGTCGACGTTCTTCGTTTCCTTGCAGCTCAACACCGCGATGAGGCAGCACAGGGCCATCACACCGAGGTACAGGCCCACGGAATGCACGCCCCAATGATGGGACAGCCAAGTGGCGATGGTCGGCACGAAGGCCGCGCCGACGATGGCAGCCAGGTTGTAGCCGATGCCGGAGCCGGAGTAACGCACGTTCGCGTCGAACAGTTCCGGCAGGAAGGCGCCGATCGGACCGAACGCGGTACCCATCAGAGCGAAGCCGATGCACAGGAACAGCAGGTTGGTGGCGAAGTTGCGCTGACCGACGACCGCCGGATCAAGCAGGAACGGGAACAGCAGGGCGAAGGCGATGAGGCAGCAGGAGGAGATGATGATCACGCGCTTGCGGCCGAACTTGTCGGCGTTCACGCAGGAGATCACGATGAACGCGGCGAATACGCAGACGGCGATCATCAGCATCAGCAGATACTCCTGGTTGCTGAAGCCCAGGTTGCCACCACCCTGCTCGACGGTCTTGGTGCCCCAAGCGAGGGACCAGGTTGCCAGCGTGTAGAACAGCGTGTAGGTGACGGCCACCAGGAACGTGGCCTGGATGACTTCCTTCCAGCTCTTCTTGAACACTTCGGTAAGCGGGGACTTGACGACCTTCTTCTGCTCCTGGGCCATACGGAAGATCGGGGTCTCCTCCATCTGGACGCGGACGACGAGGCCGACGATCACGAGGATGGAGGACAGCAGGAACGGCACGCGCCAGCCCCAGGCAAGCATCGCGTCATTGTCGTTGAAGGTCTCCAGCAGGAAGTAGGTGCCGTTCGACAGGAAGAAGCCGATCGGGGCGCCCAGCTCCGGGAAGGAGCCGTACAGCGCGCGCTTGTCTTCCGGAGCGTTCTCGGTGGCCACCAACGCGGCGCCGGACCATTCGCCGCCAAGTCCGATGCCCTGCACGAAGCGACATAGGCACAGCACGGCGACGGCCGCGACACCCCATTGGTTGTAGGTCGGCAGGCAGCCGATCAGGAAGGTGGCAATGCCCATGGTGAGCAGGGAGACCACCAGCGTGGTCTTGCGGCCCATACGGTCGCCGAAGTGGCCGAACACCAACGAGCCCAGCGGACGGGCGATGAACGCGATGGCGAAGGTCAGCAGGCTGGCCAGCAGCGCGACGGTCGGATTGGTGGTGTCTCCGAAGAACACCTTCGGGAAATAATTCGCAGCGGCGGTGCCGTATGCGTAAAAGTCGTAGAACTCGATGGCGGTGCCGACCATGGATGCTGCGATCACGGTTTTGACCGAATCGCGGACCATCGCCTGCGCTTTGCCAGCGGCCGCTTCGACTGTACTCATTGATGTACTCCCTGTACGTCCTGTTACCGGTTCCCAACTTCCGCCGATAACGATGTTGTTTGTAGTTTTTCTGTTTTCTGTTGTGCGCTATGCCGGCCGGCTTCAAAAGGTTTTCGCTGCGTCTGCCTTGTGGGCTGCAACAAAAATGGCCCCGCATCATGCAGGGCCATCAACGTGTGTGCTACGCGCGCCTCAAACCCTGCCTTCGTTGGCGAGGGATTGAAGCCGCAATGCTCGAATCAGTCCGCCAACGAAAGCGGAATAATAATTCGTGCGGACAGCAGTACGTGTGCGACCATTCCGTTCATCGTGGCGAACCTCCTTTCGCAAAGTCATTTCCCCGGGCGGGATTTCCGCTCGAACTAAGCCGTAAACATAGGCGCGTCCATCTCCCCTATCCACTAAAGGTTCACTATGTGGACGCGCCGTTTCGCTTTATTTTCCAATCATTGGCGATCTAGCACCGTCATAGTCGCCGTCATTGTTGCGATTTCAACCGCAATGTCAGCAGACCCGCCAACAGCATCGAAACAGTGGCGACAGCGAAGATCAGCACGGTGGCACCGGTCGCCACAATCACCGCGGCGCAGGCAGCGACGCCCAGTATCGTGCCGAACGTATTGGCCAGACTATAAGCGGCAAGCGATCGGCCCACGGAACGCACATCCGGCAGCATCGCAAGATCCAAGCTTTGGCTGGCGCCATCGAACACCACGTATGCGAAGCCGGCAAGCAGGGCGTACAGCGCAACCGCCAGGAAACCGTCGTCCATCAGCAACGGCAGCAGCGCAGCGACCATGAACAACACGGCGGACGCGACGGCCGGAATACGCAGATCGCCAAACAGGCTGACGATGCGGCCAAGCAGCAACGCCGCAATCAAAGCACCGACAAACGTGCAGATGGCCATGACCACAACCACCGATCCGGCACCGGCAATGCCGAACAAACCGGCCTCATCGGTATTGCCGACGATATTCGGCGCCAGATACCACTGATATACGGCGATTCCGGCTGTGGCCGCAACGGCGAACATGCGGGCCGCGAATGCCACAGAAAACTTCGGCGCGTTCTGCGGCGGACGGTATTGCGAGAAGAAATCGCCTTTCTCAACATCCCTACGCGGCAGGTAGCTGCTGGCCCCTTCGAACGGCAGTACCAACAGCGTAACGACGGCCGCGACGACAAGCCAACCCGCGAATACCAGCATCGCGAAACCCGTAGTGCCATCCCAACCTTCGCCACCGGCATGCGGCGTCAGCGCAACAGCCACGGCGACGCCGACCAGCTGGCCAAGCGCCAGCCCCTTGCCGTGCCACGAATCGGCGCGGTCGCGGAACTTGTCAGGCACACGTTCGCCGAACGCGGCGGCGAACGGTATGGCCGCCATCGCATACGCGGCCTGCGTGGCCAGCCAGAAGAACACGGCCCACGGGAGAAAATCACATGCGGAAAGAATCGCCATGCAGATAGCCGCCAATACGCTGCCGCTGACGATCCATGGCGTACGGCGCCCGAACCGGCAGTAGGAATGGTCGGAACCGACGGCGATGCATGCGTTCAGCAGGAACGTCATGATGGCACCTGCGATGACGAGCATCGCCAAATCCGTGACGCGGTTGATTCCCGACAAACGGCTGACGGTTTGCGGAATGAGCACCGTGTTGAACGCCGCCATCGGAGCGGACAGCAGCATTGAGCCAAGCGCAAAACCCGCAACGAGCCGGTTGGCCTGCATTGCGGTCGGCCTGGTGCCGTCCGGAGCGGTCATCGGGTCGCGCAGGTCGAGGAAGGACGATTCGAGGTTCGGCACAGCCACGTCAAGATGCGCGGCCGCGGTTAGGGGCGCTCCACCTTCCGATGCGATGCGCGCGGCCTGGGTTTCCGGACGCTCGTTGGACGCTTCCGGAATACGCGGATGCTGCTGCACCGACAGCCGGCGCATGGCCGCCTTCGCTTCGGGAGTCAGGGTCTTCTCATAATCGGGGCGATCGTCGATGCCCGGGCGGATGAACACCTGGCCGGGCAGCGGCTGCGGTTTGAATTCGTTATTCTGATTGTCTTCGGTCATATCTGCTGTTTTCTTGGCTTATCGCGTTTTCTGCTTGTCGCGTTTCATGTGCTTCGATACTCCACGCATGCGCCCGCCCGCTACGAGCGACACATACGAAAATCGCCCGGACGCATTGCTTCAGCGCATTCGGGCGATTCTTCAACGCAACTTACGATACCAACACGTGCGGCCACTGCCGTCCGCCCGACGGACCGGGTGCGACGGACCGGGTGCGCGACCGCAAGGTGGAACGCAATCGCAAGGCCGTACGTAATCGCAAGAAAATACGTAATCGCAAGAAATTTTCCGTCAGGCGACGACAGGCGGATTGGCGATCAGATCATCCGAACGGTGGTCTCCCGCGGAATCCTCCCATTCCAACATGGCGACCGGCGTAGTGTTGTCCACACCGAGACCGCGCTTCGGCTCGAACGTCAGCGTGGCCTGGCTGGTTTCGCCGCGCCAGGTGAAGCTGATGGACGTGTCGTCATCGGTGGTGTACGAGAACGTGCCGTCGAACGCGTCGAGCTCGTTGCGGAACTTCGCGAGCGCGTTCAGCGCCTTGACCACCGGACGCTTGAGATTCTCGTCGATTTCCGCGGTGGAATAGTAATGGCGGTTGATGTCGCGGCCGTTGTTCGTCTTGCGCAACAGCTCCATGTCGTTCCTGCCGGCAAGCGCGCCGACATAGTAGACCTGCGGCACGCCCGGCAGGAAGAACTGCACCGCGCGGGCGGCGATGTAGTGCTGGTCGTTGCACCCGAGCGCCGAATAGTAGGTGCTGTTGACCTGGTAGAGGTCGAGATTGGATGCGGCGGCGCCAGTGGCTGCCTGGGATTCGCCGTGGGTGTTGGCGTGGATGGTGTTGACGAGGTTGTCCACGTCCTCATCCGGCACCAGGCCCTTGAGCGAGCGGTCGAGCTGGTCGGAGCCGATGTCGATCACGCCGATGCCGTCGTGCGTGTCGAGCACGGTGACGGCGTTGTTCGGGCGTATGTCGGTCCAGTGGGCGACGGGCTCGACGTGGCCGGTGCTCAGCGCGTGCAGCAGCAGCGGAGGCAGGGCGAAGTCGTAGACGCGGTCCACCTTGGATGCGATTTCGACCTGCTTCTTGTAGTAGGAGTGCACTTCGATGAGGATTTCCAGACCGCGCTTGACGCCTTCCTCACGCAGACGGGAGATCAGCTTGAAGGTCTTCGGGGTCATGAAGCAGCTGGTGCCGGCTTCCTTGGCGCCATAGCCGACGGCGTCGAGGCGGATGTAGCTGACGTGAGAGGCGGCCATCTGGTCGAAAATCGACATGAGGTATTCCCAACCCTTGTCGGAATCGGTGTCGATGTCCACCTGCTGCGGGGTGAAGCTCACCCAGACCAAGCGCGTCTTGCCGGCGAACTTGTAGTGGGTGAACGGCAGGCCCGGACGCGGACGGTAGATGCCGGCCAGGTCCTCTTCGGTGGCGCCGTTCGGGAACACGGAGCTCATGGTGAGGAACATCGGATAGTATTCGGACTCCTCGCCCTTGGCCAGCACGTCCTGGAACTGCTTGGATTCCCAACTCATGTGGTTGACGATGGCGTCGACCATGATGTCGTGGGTCTTGGAGAGTTCGGCGACGTCGTCCCAGCTGCCGAGACGTTCGTCGACCTTGGTGTGATCGATCGGGTCGAAGCCTGCGTCGGCGCCGTCGAACGGGGTGAAGAACGGCAGGATGTGAACGCCGTCGTACACGCCGTCGAAGCGGGTGCGCAGAATGTCGGTCATCGACTTGATGGTGCCGTCGCCAAGGCGGTCGGCGTAAGTGATGAGCTGCACCTTGTTTTTCATGGAGCCTCCTTCGGTTCCAAAAAGTCGTTGCGAGATTCTTTGCGGGAGTCCTTACGGCCATTCCCACGGTTGTGTCGAACCGGTTCGATATTACCGCAAAATGGGGCTCGACACCAAAACCGCAACCGGTGTTCGGGCGTGTCGAACCGGCTTTCGGCCGAATCGCGGCGCATGTCTCCGGCGCCCGATTCGAAAGCGACGGACATGCGGGGCAGCCGCGAGCGCAGGGCCCTCAGCCTTGGGCACAGGACTTCAGCTGCGGGCGCAGTCCGTAAGCTGGCCGACCTGCTTAAAGTAACGGTCGGGTTCGAGGCCGTCGACGGTCGCCACGTTCGTCATATGCACGCCGTCGAGGCCGCCGTATTCGACGATCACGTCCAGCACGCGCTCCTGCCACGTCGGTTCAAGATACGGGTCGACGGCGTTGCTGCCCAACGCGCGCATCGCACAGACAAGCGCGTGCGCGCCCCAATTCGACGTGCCGGCCACCACCAGCTGGTCGGTCGGCACCGTGCAGGCGATGTTCTCGCCGTGGTCGACCACCCCTTCGATGACGTAGTCCTCCACACGGCCCATGCCGATCTCGTTGCCGCCGTCGCCCACGCCGATCGTGTGCAGGCCGAGCAGCGTGAGCTGGCTCAGCGGCGCGGTCCATTCGGCGATGTCGATGCCGCGCCCCGCAACCTGCCGCTCGGCCCCACACCATGTATTCCAAATCGCGTTTGCTGGTGATGAACATGTGCCCCGGCGCGTGCGTGATCGCGAATTCCGGCTTGGACGCCATCACCGCGGCCTGCGGGGTCACGCCGCACGCCCAGAACACCGGCACATCGCCCGGCTCCAACACGGGGGCATCGCCATAGTCGGGATGCATGATGTCGTCGACGCCGATCGCAGACGGCTCGCCCACACATACGGGGGCACCGTGCACGGACGGGTAATAGCCGGAAATCCGGCATGCGTCGGCCACCTGCGTAGATGGAATGCCACGCATCGACACGACCATCGTCGAATGGAACGCGCCGGCCGGACGGCACTCGATCGACGTGTCGTACATCGGCACGTTGCGGCCTGCCGTGATGTGCCGCACCGGCACGCCCGCCTCCATCAGCGGAAACTCGAATGTGAAACTGCAGCCGATCACGAACGTGACCAAATCGGATCGCCAATACTCGCGAATATCGGGCACTTCGGCCACCAGTTCGCCACGCTTCCACACGCGGTACAACGGCACGTCGGTACGGATGTCGGCGCCCGGCGCGGTGACGGGTGCGGTGACGCCCGGCTCCATCACTTCCAGCAGCGGACAAGGTTTGGGATTGCGCTGCGCGAACAGCAGAAAATCGAATGCCTGCTCCTTGGGCAGAATCATCAGATTCGCCTGCGCGTAGCCTTGCGCGATGCCGCAGGTCGGGCGGACCAGGCCGTCACGGAACGCGGCGCGCGCCTGTTCGGGCGTGCTCGCCGCGCCAAGTTCGGTTGTTCCCATATCGGACATCCCATCCACCATTGCGCTCACCTTTCCCGTCGGCCGCCGTCCGGCCTTTTCCGAACGAACTGCCGACGAACCCCGAAATCAGATTCCGCAGAAACGGACGTTCAGAGTCGCTTTCCCTCACCTTGGTCGCCGAACGTTACGGAAGCCGCGCGATTCATGACGCGTATGTTTCCGCATTGCAAATTGGCGGTGCCAAGTGGAAACAAACCATGGTTAGGTTGGACGCCGAAGACGCACGCGAACGCTGACGCAACACAACAGCGCAACAGCAATAAAGCGGCAATCAAAAGACGCGGAGCGCGGAAGAGAGGTTCCCATGAGTTCGATCGTTCTGGCAGTCGGTAACGGCAAGACGCTATTCGGAGGCGCAGGCGTGGCGCCCGACGCGGATCTGGTTCGTTTCGTCGATCCGGAAAGCCCCATCATCAACGCGTTCGATTTGTGCGCGCTGCGTGGCGACGGCATTTTCGAAGCGACCACGGTATGGAAGGGTTTCCCGGTTTCGTTGGAGAACCATCTGAAGCGTCTCGCCAATTCCGCCCGCCTGGTGGACATGCCCGAGCCGAACATTCCCGCGCTCACCCGCGCGGTCCAGCTGGTCATCGACCAGTATGACGATCCGGAACCCGGTCCGATGCTGCGCATCATCGTCTCCCGTGGCCTCGATCCGGACACCGGCGTGGGCAAGGCGGCCGACCGCACGCCGACCGTCTACATCTTCCTTGACGCGAAGGGCACGCTGCATTCGCTGGAGCCGATCACCATGGCTTCGATGACGCGCGGCTACCCGTCGGACATCACCGCACGCGCCCCGTGGCTGCTCAACGGCGCGAAGACGCTGAGCTACGCGTTCAACTGCGCCGTGCACCGCGAATGCGCCCGCCGTGGCGTCGGCGACGCGATTCTGTTCACGGAGGACGGCTACACGATGGAATGCCCGAATTCGTCGATTGTGGCACGCTATGGCGATACGTTCGTCACGCCCGACCCGCGCATCGGTATTCTGAATGGCACATCACAGCGCGAAATGTTCGCCTGGGCGCTCGAAGAGGGCAAGAAGGCGGAGTACAGGAAGCTGCCGATCGCCGAGCTGCGCGAAGCGGACAGCCTGTACATGACGCACGGCGGATGGTCGATTCCGATCAGCGCGATCGACGGGCGCGCACTTGCCGTGGATGCGGCGGAGATCCAGGCGATCAACGATGCGATCCATTCGGGCCGCACGCACGAGGACGCGTTGAAGATCGGTCCGACCGGCGATTACGAATAAGGCGAAACGACCCGCTTAGCAGGTAAAACGGCCCGTCCAATGATGGGCGATACGGCCCGCTTAGCGCGTGGTATCGCCCAGTTTGCGCGTCACGGGAATCAGCACGTCCGGCTCGTACGGCTTGCGTCCCGTGGCGCTTGTCGTATCTGCCTTGGCATCCCCTTCCTTGGCGATCGCACGAACGATATTGCCGACCGCGACCTGCGCGATTTTGTCGAAATTCTGCGCCACCGCGGTCATTTTCATACCGGCCAGGTCGGTCAGATACGTGCCGTCGTAGGCGATGATCTGCAGGTCGCGCGGAATCGAAATATGCCTCCGCATCGCTTCGCGCACGCAAAGCGCGGCACCGATATCGGAGCTGACCACGGCATCGACGCCGTCCACCGGCATACTGTTGAGCACAGCATTCACCGCGTTCTTATACCCTTGGAAATCCTCCACATTGCCGGCTTCGACGTACTCGTACCGCACGCCGGCCGCTTTCAGCTCCTGCTCCAACGTAAGGTAGTAGCGGACGGCCGGGAACGTTGTCTTGTGCAGGTCGAAATCGTCCGGGCTGTCTCCATTGCGCGCCGCCAAATCGAAGAACTGGTCGCGCGGGCCGCCGATCATCACCACGTGGTGCGCGCCGGTGTTGACCAGCATGTGCGCCATGAGCCGGCCGCCCTGCTCATGGTCGGAGCCGATCGACGCGATGCCGCCGCCCAGCACACGGTCGAAGGCGACGATGGGGCGGTGGATGGACGTCCAGTAATCGTTCGGATGGGTGGTGTGCGAGCAGACGATGATGCCGTCCATCATGTGACGGCGCAGCATGTCCACGTATTCGACCTCGCCGTTTTCCGCGTCGGCGGTGGAGCACAGCATGGTGCGCAGTCCTTGCGCGGCCAGCTCGCGTTGCAGATGCGCGGTAAGGGTGGCAAAGAAGGGGTGGCGGATGGTCGGCACGATCACGCCGACCAGGTTCGTGCGGTTCTTGTACAGGTTGCGTGCCAGCTCGTTGGGCACGTAATTGAGCTCTTTCATGGCGGCTTTGACGCGCGCGCGCATGTCGTCGGACACGTAGCCCGTCTTGTTGACCACCAGCGAAACCGTGCTCAGCGAGACCCCGGCCTCTTTCGCCACGTCGCGCATGCCGACCATTGCCCAACACCTCTCCCCCGCATCGTCGGGATGTTTCCTTACAAATCGCGATATTATGTGTTATTTTACATGCATCTGTAACGTTTCTTTGCAATCGTCCGCACAATATGAACTATCAATTGACGAAAGACGCCCTCCCCCTCTTCAATTCCCCCGAAAAATCCACTTTTTCACCCGTGAACGACGTATGTTTCACGACGCGTTCCACGCATCTTCCACGCACGCTCCGCATGTACTCCACACGCGTTCCGCCCGCAAAAGGGGCGGTGCGACACTTGCGATCATCTCGCTTGCGTCGCACCGCCCCTTGCGTTGCGTGGCCTGGCCGTCAGCCGTCACGTCCGGCCATCACGTCAGTCCGCACCACGGACGAACCGACCGTCATGCCTTCGGTACGGAACCTTCCTGGGAGTGGTCGAAGACCGGCTTGTTGTCGGCGTCGTACTTATAGACGCCGATGGAAGCCGAGCTCGGATCATGCGCGTCGTTGAACGCGCCGATGGAGGTCTGGCCCTTGTACTGAATCTCCTTGCCGTCCTTCAGCAGGGCGAGGCAAGCCTTGTAGGAATCGCATTCCTTGCCCTTGGTGGAGCCGGAGACGGCCATAAGGTTCTTCTGCACGGTCGTACCGTCCGTGGCGCCGCCCTTCTGCGCGGCGAGCGCGGCCAGCACGATCGCGTCATACGTTTCGGCGGTGTACGTGAAATCGGTGATCTTGGCGTTGAAGGACTTGACGTTCTTCTGGAATTCCTCGGTCGGGTGGGCACCTGGAATGGTGCCGGTGGAGCCCTTGAGCAGGCCCGCGTCGAAGTCGGCGGAATGGTCGACGGTGTTGCCGTCGGTCATGTACAGCTTATGGGTGTCGAGGCCTTGGGCGGCGAGCTCCTTGACGAGCGGCACGGTCTGGTCGAAGGCGATGACGAGCGTCGCGTCGGGGTTGGTGGCCTTGATGGCCGTGACCATCGATGAGAAGTTCGTTTCGGTCGGATCGAACGTGTCCTTTTCGCCGTAGACGACGTTCACGCCCGCGTCTTCGACGGTTTTGACGACCACGTCACGCAGGGACGTGCCGTATTCGTCGTTGAAGACCGCGATGGCGAGGTTCTTCACGCCATCCTGTGCGATGATCTGGCCCAGGACCGCACCCTGCACCGTGTCCGGCGGAATGGTGCGGAAGAAGTAGTCGCTAAGGCCGGAGAAGGCCGTGGACGTGGCGCCCGAAGAAATCATCGGCACTTTGGCGGACGTGACCTGCTTGTAGGTGTTCTTGACCACGGAGCTGGACGGCGGACCGACCACGACGGACGGGTTCTTGGCAAGCACCGACTGCGCGGAAGACGTGTTCTGGTCGGCATGGTCCGCGTCGGACGTGTCGGCGGACGTGATTTCGATGTCTTTGCCGAGCACGCCGCCAGCCGCGTTGATGTCTTTCTGCGCGAGCTTCATGGTGGCGATGTTGGCGGGGCCGAGGTACGCCATGGAACCGGTCAGCGGGAACAGGCCGGCCGCCATGAACGTATCGGATTTCGCGCTGCCGGACGAGCCGGACGCAGCCGAATCGGCCGTGCCGGACGAACCGCAGCCGGCGAGCGCCATGACTGCGGCGGCCACCATGGCGGTGGCTGTGATGGACAGTTTCCTCATGCCCTTCATGTTGATCTTCTTCATTTGAATCACCGTTTCCTCTCTTGGCTCCGCTGATTGCCGAACCCTTGGTGACGATTATCGAGATGTGTTGCTCGACCATCTTGAATCGCACTATAAGTGCCGAGGAAACCGAATGTGTATGCGTGAAGTTAACCGAAGGTGAAGCCCGAAAACTGTTGGAAACACAAGGTTTTGAGCTTGTTTTCAGGCATGCCGAAGCCGCTGTCGGGCAGTGTCCCAACAGCGGTAATCGGAATTGAGAATTTTGAATCATAGGGGGAAATCGCGGAACGCGTGCGGAGACCGCCGTCCGAGCCCGAAGGCGTACGAACGTACGTCGAGCGGCAAGGAAAGGCGGTATACGCTCCGTTCCGCGATTTCCTGGGTCCTACCTTCCTTCCTCTTGAACCTCTTCTTCCAGGTTGCCCAGGTAGAGGGAGACGACTTTCGGATCGTTCATCAGGTCGCGGCCCTTGCCGGAGTAGGCGTTGCGGCCTTGGTCGAGGACGTAGCCGCGGTCGCAGATCTGCAGGCAGCGGCGGGCGTTCTGTTCGACGATGACCACGGATACGCCGGCTTTGTTGACTTGGCGCACGCGGATGAAGGTCTCGTCCTGGAGCATTGGGGACAGGCCTGCGGAGGGCTCGTCGAGCAGGAGGACGGATGGTTTCATCATGAGGGCTCGGGCCATGGCCACCATCTGACGTTCGCCGCCGGAAAGCTGGCCGGCGAGCTGGTTCTTGCGCTGGCCGAGTTTGGGGAAGATGGAGCACACGTAGTCGAAGCGTTCGTTGAACAGTTTCGGTGCTTGGAACGCGCCCATGTGCAGGTTTTCCGCGATGGTCAGGCTGGGGAAGACGTTTTCGGTCTGCGGCACGAAGCCGACGCCACGGGAGACGAGTTTGTCGGCGCGCAGGTTGGTGATGTCCTCGCCTTTCAGCAGCAGCCTGCCGGAGTGGATGTGCACCAGGCCGAACAATGATTTGAGCAGGGTGGATTTGCCTGCGCCGTTCGGGCCGATGATGCCGACGATCTCGCCTTCATGCAGGGTCAGGGATGCGCCGTTCAGGATGTTCACGCCGGGAATGTATCCGGCCACCAAATCGACCGCGTCGAGCAACGGTTCGCCTTCGGGCTCGCCCATGTGGATCTGCGCGCGGGTCAGCGGCTCGTCGGCCACGCTTACGATGTCGCTCATTTCAGGCCTCCTTCAGGTCTTCCAGCACGGAATCGTCGCCCAGGTCCACGTTCGCGTGGGCGCCCAGGTATGCGTCGATCACGGCCGGATCGTTCATCACGCTCTTCGGTTGGCCTTCGGCCACGATCTTGCCTTCCGCCATCACGGTGACCCAGTCGGCGATGTGCCTCACCATGTTGATGTCGTGTTCGACGAACAGCACTGTGGTGCCTTCCTCGCGCAACGCCATGATGTGGTCGAGCAGCGACTGTTTCAGCGCGGGGTTCACGCCGGCCATCGGCTCGTCCAGCATGACCAGTTTCGGGTCGGACATCAGCGCTCGTGCCATTTCCAGCAGCTTGCGTTGGCCGCCGGAAAGCGCGCCGGCGTAATCGTCCTTCTTTTTGATCAGCAGGAAGCGTTCCAGCAGCGCCTCGGCTTTTTCGATGTTCGCCTGCTCCTGCTTTTTCCACATGCCAGGGAACAGTGCACGGAACATGCCTTCGCCCGGCTGTACGGGGGCGCCGAGCAACATGTTGTCGAGCACGGTCAGACGGCTCATGACCTTGGTCAGCTGGAAGGTGCGGACCATGCCCATGCGCGCCACTTTTTCGGGCTGCACGTGGGCCATGTCTTTGCCGTCGAACTGCCAGGTGCCGGTGTTCGGCGTATCGAAGCCGGTCATCAGGTTGAAGAACGTGGTTTTGCCGGCGCCGTTCGGTCCGATCAGCGCGGTGATGCCGTGCCGTTCGATTTCGAAGTGGCTCACGTCCACGGCGGTCATGCCGCCGAATTTGCGGGTCACGTTGTCGGCCACGAGGATCGGGTCGGGCTTGTGCACGCCCGGCTTGTTTTCGACGAATTTCAGATCGTCGGTGACTTTGTCGCGATAGGCGGTGGAGATGAGGGTCTCGCCTTCCGGAGCTTTGGTGGCCCATTTGGTGAGGTCCTGGAATGGTACGCCGGGCTGCACACCGGATACGGGTTGCACGCCGGTTGCGGGTTGCGTGGCCGGCTGCACGCCAGTGGTCGGAGAATTCGTTGGTTCAGGCATGGAAAGCCAACTCCTTTCGGTCGCCCAACAGACCTTGTGGTCTGAAGATCACCAGGCACATCAGCGCGATGCCGACGATCACCCAGCCGAGGGCTTCGATCTGGTTGGAGGAGATAATGGTTTCGGGAACGGTGTTGCGCATGACCTCCTTGACGAAGGTGAGCAGCACCCACAGCACGCAGGAGCCAAGCACCGGGCCGAGAATCGTGGCCGCGCCGCCCAGCAGCAGAATCGTCCACACGTAGAAGGTGACGGTGCGGCCGAGCGAATCGGGCTGTACGGAACGCGGCAGGACGAAGATGATGCCGGCGATCGCGCCGAACAGGCCGCCCAGAATCAGCGATTCCATCTTGTATCGCGTCACCGGCTTGCCGAGCGAACGGATCGCGTTCTCGTCCTCGCGGATGCCTTTGAGCATGCGGCCCCACGGCGAGTGGAACCAGCGCCAGCACAGCAGCGCCGCGATCACCACCAAAACCCATGCCACGATGCGCAGCCACCAGGAGTTGGCGATGTTGTTGCTGTACGTCCACAGCAGGAACGTGGTCGAACCGTCCGGCAGCGGCGAAAGCGATTCGAATTTCTCGGTGAAGTCCTGCGGTGAGATGCCCGCGGAACCGCCGGTGAAGTTCGTCATGGCCGTCGATCTGCCGATGATGCGGATGATTTCCGCGGCGGCCAATGTGACCATGGCCAGATAGTCGGGTCCGAGTTTCAGCGTCGGAATGCCCAGAGCAGCGCGTAGATGACCGCGAGCGCGAGCGCCGCGCATACGGAGGCGAACAGGTTGCAGCCCATCGACTGCGTGATGGCGAATCCGTATGCGCCAAGGAGCATGAAACCGGCCTGGCCCATGTTCATCAGGCCCGTCATGCCGAAGTGAATGTTCAAACCGATTGCGGCGAGTACGTACGCCGCTGTGGTCGGGGCGATCAGTTCGCCCGCCGCGTTGGAGATGATTGTCATGATGTCCATGGATCAGCCCACCCTTTGCTGCTTGCCGAAGATGCCCTGCGGGCGCACCAGCAGAACGATGATGAGGATTGCCAGCGCGCTGGCGTAACGCATATCGTTGGGGATGACGAGCGAGCTCATGTCCGCCACGATGCCGATGACCAGCGAGCCGATCAACGCGCCATTGGCGGTGCCGAGGCCGCCGAGCGTCACCGCGGCGAACATCAGCAGGATCAGGGTCGCGCCGGTGTTCCAGGAGATGCCGTTCAGGTAGACGCCGAGCAGCACGCCGGACAGGGCTGCCATCGCGCACGAGAGGATCCAGACCACGCGGACCACCTGGTCCACGTTGATGCCGGATGCCGCGGCGAGCGCCGCGTTGTCGGACACGGCTCGTGTGGCGCGGCCGAGTCGCGTCTTGTAAAGGAACAGGGTGACGCCGACGATCACGCAGATGGCGATGAGCGCGGAGACCAGCGTCGGCATGTCGGTGGTGATCGGTCCGAGCTGGAAGCTGTCCGGCACCGATTTGACGATGCTTTGATGTCGCCACCGAAGAAGAAACTGGAACGTGTACTGCAACGCATGGACAGGCCGATGGTGACGATCATCTGCTGCATGGTGCCGACGTGGCGTCTGCGTAGCGGCCCCCAGACGAGTTTCGTTTTGGATGAAGCCGGTCAGCGCGCCGATGACGATGGCGAAGATGGCGGAGGCGATGAGCGGCATGTGCAGCATCTGCGTGCCGACGTATGCCATGAGGCCGCCGAGCGTCACCTGTTCGCCGTGTGAGAACGACTGCAGGCCGGTGGTGCCGTAGACGAGGTTCATGCCGACGGACATGAGGCCCAGCATCAGGCCGAAGATAATGCCGGAATACAGTTGCTGCCAGATGCGTTTGCCGACATTGGAGCCGTCTTTTTGACTGGTGATTGCGTGGCCGCCGTCGATCCGGATGTGCCGGTCGCGCCTTTCGTGCTGTTTGCCGAGCCGGACGATCCGGATGTGCCGGATGTGCCGCTGCCGGCGGAATCGCCCGCCTGGTCGAAACGGACGACTCCGCGCTGCTTGTCGAAGCTGGCTTTCCTGATCGTCACCGTTGCGCTGCTTGCCTTCAGACCGTGCTCTTTCGCAACGGATGCGTCGATGGTGACGGTGTAATCGCCGTCATCGGCAACGGAAAACGCCCACTTGCCGTCGGCAGCGGTTTTGGTTTCCGCCGTTGCCTTGCCGGACAGCGTGATGGTGACGTCGGCGATCGGCTTCTTGTCGGCGTCCTGCAGGATGCCGTTGACGCAGCCGTTGCTGGCGGTCGGATTGCATTCATCGACGGCCTGCGCGCCGGAATCGGCTGCGGACGCGATGGCGGGAGGGAGTACGAAAAGCATCGAGAGAACGGCGACAATCGAACAGAGTATGACGATTCCCGGTCGACGATGCCGTGTGAGATACGTTACGGCTGTCATAGGTTTTTCCTCTCTTGTTGTTTTCACAACGTAGGAGAGGAAACAGCTCGCGCGGTTGCGCTCAGATTTCCTGAACGTTACCCGATGACCGCCCGTGTAACGTGAAAATTACGCGAGGCTGAGCCGGTGACAGCTATGCGTGGCCGCCCAGCATGGCGATGCCGAATCCGAGCGCCACGCAGGCGAGCGGCACCGCGACCGTGGCAGCGCCATAGCCCAGGGCCATGGCGAAACGGCGTTTGCGAATCAGCGACAGCACCTCGTTGATCGCCGACGAGAATGTTGAGAATCCGCCGAGGAACCCCACAACGAACGTCATTACCGTGCCCATATCAACCGACTGCGCATAGTACGACATCATGGCGATGCCGGCGCACAGGGAGGCGACGCCGTTGATGACGAGCGTGGCCAGGGGGAAGCTGTGGTTGCCGTCACGGTTCCAGCTGCGTTGGATCGACACGTCAAGCACATAACGGGCCATGGCGCCGATGCCGCCGAACAGGCAGATCATCCAGGTCATCAGCGCACCTCCCCTGTGGTCGGGTCGGCGACGAGCGGGATTTCCGCGGTGACCGGCTTGGGTTCGAAGCTGGGCAGAGGTGCGACGGGTTGCGATGACTGCGGCTGCGATTCGATTTTCGGCACCTGCCCGGTCTGCGCGACCTGCTGGGCGACCTGGGCCGCCTGCTGTGCCGCCTGCGCGGCCTCCAACGCGGCCTGCGCGGCCGAATGCGCCGCATCCGCCACCTTCACGTGGCGCGCGCCCTGCACGCCCGGCACGTTGTTCTGCACGTTTTGCGCGTCCGGCACGTCCGATTCGCCCGAATCGGCCATGGGGACCGTCTGCGTAACACTCTGCGTAGCCGATACTGCAGTGTCGGTCATCTGGACGTCCTGCACGATGCCGTACGCGTCCGAATCGCCCGAATCGGACATTGAGGATACGGAAGCCGTGGAAGCATCGGCGATCGCGTTACGGACCCGCTTGCGTGTGCCGCGCGCCAGCAACGCCTGCATCAGCGCCACGCCAACCGCGGCCGCGATCAGACCGCCGGCGAAACTTCCCGCAAGATAGCCGAGCGCGCTGCCGAAACGCTGCTCGCGCATGCCTTCCATGGTTTCCAACATCACGCCGGACATCGTCGACAGTCCGCCAAGCAAACCAAGCCCGACACCACGGCTGACGACCTGCCGTACCCTGCGGCGCAGCCACGACGCGGTCGCCATGTATTCGGTCAGCATCGCAAACAGGAAGCAGGCGAGCATATTCGACACGAACGTGCCCACCACGAACGGCGAACCGTTCACCGACGGCAGCAGCAGGTCCGTGGCGCGACGGAACCCGACGCCGACGAAGCCGCCGACGAACACCACGAGATACATCAGGCCATCGGCAAGAGGGTTGAATCGCGCCTGCATGCGTTTCATCGGCGCGAGCGGAATCTGCGGCGGATGCTTGGATGCGGCGGCACCGGACGGGCGCACATCCGCGCGCGCCACTTCGGCGACGTCGATCGACTGTGTGGCGGGATTCGGCTCATCACCCGCGTTTGGCGAGTCTGCCGCCCGTTGTTCTTGCGATTCCATCACGTTCCCCTTGTACTTGGCTTTCCGCGGACAGCGTCGTTCCGCCCCAGCCATACGGCAACGAGCTGGCCGCAGGTGCCGTCTTCCTAACCTTGTACGAGTCTACACGTGCGTTGCAACCAAACATCGAACATGTCCGATTCGGTGGATAACTGTGGATAACTGTGGATAACTTCGGGTGGCCCTAGACGTCTACGAATGGTTATGGAAGACGGTACGGCCGCGTCAGACGGACACGTCGCACAGCCGCCGCATCGCATGCCGTGCGTCGCTTTCGTCCTCGCCGCTGAACAGCACGACCAGATAGTCGCCGGCACGCAGCCGCGTATCGCCATGCGGCACGATCTGCCGTTCGCCGCGACGCAGGCCGATCACCAGACAGCCGTACGGCCAGCGCACGTCACGCATCAGCTTGCCGTCCGCGGTCGCGCCCATTTCCACAGGCAGTTCCATGATGCCGTTGTCGATGCGATTGGCGATTGCCGTCGTGCCGCCTTGCGCGCGCATGTACCGTTCCAGCAGCTCGCCGTAGATCGGTTTCGTACGCAGCAGGTCGGAGACGAGCAATGCGATGAACGCGACGGCGGCGACCGGCAGCATGTGCGTCAATGTGCCGGACATTTCCACGGCCAGCAGAATCGACGTGATCGGTGTTTTCACGGACGCGGCCAGCGTGCCCGTCATCACGCATACCGAGAAAATCGCCACGGAATCGGACGGCAGGTTGCCGAACTGGTGCAACGTCTCGCCGCAGATACCGCCGGCGAGTGAGCCAACCGCGAGAATCGGCATGAAAATGCCGCCGGGAGTGCCTGAACCGAAGCTGGTGGAGGTGAACAGCACTTTCGCCACGAACAGCACGCACAGCATGCCCAAGCCGACGCGCGCATGCTCGGCCATGGCGATCAGGTTCGAGCCGCCGCCGAGCACGTCAGGCAGCCAAATGCCGATTGGCAGCGCGAGTGCGATCGCGATCAAAGGGCGGCTCCATGCGGGAAGCTTGCCGTACAGCGTTTGGAAGCCGAGCAGCGAACGGTTCATCAGCGAACCAACCAAACCGGCCACCAATCCCAGCGGAATCAGCCACCCGTATTCGCCGAGCGGCAGTTGGCCGATGGTGCCGAAGTCAAGCACCGGACGCAGGCCGAAACAGTATTTCGATACGAAATCGGCGGTCAGGGACGCGGCGGTGGCGCCCATCAGAATCGCGGGCGAAAAACTGCGATGCACCCCTTCCAAAGCGAACATCATGCCGGACAGCGGTGCGCTGAACGCGGCGGACAGGCCGGCCGCGGCACCGGCGGTGACCAGATAATGCTCCTGCATGTCCTCACGTTTCTTGCCGCGCAGCCGGTGCGATAGGAACTGCGCGCCCGATGCGCCGATTTGGATGGACGGTCCTTCGCGGCCGAGCGAGAGGCCGAAGAGCGATCCGAGCAGGCCTCCGATGAAGCGAACCGGCAGAATCGTCTGCCATCGCATTTTCAGGCCGCAGATCACCACGCCGTTGGTTTGCGGAATGCCGCTGCCGCCGGCCATCGGCTCTTTTTTGACCATCCATGCGATGGCGAGCGCGGCTGCGATTGCGGCGACCGCCCACGGTGCGACCAGCCACGGGGTTTCGCGGATGCGCGCGTAGATCCAGCGCGCGGTGTCGGTGCCGTATTCGATGCCGAGACGGTAGAGGACGACGAGGAAGCCGGAAATCAGGCCGACGAGAATGCCGGCAGCGGCCATCTTCCATTTCAGGTGGTCGAATCGCGGGACCAGTTTGCTGAACCTGTCAAACCTGTCGAACCTGTCGTTAGGCGGCATTGCAGTCATCGCACTCCCCTTTTCCGTTCCTCCGCCGCGCACCCCGTCGGCGTGTATGCGGTGTGCGTCATACGCGCACGCCATCGCACGCACCATACGCAAAGTGCCGGCAGGCACAGGCCCACCGGCACTTGTTATTGACGTTCGTTACCGACGTTCATATCGACGAATCAGCCGAATCAGCTTCAGTCGATCAGCGAGTTGATCTGGATGATGTGGTCGCGCTGCGGGCCGGTGCCGATCACGGAAATGCGGCAGCCGGACAGTTCCTCAAGACGCTTGACGTAATCCTGGCAGGTCTTCGGCAGATCGTTGAAGTCATGGACCTGGGAAATGTCCTCGTCCCAACCCGGCATGGACTCGTAAATCGGCTTCGCGGCGGCGAACTCGGCCTGGTCGGTCGGCATATCGTCGCGACGCTCGCCGTTGACGTCGTACGCCACGCACAGCGGGATTTCCTTGAGACCGGTGAGCACGTCGAGCTTGGTGAGCACGATGTCGGTCAGGCCGTTGACCTGGGCCGCGTAACGGTTGACGACCGCGTCGAACCAACCGCAGCGACGCGGGCGACCGGTGGTCACGCCGTACTCGTGGCCTTGGGCGCGCAGCCATTCGCCGTCCTCGCCGAACAGTTCGGTCGGGAACGGGCCTTCGCCCACGCGGGTCACATACGCCTTGGAGACGCCGATCACGCGGGTGATCTTGGTCGGGCCAACGCCGGTGCCGGTGCAGGCGCCGCCGGCGGTCGGGTTGGAGGAGGTCACGAACGGGTAGGTGCCGTGGTCCACGTCGAGCATGGTGGCCTGGCCGCCTTCGAACAGCACGGTCTTACCCTCGTCGAGCGCCTTGTTGAGCACCAGGGAGGTGTTGGCCACGTACGGCTTCAGGCGTTCGCCGAGCTTGAGCAGCTCGTCGGTGGTCTCGTCCACGTCGATCGGGCGACGGTTGTACAGCTTGACGAGCATCTGGTTCTTCTGATGCAGGCTGGCCTCGACCTTGTCATGCAGGTGCTCCGCGTTGAACAGGTCGTGCACGCGGATGCCCACGCGGTTGATCTTGTCGGCGTATGCCGGGCCGATGCCACGGCCGGTGGTGCCGATCTTGTGCTTGCCGAGGAAGCGTTCGGTCACCTTGTCGAGCACGCGGTGATACGGGGCGATGATGTGCGCGCTTTCGCTCACCAGCAGTCGGGAGCAGTCCACGCCACGGCTTTCAAGGCCGTCGATCTCCTGGAACAGCACTTCCGGATCGACGACGACGCCGTTGCCGATGACAGGGGTGGTGTTGGGGCTGATGATGCCGGACGGCAGCAGATGCAGCGCATACGATTCGTCGCCGACCACCACAGTATGGCCAGCGTTATTGCCGCCGTTGAAACGGGCGACGTAGTCGACCTTCGTGCCGATCAGATCCGTTGCCTTGCCTTTGCCCTCGTCTCCCCACTGGGCACCGATCAAAACAATTCCAGGCATGTTGTTGCACCTCCGTGCGTACGCGATTCTGCCTTAAGCCTTGCGCCTAAAGCCTTACAAAGGTTACTCTTCACCCTCTACCGGGTCTGAGGGATGCTCACGGCTCTGGACCGACCGTAATCGGATTGCAACCGGTCCGAAAAACAGACCAGAAAACGCCCGAAAACAGTTCGAAAGACCGTTGGCTAGTTCAGCGCGCGCCCGGCACTGCCGAGCTGCTTGCATGCTTCGACCACACGCGCGGCCATCGCGGATTCAGCTTCACGACCCCAGGATCGCGGATCGTACAGCTTCTTGTTGCCCACCTCACCGTCGATTTTGAGCACCGAATCATAGTTGGAGAACATGTGACCGGCCACCGCACGGCTGAATGCGTACTGCGTATCGGTGTCGATGTTCATCTTCACCACGCCGTAGCTCACGGCCTGCGCGATCTCCTCCGGCGCGGAGCCGGAACCGCCGTGGAACACCAGGGCGAACGGCTTACCGGGAGCGACATCCAGCGAGTGCGCGGGGTCGGGCATTTCGCCGGCCCTGATCGCGAGCGCGACCGTGGTCTGGATTTCGTCGAGCAGTTCGGGGCGCAGTTTCACCACGCCCGGTTTGTATGCGCCGTGCACGTTGCCGAAGGTGAAGGCGGCCATGTAGCGTCCGCGCTCGCCGAGGCCGAGTCGTTGCGCGACGGTGATGCCTTGCGCGGGCGTGGAATACAGTTTGTCATTGATTTCGGCGCTGTGCCCGTCTTCTTCGCCACCGACCGCGCCGATTTCGATTTCCAGCACGGTGTGCGCGGCTTGGGATTTGTCGAGCAGTTCTTCTGCGATGTCGAGGTTTTCATCCAGCGGCACTGTGGAACCGTCCCACATGTGTGACTGGAAGGTCGGTTCCTGACCGTGCTTCACCTGTTCGACTTCATGGTCGAGCAAGAGGCGCACCCATTCGTCCAAATACTGTTTGGCGCAGTGGTCGGTGTGCAGGGCGATGGTGATGTTGGGGTATTTCGCCGCGACTTCGTGCGCGAAGGCTGCGAAGGCAAGCGAGCCGGTAACGCGGTCGTTGACGCGTTGCCCGGAGAAGTAGGCGGCGCCACCTACGGAGACTTGGATGATGCCATCGGATTCCGCCTCGGCGAAACCCTGGAGTGCGGCGTTCAGGGTCTGCGTGCTGGTCACATTGATCGCGGGATAGGCGTAACCGCCGCGGCGTGCGGCGTCCAGCATTTGCGCATAACGTTCCGGCGTTGCAATAGTCATGCCTCCATTATCGCCCAACCCTATCCCACTTGTCATGTGACAACATTCGCCATCTTTCCTTTCCGTTTTCCCGACCGTCCGCTCCATATCCAGGTCGCCCGCCCCACTAGAGCCATATGCCGAGCGTTTTCGTCTCATATCCCGACACTTGCGGGACCGACCAATAAACATGGCGAAACCATTGCGATCGTTCCATCGGAAGTCATAGAATGTCCACCGGATCGCGCGACGAAGAGCCCAACCGGGTGTTCCCGCACGGGCATGCCGCCGCACGTAGATGTTGCGACCAATACCCGCGAGGAGGCTTGATGCACCAGGTTTTCGCCATCTTCCTTCGAGACGTGAAACGCATTCTGAAGAACCCCGTGGCGCTCGTCGTCACGCTGGGTGTGGCCATCATCCCATCACTGTACGCATGGTGCAATATCCTCGCCAACTGGGACCCGTACGCGAACACGGGCAACATCCAAGTCGCTGTGGCGAACGAGGACAAGGGCACAACCTCCACGCTGGTCGGCCATCTCGACGCTGGCCAGCAGACCGTCAACCAGCTTAAGAAGAACCATCAGCTCGGCTGGCGTTTCGTTCCCAAGCAGCAAGCCATCGAAGGCGTGGAATCCGGCAAATACTATGCGGCGATCGTACTGCCGGAAGACTTCAGCTCCAGACTAATCGGCACCGTCACCGGTAAAGGCGACCGACCGTCGATCACGTACTACATCAACGAAAAGCTGAACGCGATCGCGCCGAAAATCACCGATACGGGCGCGACCACGATCGACGAGCAGATCAACACCACTTTCGTTTCCAGCGTGGCCGACGCCGTGGCAAAGGAAGTGAAGGAGGCAGCGGGAGAAACCACCGGCAGCGTGAAAAGCGCGCAAAGCGACGTCGTCAACGATCTGACCGACACCATCAACCAGCTCGAAACCGTCCAACAGCAGCTGCGCGACACCCGCTCCACGCTCGACAAGGCCCTCACCACCATCGATTCGGCCAAACAGTCCAACATCGCGCTCGCCTCGGAAATCACCAACTCGCTTGACACCGTCGGCAAGGCGTCCGACTTGCTGAGCGAGACGCGCACACAAACCGAACGATTCTCGAACACACTGGTCGGAGCGCTCGACAACGGCAGCACGCAACTGTCCGGCCTGCAGGTCAACGTGAGCAATGCCACCGGCACCGTGCTCAGCGGACTGAACACCACGCAGGACGCGCTCGACCAAGTGTCCAGCACCATGCATCACGTCAACGCCACCACCGGCAATGTGCTCGACGGCGTGGAGAAGGCGTTGCAGGCCAGCCAGCTGGATCCGAACAGCCAAACGTATAAGGATCTTTCCGCGCAGCTCGCCGAAGCCCGCAAACAGCTGACGTTCCAGCAGCAGCGCATCGACGCCTTCGATCAGGACACCACGGCTGCGATCAACGCGGGGAAGAACACCGCGAACGGGTTCAACGACGATGTCACCACGCTGGCGAAGAACGGCACGGCGTCGATGGCGAGCGCACGCACGACCATCACCGGCACGGTCATGCCGAATCTCAACACCGGGCTCGATACACTCAGCCTGGCCAATGGGTCGCTGTCCGGCACGCTTACCACGCTGCAAAGCACGCTGGAACAGGGCAACGGGCTGCTCGACCAGTTGTCGCGCACCGTGACCCAAACGAACACCACCATTACTGGCACGCAGACACAGCTCGCCAATCTCGCCAAACAGCTCAACACCACGCGCACCGATGTGGCCGCGTTGAGCAGTTCGGCGATGTTCCAGCAGCTTTCCCAAGCGCTCGGACTTGACGCGAGCGAGGTCGGCTCGTTCGTGGGCGAGCCGGTGCATTTGGACGAACAGGTCCTCTACCCGGTCAAAAACTATGGTTCCGCGGTCACGCCGTTCTACACGAATCTTGCGCTGTGGGTCGGTGGATTCGTGCTCGTCGCGATCTACAAGCTTGAAGTGGACCGCGATGAGAAGATCCGCATGTACACGCCACGCCAAGGCTATATGGGCCGTTGGCTGCTGTTCGTCACGGTCGGATTCCTGCAGGCGATCATCGCCACGATCGGCGATCTCGCGCTGGGCATCCAATGCGAGCATCCGTTCCTGTTCATCCTCGCCGGCATTTTCGCCTCGTTCGTCTACGTGAACATCATTTACGCGCTCGCCGTGGCGTTCCGGCATATCGGCAAGGCCGTCGCCGTGATTCTGGTGATCATCCAGATTCCGGGCGCGGCAGGCCTCTACCCCATCGAGATGATGCCGGAATTCTTCCGCCGTCTGAAACCGTTCCTACCGTTCACCTACGGCATCAACGCGATGCGCGGGCCGATCGGCGGCATGTATGCCAACCATTATTGGATCGACATGCTCTCGCTGTTCTGGTATCTGCCTGTGGCGCTGTTCATCGGCTTGGTGGTCCGCAAGCTGGCGTTGAACCTCAACCGCCTGTTCGACAACCGTCTGGCGGACACTGATCTGATGATCACCGAACATAACGAAGGCACGGTGGAACCGTTGCGGCTCACCGAGACCGCGCAGCAGATCGCCGAGGAGTTCCCCGAACTCGCCCGCAGACGGGCGATTCATTTCTTCCGCCTGTACCCGCGCCTGGTGCGTTGGGGATTCCTCGCGCTGGCGGTACTGCCGTTCGTGTTCCTGCTATTGCTATTCATCACGCGCATGAAGCTCGCCATGCTGCTCGGTTGGATCATTTCGATCATCGCCATCGACACGTATCTCATCGTGGTGGAGTATCTGCGCGAACGGTATGCGAATTATCTGGGCGAGGAAGCGATGAGTGCGGAAGAGTTCCGCAGCGCGATCCTGCACGAGAACCTGCTGTTCCGGCCGGGCATGCATTACAAGCCGATGCATGCCGTACGTACGAGGCTGTATGAGGCTGCGCATGGTGGTTCGGCCGGACATGCGCCTGAACATGCGGCTGAGTATGCGGCTGGAAACACGGACGGAAATGCTGGCAGGAGTCTGCGTGAGGAGGGGAACGAACAGTGAAAATGATCTGGGGCATCTTCAAGCGGGACATGTGCCATGCCACCCGCAACGTGATCGCCGTGATCGTCTCGATGGGCCTGGTGGTGGTGCCGGCGCTGTACGCCTGGTTCAACATCGCGGCCAGCTGGGACCCCTACGGCAACACCAAGGCATTGAAGGTCGCCGTGGCCAATAACGACAAGGGTTACAAGTCGGATCTCATACCGGTGCGCGTCAACGTGGGCGAAACCATCATCAGCACACTGCACGCCAACGACCAGCTGGACTGGCAGTTCGTGAAAAGCGACAAGGCAATCGACGGGGTGAAATCCGGCGAATACTATGCGGCGATCGTAATTCCGAAAGGTTTCAGCGCCGACATGATGACGCTGTTCTCCCCCGACATCAAACACGCGCAGCTCAAGTACTATCTGAACGAGAAAATCAACCCGATCGCCCCGCATATCACCGATCAGGGCGCGACAACCGTGGTCAACACGATCGACAAAACCTTCGCCAAAACGATTGCGCAAGTCGGACTCGACCTGGCCTCAAGCATCCTACACTATTCGCAAAGCCCGCAAATGGCCGAATACATGCGCAACCTCAACGGCAATCTCACGACCATGGCGGATACGCTGAGCGGCGCATCGCAGCAGGTGACGTCGTATTCGCAGCTGCTCGGCTCGGCGAACGACATCGTGGATTCCACGGGCAAACTGCTCGCCTCGGCGACCAAGGCGGGCAAACAGGCCCAGAACGCGTTGAAGCAAGGCAAATCAGGTGCCACGTCACTCACTTCTGCAGGTGCGAACGTCACCTCCTCGGTGAACACCGCGCTCGACCAGGTGTCAGGCGCGTTCGACCAAGTAGCTGCCAAGGTGAACAAGGCGTTCGACGCGATCGGCAAGGGCTCAGACACCGCAGCCAGCCAGTTGGCAACGTTGAGCGAACAAATCTCCAGCGGCGAATCGCTGTACGACACGTACATCACAAGCCTCAACCACATGCGCGAATCGGTGGAACAACTACCGGACAGTGATTCCGCGAAACAGGCGCTGCTGGAAGCCATCGACCGGGAGATCACGCTGCTGGAAGCCGCCAAAGGCGATTCGCAGAAGCTCGCGCAGCAGCTGAAAGACGCTTCCACGCAGGTCACGCAGGATACCGCAGCCGCGGAACGCTCCCGCAAGGAGATCCTGAACCGCATCACCTCCGCGAAGCAGTCGATCAGCAATGTGCGCGACGATTACGCCACGAACGTCAAGCCGAAAATCGACGCGCTCGCCTCCACAGTCAGCACGCTGATCTCCCAAACCGACAGCATGATCACCCAGCTGAGCGGCACCGCCGACGGTCTGGACGATGTGACGGGCGATGTGGGGACGAATGTGACGTCCATCCGTTCCACGCTCGGCGCGATCGCGAAGAAACTCGACTCGTCGGCAGCGACGGTGAAGGAGCTGATCACGAAGCTGGAGACGGGCGGAAACGCCGGTGACGGCAACAGCGATGGTGGCGACGGTGACAACGACGCCGATTCGGGCGAATCGGACGAACTACGTGCACTGGCCACCGCCAACGCGTCCACACTGTCCACGCTGATTTCCGCGCCCGTCGCACTGCATCGCGTCTCGGTGTACCCGATCGCGAACTACGGTTCGGCCATGGCGCCGTTCTATACGATCCTGTCAATCTGGGTGGGTGCGATCATCCTGTGCGCCATGCTGAAAGTGACGATTTCGGACCGCGAGAAGGCGCATGTGCTGGGCTTGGGCGACACGCTGCCGCGCATCGCCGGCCCGTCCGGCCCGGGGAACGCCTCACGTTGGGGACTGCGCCTCGACCACGAGTATTTCGGACGGTACGCGATCTTCGCACTGCTCGCGTTGCTGCAGGGCACACTGGTTTGCCTGGGTGACACGTATTTCCTTGGCGTGCAGGCGAATCATGCGCTGCAGTTCCTTGCCGTGGGGTGGCTTGCCGCGCTCGTGTTCTCGAATATCGTGTATACGCTGACCGTGTCGTTCGGCGATATCGGCAAGGCCGTGGCCGTGGTGCTGCTGGTGATGCAGGTCGCCGGTTCGGGCGGTACGTTCCCTATCGAGACGCTGCCGAAGTTCTTCCAAATGCTCTACCCGTTCCTACCATTCCCGCACGCCATCGATGCCATGCACGCCGCGATGGCCGGATCATACGGCAATGAGTACCTGCTTGATATGGTGTATCTCGCCTTGTTCCTGATTCCTTCGCTGCTGCTGGGATTGGTGTTGCGCAAGCCGGTGATCCGGTTGAACAACTGGGTGAGCCGCAATCTGGAGTCCACCAAGGTGATGTGACGAGGCGGATTTGAACGGGCTGGTTTGAGCCGGTTTAGATCGGTTTCGGCTGGTACACGTGAACGCGCTGCCCGCCATCATCGACGACCTGAAAACCCAAAGCCACGAATTCGTCACCATCGACCAGCCGGCAAAAACCTAAGCTAGCGTGGAGGCGTAGGGCATTGTCCTGCCCAGTCACTTCCCTTACGTACCGCTGCGCCATCCCGGCGCTCCTCTGCGCCGCCACTACCCCACATGTCGCCTCCTCACGCACCAACAAGTGTCCGATCCCCCCGAATCAGCCACCCACGCGTCATCCGGTCACCCCAGGTTGTCCGATTCGGGAGAAACGGACACTCAGGGGCACCGTGCAAACCACACGTTGATCAGAGAACCGGCAACCACCAGCACAACACCGATCCAGAACGGCATGCCCAGCGCCACGCCCAACAGAAGCGTGCTAGAAGCCGTGGAAAACAGCGGAGTCGCGTACGAACCAATCGCAAGCGTTTCCATACTGCCGTGCAACATGCCGTATCCCCAGCACGCGTAGCCGCCCGAAATCGAAGCGGCGCACGCAATCAGCGCAGCATATCCACCGATGCCGGGCGCCGTGTCCGGCAAACCGTCTCCCGAAACGAAATGGATGGTCCACAGTACAACGGCCACACAGCAGAAGAAAATCGTCGTGCCGTCGTAACCGCCGGACAACGACGGCGTAAAAGTCGCATAAATCGCCCAAATAAAGGCGCCAACAAACGCGAGCACATACGGTAGGGGGTTACTGGCGATATTGTGGACCGCTTCCTGCATATCAAGGCTTTCTCCGCCAACCGCCATCGCCACACCGATGGTTGCGATCACCGCGCCAGGAATCGCTTTGGCGACCGCACCACGTTTGTGCGATACCGCTGCGGTCATCAGCACCAGCAGCGTCGGCCACAAGTAGTTGACAAGGCTGACTTCCACGGATTGCGCGTTCGTTGTGGCCAGGCCGATCGACAGCGAGATTGACGCCTCGTATGCGATGAACATGAGTCCGCCTGCGATGAGGTACTTGCATGGCGCTTCGCGGATTGGTTTCGGACGGCGCACAATGAACAGCATGACACCACCGACGGTGTAGATGAGCGCCGAACCGAGCGTGGCGCCGAACGATTCGGAGACCAGTCGCACGAGGCCGGCCATGAAGCCCCACAGGACGATTGCGAACAGGCCGATGAGTGTCGCCGCGTGTGATGTGGCATGGCCGAGTAGCGGATTGCAGGAGTTGCCGGTGGGGTGGTTTGCGCCGGAATCGGAGGGGGACTTCTGGTTCGTGTTCACGGGCTCCAGCCTACCCATCGCCCTCCACGAGTGTCCGATTCTGCAGAATCGGACACTCCTGCAACCTGCGATGCCGCGAACCCGATTACCCCCGGAACCGCACCAACAGCAGAGTCAACCACCCCATCCGACGCTGCCACACCAGCCGTATCGGCAGCCAAGTCCATGCGTCCCGCATCCACACAGCCCACGCGTCCCGCACCTCCACGGCCCGCCGACGCGCACACGTCGCCCATGACCAAATCATCCAACGTCACACCGAACATGTCGCAAAGCATCAGCAGCTTGTCACAAACGTCGCGTTCCACGCCACCATCTTGCGGTTGCATTGCGATTCGCAACCAAATTTTGCGACGCAACCGACAGTTGCGCGACGCGAAGTTGGCTTCACGGGTCTTTTACGACAATAGAAAAACCCTTGAAATTCCAACGATTCCAAGGGTTTTGAGTGGAGCGGATGACGGGAGTCGAACCCGCCTTTAAAGCTTGGGAAGCTTTCGTTCTACCGATGAACTACATCCGCAAGGTGTGCCTTTTGGGCACGAGCCATTAGTCTAGCACGCCATTCCCGCTATATGTGGCAGATTGTCCGGTTCCGCAAAATCGATTTGCGCTATATGTGGCAGTTCTCCGCGGGCAAGAGCTGTTAGAGGGTACGAAATCGAAGGTATGGGGGCATCTTCACGAAGGAAAGTGCCACATATAGCGGAAATCACTTTCTCGGCAGTCTCTTATCTGCCACATATAGCGATTTTGGGAGTCGTCAGCACAGCAAGTATGCGTCCGCAGCAACATCAGTACCGGAAAAGGCTGAAAGTCGGGAACCAGCGGCGCGGGAGGCTGTGGGGGCGTCAGCGCGACCCTCTTCTGCGCATGGGGCGTTGCGAATAGTCGCGCGAATATCCACCGGTCGAACCCGCCGAACCCGCCGAACCCGAACCGTACGAATCGTAAGCGGAACCATACTGCGAGCCGAACTGCGGCCCGTCATAACCGCCCTGTCGAATGTCGATCGCGGCAACGCCGGTCGTCGCATAACCGCCGGCCAGGTAGCCCGACTGCACGCCCTGCTGCCGCATCTCCTGGCCCATCTGCATGAGCCGCGCAATGCGGTCCTGAATCGGCGGATGCGTGGAAAACAGGCGCGAGAAGCCCTCCGCAGAGAACGGACTGGCGATCATCATCGCAGCCACCGACTGCGTGCCGGCGGTCTTCTCCATCGGCATCGCGGCTGCGCCGCCGGAAATCTTGCTCAACGCGGAAGCGAGCGCTTCCGGATCCTCCGTCAACTTGGAACCGTCTTCGTCGGCGTCGTATTCGCGTGTGCGGGAGATTGCCATCTGTATCAGCGACGCTGCGATCGGCGCCAGAATCGTGCTCAGCAGCACACCCAGCAATCCCAAGCCGCCGGACGCCGAATCGTCGCGGTCGTCACGCGAACGGCCGCCGCCGAAATACATGAGCGAGTAGCCGAGGTACGAGATGACGGTGGCCATGGCGGAGGCGATTGCGGACGTCAGAATGTCGTGGTTGTAGACGTGCATGAGTTCGTGTCCGAGCACGCCGCGAATCTCACGTTCGTTAAGCGTCTGTAGGATGCCTTGCGTGCAGCAGACCGCCGCGTGTCGTTCGTTGCGCCCCGTCGCGAACGCGTTGGGGCTCATGGTGGGGGCGATGTAGATGCGCGGCATCGGCTTGCCTGCCTTCGCCGATAGCTCGCGGACGATCTTGTATAGTACGGGGGCTTCCTGCTCGCTCACCTGTCGAGCGTGCATGCTGGCGATCGCCAGTTTGTCGGAAAACCAGTAGGAGACGAACGTGGAGCCCAGGCCGATGAGAATGTAGTAGCCGAGCGTGCTTTGACTGGCGCCGGTCGCCCACCAGATGAGCATGATGACGCCCCACATCAACGCGAACAAAAGCGTTGTTTTCAAGCCATTGCAATGGCCGTGCACCTGCAATTTGCCGTTCATGGCCACCAGCCTAGGAATTCAGGCTGGGATTTTGCTGTATACAAGCTGAAGGGCGGATTTGCAACATCTAGAAACATGCCACGCAACGACGCTACAGCATCGGCCATAGACCTATCTGCGGCACGGCGAGAGTCACCCCAACTTGAAACGTATTACCCCCGCATATCCCCTGAATGCACTGCGTCAAGCGTGCCGATCAGGCTGGTCAGCAAATCGTTGCGGCCGCACGCGTTCGTCAGCACCGCCAGCACGTACGTGCCCGACTGCGACATCACCAGTCCGGCATCGTTCAGCGCGTACAAACCGCCTTCGCCGTTGATCCATCCGGCCTTCGTGTACACGGTGTCCGCATCGCCAAGGGCCGCGTGGATGCAGGAGTTCAGCGAATTCGTCATGTCTCCGGACAGCCATTGCAGCGATTCGGGCGTGATGTTCTGCACCCCCGCCGTTTGCCCGGCGAACAGGAAACCGTATCCGGCGGTCCACAGTTTGGCCATGTCGCGCGCGGAGGTGAACAGGTACCCGCCGCGATCACCCATTCTGGAAGCCGCGCCTGCCTGTTCGGCCCACGTGTTGAAGCAGTCGAGGCCATACGTTTTGTACAGCCAGTCGTAAGACGCGTTGTCGGAATTGCGCAGGACGGCGTCGACCTTTTGGTGGACGGTGGCGGACTGCGCGTCAGCGGATTGGGCCACGCTGTTCAGGTCGACGGTGCCCGTTGAGAACAGCGATATCAGGTATGGCGCCTCCGCCGACGAGGCCGAATAGATCTGTGCATCGGCGTTGTATGCGATCGTGCGGCCGGTCGTGATGTCGGCGAGCACGAATGATGCGGTATATCCGTCGGCTTCGAAAGTGGCGATTTGAGACTGCACGGCGGCCTGCGAATCGGCGCTTAGCGTGAAGCCCTGCGTTGTGATCGTGGCGCTGCCCTCGACTGCGGAAATGCCGTCCAGCGCGACCTGCGTCGGCGACGAGACGGCTTGTGTCTGCGATTGCGGCGCGCTGTTTTGCTTAAGCGCGCCCGACGTGGAGGACGTTTCCGAAGACGTTCCCGAGGACGCCGCTGCGTGGGCTTCCTCTTCGAGATGCACATCGACAAGACCCACGCCCATGGCGAAGCCGATCAGGCAGGCGATCAACAGGCCCACGACGGACACGGAACAGCAGTACAGTGCCTTGCGCTTGACGTGTTTTCCAAAGTTCATGCCGACTTCACAACCTTAGATTTCAATGCCCACATCCGTTTGCGATGATATTGCGCACCGCGTTTCACTGGGGTCAGCCTAGCGCATGGACCCGAACTTCGGGGGTAATAGGTCAAAACGACCGCGTACGTCCGATTCTGGAGAAACGGGCGGTTGTGCGATCGAAAACGCACGCTACGCGACCAGTCCGCCGAAAATCGACCACTAAAGCGGCAAAAACTAACGCCCTGCACGTCCGATTCAGAGGAATCGGACGTGCAGGGCGTTACTAGATTGCGTTAAAAGGCTTGGAGTTAGGGTGTCAGGAAGTCAGCACTCCCACCCTAATTCCAGCCGGCCCGATTCAGGCATGCGCCAGCGCGCGCATCTGCTCCGGGTCGATGACCTTCTTGTGCTCGCGGCCTTCCTTCGCGCCTTCGGCACGTTCGAACGCGTCGACCTTCTTCCAGCCGGCGAAGTCGATCGGCTTGACACCGCGGGAAGCCAGCAGACGGTCGATGGATTCCGGATCGCGGTCAGCGGCCACGCGACCGCCTTCGGCGGCCTTGGACAGGTCCTCGAGCATGTTGGTGACGATGAGCAGCGCGTCGGACTTGGTGGATCCGATCAGGCCGACCGGACCACGCTTGGCCCAACCGGTGGCGTACAGACGCTCACGCACCTGCGCGCCCTCGCCGGAGGCCTCCGTGGTGATGCGGCCGTCGCCGTTCGCGTTGGCCAGGTGCGCGCGACGCTCGTCGTACGCGATGCCCGGCGCGGTGGCCGGCTTGTAGCCGATCGCATGGTACACGGCCTGCACCGGGTACTCTTCGAATTCGCCGGTGCGAGTCATCTTGCCGTCCGCGGAAGTCGTCGTCTTCTCCACGCGAATCGCCTTGACCTTGCCGTCCTCGCCCAGCACTTCGACCGGAGCGGAATTGAAGTGGATGTAGTACTTGCGATCCGCCGGGTTGCCCTCGAAATCGGTGTCGCCGTCGTCTTCCATGTCCTCGGCCATCTCGCGGATGGCGAACAGCTCCTCGACCATCTGACGGGTCAGCTTGTCCTTGCCGGCCTCCTCGATAGTGTCGTCGTCCAGATCGAAGTCGTCTTCGTTGATGATCAGCTGCACGCCCGGCAGCTTCTCCATTTCGCGCAGCTCCTGCACGGAGAACTTGGCCTGAGCCACGCCACGGCGGATGAACAGGTGCAGGGTCTTCGCCTTGTTGGCCTTGATGCCTTCGTACACGTTGTCCGGAATGTCGGTGCGTTCCTTCAGGTCGTCGGCGTTGCGCATCAGCTCGCGCGCCACGTCCATGGCCACGTTGCCGCCGCCGATCACAGCGACTTCCTCGGCATCGAGCGGCCATTCGCGGGCGCCGGTCGGGTAACCGTCGTACCATTCCACGAACTTGGCGGCACCGTACACGCCGTCCAAGTCGGCGCCCGGCAGGCCGAGCGGCTTGTCTTCGACGGCACCAGTGGCGAACAGCACCGCGTCGTAACGTTCCAGCAGCTCGTCAAGCGTCACGTCCTTGCCGAATTCCACGTCGCAGTACAGGTGGATGTCCGGGTTGTCGAGGGTCTTCTCGAGAGCGGACGCGATGAATTTGATGGACGGGTGGTCGGGGGCCACGCCGTAGCGCACCAGGCCGAACGGCACCGGCAGCTTTTCGAACAGGTCGATGCGGGCCTTGGTGCCCAGTCCCAGCTCTTCGCCGAGCTTGCCCAGCTGGCGCAGGAAAATATCGGAAGAGTAGACGCCTGCGGGGCCGGCGCCGATTACAGCAATACGAAGTTCGTTGGTTTCGCTCATATGTTCCAGCCTAATATATTCCCTGCATTTCCAACAGGGGGCATACGGCACTTTCTTGCGATTCCCTTACTTGCCTCGCAACGCGCAGCCCGGCCCATGTGCCGGCGCAGGAGAACGTACAATCGCAGAAGATCACAATCGGTCCCTCACTAAAGAAGGTCCTTATCGTAAGAGGGTGGGCATATGCGCATTCACATCACGTATACCGGCGGCACCATCGGTATGGTCGAGTCACCGAACGGTCTGGTTCCGGGCGCCGATATGCGCGGCTGGCTGCGCCGGCTGATTGAGGACGCGCATCTGGACCCGAGCTTGTTCTCGTTCACCGAGCTGGACCCGCTGATCGATTCGTCGAACGCGACGCCCGACAATTGGCAGACGATGGCGGACGACCTGCGCGCGCACCGCGATGACGCCGACGCATTTGTGGTGTTGCACGGCACCGATACGATGAGCTATTCGAGCGCCGCGCTGTCTTACGCGCTGACCGGTTTCGGCAAGCCTGTGATTTTCACGGGGTCGCAGCATCCGCTCGGCAAAATCGAATCGGACGCCACCGCGAACGTCACGGGTGCGCTGAACGCCGCGATGAGCGGACGTTTTCATGGCGTCGGCCTGTTCTTCGGCCATCATCTGTTCGCCGGCAACCGTGTGAGCAAATCGTCAAGCTGGGCGTTCGAAGGGTTTTCGGCGCCGTCCACCGGCCCGCTGGCACGTACCGGCACGCCGTGGCATTGGTATGCGGGCGATTCGGCCGGCTCCGGTTGCGGTTGGGCATCGCCGCTGCCCTACTCCCGTCACGATGTGGCCGTGATCGACATGGCTCCCGGCATTTCCGCCGCGCGATTGGCCGCGATGCTCGACCCTCGTCCGGAAGCGGTGCTGTTGCGCGCGTACGGCGTTGGCAATGTGCCGAGCGACGAGCCAGGACTGACCGACGTGATCGCCGACGTGCTGCATGACGGCGTGCCTGTCGTCATCGCATCGCAATGCCAGCAGGCGGAAGTGCTGCTCGGCCATTACGAGACGGGCGACGCGATCGCCCGCGCCGGTGCGATCGGATCGGGCGACATGACGCTGGAAGCCGCATACGCGAAGATCATGTTCCTGCTGTCGCAGGGCGTGGACGCGGCCGATTTCGGCACGTGGATGCGCCGGAACATCGCTGGCGAAATCTCGCCCAGCTCGATGTAGCACGGCGCAACGCGGTTCAGCCTAGTTCCGCACGGCTCGTCGCCGCAACCGGCGCTACTCGCGGTCGAGCAGGGCGGTGAGCGCCCACAGGATGCTGACCACGTCGATCGCTTCCTGCATGAACGCGCCGACGACCACCGGAATGAGGTTGAACGCGGCCGCGACCATGCCGATAATCGCCAATCCAAGGCCGACCAGCACCGCCTGCAGCATCACTTTCTTCGTGCGGCGGGCGATGGCGATGGCGCGCGGCACGGAGGCGATGTCGTCGTTCATGATGACCACCTGCGCCGATTCGGACGCGGCGGTGGACGTGCCGTCGGTCATGGCCATGCCGATGTCCGCAACCGCCAGCACGGGGGCGTCGTTCACGCCGTCGCCGACCATCATCGTCACCTGTCGGGTCATGGATTCGCCGACCACGCGCTGTACGACCTTGTCCCACGCCGGCTGGTTTTGGTGCGCGTCTTCCGTGGCGTTCTTGACGGCCGCGACCTTGCCTTCGGGGAAGAGTTCGGATTGCACGTCGTCGATGCCGACCTCGCCCGCGATGATGCGTGCGGAAGCCTCCTTGTCGCCGGTGAGCATGGACAGTTTCTTCACGCCGAGCCGGTGCAGTTTTTCAAGGGACGATTTCGCGTTTTCGCGAGGCACGTCACGCAGCACAATACGTGCGGCGAGCTTGCCGTCGATCGCCACGTACGCGGCCATTTCGTCCGGTTCGAGAGGTGCGAACAGCGAATTCACCTCCGGCTTCTTGGAAGCGCCGGCAGCGGTACCGGTCGCCGAATCGCCAACCGCGCTATCGGCCACAGCACCAGCCGCAATACCGGCCGCCGCACCTGCGCCCAGCACATGCGTGAAGCCGGCCTCGTCGGCCGTCACGTACGCGAAACGACCCACGCGCACGGCACGCCCGTTCACCTCGCCGGACACACCCTTGCCCGACTGTTCCTCGATGTTCTTCACCACGGGGTAATCGCGTCCATGCCCCGGCAGATCGCGTTCGGCGCACAGCCGCTGCCCGTTCTCATAGCGCGCGTACAGTTCCTGCATGGCCTTCTGCCCGGCCGCCGCGATGCCCTTCGACAGAATGTGCACCGAGTAGCCTTCCACCACGCCGGCCATCATCAGAATGTGGTTCTCGTCGTACGGCGAGCTGTTTTCGAACGGCTTCTCGACGCGCACGACCTGCGGCTGCTTGACGGTAAGCGTGCCGGTTTTGTCGAAGAAGATATGCGATACGCGGCCCAAGTTTTCCAGCACGTCCTGCGCTTTGATAAGAATGCCCGCCTTGGCAAGGCGACCGGTGCCGGCCACGTACGCGACGGGAGCGGCGATCAGCAGCGGGCAGGGCGTGGCCAAAACCAGCACCTGCGCGAATCGCAATGGCGTGCCTGCGACGGCCCACGCGATGCCGGCGATCGCCAGCGAAAGAATGGTGAACGGCACCGCCAGCACATCGGCGGTTTTGACGACGGTCGGGCGCGATTGCTGCGCCGAAGACACCAGTTCGAGGATCTTCTGATACTGCGAATCCTGCGCCAATTGCGTGGCACGCATCGTCAGCGCGGTCGATCCGTTGACCGCACCCGACAGCACGCGCGCGCCCGCATACACTTCGCGCGGCACCGGCTCGCCGTTGATATTGCTCAGATCCAACGTGGCGACGCCCGACAGCAGTTCGCCGTCGACCGGCACCGTTTCGCCCGGCAGCACGAGGATCACGTCGCCAAGCTTGACCTGGTCGACCGGAACGGTTTCGAAATGCTCGCCGGCCGCGTCGTAAGGCTTGGTTTGGGTGGTGGACTTATTCGTTTCCGCAGCGTTAGGCACATCCACACTGGCGACCTTGCGAAAGCCGTCCGCCGTCATGTCGCCCTCAGCATCACCGGCAGTACCGTCGGCCCCGGCAGCCGCCGCACGTGCACCCACGCCCGGCAACGTCACCACGTGCGCGGTCCGCGGCGCCGCATCAACCAGCGCCGTCAGGTTGCCTTCCGCCTTCGACTGTGCGAATTCCTCAATCGCCTCGCCGGAGGAAATCATCAGCACCACGGCCCACGCAGCCCAGTATTCCTGCACCGCCACCGTCGACGCGATCGCAATAACCGCAAGCAAATCCACACCGACGTGACCGTGCCGCAAATCGTCAATCATGCCGATCACAGTCACCACAATCGTGTACACGACCAGCGCGATCACGATCCACTGCCCGACACCCGGATTGAACGGTCCGAAAGTCAGCGAGACGCCCGCAGCCTCCCACGGACGCCACGAACCCAGCAATGCCAACGGAATCGCGGCAATGATGGCGATCGGCAGCAGCGGAACTTCTTTGCAAATGGAAATGATTCTACGCATGAGAATCTCCTTACGCTCGTATCGGACGCCTTGTTAACCCATCGGCGCCCCGCCTGCGCGGACCATCGATACACGGCGTAAAAAGATATTTCCAGCATAACAGAGCATTGCGATTGCCGCGGCCGTTTGCGTGTGCTTCCGTTCGTCGCGCGCGTTCCGCGCATACGAAAAGGGCCGTGCGATTGCTCGCACAGCCCTTGTTTTCCGCCGTTTTTCGGCTTGTTCAGCGTTTTCCGCGATTACGCGGATTGCGGTTGCGACTTCGCCGTCAGCCTATCGGGTGGCAGCCACCCGTATCGCTGTCGGCATGAACGCCGCACACCGTACGTTGCCGTACGATGCCGCGCATCCGGCTTTACCACAGACCGAACGGATCGAACAGGCCACCGCCGTCGCCGTTGTTGCCGTTACCGCCATTCTGGCCGTTCTGGCTGCCGCCATTCTGGCCGTTGCCGTTATCGTCGTTGCCGTTGTTCTGCTGACGCTGTTCCTGCTTGTTAGAGGAGTTCGTCTTGGTCTCTTCCTGGTCGAGCGTCACTTCGAGATCCATGGTGTTGCCGCCGCGCACAACGGTCAGCTTCACCTTGTCTCCCATGGCGGAGGCGCGCACGTAACCGAGCAGCGAGTAGTTGTTGTTCACTGCCTTTCCGTTGAACGCCACGATGGAGTCGCCGGCCTTCACGCCGGCCTTGGACGCCGGGCCACCGTCGGTCACGGCCTGCACCTGGGCGCAGCCGCGGGTCACACCGTCCGCTTCCACCGAGGAGCTCTTGATGGTGATGCCAAGCACCACATGCCTCACGGAACCATTGTCGATGATTTCGTTGGCCACGCGCTTGACAAGGTTCGACGGGATGGCGAAGCCAATACCAATCGAACCGGCAGTACCGGACGAGCTTGCGGTGGAGGCGATGGACGAATTGATGCCGATCACCTGACCAGCCGCATTAAAGGTCGGACCACCGGAGTTGCCCGGGTTGATGGCCGCGTCGATCTGCACGGCGTTGGTGACGATGGCGTTGTTGTCGTCATCGGTCACGGTCACCGGGCGGTTGAGCGCGGACACGATGCCGGTGGTGGCGGTGTCGTCGTAGCCGAGCGGATTGCCGATCGCCATGACGGCCTCGCCGACGGCGAGATTGTCGGAATCGGCGAATTCCGCGACTTTCAGATCGCTCGGCGGATTGTCGAGCTTGATCACGGCCAAATCGGTGGTGGTGTCGGTGCCGACCACCTTCGCGGAATAGACGGCGCCGCTGGCGAGCGTCACCTGAATCTGCTGCGCGCCGGAAATCACGTGGTTATTGGTGGCGATATAGCCCTTGTCGCTGATCACCACGCCGGAGCCCTTGGCTTCGCCGTCGCTGGTCGCCACGTCGATGGCCACCACGGAATCGGACACTTCCTTGGCCACCGCGGTCCAATCGACCGCCGTACCGGACTTCGCCTTGGCGGAACCGGAACCGGACGTGTTGGACTTGACGTCGGACAGCGAGCTGGAGGTCGGCACATGCACCCAACCGTTGGTAATCGCGGTGAAGCCGACGCCGAGGCACAGCGCGCCGGACACCAGTGCGGCCACAACGGCGGTGACCACATGGCTGGTCATGCCGGACTTCTGCTTGGTGACGACCGGCGTCTGGTTCGGCTGGTTCGGGAAGCCCTGCCCCGGAGCGCCGAACGGATTGCGGTTGCCCGGTCCCGCAGGGGGCATGTTCGCGCCGTACTGCGGCTGCTGCTGATTGTTCTGCTGCGCGCCGTTCTGCGCGGACGAGCCGCCAAACGGATTGCCGAACGGATTGCCATTGTTCCGCTGATTGCCGGTCGTATACGGGTTGCCGAAAGCGCCGAAGAACGACGGACGGTTGTCCTGCGGCTGGCCCTGCTGCTGCGCGCCGTACTGCGGTTGCTGGGCGGTCTGGCCGCTGGCATCGCCAGCCGGCGGCGTCGGCACCGGACCGTACACGCCGTATTCGGGCGCCGGACGGTACTGTTCGGTCGGCGCATCCTGCGTCGCGTTGTTGATCACCGTGCGTTCACCGGCAGCGGAAGCATAATCCGGCGTATCGTCAGCGGTATTGCCTGCCGTGCCATCCGCCGCGTCCACGGTAGGAAGGGCGGTGGTGGGCTGCTCGCCCGCGTTCGGCACTGCAATCGGTTCGGTAACGGAAGTCTGTGCTTCGTCGGCGACGTTCTCGCTCGGCGTCTGCGGCGCGGTCTGCTGCGTGCCATCCTGCGGCTGGGCGATGTTCTGATCGCTATTATCTTCAGCCATTGTTGCTCCTTATTCGTCTCGCGGCATTCAACATGGTCAGCAATCGTGCCGCTCGAACTGCTATCTAAGAGTAAAGATACCTGCTCTGGAAGTTTCCTGAATGTTTGTTGAAAGTAGCAATCGAATCGCTTGGCAGTTTGCTCCATACGATGCCACCGTCGACCGCCGATGGCGCCACCGCGGCAATCGGCGCTATCGCATACAGTTGAGAGCATGACAAGCTTGAACGAACCACAGACCGGCGCGGCGGCGCACGAGACCTCAGCGGCCAACGCGGCAGCCGGCGCAACGCACGACGCAGCAGGCAACACGACCAGCGCGGCATCGACCGAAAACCTTATTGAGCATCCCCGCGGCACGGAACCCGGCAAGCCCGGCCGCCGCGACGCGTTCTACTTCGAGCAGAAAACCCGCCTGCCAGATGCGGCCGACGGCAAGGGGCGCGGCGGCGCGCGCTACGGCCGCACCGGCATCATCCACACCCCCCACGGCGACATCCACACCCCGGCGTTCGTGCCGGTGGCCACGCAGGCCGCGATGAAGGCCGTGCTGCCCGAAACCATGAAGGATCTTGGCGCGCAATGCCTGCTGTCCAACGCGTTCCACCTGTACGAACGCCCCGGCGAGCAGGTGCTCGACGAAGCCGGCGGACTCGCCAAATTCATGGACTGGAACGGTCCGACGTTCACCGATTCCGGCGGATTCCAGGTGCTGTCACTCGGCGCGGGCTTCAAGAAGACGCTCGCCATGGACGTCACCGGCATGAAATCGGACGACGTGATCGCGGAAGGCAAGGAGCGGCTCGCGTTCGTGGACGAGGACGGTGTGACGTTCAAGTCGCCGCTCAACGGCTCGCTGCACCGGTTCTCCGCCGAAATCTCCATGGGCATCCAGCACAAGATCGGCGCCGACATCATGTTCGCTTTCGACGAGCTGACCACGCTGATGAACACCCGCGGCTACCAGGAACGTTCCGTGGAACGCACCTACCGTTGGGCGCAACGCTGCGTAGCCGAGCACAAGAGGCTCACCGAAGAGCGTCTTGGCAAGCCGTACCAGGCGCTGTATGGCGTGGTGCAGGGCGCGAATTATGAGGATCTGCGCCGGCATGCCGCCGAACAGATCGCGTCGCTCGATTTCGACGGCGTCGGCATCGGCGGCGCGATCGAAAAGCGCATCATCGGCGACACGTGCGCCTGGATCTGCGATGCGATGCCGGAAAGCCGCCCGCGCCATGTGCTCGGCATCGCCGCGGTGGACGACATCTTCGCCTGCGTGGAGAACGGCGGCGACACCTTCGACTGCGTGGCGCCCGCCCGTTGCGGCCGAAACGGCGCGATCTTCACGCGCCACGGCCGCTACAACATCAAGCGCGCGCAGTTCAAGCACGATTTCGGCCCACTTGAGGAGGACTGCGACTGCTACACCTGCACGCACTATTCGCGCGCATACGTGGACCATGCGCTGCGTGCCCGCGAATTCAACGGTTTCACGCTGGCGACGATTCACAACGAGCACTTCTTCGTAAAACTGCTCGACGATATCCGCGCATCGATCGACGGCGGCTATTTCAACGAATTCCGCGACGAGACACTCGCCAAGTTCTACGAGAACGGTTCGAAGGGCTGAGCCAGAGGAGCTGGATGGAAGTCGCGGGGCTTGAGCATTTGCTACGCAAACGCGGCTTTTTGAACAAAGGATGGCTCCATCGTCTGGAGGTCCACAGGGCCTCCTCCCTCCTCGCGTCGCACCGCTTTGTGCATTCGCTTTGCGAATACGGCGGTGCGACACGCCGATTTGTGCCACAGATAGTAAAGGTGTAAATTAGTCGATTGTCTGCGAGCGTGGCGGAATGGTAGACGCGCTGTCTTCAGGTGGCAGTGAGTGTATGCTCGTGGGGGTTCAACTCCCCCCGCTCGCACGGGCCGAAAAGGGCTGGAATCCAACGATTCCAGCCCTTTTGCTTTATCCAAAACGTATGAAATGTGACAAAAAAGTACTAAACATGCGCCGAAAGCCCAGCTATCTCAGCAGAAACAGACAAACGGACATCCAAACCCAAAACCAGCACCACAAATGTCCGATTCCAGAAAACACAATCCGAATAACCAATTCGGCAGAATCGAACACATAGCCACCCAAAACCACACTTCACGTGACCGGTTGGAAAAACAGATACGTAACGCATTGCAGACCAATCCCATGCGTCCGATTCTGAAGAAAAACGAAATTCGCCGTACGACTTTTCCGCGCACGCAATCGCAAGCATTTCCCGGTATTTCACTGTGAGCATAACCGCGGAATGAGCAGGACACGGAAGAGTTGGGTGAAGTGAAAGGTCAAGGTCAGGAGCCCGGGAGGGTTCCGGATGCGGCAACGAACCCGGTCGCCGATCTCGCTGGATGGTGACGCCGCAGCGATAATCGCACGGCCGGCTGCCAAGCCGCATTACTCCGCGCACAGAACGCGCATTTGCTTAAGGAGTACCGATTATGGCAATGTTTCCGGCTTTGATGAATGACACGATGTTCTCCGATCTGTTCGACGATCCGTTCTTCGAGGGTTGGCGCAACATGGACCGCGCAGCCGCATGCGATCCGAACATGTCCGCAGGCATGATGAGCACCGATGTGCGTGAGACCGACAAGGGCTACATGGTCGACATCGACATGCCTGGCTTCAAGAAGGACGACATTTCGCTGGACCTGCAGAACGGCTATCTGACCGTTTCCGCGCATCGCAACAGCTCGCACGAGGACAAGGACGACAACGGCCGCTGGCTGCGTCGCGAACGCTACGCCGGCTCTTGCTCTCGTAGCTTCTACGTTGGCGAGGACGTGAAGGATTCCGACATTCACGCCAGCTACAAGGACGGCACCCTGTGCCTGGAAACGCCGAAGCCCGAAGCGCAGCAGCAGGTTGAGACCAAGCATCAGATTGCGATTGAAGGCTGATTTTCCAGCTGCCGTACGTCATATTCGCACGTCGTAAGTCACGGTAATCGCTAAGCAAAGCGAAGCCGGACGCCCGTAAGTGGATGTCCGGCTTTTTTGTTTGTCCGCACGCCGCCGCCCGAAAAGCAACGCCCGTCACGGCACTTAACGCACCAAAAACACCATGATGAGAATCATCACGAATCCAACCAAATCGGTCGGTTCGAACACCGCGTCCGTCCATGCCACCGCGGAAATCGTGGCCATCACCGGTTCGCTGGTGCCGAGCATGGTGGCACGCATCGAACCGACGCGCACCACGCCGGCCATGTACAGCCAGAACGCGCCGAATGTGCCGCCGATCACGGTGAACGCCATCAGCCCCACACCCAGCCAATCCAACTGCGGCGCCGTATCCCACGGCCGCACGAACGGCAGCAGCACAAGCCCGGAAATCAGGAACGCGATGCCATTGACGGTGAAGTTGCCCCAACGTTCGATGAGCTTGACCGGAAGAAACACCATGGCCGCCGTGGACGCCGCGTTGATAGCGCCCCAAATCAGGCCGACCAACGGCAGTTTCAGCGTGGTGAAGTCGCCGCCGGTCGCAATCAGCACGGTTCCCGCGAAGGCGAGCGCCACGCCGATGCCTTCCCGTACGCCGGGCAGTCGCCGCCCGCGCAGGCATACGACCCCCAAGACGAACAGCAGGTTCAGGCTTTGCAGCACGGTCGCGGTGCCAGAGTTGGTCCAGTTGATCGATTCGAGGTAGGCGACCTGCACCAGCAGCACGCATATGATGGCGGTGGCCAGCAGCCGCGGATATGATTTGCGATCGCGTAGCGCGCCGGTAAGCAGTTTCGGCGTCATGATGGCCGAGCAGGTGAGGAAAAGCACGCCGGCTGCCAGTTCGCGCACGCATGCGATCCACAGCGGCGAGGCATGATACGTGCCCATGAGGATTTTGGAGACGGTGGCGTTGACGCCCCACAGCACGCCGCCGCACAGGGTCATTGCGATGCCGATAATCAGGTCCTTCGGCGTGCGCTCGAACGTTTTCCCTGTCACGACACGGTTCCTTCCTTGTACGTCCCTCCGTTCATCGCACACCGTACACGCCGCATGTGTCTTGCAGTGGCAGCCGCTCACAGACTGTCCGCGGGCGCGCTGAGGAAGTCGAGAATCTTGTTCACATACGGTCCGACCACCGTGTTCGGCATGGAGAAGATCTCGTGCAACGACTTGCCGTACCGTATTTTTTCGATTGATCCGCCGCCTTCGCGCACGCGTTCCACGAAATCGTCCTGCGGACCGTTCAGGACCCAGACGTCACGGCCCGCTTGGAACAGCAGCGTCGGAGTTTCGATCGCACCGCACATGTCCGGTTTGAGTACGGCTCGAGACAATGCCATCGCCTGATGCGCCCATTCGAAGGTGGCCGCGTTGGTCTGGCATGCCACGTCGTCGACGCGCTGCTTGTGGAACCAGCGAACGCGCGCCTCGGACGCGCCCTTATGCTCGTCGAGATCGAGTTCGGGGGAAAAATCGGTGTGACCGAATACGCGCGCTTTGCCGAATCCCAAGCCGCACAACGCGCCTGTAGCGATGCGTGCGATCCATGTCGGCATACCGACGACGGGGGCGATCATGGGTGCGGACAGCACGGCCTTGTCGAACAGGCTCGGATAGTGTTCCATCACGGCCGCGCCGATGCCGCCGCCCATCGAATGGCAGTACAGGTTCAGTGGCTCGCCGCACGCGTATTCGCGGCCCACAGTGTCGGCGAAGGCTGCGAAATCGGCCACGTACCGACGCCAATCGTCGATCCACACCAGGCTGGGATTGCTCACGTCGTGTGCGGAATGACCGTGCCCGCGGTGTTCGAGGATGCATACGGAATAGCCGGCCAGCAGGAAATACCATGCCATCTCGCTGTATTTTCGCGCGAATTCGGTGAATCCGTGCGAAATGACGATCGCACCGCGGAACACGCCCGAAGCGCCGTCCTCACGCAGCGCATCGAATTTGGCCGCGTCGTAACAGCAATAGTGCAACCGGCCGGGTTCGTCCAGTTTGGGCAGCGCGTCGCCGTTCCAGTCAACGGTGGCTGGATCCATCCATCCTTCCGTCATGCAGGCGTCCAGCGCGGGCAGCACCTTGCTTTCCATTTCGGCGTCGTAATTCGCCTCGTCGAGCAGCCTAAGAGTCATGCTTTCATCATACGAATCCCACATGAACAGCCTTCAGAGCCCCACGCTTCGGCTCCACGGATCGAACGCGCCTCCTCACTCGTGGACGCGCTCCCCCGTACAATGTCGGTATGAAAATCATGTCATTGTGTGTGTCATTCGTCATGCTCTGCACCATGCAGCCAGCCGGAACGATGGCCCCTTCCAACGGGAAGGCTGCCATCTTCGTCGACGCGGCGAGAGGAACCGCATCCGCCATCATCGACTGCCCGCCGCCGCTTTACTGGCTGTGTGGAAAGTGAGCCATGCGATGAATCCCACGAAATCCGCAGCTCCCATACCAAAAATCCACCGTGTAGCGCTGGTCGACAACGATCCGCGCGCGTTGGAATCGCTAAGCCTTCTCATCGAAGCGAAGGTCCCCACGGCCTACGTGGTGTGGACGGCCACTTCCGGCGACGAAGCGATCGAACGTTGCCAGAGGAACGACGACAATCTCAACCTGCTTGTATTGGACATGTCCATGGAGGGCTTGCAGGGGCCGGCCATCTGCCATCGGATCCGTCTCATGGACAGGCATCTGCCGATTCTGGGCATCACCAGCTTCTCCATCAACAGCTACCGTGGCAGGCTGATGGAAGCCGGAGCGCAGGGACTGATCGGCAAGGAGGATTCCGATCAGCTGGCGAAGGCCATCGAGCGGCTCTGTGGAGGCAACGTTATGGAGGGATTCGAACCTCCCGCCCTGGCCAACGTGCGCATCAGACGCGAGGAGGAGACCTCACCGCGGCTCACCGTGCGCGAGGAGCAAATCATCTCCCTGTGCGCCGACGGCATGCTGGACAGGGAGATCGCCGAACGACTGGACATCTCCGAAAGCACCGTGCGCAAGCATATGCAGGGCATTCTCAAGAAGCTGAACTGCAAGACGGCACGCCAGGCAGTGGCATTGTGGGTGAGATCGCATGCACGCTGAACCCACAAAACCCAGACCCGTAAGCGCCTTCCGCTCCTGGCACAACCATATGCGTGCCGACCATCCGAAACTCTGGCATCCGATCCGCATAACCATCGTGGTCATCACCGTATGGTGGATCCTGTTCTGCCTGCTGCTCGCCCCGACCGACAATCCCGCGGCGATCGTCTGGACCATCATCGAAATCGCGGTGCTGCTGCTGTCACCGTTCTTTCCGAAATCGATGTCGCTGCTGTTTCTGATCATGAGCCAGTCGGGACCTTGGCTCATACCCGGAGCCGACGTCAATTCGCTGCCGGGAATCCTCTACACGTTCGGCATGCTCGCCTACGAAACCAACAACCTTGTGGCGCTGCTGCTGCTCGCTTATTCCATAGGCGACCAGCTGTTCCGTCAACTGGTCCTCGGCACGAGCAACAGCAATCCCGTGGCCATCATCGCCATGGTCAGCCTGGTACTGATGCTCGGATGCGGTTTGCGATGGAACGCGACCATGACCGCCAGCCGCGCGGAGGCGGAGCAGGCGAAGACGCGATTACGGGAGATGGAAAGCCGCAACCACATCGCGGAAGCCATACACGACGCCGTGACGGGAGATCTGTCCGCCGCGGCTTTCGTCGCGCAACGTCGCATCGATGCATTGTCCGGCGGAGACGATGGCGATGGCAGCGCCTCGACGGATGGTGACGACGGCAAGAACGCGGACGAAAGACGCGATGAGCTCGACAAATGGACGCAGGTCAACGATTACATCCTGTCCGCCCTGACCAACGTGCATCGCGTCATCGACGAACTGGATATGGACGTCACCGTCCTTGAGGAGGATGCGGACGGCAAGGCCTTCTCCGACCTGCTCAAAGCCACGATGGCCGACGGCGACCGGCGTCTACGCGCGCTCGGCTTCGACATCACCTCGATCCTCCATGTGGCGGGCGGTGCGCCAAGCGCCTCCCCGAGCCTGGCCGGAATCGCCAATGATCTGCTTCGCGAGACCTACGCCAACATCGCGCGTCATGCCCAGTCCGGCAGCAAAGCCGACCTGTCGGTGATACTCAAGCCGAACGCCGTCGAAATCACGCAGATCAACCAGGCGAGGACCACCGAAACGGATCGCACGCAGCCGGGAGGCCACGGCCTCGCGTATTTCAGCAAACAGCTCGAATCGCATGGCGGCAAACTCGAGACAACGCTGCGCGACGGCGAATGGACGCTGTTCGCCTATCTGCCGATTCCGGTGCCCGAAACCCTGCCACCCCTTGCCGGACACCCCGAATCGTGACTGGCTCCGACGGTCGCGAGAAACGAAAGGGTACTACAAAAGGTGCTACACAGATGTGGTACACCCTTACTTGCAGGGGTGTTCACGCCATCCTATCTTCCCTATTGAGAAGGGTTACGCGTCTCCCTGTGCCCGACGGATACTTGGCAGTCCGTCGAATCGCAGGGGGACGCGTTCTTTTTTTCTTCGGTTGTATCGGAACGTCAGTTCCGCCGGAACACCGTCAGACCAGCGCGTCGGCGAGGAAGTCGCGTTGCAGCAGCAACAGGTTGCGCGCCACCGTCTCGTCGTTGGTCATGTGCGTGATGCCGTTGAGCGGCAGGAACGTGTGCTTCCTGCCGGCCGCCATCAGCGCCTGGCTCAATCGCAGGCTATTGGCGATCGTCACATTGTCGTCGGCGAAACCGTGGATGAGCATAAGCGGGCGACTGAGTTTCGGCGCGTCCGCGACGATGCTGTTACGTTCGTACGTGGCCGGGTCGAGTCCCAGGTAGCGCTCGGTGTAATGCGTGTCGTACAGCGTCCAGTCGGTCGGCGGGGCGCCGGCGCAGGCCGCGGCGAATGCGTCGGGCGCGTCCAGCACGGCGAGCGCGGATAGGAAGCCGCCGTACGACCAGCCGATCATCGCCACCTTGTCCAGGTCGGGTTTCGGCATGGAGACACCGGTTTCGGCGGCGAGCGAGGCGATCGCGTCCGGCAGCGCATGCACGGCGTCGACTTGGTCCTCAAGCGTCACGGCTTTCATGTTTTCGTAGATCGCGCGATCCCACTTCGGTCCGCGGCCGGTGGTGCCGCGACCGTCGGCGGTGACCACGATGTAGCCTTGGTCGGCCCACCACTGCGCGTCCCAGTAGAACGACTGGCTTTCCACGACCTGCTGGAAACCGGGGCCGCCGTAAGGCTTCATGAGGACCGGCAACTGGTCGGCATGCGCGTATGCGCTGTCGGCCGACGGCAGGATGACAGCCGCGTACAGGCCACGTTCGCCGAGTCGGGTGAATCGCACGTTCGGTGTGAAACCGGGGATTTCAGAGTGGTTTTCGATTGGCGAGACCACCATCGACATCATTTCCGCGCCGTCCGCAACACCGTCCGCAACGTCGCCTTCCGTCGTGCGCACGTTCATGCAATGCTGCATCTGCGACCGCGCGTCGTCCATGCCGCGCCCGGTCACCACGCAACCGTCGCCGGAACGGGACATCGTCCATTGGCCGGGCGTGCAGGTGAGCGGCTCCCAGTCGCCGTCGTAACGGATCGAGACCACGTCGAAGCTGCGGGCGTCGTGATCGTCCGCGTTGGACTGCCACAGGAACGGCAGATCGGCGGCCGGCAGCAGTTCCGGCGTGCGCTGCACCACGCACAGCACGTCGTCGTCGGTCACGTCGAGCACTTCGCGCACCTGCAGGCCCTTGGGTGTGAATGGCGTGCCATCCACGGTCAGACGGTTCGTGTCGGCATCCATGTCGTTCATCGCGCACACGAGACCGCCGTCAGGCGTGTATGCGGGGGTGCCGGCGATCAGGTCGAGCCAGCAGTCGTTGCTATGTTCCTCAAGCACGCGCGTGGTGCCGGGTTCTTCGCCGGGCGCGTATTCGGGGATGGCGATGGAGAAGGTCTCCACTTCGCTGCCGTCCTCGTCGGTGAAGCCGTTTTCCGGCGCGCTCATGGTCACGATAGGCTCGCCCACGTGGACGGCGAGCACCTGGTCGTGCTGCTGAAGCCGGTCCTGCACAAGCAGCAGCGGCTCATGGCCTGCCGTCCAGCTGACGGCCGCCAGATATTCGTACGATTCGCGGTCCCATTCCACGTTGTGTGCGATGCCGCCGTAGTAGCAGCCGTCCGTATCGTAGCCGAGTTCCAGCAGCGTCAGATGCACGTCGGCGTTGGCCGTCATTGCCTGCGGATAGCGGCGGGCCTGCGCGGGTTTCGTCGGATCGGCCGGGTCGGCGATGTACCAGGTCTGCTCGTGGGATGCGTCGAAGGTTTCGAAGAGCACATACTTGGAATCGGGCGACCACCAGAAGCCGTCGTAACGGTCCATTTCCTCACCTGCGGCGAATTCGGCGAGACCGATTTTCCATTCGCCTGCTTGCGATTCGGCCGCGTCGCTTTGCGCGTCATCTTTCGTGCCGTCCTGCGTATCGGCAACGTCGTCAGCGTCGTCTTGCGGAACGGACGCGACGATGGACACCGCATCGCCCGCGTCTTCGCCTGCGTCCGTCGTGTCCGACACGTCCGCAAGATCGACGTCCACCAAATACGTGCCGGTCGTATACATGATGTGTCGTCCGTCGGGGCTGATGCGCGGGTTCAGCACCGGCTTGAATTCCGGTTCGTCGATGGCGATGCCGCGCGTCACGCCGGCCGCGATATCCGTCAGGAACAGCTGGCCGTTGACGGTGAACGTCACGCGGTTGCCGGCCGCATCGACCGAATAGCCGACGATGCCGGAACCACCTTCACGCGCACGTTCGCGGCGCGCCTTTTCCTCAGCCGGCACATCCTCGGCGTCGGCGTCAGCCAGCAGCGTACGCGGATCGGCAAGCAGAATCTCGTCGGTATCGCCATCGCTGCCGATCACGCTCATCCACAGGGAGGTGACGGTGTCCTCCGGACCGTCCGAACGCAGGAACAGCGCACGCGAACCGTCGCCGATCGCGCGGGCGGAACGTGGCGCGCCGCAGGTGAATCGCAAGGTACGGGCCTTCAGCCCAGGAAACTCATCAATCGCATCATTCATACCTTCCAATCTACCGACCATCACGCACCACTCGCCGCCAATACCCCGGACGCAACCCCCTTCACATGAAATTTTTGCAAGCAAGTAGCCTTCGAATTGGCGCTCGGCAGGCTACAGCGTAGGATAGTCAAGGACAGAAAGGGACAAGTATGAGTGTTCTCGACCGATTTGAGAAGAGCGTGGAAGGCGCCGTCAACGGGGTTTTCGCGAAGTTCGGGTCTAAAGACCTGAAGCCCGTCGACCTTTCCAGCGCTCTGGAACGCGAGATCGACAAAGAAGCCATGCCCGTCACGCGCGATCGCACCGTAGCCCCGAACGAGTACCGTTTCAAGCTCAGCACTCCGGATTTCAACAACATCGTCGAGTGGGGCGCCGAAACGCTCGCCAATGAACTTGCCGACAACCTCACCCAGTATGCGAAGAGCCAGAACTACGCGTTCGTCGGCCCGGTCGTGGTGATCTTCGAAGAGGATCTTGAACTTTCCAAGGGCGATTACCGGCTTTCCAGCGAATCCGTGCAGGGCAACACCGTGCCGGTCACGACCGACGCGCAGACCGAGGATTGCCCGATGCTGGAGATCGGCGAGCACCAGTATCTGCTCACCGAGGAAAAGACCATCATCGGCCGTGGTTCTGATTGCGACATCGTCATCGACGACCCCGGCATCTCCCGTCGTCACATGGAGATCGACGTCACCGACAACGGCAACACCGTCATCGCCCGCGACCTGAACTCCACCAACGGCATGTACGTCGAAGGCCATCATGTTGAGGCGGCAACGCTGCTCGACGGCAACACGATCACCATCGGCCGAACCCGCATCCTGTACTGGGCCTCCTCGCAGGAGCAGGAGTAATCAGCCCCAACCCGGAGAGCCGCCTTTTATGCTCACTGAATTAACGTTTGCGATCCTCAAGTACGGGTTTCTCGTACTGCTTTGGATCTTCGTGGCCTGTACGGTACGTTCGCTGTACAGGGATATCGAAACGCTCAGCCCGCGCAAGTCGCGGGCTCATCGTCGTAAGGAGCGCGCCGCGCGCAAGGCCGTCGAATCGCCTGCGCCCGTAGCCGCCGCAGCCCCTTCGGCAAGCGCCGCAACCAATGCCAAACCAACTCTGCTGGTCATTATCGATGGCCCCCTTGCCGGCAGTTCCGTCCCTCTGGCCGGCAACACCATCACACTTGGCCGTTCCGCTTCGAACACCGTGGTGCTGGATGATGAATTCGTTTCCTCCCACCATGCGCGCGTCTACACCGATCCCGCCACCGGCCGTTGGGCCATCGAGGATCTGGGATCCACCAACGGCACCATCGTCAATCATCAGCGTCTGGTCGCGCCGATGATTCTTGGCGCGCGCGTGCCTGTGCGCATCGGTGCGACCACCTTCGAATTGAGGTGACGTTTTTGCCGACTTCCACCGCTTCGCAACAATTGTTCATGTATTCCACCGTCGTCTCCGACGTGGGCACCGTGCGTTCCAACAACCAGGATTCCGCGTTCGCCGGCGAGCATCTCATCGCCATCTGCGACGGCATGGGCGGGCATGCCGGCGGCGACACCGCCTCCACCATCGCCATCCGGTCGCTGGCGCACATCGAACAGGACAATGTTGACGGCGACGTGCAGGTCGTCTCCCATATGATGGCGACTTCCGTCATGGCCGCGCACGACGCGATCGTCGGCAAAGCCAAGCGTGAGCGTCGTCTTGCCGGCATGGGCACCACCGTCACGTCCGTGGCGCTGGTCGCCGGCTGCTGGGTATTGGCGCATATCGGCGATTCCCGCGCGTATCTGCTGCACGACGGCCATCTGGTCCGCATGACCAGCGACCACAGCTACGTGCAGCATCTCATCGACACCGGCCGTATCAGCGAGGCCGAGGCGCGCAACCATCCGCAACGCAATGTGGTGATGCGCGTGCTGGGCGATTTCGACATCGATTCGCGCCCTGACATCGCCATCCGCAAAGCGCATCCGAGCGACCGTTGGCTGCTGTGCTCCGACGGCCTGTGCGGCGTGCTGGAGGATTCCACGCTTGAAGAAGTGCTGTCCACCTGCGCCGATCAAGAGGAGTGCGCGCAGCGGCTCGTATCGATGGCGTTGCGTGCGGGCAGCACCGACAACGTCACCGCGGTGATCGCCGACGCGACGCTCGCGCTCGACGCGGACGCGTTCGACCTGCCGCATCAGACGCCGCTGATCGGCGGCGCGGCCAGCGCAAGCTTGGAAACCATCGCGGACATCGTCAACGAACCGGTCGCTTCCGCCCCGCCTCTGCGCGAAGGCAAACAGTCGCCGGCGGCGCGCGCCGCGGCCCTGCGCAGCGGCAAGGATCCCAACGAGGAGCCGAAACAGCCGGAACAGCGCGTCGCGCAGCCGTCGTCGGTCCGCGAAGACAATGGCGACCGTGTCAATACCGATACCGGGGAAATTCCGATTGTGCAGAAGCGCAACGGGCGTATTTCCGCCGATCCGAACGATCCGGAAGTCGCCAAGGCGATTCGCAACGAACATATCGAGGAACGTAAGACGAAACGGTCGCGCAAATTCCGCAACCGTATCATCACCATACTCATCATCATTCTGGTGCTGCTTGGCGTTGCCGGCGTGGGCGTGGGCACCTACCGTTGGAGCCAAACCAAGTACTACATCGGCGACAACAACGGCAAAGTGGCGATTTTCCAAGGCGTGCCGACGAGCATCTTCGGTGTCAAACTGTCACATGCCGTCACCGACACCAATATGAAGACCAGCGATCTGCCGCCAAGCTGGCGCGAACAGCTTGACCAGGGCATCTCCTTCGACACATACGGCGAAGCGAAAAGCCATACCCGTCTGATCAAAAAGCAGCTGAACGATGCGAAGCGCAAGCAAGAGGCGAAGCAGCAGGAGAAGGCCGAAGCCGAGCAGAAGGCGAAGGACGAAGCAGCCGCCAAGCAGAAGCAGCAGGAGGAAGCGGCGAAAAAGACCGCCGATCAGGCCGCGCAGACCAACAAGTCGGGCGGTGACAAGTCATGATCGCAACACGCTTGAGACAGCTTGGCATGCTGCTGTTCAGCATGCTGCTGTGCGCGGTGGCGTTCTTCCAGATGTTTGAACGCACCACGAACGGCTTCCCGCAAAACTATGTGTGGATGCTCGCGTTCGTAAGCGCGCTGTTCCTGACCGCCTGGGGTCTGCTGCTGCGATTCCAGCCGCACGCCGACCAATCGGTCATGTGCTGCGTGCTGGTATTGACGGGCATCGGCGTCACGATGATCGCACGCCTCGACCAAGACACCAAAACCACAGTGGCGTTCCGACAGTTGCTTTGGTTGGCGATCGCACTGGTGTTTGCCAACCTGCTGGTGGTGTTCATGAGGGATTACCGCGTATTGCGGCGATTCTCGTACGTCAGCATGGTGATCGGCATCGTGCTGTTGCTGTCGCCAATGCTGCCGGTGGTCGGTTCCGAACAGTACGGCGCACGCATCTGGGTGAAGATTCCCGGCTTGGGATCGTTCCAGCCGAGCGAATTCGCCAAACTGTTCCTGGCGTTCTTCTTCGCTTCGTATCTGTTCGACCATCGCGACCAGCTTGCCGTCGGCGGAAAGAAGATTCTCGGCATCCAACTGCCACGCATCAAGGATATGGGACCGATCATCGTGGTGTGGATCGTCTCCATGGGCGTTCTGGTCCTGCAGCATGATCTGGGCACGTCACTGATGTTCTTCGCCATGTTCGTGTCCATGCTGTACGTGGCCACCGGGCGTAAAAGCTGGATCGTCATCGGATTCATCGCCTTCGCCGCCGGCGCGGTGGCGGCGGCAAGCATCTTCAGCCACGTCGGCTCGCGTGTGGACGCTTGGCTCCACCCGTTCTCCGCGGCTCAATACAACAAGGAATTCGGCGGCTCATACCAGCTCGTCACCGGCATTTTCGGCTTGGCTTCCGGTGGCCTGATGGGCACCGGCCTCGGTCAGGGCCACCCGTCGATCACCCCGATCGCCAATTCCGACTACATTTACGCAGCGTTGGGCGAAGAGCTGGGATTGACCGGCCTGATGGCCATTCTCATGCTGTATCTACTGATCATCGCAGCCGGTATGATCACCGCGATGAAAATCAAGGACGGCTTCGGCAAGCTGCTTGCGTCCGGCTTGGTGTTCACCATGGCATTCCAGGTGTTCACCGTGGTCGGCGGTATCACGCTGGTCATTCCGCTGACCGGTCTGACGCTTCCCTACATGGCGGCCGGCGGTTCGTCGCTGATCGCAAACTACATGCTGGCCGCGCTGCTGATCGTCATCTCCAATTCCGCGAACAGGCCGGAATCCGAGATCGACAGCGACACATTCCAGCAGAAAGCCGTCAGGGTGTTGCGCGAACGCGAGCGGAACCGTCGTACCGAAATCGCCGGCAATACGCGTTCGGGTGCGGCGAAGGCTTCGGCCATCCCGGCCGTGCCGGCAAGCCATGCGGGCGCAGCCGGGCAAACAGGTCATGTCGTTCCCGCCAATCGAACCAGCCAAGCCGGCCAGACCGATCAATCCAATCCGACGATTCCGATAACCGGAGTCCTGCCGACGATCGACCAGCAAGGAGCATCGCATGAATAAGTCGCTCCGCCAGCTGTTCACCATCGTGGTGGCCTTGTTCGTCATTCTGGGCATGTCCACCACCATCATCATGGCCATCCGAGCCAACCAGCTCACCAACGACGCACGTAACGTCCGCGCGCTGTACCACGAATACGGCGCACCGCGCGGGTCCATTCTCGCCGCGGACGGATCGGTCATCGCAAAATCCGATCCTTCCAACGATTCGTTCTCGTACCAGCGTTCCTATTCCGCCGGCGAACTGTATGCGCCAGTCACCGGATTCTTCTCCATCAGCCAGCGTGGCTGGAGCGGCGTCGAAGCGTCCCGCAGCTCGCTGCTGTCGGGCCAGTCGGAGCAGCTGCTCTGGCAGCGGTTCAAGTCGCTGTTCACCGGGCAGGAGAACAAGGGCGCCAATATCGAAACGTCCATCGATCCGAAGATTCAGCAGGCCGCATACAACAGCCTCGGCAGCACGGATGGCGCCGCAGTGGCCATCGAGCCGAAAACCGGCCGTATCCTCGCCATGGTCAGCACGCCCAGCTACGACCCGAACCAGCTGGCCAGCCATGACATGAGCCAGGCGAACAGCAACTACGGCGTGCTGTCCCAGGACGCCACCAATCCGATGCTCAACCGAGCCACTTCGCAGCTGTATCCTCCGGGGTCCACGTTCAAAACGGTGGTGGCCGCCGCGGCTTTGGAAACCGGCCAATACCAGCCGGATACGCAGATTCCGGCAGGAGCAAGCTACACGCTCCCCGGCACCGTCACGCAACTGACCAACGCCGTACCGCAGGCCGACGGCGCTGACGGCAAGATCTCCATGGAGGACGCGCTGGCGTATTCGTCGAACACCGCGTTCGCCCAGTTGGGCGTGTCGTTGGGCGACAACGCCGTCTCGTCCATGGCCAAGAAACTTGGTTTTGACAGCCCGATTACCGTGGACGGTTCCGATTACACCGGAACCCCGTGGGTGTCGGTCACGTCGAAGTTCCCCACCGACATCAACGACGACAAGCTCGCATTGGCGTCGATCGGCCAGGGAGACACCGTGGTGACCCCGTTGCAGAACGCTATGGTGGCCGCCGCCATAGCCAATGATGGCAAGCTTATGCAGCCCACGCTGGTCGACCGCGTGCGTTCCGCCGACTTGTCGGTCATTTCGCAGACCAAGCCCACGGTCATGTCCCATGCGTTCAGTGCGGATACGGCCAACAAGCTCACCCAAATGATGGAGGCCGTGGTCACCAAGGAGAACACGAATCTGGCCATCAACGGCGTGCAGGTGGCCGTCAAGACGGGTACCGCGCAGATTGGAAACGGCAATACGTCCATCGACGGCTGGGTGATCGGATTCGCACCGGCGGACGATCCGAAGATCGCGGTGGCGGTCGTGGTGCATAACGTGGACCTGTACGGCTCGTTCGCGGCAGGACCGATTATGAAAGCAATGATGCAGGAGGCGCTGGCAGAATGAAACTGGTTGAAGGACAGCTCATCCACCGACGCTACAGGTTGGATTCCCGCCTGGCCCAAGGTGGTATGGGTGAAGTGTGGAAAGGCTATGACATCCAACTTGGACGTCCGGTGGCCATCAAGGCGCTACGTGGCGATTTGGGCGTCACCCAGGAGGCCAAACTGCTTCGTCTGCGCGCGGAAGCCCATAATTCCGCCAATCTTGCGCATCCGAACATCGCTGCGCTGTTCGAATATTACGAGCATGACGGCATCGGATTCCTCATCATGGAATACGTGCCGAGCAAGTCGCTTGCAGACCTGTACCACGAGCAGAACGGCCCGATGGACCCGATCAAGCTGCTGCCGATCCTCATTCAGACCGCACGCGGCCTGTTCGTCGCGCATTCCCATGGCGTGATTCACCGTGACGTGAAGCCGGCGAACATCATGGTGTCCGATTCCGGCGAGGTGAAGATCACCGACTTCGGCGTCTCCTACTCCACCAATCAGGAGCAGATCACGCAGGACGGCATGGTCGTGGGCACCGCGCAGTACATTTCCCCGGAGCAGGCGCAGGGCAAGCATGCCACGCCGCAATCCGATATCTATTCGCTTGGCGTCGTCGCCTATGAGGGCCTGTGCGGACACCGTCCGTTCACGGGCGCCACACCGGTCGACATCGCCGCAGCACATGTCAATAATCCGGTTCCGCCGCTGCCCGACACCGTCGATGTGCAGTTGCGTGAATTCGTCATGTCGATGTTGGCCAAGGACCCGCTGGACCGTCCGAAGGACGCGCTGGTGGTGTCACGCACCCTGTCCCGCATCGAACGCCGTCTGCTCGACCAGCAGACGCAGCTGGCCGACACGATGGTCGTCTCTTCGGGAGGAAGGCTTCCCCGACGTGTGGTCAGCAAACCCCATATCTCCGTGAGCAATGATTGGAAGGAACAGGGATGAACATCAACATGCCTACCTCTCTGGCCGGGGGCCGTTATCAGCTCGGCCAACTCGTCGGCCGTGGCGGCATGGCCGAAGTGCATGTGGCGACCGACACGCGTCTGGGGCGTACCGTCGCCGTCAAGATCATGCGCGCCGATTTCGCCACTGACAGCATCTTCCTTGAGCGTTTCCGCCGTGAAGCCCATTCCGTCGCGCAGATGAACAACCCGAACATCGTGAACATCTACGATTCGGGCGAGGAAACCGTCACCACGGAAACCGGCGAAATCGAGCATCTGCCGTATCTGGTGATGGAGTACGTCAAGGGTCAGACCCTGCGTGACATCCTCAAGGTGAATGGCGCGCTGAGCCAGCGCGACGCCGAGCAGGTGATGATGGGCGTGCTCAACGCGCTCGAATACTCGCACCGCATGGGCATCATCCACCGCGACATCAAGCCCGGCAACATCATGATTTCCGAGCAGGGCGTGGTCAAGGTCATGGACTTCGGCATCGCCCGCGCGATCGACGATTCCGCGGCCACGATGACGCAGTCGCAGGGCGTCGTCGGCACCGCGCAATACCTGTCTCCGGAGCAGGCGCGCGGCGAAAGCGTCGACATGCGTTCCGACCTGTATTCCGCCGGCTGCGTGCTGTACGAAATGCTCACCGGCCGGCCGCCGTTCACCGGTGATTCGGCGGTGGCGATCGCCTACCAGCATGTGTCGGAAGTCGCCACTCCCCCAAGCACGATCGTGCCGGGCCTGCCGAAGATGTGGGATTCGATCTGCGCGAAGGCGATGGCCAAGGATCGGCAGAACCGTTACGCCACCGCTTCCGAGTTCAAGAACGATCTGCTGACGTTCATGAACGGCGGTGTGCCGATGGCTGCCGCGTTCAACCCGTTGACCGACCTGACCAACATGAAGGCCCGCAAGCAGGCCGAAATGGATGCCGCCACCGTGCCCATGGCGCCGGCGACGGATGCGCCGACGCAGGCGTTCAATCCAGTCACCGGCCAGTTCGAGGCCGTGCCGAATCCGAATGGCGGAGTCGAAACGAAGACCCGTGCGGAACAGCGTGCCAAGGCCGCGCAGGAGCGCAAGAAGAAGCAGATCATCATTGCTTCCGTAATCGGCAGCATCGTTGTTTTGCTGGCCGTCATCGGTATTTTCTTCGCGTTGAACGGGCATAAGAACACCGCAGACCTGGTGTCCGTGCCGGACTTCACCGACACGTCGAACATCTCCCAGGCGCGTGTGGAAGAACAGCTTAAGGCCCTTGGTCTGAAGCTTGACGCCCGTGACGATTCCACGTCCAGCCAACCGAAGGGCACCATCACCAAGCAGAACCCGAAGGGCGGTAAGAAGGTGGCGAAGGGCTCCACCGTCTCCGTATGGTTCTCCACCGGCCCGCAGGCGGTCAGCGTGCCTGACGTGTCCGGCAAGACGCAGGAGGAAGCGAAGGGCATTCTTGAGGCGGCAGGCTTCAAGATCGGCAATGTCATGACCGTGGACAGTGCCTCCATCGAGAAAGACAAGGTGGTGAACACCAATCCGGCCGCGCATTCGAAGCAGACCAAGGGCACCATCATCACGCTGTATATTTCGTCCGGTATGACCAAGATTCCGGATGGTCTGGTAGGCCAGGCCAAGGATTCGGTCATCGCGCAGCTCAAGCAGGCTGGTCTGACGCAGATCACCATCGAAAGCGAGTATTCCGATTCGGTGCAGTCCGGTGCAGTCACCCGCATCGATCCGGGTTCCGGCAGCACCGTCGAGGCGGGAACGGCCGTGACCATCTGGGTGTCCACCGGCAAGCAGCAGGTGAGCGTGCCGTTTGTTGCCAACTCCACACTTGCCGAAGCAAAGAGCATTTTGGAGGCTGCCGGATTCCAGGTAAGTGTCAACGGGCCACAGGATGATGACGCGACCGTCGTGTCGATGTCGCCGAATGGCGGCAGCCAGGCCGACAGCGGATCGACCATCACGCTGACCACCAAGAAATCGTCCAGCGACACGAACAACAACGACACGAACAACAACGGCAACACCAACAACCAGCAAGGCAACTAACAAAATCAGGGGAGGGAGCGGCTCGAAGCCGCTCCCTCCCCTTTCTCTTTCCCTCAAAAAACAAAAGCAGCCGAAGGCAGCTCCATAAAGCCAAAGGAGCTTTGCTTCCCGCAGGTCCTGTTCACGACCGTAAGCTTGGCCGAACGGCCTTGAGTGTGTCGTGAACAGGACCTGCGGGAAGCAAAGCGGCACCGCAAGCAAACAAAAGCAAGCAACAGCCATCGCCGTCACTCACCACTCTTCATCACTCACTCATTCATCGCAAAAAATCGCAATTCAGCAAGCTCAAAAAAGAAAACTACTCGCTCACCTTAGGCTGCAATCCAATCGACTTCTCCACTGCCGACTCCTGCCCACACACCTTAAGCCAGTTCGCCAACAGCCGATACCCGTCCTGGGTCATGACGGATTCCGGATGGAACTGCACCGCATACATCGGCTTGTCGCGATGCTTGATGCCCTGCACGATATGATCGTCCTGCGTCCACGCGGTCACCACCAGCTCGTCCGGCACGGAATCCGGTTCGACAGCCAGGGAATGGTAGCGCGTGGCGGTCATCGGATTGGCCACGCCGTCGAAGATCTCATCGTCGATATGCTCCACCAAACTGGTCTTGCCATGCATGATGGTCGGCGCGTGGCTCACTGTGGCACCGAACACTTCGGCCAATGCCTGCATGCCGAGGCACACGCCGAACATCGGCTTGTTCTGCGCCGCGCACAGGCGAATCATGTCCTCACTAGCGCCGGATTCCGATGGAGCGCCAGGACCGGGGGAAATCAGCACACCGTCGTAGTCGTCGATCACGCCCGGGGCGGACGGGTCGATCGCATCGTTACGTACCACGGTCACTGTGGCACCAAGCGTCTTCACATAGCCGACAATCGTGTAAACGAACGAATCGTAGTTGTCCACGACCAGAATACGTGCGGAATCGGTCATCATGCTCCTATCAACGTTTGAACAGCAGTGTACGTGCGAAATGTCTCATGACACCGCGCGCGTCTCACGCTGCAGCCATCGTGCGGCGATGCGGCACCAGCAGACGACAAGGCACCAGCAAACGCCCTGCACAGCCCGTTAGATGGCCGTGTAATTCGACATCTCCTGCAATGCCGGGATATTCGTCGCAGCCCACGGGAACAGCCATTCAAAGCAGGATGCGCAGGCCGCGAACACCAGCAGCAACAGCAATACGATCCGAATAGGCAGCACGCCGGGCTGCACGCGCAGCAAACCGCCGTAGATGCTGAAATCGGCCTTCTTGCGCCGGCCGGCGCGCACGTCGGCGAGATACGGCCATCGCCAGGCGACGGCGGCGGAAATAAATATGATCACGTATGCGGCGAGCGCGCCGAAGATCCACGGTTTCAGCGTATCGATCGACGACAGGAACGACGACTGTTCGTTGTTGACGAATTTGACTGTGCCGTTGGCGTTTTGGGAGGCCAGTTCCTGTGGGATGCCGTCGGTGACCTTCGCCCAGTAGGAGAATTCGGCGTAGCTGATCCAGCGGTGCGTCGGCGTGGAGTATTTCGGTTCGCAGGTGGTCATGGTCAGCATGCGTTTGGTCGGTGCTGCGCCGGGGTTTTCGGGGTTGGCCGCCACCACTTCGGTCTGTGTCGGCAGCACGATTTTGTAGCTGGTGTAGTGGTACACGTACCAGTAATCCTGCGTGCGGACGATGATCGGGTCGCCTTCCTGCAGTTTGTCGACGTCGCCGAGCGGCTGCCCGTAGCCGTTGCGGTGGCCGGCGAATGCGAAGTTGCCGACCTGGCCGGGCATCTGCGAATCCGTGTAATGGCCCAATCCGTGCTTGTTGAGCTGTGTCAGGTCCGTGCCTTCCACCAGGTTGCGCTGCCATTGGCTGCCGAATCGCGGTATGTAGATTTGGGCGATGAGTTCGCCTTCCGTGGCGCTTTGCGGCTGTACAGGCGGGTCACCCTGCTGTGCCTTCGCCACGGTGACGTTGCCGGACTTTCCTGGATCAGACCAGGATACGGATTGGCGGGTTTCGATCTGGTTATGCTCCGACTGCACGCCCGTCCACCACATCTGCCATGCGATGTACAGCGCGCAGATGGCGGCGGCGGTCAGCATGAGTTCGGCGAGGATGCCGAGTATCGTCCACAGCGCGCTTTTGGTGCGTCCGCCACGGCTTGTCACATGTTTCATCGACTGTTATTTCCCCTCTTGCGATTCGCCGTTCTTGTCGTTTTCGAGCGCTTTCGCATACTGCAACGGCTGCTGCAACGCGTCGGTCGCGTCGAAATGCAGTTTCGTTTTCTCGTCGACCTGCCATCCCAGGCCGAACGCGCTCACGTACTGCTTGTAGATGGACACTTCCTCGGAATCGTCGAGCGCTTTTCTCATGCCCTCCACTGGTCCGATCGCCGAGATTTTGAACGGCGGCGAATACTTCTTGCCTTGCAGCAGCAGCACGTTGCCGGAGCAGCGTACGGCGGAGTTGAACAATACGCGCTGGTCCATGATCTGCATGGATTCGGCGCCTCCCGCCCACAGCGCGTTGACCACGGCTTCGATGTCCTGCTGGTGCACCACGTAATCGTTGATGTTGGCGCTGGATCCGTTGGCGTCGACCATGTTCTCCCATAGCGGCGAATCGTCGAGCGTCACCACCAGTCCCGGGCCTTCCACGGCGGGGAGCATGGTGCCGTTGCCGGCGCTTTCGCTGTCTTGCGATCCGTCGACGTTCTGGCTGTCGAGTGTTTTGCTCAGATCGTTGACTCTGGTGCTCAGCGCATCGATTTCGGACCGTAGCGAGTTCACTTTTTTCACGCGCTGTTCCACGAGTTCGGCGGTATCGTTGCTCACCACCACGGAACGGTTGACGCGCAGGTTGGTGGACAGCAGGAATCCGGAGAACAGCAGCACGAGGAACGCCGCGACGCCGGCCGCCTTCGACCGTTTCGCGCTGTGCTTTCCGGTATGCTTCGCCATACGCGCCTTTCCAAACCTGCCTGAATCCGCCGGGTTTCACTGAACAATTGTCCTGATTTTGAACAGTTTTACGCCGTGAGTTCGCCGCTTTCGAGTCTACCCACTATTATGACTTTTAGCCTATTAAAGGAGACTATGCTGATGGCTGACGAAGAGCTGCACGAAACCACCGCGGATGACCAGAAGGATCTGCAGTCCGCCGACGACACCGCTGCCGTCGAGGAAATCACCGAAGATGTCGTCGACAAGACTTCCGTTGACGAGGACCAGTCCGACGATGACGATCTCGATATTCCTATGGACCGTGTCGAAGCGGTGCTGAACGCCACCGTTGATAAGGATTCGCTGTCACCGCAGATGCAACGCATGATGAACCGTCAGGCGGAGAACACCCGCCGTGTGGAGGAAAGCATCAAGGGCACCAAGTCCAACCCGCGCTGGTTCGTGCCGCTGTTCTGCGCGCTGATGATCATCGGTCTGGTGTGGGCCGTGGTCTACTACCTGACCACCGATTATCCGATTCCGCACATCGGCGCTTGGAACCTGGCCATCGCGTTCGCAATCATCATGGTCGGTTTCATTATGACCATGTGGTGGCGCTGAGTCGGTTTTCTCCGTTTCACCTATCCCATCGAAGCTTATGTAAGAGACGCCGGGTCCATTGCGATCCGGCGTCTCTTTTATCCGCTTCAACCACTTTACTTACCGCGTCTGCATCGCCCCGCTTCAGCTTTAGGAAAAGCGGTTTCCTGTCGAGTGGAAAGCCGCCGCTTACCCGCCGATTATCTGCTGATTTTTGCCGTCCGAATCAGCACGTGGTCGCCGCCTTGCATGGTGGTGCCGAACAGGTAGGCGTCGCCGCCGTCGGCGAGCTTGAGTTTCTTGCGCAATTGCGGCGCGGTGAGTGGGAAATTACGCACGGCGATGTTGGCACGGTCCAAGCCGGACAGCAATCGCTTCAGCTCCTTCTTGCCCATACCGCCGATCGTTTCGATCGCAAAACCGCGCCCCGGAAAGCCATCGACCGGCTCGTCCGATACGAACAGGTGGCTGCTCGGGCCGATTTGCACCGCCCCGAATCGCGCTTCCACCACGTCGAAGCAGCCGGCCTTCATGATCGACGCGTTCGGCTCGTACAGGTAACGCAGCTCGTGCGGCAGCGGCGCGTCCCCGATGCGCAGGCCGCGCGTATAGGCGGCCGCATCGTAGTCGAGCCGCTGATCGTCGTTCACGCAGTACACGTGCGGCGCGCGCGTGTCTGCCGCTGCGGCATCGGACGTTATCCCGGCAACCTTGCCGTCCAGCACCAGCAGCAGTTCCTTGCATTCGTTGCCGGTGGAGACGATGTGCACTTCGGCCACAGTGCCCGCGAAATCGTCGACCGCCTTGCGCCAGTCGAGCATCGGCGACAGTTTGATCATCACATATCGTGCCTTAGCCAGCAGCAGATCGCGCAGCGCCAGCACGTCGGGCGTGCAGTCCTCGATCGCGTAGGTGCGGGCGCCGTGCTCGTCGCGGCGGGCCGGGTCGATGTAGATCAGTTGTACCGGCTCCATCGCACGTAGGTATTCGACGCCGTCGCCGCACACCACCTGTGCTTGCGTGAGGCCCAGCGCCGCCATATTGTGCGCGGCCAGTTCGCATAGATGCGATTGGCGTTCCACGTACGTGGCGTGACCGAATCCGCGGGCGAGATATGAGAAATCGACGCCGAATCCGCCTGTCAGGTCCGTCATGGTCGCGTCGTTGGCCGTCTGTCCCGCCGATTGCGGCAGAGATCGCAACAGACGTCGGGCGATTTCGGCCTTGTATTGCGCCGTGAACTGCGATGAGCACTGTTCCATGGAAATATGCGCGGGATAGACGATATCCGCGCAGGCGGCCCATTGCGGCAGTTTGTTGCGGGCGATTTGCCAGCCCGCGATCTGGTCGAGCGCGGCCGGCAGGTCGAGGTCCGCCGTCCGTTTGGTTTTGAGCGCCAGGTCACGCACGTCTTCATTGCGATGCGCCTCGGCGAAGGCGCGCGTCACGTCGTTGAGCAGTGGTCCGTCACTCATGGTTCCTCTCCCCTTCTTCGCAAGTATCTGCCATGTCGCACGCATATCGTCGCACGCGTATCCTGCGTCCGTGGCGCATCGGTATTGCGTCCTTGTCGATTGCCTTCGTCATCTTATCTTTCCTGTGGATAACAAGTGGACAAATGTGGATGAATGTGGATAACGCCCATATTTTGTGCCTGAGTCAACGTCGCACCACGAAATATCGGCGGCGATTTTCCCCATTTTTGTGGGGTGTGGATATCGGTTATCCACAATTTTCACATAGGAAATTCCTTATGTTCCGCCATTTTGTGAATATCCTTGTGGATAATCCACCACGTTATCCCCGACTTACCCACAGGTCTGACCTCACTTATCCACAAAGTTATCCACGGATGTGGAAAACTACATGTGTGTAGTTCCCGCATTACTGGTACAGAAGTGACATATGCATCAGCGGATTGCCGGCGTTGCATCCCACGATGATCGCCACGACCACCACGAACACCGTGATGCCGTACACCGTGGTGCGCCACGCCAGGCTTTTGCCGCGGAACGCATGCAGGCCGGTGACCAGCAGCCACGCAAGCACGCCGCCGACGATGAATCCGCCGACATGCGCCTGCCATGCAATGCCCGGCGTGATCACCGGCATCAGGAAGTTGATCAGCATCCAAATCAGCATCGAACGAATATCGATGCCTATTCTCCTGTACACCACCAGAATCGCGGCGAACAGGCCGAACAGCGCGCCGGACGCGCCATATGCGGCGGTCATCCATCCCGACGGCGAGCACACGGCCCACACCATCAGTCCGGCGCCGCCGCCCAATCCGGACAGCAGGTACAGCGCAAGATACGGCCAATGCCCCATCATGCGTTCCAGCACGGGCCCCACGCACCACAAAGTAAGCATGTTGAACAGGATGTGCCACAGCGAGGTCGGCTGGTGCAGGAACATCGAGGTGATGAAGGTCCACGGGTGCCGGACGGCCGTGGCGGGCAGCAGCATGCCGGCGTTCACGAACGCGTTGCCGCCTTCGGGCCAGACGAGGAAGAGAACCGCTTCAATGGCCCACACCACGATGCAGATCGCCATGATGGCGGTGGTGATGACCGGGTCGCCGTTGCGCCACCGGTATCGCAGCGATCGGGCGGAGAACAGATCCTTGAACGATGGGGAATCGGGAAACAGACTGAATCGTTGGTATGCCATAGCTCAACACTACCGGCACATGCGGTATTTTCCGGCGCGTAAATCCACCCAATCGACACATTCCACGAATTAAGATAGGGAACAGAGCTGGCTTGAACGAGCAGGTCAGCCAGTGTTTGGAAACCTTGAAAGGAGCCGTCATGGAGAACAAGTCTTCTAACGGTTGGAAGTTCTTCGCACTGCTCTTCGGAGCTTTGCTTGCTGGCGTCGTCGGTCTGTACATCTACAAGCAGCAGAATCCCGACTATGACCCGTGGGAGGAACCGTGGGAGAACAGCTCCTCGCCGGTCGACCTGGGCCTGACCAAGGACGCCGAGCCGGAGGCCGACGCCACTGCCGCCGCTCCTGCCGCTGAGCCGGAAGCCGCCTGATTCTGCCTTTCCCGGCACACCTATGCCGCGTTGGGTTTGTTGCTTCGCCCTGTATCTTGCGATACAGGGTTTTTCTTTTGCTTTTGCGATTGCGATTGGCTTGCGGCCTTCCGTCGTACTGTCGCTGTATTGCCACGTACGTCCGGCACGTACGTTCGGGCACTACCGGCATACGCAATCGGACATGCGAAAAACATACGAAAAGGCCCTTGGAAAATCCCAAGGGCCTTCGTCGTCATCACTTATCCGCCCATTGCGAAACGGACGGAGCGGAAGCGATCATGCGTACGTCGGCGATGCCGGCGACGTTTCATGACCGCTTCATAATCACTTGAGCGGACCGGTGTGCCAGATGCGCTCGAGGTAATCCTCGATGGAGCGGTCGGAGCTGAAGTAGCCGGAGTTGGCCACGTTGAGCACGGCCATGCGGCTCCACTTCATCGGATCGCGGTAGGTTTCCTCGATCTGGGCCTGGATGTCCATGTACGCGCGGAAGTCGGCGAGCGTCATGAAGTAATCCTTGTTCAGCCAATCGTTGACGAGGTCCTTGTAGGTGTCCTTGTCGCCGTCGGAGAAGGTGCCGTCGGCAACCATATCGATGGCGGCCTTGAGCTGCGGGTCCTTCTCGTAGTACTCGCGGGACAGACCCTTGGTGTCGTAGCCCTTGGCATACAGCGCGGAGACTTCCGGCTCGGTCATGCCGAACAGGAAGAAGTTCTCGGCGCCCACGCGCTCACGGATCTCGACGTTGGCGCCATCGAGGGTGCCGACGGTCAGAGCGCCGTTGAGGGCGAACTTCATGTTGCCGGTGCCGGAGGCTTCCTTGCCGGCCTGGGAGATCTGCTCGTCGAGGTCGGTGGCCGGGATGAGGTTCATGGCCAGCTCGATGTTGTAGTTCCACGGGAAGTAGACGTTCAGCTTGCCCTTGACGTCCGGGTCGTTGTTGATGACGCGGGCGACGTTGTTGATCAGCTGGATGGTCTGCTTGGCCAGGTAGTAGCCCGGAGCGGCCTTGGCGCCGAACACGATGGTGCGCGGCATGATGTCGTCGGCGGAGACCTTGCCGGACTTGATGTCGGCGTAGTCGGCGATGACGGACAGGATCTTCAGGGCCTGGCGCTTGTACTCGTGCAGACGCTTGACCATGGTGTTGATCATGGTGTTCGGGTCGATGTCGAAGCCGTACTTGCGCTTGGCGAAGTTGGAGAAGTCGACCTTGTTGGCCTGCTTGACGGCGGCGAACTTCTTGACGAACTCGTCATCGTCGGCCAGCGGGATGAGGCCCTTGAGCAGTTCGAGGTCGCTCAGCCACTTGTCGGTGCCGAGGCCTTCGGTGATGAGGTCGGACAGGCGCGGGTTGGCCAGCTTGATGAAGCGGCGAGGGGTCACGCCGTTGGTCACGTTGGTGAACTTGTCCGGATACACGTCGGAGAAGTTCTTCAGGGTGACGTCCTTGAGCAGCTGGGAGTGCAGCTCGGCCACGCCGTTGACGTGGGAGCCGCCATAGGTGGCCAGGTAGGCCATGCGCACGGAGTCGCCGGTGTAGATGGCCATGTCCTTGATGGTCTCCTCGGCAACGCCCTTGGCCTTGAGCTCGGCCTCGAACTGGTCGTTGATCTTCTCGATGATCTCGAGATGACGCGGCAGCAGTTCGCCGATGAGCTTGGACGGCCACACTTCCAGAGCTTCCGGAAGCAGGGTGTGGCAGGTGTAGTTGAAGGTCTTGTTGGTAATCGTCCAGGCGGTGTCCCAATCGTAGCCATACTCGTCCATGAGCACGCGCATGAGCTCCGGAATGCCGATGACCGGGTGGGTGTCGTTGAGCTGGAAGTTGATCTTGTCCGGGAAGGTGGTCAGATCCGGCTTGTCCTGGCCCGGGTAGAAGACGCGGATGGCGTCGTGGATGGAGGCGGACACGAAGAAGTACTGCTGCTCGAGACGCAGCGCCTTGCCCTGCGGGGTGGAGTCTTCCGGGTACAGGATCTTGGAGATGTTCTCGGCCTCGACCTGCGGCTTGACGGCGTCGAGGTACTCAGACTTGTTGAAGGTGAGCAGGTCGAACTCGTCGTAGCTCTTGGCGGTCCACAGGCGCAGGGTGTTCACGCGGCCGGAGGCGTAGCCCGGAACCATGTAGTCGACCGGGACGGCGCGCACGGACCAAGCCGGCTTCCAGACCTTCTTGCCGTTCTCCTCGACGACTTCGCCGCCGAAGGAGACCTTCTGATCGCGGTTGTAGTCGATGTGGCCCCACGGCTCCTCGTTGGCCAGCCAGTAATCCGGGGTTTCGATCTGCTTGCCGTTCTCGTCGAATTCCTGCTTGAAGATGCCGTACTTGTACTGGATGCCGTAGCCGAATGCCGGCACGCCGAGGGAGGCGAGGGAGTCGATGAAGCAGGCGGCCAGACGGCCCAGACCACCGTTGCCCAGGCCCGGCTCGTATTCGGCGTCGATGACTTCCTGCGCATCGAAGCCGAGAGCTTCCACGGCCTTGTCGAACTGATCGGTCAGTCCGGCGTTGAGCAGCGCGTTCTCCAGCTGCTTGCCCATCAGGAACTCGGCGGACAGGTAGCCGACGGCCTTGGTGTTGCCGTTGACCATGTCGGCCTGAGTCTTCATCCAGGAATCCACGAGATGGCGACGCACTGCGGCGGACGCGGCGACGTACACATCAGCCGGCTTGGCCTGCTCGACGGTGACGCCCTGGGTGTACTTCAGCTGCTCACGGATTTCGTCAGCGAACTGTTCCGCGGTGACCGCGGACTTCGGTGCGGTAATTTCAGTCATTGATTGACTCCCTTTGACGGATACTCTCCAGGAACATTATGCCTTACTTCAGCGTCCTTGCATTTGCGGCCGCATGAACACTAAGTAACATCATGCATACGTTCTCATGTACAGCATACTACGCAATCATAAAAAGACGAAATTCCCAGCAATCGTAAGCCGGCATCGTTTGCAAAAAACATTGCAAAAACTGCAAACGCAACGTATGGCGCCCATTAAGCGAGGGCACCACAATCGCAGGAAAATCGCCCCTCAAACCCCTATTTAGTTACGACTACATCGTTTGCAAAGTTCCATCATAGTCGTTTGCGGGCTGCACAATACCGGTATGGCTGTCATACGAGAACAAGACTTGGGCAAAGGACGCGCCGCCTTCGAACAGTGGCAGGACGCGGCGCACAACATTTTCAGCGAGCAGCTGCCGGCCGATAACGACGCCGCTTTCGATTTCCGGCTCAACTTCTCGCCGCGTCTGCCGCGCCAGCTGTGGGCGATGGCGGTGCGCTACTCGCTATACCTGCTGGAAAAGAAGGCGCCGGGCGAAGGCGTGGAGGTGCGCGTGGCACCGTGGGGCGCCATCAAGATCCTCGACGGGCCGGCGTCCGATCCGCACAATCTCACGCCGCCGGACGTCATCGAACTGGACCCCGACGTGTGGATGAGGCTCGCCACCGGCATCACCAGCTGGGACGAGGAAAAGGACGCCGGGCGCATCACCGCCGTCGGCGAACGCGACGATCTGAGCGGGTTGCTGCCGCTGGCATAGGAATAGGTCGCGGCGCGGCGCGACCGGCGATGGTTGGCGGGACGAGCACGACAATCGCCCGACAATCGCAATCGAAATAATAAAAAATGGCTCGTGGTTGAAACCACGAGCCATTCGTTGAAAAAATCTGTGCAGTCAGTCCTGCTTCTTCGGCTTCAGCGCGCTGGGCACCGGCATCGGGATGGGCTTGTGAGGCTTCGGCGCGGCCTTTGCCGCCGGAAACTCGCCACTCGTGGCCTTCGCCGCGGCTTCCGCGGCCCACTTGGCGTATTCGTCAAGGTCATCGGCGGAATCGGAAGACGTTTGACCGTCCCCAACGGTCTCATCTTCGGCGTCCACATCGTGAGAATACTTGGCTTCGATATCGGCAAACGGGTCGAAGGAACCAGAACCGGGCTCCTGCGCACCGAGCTCCTTGGCAAGCTCATCGTAATCGGTGTCGGTGGTCAGGTACTTGAGCTTTCGGGCTATTTTCTGCTGTTTGGCTTTCTGACGTCCGCGGCCCATCTGACCCCCTGAAATTACTGTGCTATCAATTCATCAAACAAGAGAGTACCACTTATTGCGCATTATTTCGTTGTCGGCTCAGACTTTTACGATAAAATCGTTGATTTTCTTAAGAAAAGGACACGTATGACGGACGAAACCCAGGAGCAGCAGATCACTGCTGTCGGCAATGAAATGAGCGCGAGCTTCCTCGCCGCAAAGAAGCGTTCCGATGAAATCCTCGCCGCAATCGAAAAGAATCCGGGCAAGTTCACCATGCTCACCGGCGACCGTCCGACCGGCCGTCTGCACCTCGGCCACTACTTCGGCTCCATCCGCGAGCGCGTGGCCATGCAGAACCGTGGCGTGAACTCGAACATCATCATCGCCGACTACCAGGTGATCACCGACCGCGACACCACCGAGCACATCGAGGACAATGTGCTCAACCTGGTGCTCGACTACATGGCCGCCGGCATCGACCCGAACAAGACCATGATCTTTACCCATTCCGCCGTTCCGGCCGAGAACCAGCTCATGCTGCCGTTCCTGTCCCTGGTCACGGAGGCCGAGCTGCACCGCAACCCGACCGTGAAGTCCGAAATGGAGGCTTCCGGCCATGCGCTGACCGGCCTGCTGCTCACCTACCCGGTGCATCAGGCTTGCGACATCCTGTTCTGCAAGGCCAACGTGGTGCCGATCGGCAAGGACAACCTGCCGCACGTCGAAATCACCCGCACCATCGCACGCCGCTTCAACGAGCGCTACGCGAAGAAGAACCCGGTGTTCCCGGAGCCGAGCGCCATCCTGTCCGAAGCGCCGGAGATTCCGGGTCTTGACGGCCGCAAGATGAGCAAGTCCTACGGCAACTCCATCATGCTGGGCGCCACCGCGGAGGAGACCGCCAAGCTCATCAAGAAGAGCCCGACCGATTCCGAGCGCCGCATCACCTTCGACCCGATTGCCCGCCCGCAGGTCTCCGCGCTACTGACCACCGCCGGTCTGGTGACCGGCCGCGATCCGAAGGACATCGCCGAGGAAATCGGCGACTCCGGTGCAGGCGCGCTGAAGAAGTACGTGATCGAATCCGTGAACGAGTTCCTGGCCCCGCACCGCGAGCGCCGCGCCGAATTGGCCAAGGATATGGATTCCATCCGCGACATCCTGCATGACGGCAACAAGCGCGCGAACGAAATCGCCAATGAGACGCTGCAGCAGGTGCGCGACGCCATGGGCATGCGCTACTAAGTTTGCAATCGGCATCCTGACGCGTTAGCGGATTGGCCGTGTTCCTCCGGGAGCACGGCCAATCCGCTTATTCATGGCAGATTCAGAGGCTACCGTTCTGCTAGGTGGCTTATTTGTGGCATGGAAAACGGGAAACCCCGTGTATGTCCGTCGGAATTCCAATGGACATACACGGGGTTTCCTGAATCAGGTGCCACAAACAAGCCACTTGACATTTCCCTGTTGTCGGAATCTGCCATAAACAAGCGACATGGTACCAAAGGCCGACCTTCGGCGTTGCAGGAGGTGCAACACCCACCGCGGGGCGATTCAGATCTGCGAGCGCTTCTCCCCTGCGGCGATTTCGGCGGCCACGAGGTCGTCGTCCACGTGGCGGTCGTCCGGATCGTCGAGATAGTGGTCGAATTCGTGCAGCACTTCCGCGCTTGGCGCGGGCGTAAGCAGCGAGACCACCACGATGAACAGCAGCGAGACGATGAACGCCGGCAGCAGCTCGTAGATGGCGAAGATGCCACCGAGCGGCTTGACGAGGTTGTGCCAGATGAGCACGGTGGCCGTGCCGGACAGCATGCCCGCGATCGCGCCGTACTTGTTGGTGCGCCTCCAGTACAGCGAGGTGAGCATCAGCGGCCCGAAGGATGCGCCGAGGCCGGCCCACGCGTACGAGACCACTTGGAAGATCGAGGAGTTCTGGTCGAACGCCACCACGATGCCGAAGATGAACATGACGAGCAGCGTGATGCGCGCCACCATCATCACCTGGCGGTCGGTGGCCTTGCGGTGCAGCAGTCCGCGGAAGATGTTCTCGCCGACGGCCGAGGCGCCGATGATCATGTACGAGGACGAGGAGCTCATGGACGCGGCGAAGATGCCGGACACGACGATGCCGCACATGAAGCTCGGCAGCAGCGCCTGCGACACCACGATGAAGATGTTCTCCGCGGCCGCCTGCGTGGCGAACTGCGTCGGCATCATGGCACGGCCGACCAGGCCGATGCACACGCCGCACGCCAGCGAGATCACGCACCACGTGGTGGCGATGATGCGGGATTTCTTGATTTCCTCGGAACTGCGGATGGACAGGAACCGCACAAGCACCTGCGGCATGCCGAAGTAGCCCAGACCCCACGCGAGCATGGAGATGATGGTGATGATGCCGTAGTCGGCGGGCGCGCCGAACATGGCCTGCCCGGCCTTGACGATCTGCTCGCCGGCGTCGTTGAGGATCGGCGTGGCCACATGCGTGCCGTCGAGGAATCCCGGAATGCCCTTGAGGAAGGCGACGGTGTTGTCGATGCCGCCGGCGGACGCCACGGAGCCGATGAACACCACGGCCAGTGCGAAGAACATGAGCAGGCCCTGGATGAAGTCGGTCACGACCACGGACAGATAGCCGCCGATGATGGTGTACGCGAACACGATGGCGGCGCCGATCACCATGGTCAGGTGGTAGTCCCAGCCGAACAGCGTGGAGAAGAGTTTGCCGACGGTCACGAAGCAGCTGCCGACGTATACGCAGAAGAACACGAGGATGATGAGCGCAGCGATGGTGGATACGATATTGCGATCGTCATGGAAGCGCTTGGAGAAGAAGTCCGGAATGGTGATCGCGTCGCCGGCCACCACGGAGTAGCGGCGCAGACGGCGTGCGACGAGTTTCCAGTTGAGGTACGTGCCGAGCGCCAGACCGATGGCCGTCCACATCGGGTCGGCCGCGCCGGTGAAGTAGGCGACGCCCGGCAGGCCCATAAGCAGCCAGCCGCTCATGTCGGAGGCTTCCGCGCTCAATGCCGTCAGCCACGGTCCGACGCCACGCCCACCCGCGAAATACTGTTTGGTGGAGGAATTGGACCTCTTGGAGTAGATGAAGCCGATGGTCAGCATGGCCGCGAAGTACAAGACCATGGCCAGCAGCACCCAGAAATCTTTGGTTACCAAGTGTTTTTACCCTTCTGCAGGTTATTAAATGTCGTAGCGCCAGGATTTATCGGTCACTACTCGTGCCATCGCCAGGCCGATTGGCAGGCAGATGATCACCATGAACGCACGGAACGCCCAATCGAGCGCGTTCAGCGTATCGAACTGGCCGAGGTGGAACATGGCCTGGTACATATACAAACCGGGCACCATGATCACAATAGACGGAACCGTCAGGCAAATGCGCGGATATCCCAAATGCGGAGCAAGCAGGCCGTGGCGCACCGCCGAACGCCATGCGGAGGCGAGCAGGCCGGCAAGGAACGCGCCGATGAACGCGCCGGCTTCCGCGGGCACGCCCAAGTCGACGATTTCCAATCGCAAAGTATCGGTGATGGCGCCGATGGTGGCGGCGACGAGGCACATGCGCTGCGGGGAATTGAACATCACGGAGAAGCCCCACACACCGATGAACGCGAACAGCATGCGCAGCAGGCAGTTGATGACGGGGTTCAGTCCGAGCGGCTCGAATCCCTGCGGATTCAGGTGCACGATCGAAGCGACCATCCAGCCTGCCAACGTGGCCATCAGAATGATGCACAGCACGTAGGTGAGTCGTTGCACGCCTGATGGGAAGTCGATTTTCGCCATGTCAAGTCCGCCGGTTATCAGCGGGAATCCGGGGATGACGAACAGCATCGCGCCGATATACGCGGTGTCGTGCTGCAAGGCGATCGGATCGAACAGGCCAATCAGTCGCAGCATGCCGGTGCATGCCAGCGCGGCGACGGCCACGCAGACGAACGTCACGAAGAATTGGTTGAGATGGTGGGCGAACAGGCGGCGACGCAGCCAGTGGCCGAGGCCGGCGCCGACGAACGCGCCGATCATGTCGTACGGGCCGCCGCCGAGCAGGAACACGAAGGATGCGCAGGCGCAGGCGGACGCGAGTCCCGCGAAGGCCGGCGAATACAGCGGTTTGCGACGTTCGATCATGTCGAGTCGCTCGTGCGCCTGCCGTACGGTGACGCCTTGCGATTCGCCCGCGGCTTTCCCGATATGGTCGAAATGCTCGGCATATTCCTTCGGCGGTTTGCAGTTGCGGTTCTTACGCGGCTTTTCCGCGACCGAATCGCCATTGCTACGTCCGGCCGCGGCCGCCGCCTCGATATCGCGCATGTGCAGCGGACGTGCGGTGGAATCGCCTTCCTGCGCGCGTTCCGTGACCATTTCCAGCGCGTCGAGCACGGGATCGTCGGAACCTTCCTGGTTCTGCTCGGCCTTCTGCCGTTCCTTGAGCTGCTTGGACAGTTCGGCCGACACCTGCGAGGCGTCGCGCTTGTCGAGATGCTGCATCAGCCCTTCGGAAACGTCGGATTGGCTGTGGTACATAGAGCCTTTGCCGAGGTTGACGTTGAACCAGTCGGCGAAGTGCTCGAGCAGCCAGATGCGTTCGGTGTTGACGCCGGTGGTCGGCAGGTCGACGACTTCGGTGATGCGGTCCTTGCCGTCCGTGCAGGAGGCCTCGATGTCAGTGAGGTTCACATCGGCGCGCACGTGCACGCCCAATGGATAGGCGATGCGATGCATCATTTCACGTACGCGGAAACTGCCTGTTCCGGCGCCGAGGTCAAGCATGCCGACGCGGACGATCACGCTGGCTTTCGCCGCGATGCCGGATTCGGTTACCGGCTTGTCCCAATCGCGTTCGATGTCTTCCATATCAAGCGGAATGGAGTGGGTGTGGAATTTGCTGACCGCCTTCGCGCTGCTGTCAACGCGTTCGGCTTTCTCATCATGTTCATGTAGTGCGCTCACACTATTCAGGTCTAACGTGTGGGCTGGTCGGATATTTTCCGAACATTCCCACATGCCCATTTTCCGGACGCGCAATGTCCACGATGCGAACCATTCCGTCGTTTCCGTAACCAAACTGTCGATTTGCCGCGCCTACAATGGTCAAGCATTTACCCACCAAGCTTAGGGCTGTGGGCTCGCAACAGACGGCCAAAACAATCGCGGAGGTGCCGCGAAGGACCGACAGACCGAGCAACCCGATGGTTTGGAGAAGGAGGTCTGATGACAACTGAAAACGAACAGATCACGCCTGCGGACGCGGCTATCGTCTCGTCCGGCACCGGCACCAAGGGCCCTGAGGAGCGTGATCTTCCCGCATCCCTCAAAGAGGAAATGGATCTGTGTCTGCAGATTCTTCGCGAGGTGCTCGGTGAGTTCGATGAAAACCTGCTGGCCAAGTTCGATGAAGTGCGCGAACATGCACTGAAGGCCAGTGACGAACGTTTCTCCGGCATTCTGACCGACACGAATCCCGATCAGGACGACCTGCAGAAGGTTGTCGACATCATCGACAAGACGGACGTGCATGAGGCCCAGCTGTTGGCTCGTGCCTTCACCACTTACTTCCATCTGGCCAATCTGTGCGAGGAGAACTACCGTGTCTCCGTGCTGCACAGCCGTGAGAACGCCGTTGACGACACCCAGGCCGTCGATCCGGTGAACGAAATGACCTGCGCCTACCACCAGCTCATCAACGAGATGGGTCCGGCCAGAGCCAAGGAGCTGCTCGACCAGCTCGAGTTCCATCCGGTGTTCACCGCGCATCCGACCGAAGCCCGCCGTAAGGCCGTGGAAGGCAAGATCCGCCGCATCTCCCAGCTGCTCGAAGCGCATAAGCTGCTCGGCGGCTCGGACAAGAAGGAAAACTCCCGTCGACTCTTCAACGAGATCGACGCGCTGTTCCGCACCTCCCCGATCGCGCTGAAGAAGCCGACTCCGGTTGAGGAAGCCGACACCATTCTTGATATCTTCGACAACACGCTGTTCTACACCATTCCGCAGGTCTACCGTCGTTTCGACGACTGGGTCCTCGGAGACAAGGCCGGCCTCGTGCCGCCGGTGTGCCCGGCGTTCTTCCATCCGGGAAGCTGGATCGGTTCCGACCGTGACGGCAACCCGAACGTCACCGCCAAGGTGAGCCGTCAGGTGGCCCGCAAGTTCAGCGACCACGTGCTGGGCGCGCTGGAGATCGAGACCCGCCGCGTCGGCAAGAACCTGACGATGGAGGCCGAGACCACCCCGCCGAGCGCCGAGCTCAAGTCCCTGTGGAACCACCAGAAGGAAATGAGCGAGCGTCTGACCGACAAGGCCGCGCTGATCTCCACCAAGGAGCTGCACCGCGCCGTCATGCTGGTCATGGCAGACCGTCTGAAGGCCACCATCGACCGCGACGCCGACCTCATGTACCACTCCTGCGAGGACTACATCGCCGATCTGAAGACCGTGCAGCGCTCCCTCGCCGAAGCCAACGCCAAGCGTTCCGCCTACGGCCCGCTGCAGGACCTCATCTGGCAGGCCGAGACCTTCGGCTTCCACATGGTCGAGATGGAGTTCCGTCAGCATTCCGTCGTGCATTCCCGCGCTCTGGAGGACATCCGCGAGCATGGCCTGCACGGTGAGCGTGGCGAGCTGCAGCCGATGACCCACGAGGTGCTCGACACCTTCCGCGCGCTCGGTTCCATCCAGAAGCGCAATGGCATCAAGGCCGCCCGCCGTTACATCATCTCCTTCACCAAGAGCGCCCAGAACATCAAGGACGTGTACGAACTGAACCGTCTGGCGTTCTCCCACCCCGAGGATGTTCCGACCATCGACGTGATCCCGCTGTTCGAGCAGCTTGAGGATCTGCAGAACTCGGTGGACGTGCTCGAGGAAATGATCAAGATTCCGGAGGTCCAGGCTCGTCTGAAGGCCACCGGCGGCAAGATGGAAGTCATGCTCGGCTACTCCGACTCCTCGAAGGACGCCGGCCCGACCTCCGCCACCCTTGCCCTGCACTCCGCGCAGGAGCGCATCGCCAAGTGGGCCGAATCGCACGACATCGACCTGACCCTGTTCCATGGCCGCGGCGGCGCCGTCGGTCGTGGCGGCGGCCCGGCCAACCGCGCCGTGCTCGCGCAGCCGGTCGGCTCCGTGAAGTGCCGTTTCAAGCTCACCGAGCAGGGCGAGGTCATCTTCGCCCGCTACGGCAACCCGGTGCTTGCCATCCGCCACGTGGAGTCCGTCGCAGCCGCAACGCTGCTACAGTCCGCTCCGAGCGTGGAGAAGCGCAACACGGACATGACCAAGAAGTACGCCGACATGGCCAACAAGCTCGACGAGGCCGCGCACAACCGCTTCCTCGACCTGCTGAACACCGACGGCTTCGCACCGTGGTTCTCCACCGTCACGCCGCTGACCGAAATCGGCCTGCTGCCGATCGGCTCCCGTCCGGCGAAGCGTGGTCTGGGCGCCAAGTCCCTCGACGATCTGCGCACCATTCCGTGGATCTTCTCCTGGGCACAGGCCCGCATCAACCTGGCCGCATGGTACGGCCTCGGCACCGCGTGCGAGCAGTTCGGCGACCTGAACACCTTGCGTCAGGCGTACGAGGAGTGGCCGCTGTTCTCCACGTTCATCGACAACATCGAAATGTCGCTGGCCAAGACCGACGAGCGCATCGCCAAGATGTACCTCGCCCTCGGCGACCGTGAGGACCTCAACAAGAAGGTCCTCGACGAGATGGAGCTCACCCGCAAGTGGGTGCTCAAGATCGTCGGCGACGAATGGCCGCTGCAGCACCGCCACGTGCTCGGCCAGGCCATCCGCATCCGCTCGCCGTACGTGGACGCACTGTCCGTCACCCAGGTGCTCGCCCTCGGCTCGCTGCGCAAGCGCGTGGACAAGGAAGAGCTCACACACGGCCAGAAGGAGAACTACACCTATCTGATCCTGTGCACCGTTTCGGGCGTCGCCGCAGGCCTGCAGAACACGGGCTGATCTTCGGATGACCGATTGACAAAAGCGAGCGGGGAGGTTCCGTGCCGATCGACGGCGCGGGCCTCCCCGTTCGCGTCGCACGGCCCTAGACTGGCCGGCGACGGCGCGCATAGAACGGGCGCGCTGGCCGAGTGACAGACTCGGATGATCGGAGGGGACATGGACAAGCCATCGAATGAGCGCGGGAGCACCGGGCCGACGGACGGCATCAAGGCGGAGGGCGATGCCGGAAACGAACGCCACATTTGCAAAGCGAATCCGGCTATGATCGATGACATTGGGAAAAAACATGGCCTGGAAGATACGTCAGAAAATTTTTCCGGCAAGAAATATGCTTTGGCACCGAAAGCAGCTACCAAATTCCTTAAGGCGAGTAGATGCTATGTGGCTTTGGGCAAAGCCAGACGCGTGCTATGGTGGCTGGGATTACTGCTGCTTTCACCAGCACTTATTTTGTGGGCGGAATGGGGCGCCAATGGCGATGATGATACTATAATCTGCAGAGTCTTAACGTTCTCTTCCTCTTCGTGCATGAATTTAACTACGGCAACTGAGTATGTACGTAGACTTACCTTAGTATTGATTATGGGGGTAGTCTGCTGGATTGCGGCGCTTGTCATCTTTGGCGTGCGTTCATATATGCGATCTGTATATCCGGAACTTCGTGATCATTCCTCTTCCGCCTCGCATGTCCTTGTGGGAATCATATCGTTTCTCGTGCTGGTCATGGTCTTTCCCGTTCTTGTGATAACGCTACTTTCCGCTCTAATGACTCTATGACGTTTTACCAGAGGCGCATTGCGTGGAATGGCTGAATCATTCCACGCAGTGCGATCACAATCATGATTGATTAACGGTTCGGATTTTCAAGAGATTCAGCATAGGATAATGCCAATATACCAGCCTCCGCTTGACTCGGGAGTCGGTCTGCATGTGACGCAATGAGCAGTGCTTTTTTACTTCCGGATACGTTATCGAATATTCCAAGATCGATTCCATCAACGAGTTTTCGAAATGCGATGACCAGGTTGTCCGCACTTCCCTTGAACCGGGACTGATAGAACCGTTTAATTCGATTCGTCTCGCTTTGCGCGAACATGTCCCGCATAGCGGTGGACAAAGACCTTTCGGAGGAATTGCTCTGCATGGACTGCGCCAGCAACCATGCATCACAGTCCGCGAGAACATCGCTGTAACTGAATCCCATACGGGCGTCTTGCTCGCCGAGATGAGTGTGCAGCCATGACGCCAGGTCCTCTTTCGGGGTATTCGCCAGGTAGCTTCCCCAGATCTGCAACAAATCCAGAGCCCATCCGCCCAGATCACCGAGACCATAGTCCATTGGATCGTTCGTAACGCCCCATGTCAAGTATCCCAAGGACGTGGCAGCCATATGGGCAATGTCCCGATTGGGCAGTGTGCCTTTGATGACAGGTTGCGCATCACATGCGACACCGCATGCCTGACGCGACAAGGCCAATTCGCTGGGAGTAACCGGCTCCGGCGTGTACGCATGCCATAGTGCCTGCGTGCCGGAACTACCTTCCGACCAGTACGTAGGTTTGCGGAGCCATTGCAGGATGAATGTTCCAATAAGGCTTGTATATGCCGAGGCTTGCGTCCCCAAATCAGAGAGCGTCTTGACGCAAGCATTTTCCGTAGTGACAGTCCATTTCAGCAGAGGGTCGGAATCGGGCGATTCCGGATCGGGGTCAGGTGAGGAGGCTGTCGCCGGGAGCAGGAAAGAACAGCCTTGCGAGTTGATGGAACTGGCGACGCGGTCCAGATCCCAGCCCTGGCCCTTGTAGTTGCTGATTTCAGTGAATTGGTCGTAGGACCAATTATTGGGAATTGGGAATCCCAGATTACCCGAGAACCCCGTCGACATATCGGAGATGAAGGAGGAACTTGCGTAGCCGGCATTGACGACACGGCTGCAGATGTTGCGCGAAGCGTAGATGCCCACACCATAACGGCCTCCGAGGGATTGTCGGACAGCCTTGAAGTACGGCAGGATATTGCTGGTCACTTGGTCATCGGTCGCATCGAAGTCTACAGCGAAGTAGATATGGGTGGGAGGGATGCCAAGACGCTGCGCCGCCTCACGAGCGGTCTTGGCATGAGCAGCGCCGTTTGCCGGGGTGAAATGTTCCAGCTTCGTGGAGTACTCCTGAAAAATCGGGAAGAACCGCATGCCGCCCTTAGTGATGCGCTCGAGCTCACCCGGACGGATGGCCTTAAAGTAATCCTTGGGCGCCAACGACGACTGGCCAGGCTCCGTCAGATAACGTCCCACGATTTCATACCCGTTTGCCTTCAACGTCGCCAACCTAGCGTCGGTAATTTCGAACCTAGTGTCACAGGCCACACACGGGCGATCAGGATCACCTTTAGATGTCAACAGGCTCATCCACGTGGTCGAATCAATAGAGCCCGTCACAGCAATGGCATAACGCTCCTGGAACGCTTTCACGATATTGGCGAACGTGCTCGTCCATACGAAGGTCGGCCCGCCCCCGATCCCATTACACGCCAAAGCCGTGCTGGCGAGCCAGACCCACGACTCATTAGAGGATGCGTTATTTGCTGTTATCGTCTTCAAACGAGATCTAGTTCCGTTGCCGAAATTCCCCGTTGCCTCACTGGGCGAAAAACCTTCAAGTGACTGAAGCACTTGGATGAGCGCCGTGTTCATCTCCCTGCCGTACAGTCCATCAGTCGGAATGATGCCCGTGTATGGACGATATGCTTTGTTGATGAACTGCTGTGCCCTACGGACGGAGTCGATACCGCCATAAGAGGCCAGCAGCACGAACTGCTTCATCGAGAGCAACGCCCCCATGATCTCAACGTCTACGCTGGAGTCTCCCTCTATGCCCATATCGGTTTTAAGCTTCCTGATCGCGGAACCTGTTCCGTCGTAGAAATGCTGTGAGATGTTGCCACCAGTGGAGTAGCCCTTGCACCACAGCGCCCCCTGAATGATGGAATACACGTTGGAAGTGCTCTTGTCCGCAGCGGCCTGCTGCCGCACCCCATTCGGATACCGCTTCTTGAATAACCGCTGGGTGGAAGGACCGAAGTTATCGGCAGTGGACTGGATGCCCAATTCAATCTGCAATGCGCGAGTAAGCGCATAGATTGTCGGCCAACCAGTTCTGCCGTCCGGGTTGATTTTCTTGAATCGGGGATCATTCCCGTATGTCTTGTTCAGCCACTGCTGCGTCTGCAGCACCATCTGATCAGTCATGATGTCCTCCTTCGGGACCTGTTGCTGAAGGCAGACCCAATATCTGCCCTCACCTGCACTGCCGTTTCGCCACGAGGTGTTAACCTCGGGCGTTTCATCTGGCATGGCGTCTGCGATGAACTCTGCGATTTTCGGTGTCTAACTCCAACCGAAACATAGTGTTTCCCTTACAACGACTTCCATCACACTGTGTATTGTCGCAGCGATCAGTGCGCATGTTTTCCGTCATGACACCTACAGCTTTGGCCATAGCCAAAATGTCTCCACATGCATCGAAGTCATATGACGGGCTTCCTTTCACTCTGATAACACTGAAATGAACCATTAATGCTCCTTTCTTTCACAAACTGATGATGTTGTCGTGTTCTTCGTTTCTTTGCTTTCGTCGCGAATAGCGGCACGAATTTTGCGCACAGCCGTTGAAAGCTGTTTGGACACCGCAGCTCGGGACACGCCCAGCTCTCGTGCCATATCTGATTGAGATGCCCCCTTTACCAGTACACCCCTGACGATATTGCGCTGACCTGCTGGCAGTTTTTCGATCTCCGCAAAGATAGCTTGCAAACAGTTAGCTCTTTCTCTCGCATCCTCCGCGCATAAGAGAATATCCTCAGAAGAAGCAGAACACCCCTGGGGTTCCCGCCCTGCACCAACCAAATCCTCATAGGAGCAAATAACTCCGCTGACACGGTCCGATCGATAATAAGCGTGAGCGGAACGTTCCTCCGCATTCCACAATTCCTGAAGTATCGTTTGAGGGGTACGTAGTGCAATATCACGTGGCGAACAACCCATACGGATTGCGCGCAAACATCTATCGCGTTCAACCATCGTCCGTAATTCCACTTCCGAACAGTTGTATATATCAGTTACGGACACATTACCGGCGCGCATTGCCTCATGTTTCAATGAAATTCTCATTCCAGTCTCGATCCCACCCAGTTATTGGGTCTTCGAGACCTGCTTGCATAGGCCACCACATGAGCATCCAACCTGCTGGATAAGCATGACGCGTCAGTTCAGGAGAAAACCGACGCGTCACCATGAATAAGCAGGCAGATCTCATGCATGTGATTAGTTAAAAGCCCCAGTCAGCTTCACTGCGGCACAACGGATGAACAGCCCAATGCCCTACTTCTATAACCGGTTATCGCATGACATCGAGTTGAAGAAGAAATTACGATGTGTCTGGTCTCAAATCCTTTCAATAGACGAAAGTTGCGCTTCTCTGATCCAGCTGTAAGCGGCGTATACTGGCGATATTCCAGTGTTTTACCGGCTTATTCGTCTGAATCTGGCTTCCATCGTAGGAACAGTGACCTCATGGGAAGGCGACGGATGAAGACAAATGGAGACGAGAAGGAGACTCACTTGGCCGAAACTACTGCTACCTATGCTCTGGGAGTCTTCTGTCAGCTCGTAAACCCTTATATATCTGGCGTAGACCACCACAAAAAGGGATTTATGAAGGATTTCTTCGACGCTGTATTAGAGGGCGACATTTTAAGTAATCCACCTTCCCGGCATCATCGAACCCGCAGACCTGGGAAAACCACGATTACCGCTGGGGTCTGGGCTGGAATCAACGAAACTGACCTGACTCGCTTCTATAACGGGAGCAAGAAAATCCCTTCATGGAAAGCCACCGAGTTCTATCAGCATCTGGACGTCTCAGAGGTAGAACGTCTTTGTAGCGATATTAGTGTTGACGCCCTCGCTGATTTCCAAAAGGAACTGATCAAGGCGAATATTAAAGTTTCAGATATCAGCGAACTTCCTTCCGCCACAGGGAAATGGCTTCTATCAGTCCTCAAAGCCAATGCCGATGGACGTGATATTCTCGTCGATGGCATAGGTTTTCAGCCGGAATTCGATATGTTCGAAAACTTGCCTTTGGCATCCGGCCACATCAGCAACGGCAAATTGCACCTTGGGCGGTCTTCAGTCCCTTGGAAGACTTATCCGATTCCACCGGATAAACCAGATGATCATCTTGAGAAGACATACCTCACGCAGATGCAAGCTGCCTATGCCGATCACTTGCACAAGCCAATCAACTGTTCCGACGATCTTCCTCAGACATGCCGTCCCGAATATGCCAAGCAGCGGGAATATTTTTACGATGCGGAAGGAATGCGCAGGAATCTACGGGATGTCATAGAAAATGGAGAGCAGGAATTTGACGCGCTGAAGGTGGATCTTTATGACGGAATATGCGATATATGCGCATCTGATTATGCCGATGGACTGCTGCGTATGCGAGCATACGCTATCTCAAGCAGCCGGCTTCCCATTGTCTGGCTCGGCTATAGCCCAATTCCCATCAATGATTAAGGCAGCAGAAAAGAAGGGGCTGTGTCACATGCTGGTCAATGATCATAAGCTGGAGTGGGTACAGGGGAATGCATAATTCGCTATTTAATACGACACAGGAAACAGCAACGCGATTGACATTATGCCTCCCATTGCTCTCTAGGCCTTCCACAATCGACGAGATCGCAGCCATCGACCTTACCGCCACCTATATGAAGGCATTCGGATTCGGGCAGCATAATCTTCATGGTGATGGCCCACACGCTTTAGCCGAATATGACGCCCGTCGCAAACGAGTGCAAGCAGGGTTGGCGCAACTTGTAATCATTGGAGCAGCAACCGTAGATTCCACTTGCCTGTTCTACCGCGCCACTCCGGAATGTTTTCAATATTCAGAAGCATTGCATGGCGATTATGCTACCTCCTATCGCCGGGCTGTTCAGCTGTTGGCGGAGGAAGATTATGAAGACATCATGAACCGAATAACGAAAGAGAACAACCAATTATGAGAAGCACGTGGATACGTCAGATTTCGGCAATCAGAAAAGATGGAGTGGAATCCGCCATTAATCTCACATGCGGGTTGAACTGTGTTATCGGCGCTTCGAATACCGGAAAAACCCGGATTGCAAAAACCGTAGAATTCGTCTGTGGAGGAAAAGAGACCCCCTTTACCGACAAAACTGCCTACGAAGTCGCACAGGTCACGTTCATAACCAATGACGGTGAAGTTTCGCTTAGTCGTTCGACTCGCACTCAGAACACTATTCACGTGGAATCCAGCAACCCCGCAGTTGCTTCCGGCTCTTATTCTGTTTCATCACGTTCCGGCAAATCAATCAATACGGTTCTTCTTGCCTTGTTAGGCATTGAGCCAACCCGTAGGATAGCGACGAACGAAACTTACCATACAGTTGCTTTTACATGGAATGCCGTCAGACATCTTATGCTTGTTCCCGAAGACCAAGTAGGACGTCCGCAGCCTTCCATTCTCTTTCCCAAAAGCACCACGTTAACAACTCTCACACAAAGTTTGTCCTCGCTGCTTGTCTTGGTCCAAGACGACAAAATCGACAGCTCTATGCAGACAGAAAGCGCCAGCGAACATCGTACCCGCAGAAAAGCCGTGGAACAGTTCATCCACCAGCAATTGGACGACATAGAACCCCGCATCAAACGCCTTGAAGAAATGCGCCATATCGCAACGAATGAGGGAAAAACCGTTCACACTTATTTGGAAGCCCTACGAAAAAAAGCATTGCATGTGGAGCAGCAAAGGCAAACTCTTCTCGACCAAGATGCCCGTACCATCTCACATATCTCGCAGCTTAATCAACAATATGAGCATCTTGAGGTACTTATTCGCCAGCGCAAGGTACTTATCAGTCAATATGAATCAGACGCTGCACGCCTTGATCTGCAACTACAAGCGATGAAACATGCCCGTACGCATGCCTATCCCACCACATGCCAGTTTTGCCATAGTTCCATTCACATGTCTGCGCCAACTGAACAGGACATTTTAGTCGTCTCAACAGAAATCGAACATATCCACGGCATCCAAGCGGATGTTGAAACCGATCTGGCCATCCTCGCAGACAGAGCCGATAAGGTACAACGGGAATTGCAGCTGAAGCAACAGCAGCATCGGCAAAACATGCATACGCTCGAATCTGACATTCAACCAATAGCGCAGCATATGCAACAGGATATTGAACAAATTGCCCATGCAGAGCAGTTACACGCGGAATATGCGGAACTCCTGGCGTTGCATGCCCGTTTCAACAAGGCACTTGATAACGCTGATCAGGCAACGTCGAACAATGAAAAATACAAGCCGCGCGAATGCTTCCAAGGCGATTTCTGGTATTCCATGAATAACACCATACGCAACATTCTGCGACAATGTCATTTCCCTGGTGCCGATATTGCGGATTTCAGCAAAACTTCTTTCGATGTCGAAATAGCAGGATATTCCAAAGCTGATGAACAAGGCAAAGGGTACTGCGCGTTTCTTAACAGCGTTGTTATGCTCGCATTCCATGATTATCTCAAATAAACAGTCAAAGCACGCTCCAGGCTGGTTGCTTATTGATACGCCTCTGCATGGGTTCGATGAGGGGACACAGGTCATACGGAAGACTCTCCATGAAAGCTGGCTTGTTTTCCTACCTAGCGAAACAAGCGGTTTCACAGCAGATCATCATTATCGAAAACACGAATCACATGGCCGGTATTCCTCTTGATGAAAACGTCAATATCGTCGAATTATCAAAAGACAAGCACAATGGACGATACGGATACCTGGACGGGGTTTACGATGTGTCTGACGAAAGTTAACAGCGATCCCAAACAAGTCACCTTATCGAGGAGCGAACCCGTGCAGCCGGCCTCCCCATGATTTTCCAAAGCCATTCGACCGGACTAATTTGAGCGTATCGCCCGCATGTACCTCGCCCTCGACGACCGCGAGGACCTGCCGGAGAAGGTGCTCACCGAGATGAAGCTCACCCGCAAGTGGGTGCTCGCCATCGTCGGAGACAAGTGGCCGCTGCAGCACCGCCACGTGCTCGGCCGCGCCGTGCGCATCCGCTCCCCGTACGTGGACGTGCTCTCGCTCACCCAGGTGCTCGCCCTCAAGTCGCTGCGCAAGAAGGTGGACAAGGAGGAGCTCAGCCACGGCAAGAGGGAGGGGTACACGTACCTCATCCTGTGCACCGTTTCGGGTGTCGCCGCAGGCCTGCAGAACACGGGCTGATTGTTCGGCTGACCGCCTGACAAAAGTGAGCGGGGAGGTTTCCGTGCCGATAAACGGCGCGGGCCTCCCCGCTCGCGTTATCCGGCCCTAGATTGGTCGGCGGTCCCCCGTGCGCGCGAAACGGGATTCCATATCGCAACGTTGCGTAAAATGCAAAACCAATGTAGCGTAAAATGTAAGATGCAATCAGCGTAAAATGTAAGATGGTGACCGGATATCGGCAGTAAATAGCGGAAGGAACGACTTGCAGCCACAGGGCTACATTCCAAGACTCATTGATGAGCAAATTGAGACGTTACTGCAAATATTCGGTGCCGTGCAAATCGACGGACCGAAATGGTGTGGAAAAACGTGGTCCGGCCAGGCGCATGCCAACAGCATGACCAGCTTGGATGACCAGAATGTACTCCCTCTGGCCGAAGCGGATCCGACTATCGCGCTTATCGGTGAACAGCCACACCTTATTGACGAATGGCAAACCGCACCCAAAGTACGTGACGCCGTCCGGCATGACATCGACAGCCATTCCAACCGACCAGGACAATACATTCTCACCGGTTCCAGCGCACCACCAACCGAAGCTTACGAGCATAGCGGTGCCGGTCGTATCGCGCACCTGCGTATGTGGCCCATGAGTCTTGTTGAACTTGGAAAATCTTCCGGGGTTGTTTCCCTTCAAGGTCTTTTTGCCAGCAACTGCCCACAGGCCGCCGCATCCTCTTCGCTGACTGACATTGCGGAATGGGTTTGCCGTGGCGGCTGGCCCGCATCGAAGGATCGTTCCCTGCAGGCAGCGTTATACATTCCACGGCAATACCTGGACGTCGTCATAGAAGACAACGCGCCCAGAATGGGCAAAAACCCTGCCATGACACGCCGTACCATCATGTCGCTCGCCCGCAATAATGCCACAGCAGCAACGATGAAGACCTTGATCCGCGACCTCTACGCGGACGACCAGGCGCAAGATGAGGAACCCGCGCGGTCGACCGTCTCCAGTTACATCCAAATGCTGCAGCGTGAATATCTTATTGAGGAGCTGCCCTGCTGGAATGCGCCCATCAAAGCGAAGAACCGGATGCGGGTCAAACCGAAGCGATATTTCACCGATCCCTCGCTGGCCGCGGCCGCACTGGGGCTGACTCCGACACGTTTGCTCACCGAAGGCCAAATTCTCGGCGACCTGTTCGAGAATCTGGCAATTCGAGATCTACGCATCTACGCTTCGGCATGGAACGGCCCGGACAAGCCATCGCTATCGTTCTATCGAGACGAAAAAGGTCTGGAAGCGGACATCATCCTTGAATTGCCTGATGGACGGTGGGCTGCCATTGAAATCAAGCTTGGCGAAAACAAAGTACCAGAAGCGGTAGAGTCCTTACTACAGGTAAAGAAAAAGGTCACAGCGAACCCTTATGCGCGTCAAAGAGACCCCTCGTTCCTCATGGTACTGGTAGGTAACGGCGCATATTCCTACACCACTGCCGAGGGCATCCGTGTGGTGCCGCTATCCCTGCTCGGAGCCTAAACAGAACAATCCCTTCCCACCACTGGACGGCGCTATTAGACCATGGTGAGGAAGGCTACACCTGCCTCATCCTGTGCACCGTGTCCGGTGTCGCCGCATGCCTGCAGAAGCACGGACTGATTGTTCGGCTGACCGCCTGGATGATGCGAGCGGGGAGGTTCCGTACCGATAAATGGCGCGGGCCTCCCCGCTCGCGTTATCCGGCGTTTTGTCCTATTCTTATGGAATCAAACATAAGATTGAAATAGCTTAGAAGAGGAACTACAGCATTACACTAAACCTTTTCTTATACGTTTTCCAATCTGGTCGGGTTCGTCAAGGAGGACGTCAATGGGGAAAATATGGTGTCGCAGAGCAGCGTCATATATTCTTCGCATAATACTGCCAACTTCATTGCTATCACAATTAATAAACAGCGTTTTATATGGGAGATCTTCCATAGATGGAACCACGGGAATCTGGATTAACTGCGTCTCCATAATCATAGTTTGCGTGATTTCTGCCTGTTCTACGCGCAACGGACAAGCTTGGTCGCATCATTTTCTAGGACTGCAGGTAGTCGATCAATATTCCAACCTGCCCATATCGGGAGTAAGGATGGGTTTACGCGAGATAGCTCACTGCGTTGATTTCGTGCCATGTTTCATTGGGTTTCTTTGGCCTTTATGGGACACCAAAGGACAAACCTTCGCCGACAAAATTATGAGAACAACGATAATCAGTATAGAATAGATAGAATTAAAGTGACGCAAAGACGCATCACTGGATAAAAAATACTTTCGAAGCCAAAGGAGACTACGAATGAACCTTCATAAAAAAATCGCGTTCACCACAGTACTGGTGGCAATACTGGCGTTCTCTGGTACCCCATCAGCAATGGCTAGCACTTCTGGACATGACCGAAGTACCTTCAATTCTTCCGCAGAAGTCGCTCTGCAAGAAAAACTCTCTAACATTGCTTCCACGAATAACTTAGACGTCGAATTCGGCGAATTTAAAATCGATGCTCCTCAAAGTACGATTGATGAATACCACGGTGATGCCAATCTATACGCTGAATCTATTGCGAAAGCATACGAAGAAGATACAGCCTCTAATACCAGAGAAACCAAAAATGCAAGCACACGCGGTACGGCAACATATACCTCAAGCGTCTTTTCTGGAGTCCCAGCAGGAGGAGCTTGTTGGGTAAAGCAAGATTTTCGAGCTACAGTAACGAATTACAAAGTTACCTCAAAATCCTTGCTTGGAAGCTCATACCAGACCGGGGTCTGTGTTTTCCAATGGTCTCCAAATTATTCCTGGTTTGAAGGAAATCTGAATGTTCTTAGCAAAGGAACTTTTCATGCGGTTGTCAAAGGAGGTCCCGTCTCTTTCGCCGCAACTTTCAAAGCATTTTTTCATACCAATAAAACATCGTTGTATCAAGAATTTCAATGAATAACAGCAAATATTGCAGTTACATGAAGTGCAATGATCATCGCTGAATCCATATGGCGGTAGTGCCCGAAAAGTTGCGCACTTTGGATCATGGCCGTCCATGGAGCGATGATCAGTTCGCTTCCACGAGGTTGTCATCGAACCGGGACATGTCGAGGTAACGGCGGGTCGACCATTCGTTCGCGGTGACGTACCGGATGCGCGCGCAGACGAGCATGAGCGCGCTGTTCCCGTCGGGGAAGCCGCCCACGACGCGCGTGCGCCGGCGGATCTCCCTGTTCAACCGCTCGATCATGTTGTTCGTGCGGATGCGCCTGCGGTGCCCGTCCGGGAACTCGTCCAGCAGGTAGGTCGTCGTCTCGCCGACGCCCTCCCGCAGGCAGTTGGCGGCGGCCCTCAGCCTCCTAGACCTCATCTCCGCGGCGACTTGTTCGGCTTTGTCCAGCGCGGATTCCCGGCTTTCCATGGCGAATACCGCCTTCAGGGCGGCGGACGCCCATTCCCTGTGGATCGGCGGGACCTTGGAGAGCACGTTGCGCATGAAATGCACCATGCAGCGTTGGTACTTCGCCTTGGGCAGCATCGAGCCGACCGTGGCCACCAGTCCGGCGCACCGGTCGCCGACCACGAGCCTGACGCCCTTCAGGCCGCGTTCGATCATGCCTCTGAAGAACTGCTCCCAGCTGGCCGAGTCCTCCCTCATGCCCTCCGTGACGCCGATGACCTCGCGATGCCCCTCCGCGTTGATTCCGATGGCGACCAGGACGCTCACGTTCTCCACGTGCCCGCCCCATGAGCGCTTGTGCCACACGCCGTCCACGAACACGTACGGGTATTCGGATTCCAACGGCCTCGTGCGCCACTGGTCGATCTCCCCGTAGATCCTTTTGAGCTTGTCGCTCAATGTCTGCGAGGGCATGCGGTCTCCCCACAGCAATTGGCCGGTGTCGTCGACCTGGCGGGTGCTCACGCCCGCCAGGTACATGTCGATCAGGGATTCCTCGACGCTCTGCTCGCGCCGCCGGTAGCGTTCGATCACCGCGGACTCGAACAGGGCGCCCTTGAGTTTCGGCACCTTCAGCTCGAGCCTGCCGGCCTTGGCGGTGAGCTTGCGTTCGTAGTGGCCGGCCCTGTACGCCTTCCGTCCCCCGCTGCGCTCGTATCTGGCGGCCCCGGTGATCTCGTCGGCCTGAAGCGTCGGGCATCGCGTTGAGGATCTGCGTCATCTTCTCGGTGATCAGCCGGTCGAGCCTGGTCTCGAGCAGGTTCTGGTCGATCTGTATGATGTTCTCGGGCATGGTTCCGTCTCCTGGCTTCCAATCGCGGTTTTTTGTTTTGGCGAATGAAAATCGTACACAGGACGCGGGCCATGCCCTCTTACGTCAGGGCCGGAATCCGAAAGTGCGCAAGAATTCGGGCGTTATCCATATGGCAACGCCCAAATCAGGCGCCGGGTGTCGCAGCAGGCCTGCAGAACACGGGCTGATCCGCGGCTGTCCGACCGCTTGACGAACGGGGAGGTTCCGTGCCGATTGACGGCGCGGGCCTCCCCGTTCGCGTCGCACGGCCCTAGACTGGCCGGCGACGGCGCGCACGGAACGGGCGCGCGGGCCGAGCGACAGACTCGGATGATCGGAGGGGGACATATGGACGCGGAAAGGGACACGGACGGGACGACGGACGCGCACGAGGGGAACGACGCGCCCGCGGACGACGCCGGGACGGATGGCGAAGGAGGCAAGCCGGACACTAGGCCGGGCAACAGACTCGCGATCATCCGACGCACGCTGTGGTGGATGGGACTGGTGCTACAGCTCCCATTCGCTTTGACTCTGATCCATTTTGATGCCCCTTACCTGATATTGGAGCGTATCCTATGCGCTATTCCGCCAAGACTGGCAAGCGACCCGTCATCAATCGTCGGCATTCCCGCACTTGAAACGGAATGGCGTCGAGAATTCCTGACACTAGTCCTGGGCGCAGTTTGCTGGGTTGCAACTGGAGTAATGAGATTAGTTGCGGACAGCCCATCAAACCATGGAAAAGAAACCCTTCCTGTACGCATCTTCGCCGGAATCATCACCATCATCGTATTGATGGCCACCGGTATTACAGGACTCTTCCTCGGCATAGCAGCCTTTTAGAAGTTTCCCCGTATCTGGCAGAGGAATTCCAAATCGAAAGCAAACCGCAATGGAGGAAGGCTGGTAGACATCGTGTCTCTTCACCGATTCAGGGACCGGCGTCGTCTGGTATCGGTTCCCGTTAAGGTAGGCATCGGAAGTCCAGGAAGAGGTCAGGGACCGGAGGCAAATCATGGGTAAGGCGAAGGTCGCGTTCATCTGCGTGCATAATTCCTGCCGCAGCCAGATTGCCGAAGCGCTCGGGAAACTGCTTGCGGGCGATGTGCTCGACTGCTATTCGGCGGGAACCGAAACGAAGCCGCGCATCAACCAGGACGCCGTCCGACTGATGAAGGAACTGTACGGCATCGACATGGAACGCACGCAGTACAGCAAGACGATCGATATGATTCCCGCCCCGGATATCGCCATATCGATGGGCTGCGACGTGGGCTGCCCGTACATAGGCAGACCGTTCGACGCCGATTGGGGTCTGCCCGACCCCACGGGCTGTGATGATGCCACGTTCATCGCGGTGATCCGCCGAATCGAACAACATATCCTGCAGCTTCGCGACTCCCTCCAGTGACGGCCCTTGCGATATGCTCCACGCTCTCTTCGCTTGCAGCTTCTGTGCACTTCCACGGGCAGCCCTGACCGTAAGATATCCGTAGCCTGAGCAATGGAGGGGCGGAATCAATGGCAGATGAGATGTTTGTGGACCAGAATGAGGTCGAGGGCACGGCGAGCGGCGTTTGGAACCGTCTGCTGGCAGGCAATCGCAGATTCGCGGAGGGCAAGCCGGTACACCCGAACCGCAGTGCGGAAGCGCGCGAGGCGGTTATCGACGCGCATGAGCCGGATGCGGCGATATTGAGCTGCTCTGATGCGCGTGTCAGCCCCGACATCATTTTCGACGCGGGAATAGGCGACCTGTTCACCGTGCGCACGGCAGGGCAGGTCATAGACAATGCCGTGATCGCCTCTTTGGAATACGCGGTGGACGTGCTCGGCGTGCGCCTTTTGGTGGTACTCGGCCATCAGAATTGCGGCGCGATCAAGCAGGCATGCAGGGAATACGAGGCGTTGTTGCACGAGTTGACCGCCGACGCGGAGGATTCGCTGATGGCCGCTAACAGCGTTGCCGACCTTGACGAACGTATTCTGAACGCGGAATCGCTGATGCTGCGCACGGTCGGTTTTTCGATTTGGCAGGCGCACGAATCGGAACTGGAATCGGCGGAGGATTTCGAGCGCGTGCACATCGCACGCACCATCGAACAGCTGGTGGAACAGTCCGCGGTGATTCAGCGTGCGCTGGCGGAGGATCGGCTGATGATCACCGGAGCACGCTACCAGCTCGACACCGGAAAAGTCGAAGTATTGAGCTTCTGATTTTCTATACGATTCATGACAGACGTCGATCTGCCGTTGTACGTGCAAGCACAGCCACCGCATACAACGGTAGATCCTGTATGTCACCATCCTTGCGTGGAGGCAACGGCGAGAACCGCACAGCATGCTCAAAGCCGAATCGTTTGATGGCGGCCTTCAGACTTTTCGCGTGAAGATTGATGCCGGCCTTCACTTCAATCGGTATAACATACCGATCGTTCTGCGCAAGAAAATCAAGTTCGTTCGTCGAATTGGCATTCGTCCAATAGCGGGGCTCAAATCCGTACGAAACAAGTTCCTGACATACCAATTGCTCGGCAAAAGCGCCTTTCGCTGAACCAAATACCAAATCGCCATCCAAAATACTCTCCGGACTCGCGCCATTCATGGTACGCAACAAACCGACATCGGACGTATAAAGCTTGAACGCATCGACATCATCGAATGACTTGAGCGGATATTCCGGAGCGGTGACCCGCGCGACCTTCAATGCGATCGATGAATCAAGCAACCGCTGAATCGCTAATTCAAAATCTTTGCCACGTCCACCGGAACGCACCGCACCATAAAGAAACTTCTTATTCTCACGCGCAAGCTGGGAGGGAATTGAATCCCAAACCTGTGCAAGGCGCAAGGAAAATCCCCTCGGCATCGCATCGGCATACTTCGAAAAATCACCGCGATAGCCCTGCAGGATGTCTTCCTGCACCTGCATTATCCGATTGAAATCAGCACCAGGATATGTATCGGCGAAAATCTCGACGGCTTCCGGCATGCCACCTACCACCATGTAGTATTTCAGCCATTCCATGAGCTGCTCGTGGAATACCGACATCATGTCCAAATCCGCGTTTTCGATGATTTCCGTAAGATTATGGCAGCCAACGGCGTCCAGAAATTCCAGAAAATTCATCGGATATAGACGGTAGCGATCCACCTTCCCCACGGGATAGGAAGTGCCTGGATGCACGGTGATGCCCAACGATGATCCGGTTGCGATCAGCGCGTATTCGCAAGCTTCCTCTGCGAAATATTTCAACGCCTCGACGGCTCTGGGAATCGCCTGCACCTCATCAAGCACAATCAAAGTCTTCCCGGGTTCAATGCGCGTTCGCGAAGCCAAAGCGATACCTGCAATCAACCGTTCAGGACGTAGAGAACCGGAAAAAAGTTGATCCATAGCCTCATTGTTCTCCAGTGAGACATACGCCATCGATTCAAACTGAGTGCGTCCGAACTCTTTAACCAACCAGCTTTTACCGGTCTGTCGGGCACCGTCCAGAATCAAAGGCTTGCGATGCGCATCGTTCTTCCATGCGATAAGCCGTTTCATCATCCAACGTTTCATAGATGCACCTCGCTCGATCAACTTTCCCAATACACCATTTGCTGTCGGAATGGCGAATTGACAGGAATAGTCGTTTTAAACAAAAATACCATTTTCTAGGGGATAATTACCAGCTTAAGCTACATTTTCTAGGGGAAATTAAAAGTTTGCACATACATAATCTCCATATCAACATCATATCGACGTCATGTTGCCCCACTGGACTAGGAGCAACCGAATACCGACAAGGACCGGCTGATGATCACCGGAGCACGCTACCAGCTCGACACCGGAAAAGTCGAAGTATTGAGCTTCTGACGTTTTTCCGGAAAAGACGGCTTCCAAGCTTCCAAGTCCGTTGCGTCGCGCTGTTTTGACATGCCGTTGCTTTAGATTGGAATCATGTCGCTTGGTTTGAACATCCTTCTGATTTTCATTTTCCTGCTGCTCGGTTCCGTGTTCGCCGGCACCGAACTGGCGCTGGTCAGCCTGCGCGGATCGCAGATCGACCAGATGGAACAGGAGGATGCGCGCGGCAAGCGTGTGGCGCAGATCGCACGCGACCCGAACACGTTCCTGTCCACCGTGCAGATCGGCGTGACGCTGTGCGGCTTCCTGTCCGCGTCGTTCGGCGAATCCTCAATCGCCCCGTATATCGTGCCTGTCATCGAAGACTGGGGTGTGCCGCATAACGTCGCCGCTCCCCTGACCACCATCGCGTTGACACTGATCATCTCGTATTGCTCGATCGTCATTTCCGAACTGGTGCCGAAGCGTATCGCCATGCAACGCAACGAGCAGATCGCGCGTGCCGTGGTGCCGGCCATCCATGTGTTCGCCAAAGTGTGCAAGCCGATCATCTGGCTGATCGGCAAGAACACGAACGGCATCGTGCGGCTGCTCGGCTTCGATCCGAACGAAACCGACAGTGAGGTGTCCGACGACGAACTGCGCGTGCTCGTCAACACCAACACCAACCTCAGCAAGGACGAGCGCACCATCCTCGACGACGTGTTCGACGCATCCGAAACCATCGTGGCGGAGGTCATGCGTCCTCGTGCCGACGTCGCGTTCCTGGACGGCTCCATGCCGATTGCGGAAGCCGCCGCGTACGTGCGTGAAATGCCGTATTCGCGTTACCCCGTCACCGGCAAGGATTTCGATGACGTGCTCGGCTTCGTGCACGTGCGCGACCTGCTTGACATCCGCGATCCGAAGGCGAGAACCGTTGCCGACGTGACGCGTGAGGGCATTTCCCTGCCGGGCACGTCGAAGCTGCTGCCAAGCCTTGAGCTGCTGCGCAAACGAGGCATTCACCTGGCCGTGGTGATCGACGAATACGGCGGCACCGACGGCATCGTCACGTTGGAAGACATGACCGAGGAATTGGTCGGCGACATCCGCGACGAATACGACCTGCCGGAGGAAAAGGGCGGCGAACGCACAGAACGCGCCGCTTTCGTCAATGGCGTGGCCACCATCGAAGGTGGCATGACGATCGAGGATTTCGCGGATTTGACCGGCATCGAGCTGGAAGACGGCCCGTACGAGACGGTTGCCGGCTATTTCCTGGCGCACACCGGCAAAATGGGCGAGGTCGGCGACGTGCTGTCATCCGATGACGGTTATGACATGGTCGTCACCGAAGTGGACGGCCGTCGTATCGAAACGCTGGAAGTGCGTCGGCACACCGCCGATGAGGACGGTTCCGCGGCTGGCGATTCCGCGGCGGACGGCAAGTAACCCGAGCGGCCTTTTACAGCACCACCTGCCGGTTGATGTCGCGGCGCAACTGCCTCCATTGCGGCAGATAGGCGCTCATACGCCTTTGAAAGCCCTCTCCGTGGCCGTTCTCCCACAGGTGGGTCATCTTCATACACCAGCACGTATTCGAGGAATCTAGGGGCCATTAAACCAAGCTGCAGGTTAAGTCGGATACGTCCGGTCTTCGGCGTGCACGATCCCCAACGCGAACTCATCAGACGCAACGTGATATGCGTCGGCGTACGGCCAACGATCGGGCCCCATTTGGCAAGCAACACAGGCAATTGCGATTCGATGTTGCGTTGCGCCCGCGCCTTGGCCTCGTCCGTCCATACGAAAGCGGGCGGGTTGGCGGAAGCGCCAGTATCGCCAATATTGCCGTTTTGCGCACGCTGCGCGTTGAGTTGCGCGTCTCTGGCCTGCCGCATGCTGCGTTGCGCCCGTTCGATCCACGGCTTGCGTTCCGTTACAAACCGTTCGATAGCGCTTTGCGACATTCGTTGCGGCGCGGAGATGACGATATCCGCGTTCGGCGGTTTGATGCGCAGGTACATGTTTTTGATGGGTTTGCGCACGATGGCCACCCGCATGCCGGCGATGCTCGCCGTCGTTTCGGAAATCACGCGATTGCGGTTGCGATGCCCCACTCCCCTGCCGTAACGGCCGTTACCGCCGTTGCGCTGCCCGTATGTCATGCCTGCATTATGCCACGACACGCCGATGACACGGCGGCACTTGACTTTCCCTGTGATTCAAGTATCATTTCAATTCGTTGTGTTCAAGACACAGCAAGTTGGGCCCGTAGCTCAGGTGGTTAGAGCGCATCCCTGATAAGGATGAGGTCGGAGGTTCAAGTCCTCCCGGGCCCACGTAGATGGTAAGGAAGCGGCATAGCCGCTTTTTTCACCTATGGGGCTATAGCGCAGCTGGTAGCGCATCTGCTTTGCAAGCAGAGGGTCGCCGGTTCGAACCCGGCTAGCTCCACGGGGCTATGGCGCAGCTGGTAGCGCATCTCCATGGCATGGAGAGGGTCAGGGGTTCGAATCCCCTTAGCTCCACAGAATTGAAGGCTTCCGAGTAATCGGAAGCCTTTTTCGTATTCAGCCTCTTGTCGACCATCCAACGGACGCGATCGCCCGCAAACCAAATAAAACGGCCGCCTGCATACCCGCAAGCGGCCGGAATCATCAAATCAATAGGGGAGTGGCACCACGAATCGCAACTAGTTGCGGGCCGCGTTCTGCTTGGCCAGCTCGTCACGAATCTGCTGCAGCAGCTGGACGGTCTGCTCTTCGGCAGACGGCTCTTCAGCGGCCTTTTCCTCGGCTTCCTTCTGCTCGGCAAGCTTGGTCTTGGCAAGCAGCGCTTCGGTCATATCGCGGAACTTGTTAATCGGCACCAGAATGCAGAAATAAACGGCGGCCGCGATAATCAGGAAATTCAGAATCGCGCCCAGCACAGCGCCGAACGAGACGGTCGCGCCGTTGAACGTGATCGCCAGCAGGCCGTCCATATTCGGCTTGCCGAAAATCATGGCGATGAACGGGTTGATCACGCTGTTCACGATCGAATTGACCACGGTGGTGACGGCACCGCCCATAACAACACCGACAGCCATGTCGATCATGTTGCCGCGTGCAATGAACTTCTTGAATCCTTCAAGCATGGTTTTTCTCCTGTGGGAAATGAGGGAGTTGATGTTGCGGACGACGCTCTCTCCTCGCCTTCCACACACTATCCTATGGCGTTCCAAACGCCTCCAGCCAAATCTTGAGCAATATCTTGTGCGTCTCACAATCAAGCACATAGAATGAAACCGCCGTATTGATAACCCAACTATCCCGAAGGGGAAAAATATGCTCACTGATGAGTACGTCAAGCGCGTGTACGCGCAGGTCGAGAAGCGCGATGGCGACCAGCCGGAGTTCCTGCAGGCCGTTCGCGAGGTCTTCGAAAGCCTCGAGCCGGTTGTTGAGAAGCACCCGGAATATGAGAAGGCGGGCGTGCTCGAGCGCCTCGTCGAGCCGGAGCGCGTGGTGAAGTTCCGCGTCGCCTGGACGGACGATGAGGGCAAGGTGCAGGTCAACCGCGGTTACCGCATCCAGTTCAACTCCGCGATCGGCCCGTACAAGGGCGGTCTGCGTTTCCACCCGAGCGTGAACGAGGGCGTCATCAAGTTCCTTGGCTTCGAGCAGATTCTCAAGAACTCCCTGACCAGCCTGCCGATGGGCGGCGGCAAGGGCGGCTCCGACTTCGATCCGAAGGGCAAGTCCGATGCCGAAGTCATGCGTTTCTGCCAGGCGTTCATGACCGAGCTGTGCCGTCACATCGGCCAGTTCACCGACGTTCCGGCCGGCGACATCAACGTCGGCGCCCGTGAGATCGGCTATCTGTTCGGCCAGTACAAGCGCATCCGCGACGAATACTCCGGCGTGCTCACCGGCAAGGGCCTCGAATTCGGCGGCTCCCTGGCTCGCACCGAGGCTACCGGCTACGGCCTGTGCTACTACACCCAGGAAGCCCTGCGCGTCCTGAAGAACGATTCCTTCGAAGGCAAGACCGTCGTCATCTCCGGCTCCGGCAACGTGGCCATCTTCGCCACCGAGAAGGCCCAGGCCCTCGGCGCGAAGGTCGTCACCGCCTCCGATTCCAACGGCTACGTCTACGATCCGGACGGCATCAAGCTCGACATCGTCAAGGACATCAAGCTCGGCCACCGCGGCCGCATCAAGGAGTACGCGGAGCGTGTTCCGGGTGCCGAATACCACGAGGGCTGCAAGGGCGTGTGGACCGTGCCGTGCGACATCGCGCTGCCGTGCGCCACCCAGAACGAAATCGATGAGGAGTCCGCCAAGGCCCTCGTCGCCAACGGCTGCAAGGTCGTGTGCGAAGGCGCCAACATGCCGTCCACCCCGGAGGCAATCGCCGTCTATCAGGACAACGGCCTGCTGTACGGCCCGGCTAAGGCCGCCAACGCGGGTGGCGTGGCTGTGTCCGGCCTTGAGATGAGCCAGAACTCCTACCGTCTTTCCTGGACGTTCGAAGAGGTGGACAACAAGCTCAAGTCCATCATGGAGAACATCGTCGCCAATTCCCTGGCCGCCGCCAAGGAGTACGGCCATGAGGGCGATCTGATGCTCGGCGCCAACGCCGCCGGCTTCGTCAAGGTCGCCAACGCCATGGTCGCCCAGGGCGTGCTCTGATCGTCTTTCACGATCCGTTTCAACGGTCCGTGCGATTCGTTCGCACGGACCGTTTTCATACTGCGTTACGGCATAACGCGCAACGCAGTATGACGATTGCATAAAAGCGACCGCATAATCGCGATTACATAAGAAAAGACGGCGCCTCCCGAAGTAGGGAAGCGCCGTCTTCTTATGTTGCACGAACGGCTTACGTTGCGCAAGCGCCGTACGAACGCCGTATGACGAATCGATCAGTCGTCGCCGAGCGTCACGTGGATGCCGCCGACCAGCGTGCTCACCACGTTGTACAGCAGCGTGAGAATCACCACCAGCACGGTGAACAGCACCACTTCGATGATGGAGAAGATGGTGACCGCGCTCAGCACGGTGCTCAGCGAAAGCACGTTGGCAAGGTCGAATCCGCCGGCGTCAAGACCGGTGGAGGACACGATCTGCGTCACCTGATCGAACACGCCGACCACGTTCAGCAGCAGCCACAGCAGCGTCACCGCGACGATCTGGATGATGCCTCCCGCGATGGAAAGCATGAACGCCACCTTGGCCGCGGACCATGCGTCGATGCGGGTCAGGGACAGGCTCATGCGGCGGGCGCGAGGCGCGCCACGACGCGCTTTTTCACGAACCTTCACACCGCCGGACGCGGCGGCCATGTTCTCATGCGCCTGAGACTGTTCCGTACCGCTCAACGGCTGGCTGGATGCGGAACGGGCCACGCGTGGGGCCTGCGCCCCTGCCTGCGCCTGATGGCTTTCATTGTTCTCGCTCATCGTTGCTCCTTGCAGAATCTTGCCTACTTCTAGCCGAGGCTACCAGTTTTCGCAGACGATTCCCCGCCTGTGTCTCAGGCCTCTACATTCTCGCCATCGCCGGCATCGGAAGTGGCTTCCGTACCGGTTTCAGCGGAGTTTTCAGTAGTGGTTTCGGCTTGCGATTGCGCGGCTGCGTCGTTCTGGACTGCTCCGTTTTCCGCGGCGGCCTGCTCGGCGTCATCCTCGTCGGTCTCCTCGTTACGTGCTATGGAGATGATTTCGTCGTTCTTGTCAGGCTTGGCGAGCGTCACACCCTGGGTGGTACGTCCGGTGCGCTTGACTTCGGCGACGTTGGAGCGGATGACCTTGCCGGACTTCATGATGGCCATGATCTGGTCGGATTCCTCCACGATCACGGCACCCACCAGGGAGCCACGGCCTTCGGCGAGCTGCACGGCCTTGACGCCGTAGCCGTTACGGCCCTGCAGACGGTATTCGCTGATGGCGGTGCGCTTGGCGAAGCCCTCGTTGGTGACCACGAGCAGATCCCTGTCGGAATCGCCCTGCACCACATCCATGGCCAAAAGCTCGTCGCCGTCGCGGAACTTCATGCCCTGCACACCGGCGGTCTGGCGGCCCATCGGGCGCAGCTGCTCGTCGTTGGCTTCGAACTTCAGGCTCATGCCCTGCTTGGAGACGAGGATGATGTCGTCGTCGGCGTTGCACAGCGCGGCACCGATCAGCTCGTCGGCGTTCTCGCCGTTCTCGTCGGTCATGAGTCGTACCGCGATCAGACCACCCTGACGCGGGGAGTCGTATTCGGCGAGCGCGGTCTTCTTGACCTTGCCGGAACGGGTGGCGAGCACCAAGTACTTGGCCACGTCGTAGTTCGGAATCGACAGCACGGTCTGGATCGTCTCGTCCGGGCCGAACTGCAGCAGGTTCGCCACGTGCTGTCCCTTGGAATCGCGGGAGCCTTCCGGCAGCTCGTATGCCTTCAGACGGTACACGCGGCCCTTGTTGGTGAAGAACAGCAGCCAGTTGTGCGTGCTGGTCAGGAAGAAGTGGTCCACCACGTCGTCCTCGCGCAGCTTGGCGCCCTTGATGCCCTTGCCGCCGCGGTGCTGCGCGCGGTATTCGTCGGCCTTGGTGCGCTTGATGAAACCGGAGTGGGTCACGGTGACGACCACGTTTTCTTCGGCGATCAGGTCTTCGACGTTCATCTCGCCGGAGTACGGCAGAATCTTGGTACGGCGTTCGTCGCCATACTTGGCGACGATTTCGTCCAGCTCGTCGCCGACGATCTTGCGCTGGCGTTCCGGCTTGGCGAGGATGTCGTTGTAGTCGGCGATCTTGCGCATGAGCTCATTGTGCTCGTCGAGGATCTTCTGACGTTCCAGGGCGGCCAGTCGGCGCAGCTGCATGGCGAGGATGGCGTCGGCCTGCACCTCGTCCACGTCAAGCAGGTCCATAAGGCCCGTGCGGGCGGTCTCCGCGGACTCGGAGGCACGGATGAGGGCGATGACCTCATCGATCATGTCAAGGGCCTTCAGATAGCCCTGCAGGATGTGGTCGCGTTCCTCGGCCTCGCGCTTGAGGTAGGCGGTACGGCGTGCGATGACTTCGAGCTGGTGGTTTACCCAATGACGGATGAACGCATCCAGGGACAGCGTGCGCGGCACACCGTCGACCAGTGCCAGCATGTTCGCGCCGAAGGTCTGCTGCAGCTGGGAATGCTTGTACAGGTTGTTGAGCACGACCTTCGGCACGGCGTCGCGCTTGAGCACGAGCACGAGGCGCTGGCCAGTACGGCCGGAGGTTTCGTCGCGCATGTCGGCGATGCCTTGGATCTTGCCGTCGCGCACCGCTTCGCGGATGGACACGACCAGACGATCCGGGTTGACCTGGTACGGCAGTTCGGTGATCACGAGGCACATGCGGCCCTTGATCTCCTCGGTGTTCACCACGGCTCGCATGGTGATGAGGCCACGGCCGGTACGGTACGCCTGTTCGATGCCCTTATGGCCGAGAATCGTGGCGCCGGTAGGGAAGTCCGGTCCCTTGATGATGCGGATCAGGTTGTCGAGCAGTTCCTCACGGCTCGCGTCCGGATGGTCGAGCGCCCAATGCACGCCTTCTGCCACCTCGCGCATGTTGTGCGGAGGAATGTTGGTCGCCATGCCGACGGCGATGCCGGACGAGCCGTTGCACAGCAGGTTCGGGAAGCGGGCCGGCAGCACGGTCGGCTCCTGCGTCTTGCCATCGTAATTCGGCAGGAAATCGACGGTGTCCTTGTCGATGTCACGCACCATTTCCATGGCGAGCGGCGCCATACGGCATTCCGTGTAACGCATTGCGGCTGCCGGGTCGTCGCCGGGGGAGCCGAAGTTGCCCTGGCCGTCGACGAGCGTGTATCGCATCGACCACGACTGCGCCATACGCACCAACGTGTCGTAGATGGCGGAATCGCCGTGCGGATGGTACTTGCCCATGACTTCGCCGACGACGCGTGCGCACTTGGAGTAGCCGCGGTCGGGGCGGTAGCCGCCGTCGTACATCGCGTAGATCACGCGGCGGTGCACCGGCTTCATGCCGTCTCGCACGTCCGGAAGGGCACGATCGACGATGACGGACATGGCGTACGCCAGATAGGATTCGCGCATTTCCTGCTGCAGATCCTTCTTCTGGACGCGTTCGCCGACCATCAGGCCATAATCGGTGTTGTCGGCCTCCTGCGGGCTCAACGGTTCCATGGAGCCGTCAGGCACGAACTGGCCGTCTTCGTTGCTGTTGTTTTCGTCTGCCAATTTCTAATCCTTGCTTTGAAGTCCTGCGAAACCCTACGCGTTTACGCGTCGATCCAGCTGACGTTGCGTGCGTTGCGCTGGATGAACAGACGACGTGGTTCGACTTCGTCGCCCATGAGCATGGAGAAGGTCTCGTCGGCCGCGGCCGCGTCCTCGATCTGCACCTGCTTCAGAATGCGATGGTCAGGATCCATGGTGGTCTCCCACAGTTCCTGGTAGCTCATCTCGCCCAGACCCTTGTAGCGCTGGATGCCTTCGCCCTTCGGCAGCTGGCGGCCCGCGGCCTTGCCTTCGGCGAGCACGCGGTCGCGTTCGGCGTCGGTGTACACGAAGTCGTGCGGGCCCTTGGTCCACTTGAGGCGGTACAGCGGCGGCATGGCCACGTACACGTAGCCGGCGGTGATCATCGGGCGCATGTAGCGGAAGAACAGCGTCAGGTTCAGGGTTGCGATATGCGCGCCGTCCACATCTGCATCGGCCATGATGATGACCTTGTGGTAGCGCACCTTGTTGAGGTCGAAGTCCTCGCCGTAGCCGCCGCCGACGGCGGTGATCAGCGATTCGATGGTGTCCGACTTCATCATGCGGTCCAGGCTTGCGCGCTCGGTGTTGAGGATCTTGCCTCGCAGCGGCAGGATGGCCTGCGTGATCGGGTTGCGTCCCTGGATGGCGGAGCCGCCTGCGGAATCACCCTCCACGATGAACAGCTCGCACTCTTCCGGGTTGGAGGACTGGCAGTCCTTGAGCTTGTCCGGCATGCCGGCCGATTCGAAGATCGACTTGCGGCGGGTGTTCTCGCGGGCTTTCTTGGCGGCCAGACGCGCACGGGAGGCCTCGATGGCCTTCTGGATGATGTTCTTGGCCTCGGCCGGGTGGGCGTCGAACCAGTCGCCGAGCTTGTCGGTCATGACGCGCTGCACGAAGGTCTTCGCTTCGGAGTTGCCGAGCTTGGTCTTGGTCTGGCCTTCGAACTGCGGGTTGGTGAGCTTGACGGAGATCACGGCGGTCAGGCCTTCGCGCACGTCGTCGCCGGACAGGTTCTCGTCCTTGTCCTTGAGGATGCCCTTGTCTCGCGCGTAACGGTTGACCAGCGAGGTCAGCGCGGCGCGGAAGCCCTCCTCGTGGGTACCGCCCTCGGTGGTGGAGATCGTGTTCGCGAAGGTGTGCACGGCCTCGGAGTAGGCAGTGGTCCACTGCATGGCGAGTTCGGCGGAGATGCCGAGCTTCAGGTCTTCGGCCTCGAAGCTGATGACGTCCTCTTCCACCGGCGTGGCCTTGCGCACCTTGACCAGATAGTCGACGTAGTCCTTGATGCCGTTGAGGTACTGGTAGGTGACGGTCTGGTGCTTTGCGCCGGGCTCGTCCGCGGCGTCGCCGGCCACCTCGTCGCCGGCCTGGTCGTTCTCACGCTCGTCAGTCAGGCTGATCTTGAGGCCCTTGTTCAGGAAGGCCATCTGCTGGAAGCGGGAACGCAGCGTCTCGAAGTCGTAGATGGTGGTCTCGAAGATCTTCGGGTCGGCCCAGAAAGTCACGGACGTACCGGTGGACTCGCCTTCGGTCATCGGCTCGCCCTGCTTCAAGGGCGCGGTGGGGTGCTGGTCGATGTACGTCTGGGTCCAGTGGAAGCCCTGACGGCGCACTTCGATGTCCACGCGGGTGGAGAGTGCGTTGACCACGGAGATACCCACGCCGTGCAGACCTCCGGACACTGCATAACCGCCGCCGCCGAACTTGCCGCCGGCGTGCAGCTTGGTCATCACGGTCTCCACACCAGAGACGCCCTCGCCGGGCACCTCATCGACCGGGATGCCTCGACCATCGTCCACCACACGGATGCCGTTGTCCGGCAGAATGGTGATCTCGATATGGCTGGCGTATCCGGCCAGCGCCTCGTCGACCGAGTTGTCGACGATCTCATAGACCAGGTGGTGCAAACCGCGCGGGCCGGTGGAACCGATGTACATACCGGGGCGGATACGCACGGCCTCAAGTCCTTCGAGCACCCTCAGATCGGAGGCCTCATAATGCTCGGGGGCCATGGATTCGTCAAGTTCGCCTTCGGTCAATTCCGCATTGTTGATGCGTTCCGCAGCCGCCTTCAGCTGCTCCTCTTTGCTGGTTTCGTCTGCCAACAGGCTTCCTTCCGTGACTACAGGGTCAACCTCCGTCATGAAGGTCATTCACGGAGGTGATATGGCTTACGAGGCCCGTAAAGGGCTCTTCTGGCCATTTGACCATACTGCATGTGATTTTACTCGTCTAACCCGACGAGCGCCATAGCGAGGCTTCTGCGAATTTGTTTGGTATCTTGGCTACCGCCGCCGAGCCCATTTGCGCGTGTATCCGGCGGCCGGTCCGGTCACGCGAATCTCGGCGATGGTCAATCCTTTGAGATTGCGACGGATGGTATCGGTAAGTTGGGGGATAAGGTAGGTCAGCTGCGTGGCCCAGACCGTGGATTCGGCACGGATGGTCAGTACGCCGTCCGTGAAATCGGCGACTGCCGAATGGCTGGCGATGGCCTGTCCCACCACTTGGTCCCAATGGTTGCGCAATTGCGCAAGTTTCATATTCGCCGCCCAGACGCCATTGCCGGCGATGGTGGTCATCACGCTGCCCAGTTCAGCCGGATCGCGCCCCGGTTTGCCGAAGTTTTCGATGGCCTCTTCACGGCGGCGTCTGTAGTCCTTCAAGGTCGCCCCGCGACGGGAGAGCCGCTCGAATATTTCGGCCGGCAGTTTGGTCTCGTCCAGGTTGAGTTGGCGGGCGATCGGCGGGTTCATGACACTTTCCGTTCTACGGACGCGCTGTCCACCGCGGGTTTTCCGTCATACTTACCCAAACTCTCGTTTTCCCGCGAATCGGACAAATTGCCCAGAGTTGGCAGTATCACGGAAGCTGGTTCGGCCAGTGTGGCCACGTCGATGCGATGGGCCGATTCATAGTCGGGTACATCGCCTTCAGCGGCCACGGTAATCAGCACCTGATCCTGTTTTCTGGCGAAATCAAGAATCTGCGTGCGCCGGCTGTCGTCAAGCTGGGCGAACACATCATCGAGAATCACAATCGGCTGCAATCCCAACCGGTCACGCACGATTTCAAACAATGCCATTTTCAAGGCCAACGCCATCGTCCACATCTCGCCGTTCGAAGCGAACTCGCGGGCGGGAATACCGGCCAAGTCAAGGTTCATGTCATCGCGCTGCGGACCGATAAGGTTCACGCCGCGAGCCACTTCACCAGGGTAGATGCGTTGGAAATGCTCGCTAATCTGCGGATGCGGATCGTCGAACATCAGCACTTCGTCGAATGAAGGCGCATATGTGAGCGTCACCTGCTCGCCGGCACCGGCCAAGTCGGCGTAAATCGCGGCAAATGGCTCGGCAAGCAGACCGATCACATGAGCGCGCATACGGGTCAACGCCACACCGGCTTCGATGAACTGGCCGGTCCAGATTTCCAAACCGCTCAGAACCGCATCCATCGGCTGGCCATTGTTGGCATTGGCATTCAATTGCTTCAACAATGTGGCACGCTGTTTGGCGATGCGCGTGAACTGTTGCAACGTCTGCATGTATCCGGGCTCGAGCAGAGCCGCAGCCTGATTCATCATGACGCGGCGTGCTCCCGGATCGCCGGATACCAACCGCTGATCTTCGGGAGTGAAGGAAACGCTTGGAATCTTGCCGATGATATCGCGCAGATACAGCGACGACCCCGAGTTGATGCGGGCTCGGTTGGCACCACGCGCATGAATCGACGCTTCATACGTAGTGGTTTGACCGGCATCATCAGCGACGTTCGCGCGGATGGTGGCCGTGGTCTGCCCGCGTTCGATCAGCGGCAACGTGCTGGACGCGCGATGGCTCGATCCGGTGGACAGCACTTCGACGGCTTCCACCAGATTGGTTTTGCCCAGACCGTTCTTGCCGAACAGGATATTCACGCCTGGTACGAAATCGACCACTACCTGACTCCATGAGCGGTAGTGGTCGAGTGCGAGACGGGAGATGTGCATTAGCGAATCGTTGGAAATTCAGGGATTTCAGTTGTTAAAGCGCATCGGCACGAGCAGGTATCGGTAGTCCATGGACTCGTCGGAATCAGCTTCCTGCTGGCCATTGAACTCGACCGGCTTGACCGGGGTCGTCATTTTGATGCGCACGAATGGTTCGGTTACGGCGGACAGACCCTCCTTCAGGTAGGACGGGTTGAATGCCACGGTGATGTCGTCGCCATCCATGTCGATGTCCAGTGTTTCGTTGGCCTGAGCCTCGTCGACCGATCCGGCGGACAGCGCCACTTCCTGACCGGTGAAGGTCATGCGAATCGGAGCATTGCGTTCGGCGACCAAAGCCACACGGCTGATGGCGTCGAGCAAATCCTGCTTGTTGACTACGGCCTGAATCGGATATTCGTCGGCGAACAGGCGGTCGACCGCCGGGAATTCACCGTCGATGAGCTGGGAGGTGGAGACGCGGCCGGCGTTTTCGAAGCCGAGCAGCGTCGGGCTATCGGCATCGAAATCAAGGCGGATGTTCTGGTGCTCGTCAAGAGCACGGGACACATCCTTGAGCAGGGAGCCGCGAACCAGCGTGGTGGTGTCGACGTCCGGGTTCTGCGGAGTCCAAGTGAAGGTGGCGCGGGCCAAACGGAAGCGATCGGTGGAGGTCATGACGACCTTGTCGCCTTGGAATTGCATGCGAACGCCGGTCAGTACCGGGCGGTTTTCTTCGCGGGAGACGGCAACGCACGCCTGGTTCACGGCCTGAACGAAAGTCGGGGCATCGACTTGGCCGAGCATGGCCGGTACCACGGGCAGATCCGGGTACTCGGTGTCGGGCATGAGCTGCAAGGTGAACTTCGACTTGCCGGACGTGATGGTCAGCGTGGAGCCGTCGGTGACCAGGTACGTTTTCTCCGAACGCAGCGATTTGGTGATATCGGCCAGCAGCTTGCCCTGAACCAGTACGGAACCGGCTTCGTCAACGCCGGCTTCGATGTGGTGGCGAGCGGAAATCTCGTAGTTGAAGGCGGAGAATTGCAGCGTTCCGTCAATGGCTTCCAGCTTGACGCCAGCGAGAATCGGGTTGGAGGGACGTGCGTCGATGACTCGGGAGGTCCAGGCTACGGCGTCGGCCAGGGCTGCGGTATCGATTTCGACTTTCATGTGTGATTGTTCCCTTCGTCGGATTGGCTGAGGAATATTCTAGCCGTTAGGTGGCGAACTTACGTACGCTGGATGACCGGCTGTTACTATGGCGATGATGCTTTTCACGTAACTGAGTAAGTAATCGCCATAATAAGGCCGGTGGATAGTGTGGATAAGTAGGGCTGAGCCCTACAACTGCAACGGTTCATAAGTCCCTGAAAATTGTGGACAAATTCTGCATGGCTTGTGGATAAGTGGGCGAGTTTTCCACAGCCAGTTCGTCGAATTTGAGTTTTCCACATCGAGGTCGCGGTTATGCACGAGTTTTCCACAACAAAACAGTGGGTAATCCACGAGTTATCCGCCGAGTTTACCCACATCTGTGCACAACTATGTGGATAACTTTTTGGTTTTCGCACTTTCGCACGGCGTGTTGAAGACTGTTTTTCGTCGAGGAGAATCGATTCTGGAGACCGTTTTCGGCACTTTTTCCGTCTCGCTCGCCCAAACCCGCAAAATCGGTCCTCAGAATCGATTCTCTCGTTTCATGGTTTTTTTGCGTGTTCCCCTTCGAAACTCCCCTCAGTCGTCTGCGCCGACAGATCCCCTCACAAAGGGGAGCCATGAGGAATCTAATGTCTCGAATCCGTTGCCTCGACGTATCCACCAGAATCCGCCTGAGCAACCAAAAACGGCACTTTTCGGAAAGTCAGTCCAAAAAGTGCCGTTTTTCGTCTCTCAGAAGCGTTGTGTCAGTTGGTGTTGCTTTGCTTGAGGCGAACCGTGAGCTCCATAACGTAGTTATAGATCTCCTGTTTTTGCTGCATTCGGTCACTGATTCGAGTGCAGGCATGCATTACTGTGGTGTGATCGCGTCCGCCAAAGACCTGGCCAATATCCATCAGGCTCATACTGGTCATTTCGCGAGCCAGATACATGGCGATCTGACGAGGAACAGCCACGTTTTTGGTTCGTGATTTACCGACAAGATCCTCAAACGTCAGGTGGAAGTACTTCGCCACCTGACTGATGATGTCCGTGGGCTTGATTTCCACATCGGTGGTGAAGAAGTCCTGCAACGTCTGCTCGGCCAAGGCGCGGGTCACCGGCTGATTACTCAGCGAGGCCACGGCCGTAACACGGGTTAGCGCGCCTTCGAGTTCACGAATGTTCTCGGTGAAGCGTTCGGCGATGAGGTCCAACACATCGCTGGGGATTTTCGAGCCGTTCATCGAGGCGATCATGCGAAGAATGGCGATTCGGGTCTCCAGATCCGGCGGCTTGACGTCTACGGTCAGGCCGGATTCGAAGCGCGAGATGAGTCGAGCCTCGAAACCCTTCAAATTCTTGGGCGCTACATCGGAAGCAATGACAATACGCTTATTTGCCTGATGCAGTGCATTGAACGTATGGAAGAACTGATCCAAGGTGGCTTCCTTGCCGCCGAGGAACTGGATATCGTCAATAAGCAACACATCAACCTGTCGGTATCGACGGTTGAATTCAGCAATCTGCCCCTGGCTTTGGTTCGGGTTTTGCAGCGCGTCAATGAATTCGTTCGTGAATTCCTCAGACGTGACGTATCGAACCTTCAGCCCGGGATCCTTGACCAGTGCATAGTTGCCGATGGCGTTCAGCAAGTGGGTTTTGCCCAGGCCCGATCCGCCATAGATACACAACGGGTTGAAATCCTGCCCGGAACCTTCGGCCACGGCCAGTGCGACCGTACGGGCAAAACGGTTGGAATCGCCGGGCACGAAGGAATCAAACGTGAAGTTCTTATTGAGATGAGTCTCGGGATCGCGATTCATCTTCTGCTGACCGACCGGGAACTGCGGCTCGGTGGCGGGCATCGGTTCCCGCGGTGCGGCTGCCGGCTTTGCACCATAGGATTCTTTACCGAATTCGGCGACAGTCGGAGAAATTTCCGAAGGATATGGCTGCGCCGGCTTTGCCTCCGAAAGCGGTTCGGGCTCGGTTTTCGGCACGACCTTGAACGCGGGAAACATATTTTCGCCGGTTACCGTACGCAATGCCTGAAGCAGGGAATCGTTCAAATCACCCTGAATGGCTTGAAGCGTGTCGTTGTTGTCCACACACAGCACGATGGTCGAACCGAAGACGCCTTCAGGAACAACGCCTTCCAACCAGCCTTTTTCTCGTGGGCTGAGCGAAGCGCTGTGTTTGAGCACCGTCAGCGTGTCTGACCAGATGTGGGCGGCCTCGATTACGGGGTCGCCGGAAGCGTTAACCATGGTGGCCCCTTCTGTCGCTGTGGCGAAATACGTACAACAGATAATATTTACTCTGGTTTAGACAAGTTATCCACCGTGTCGCGTGTTGAAATAACTGGATTGTGAATAACAAACATGTAATTTGTGGATAACTTTTGGCCGTGAATGGTTGGTATTCCGCCGATTATAAGAGATTTGGGGCGTGTCTCGCAACGTGTCGAAATGTGAAAATACTCCGTCCGTTTTGACTTGAGGGTAGGGGTGAGAGTACTTTGGTATAGCTTGACTCACGTGAGGGCAGCGCGAAGCGTTGCCGAATAGACCTAGGAGCAATGGATTATGAAGAGGACGTTCCAGCCGAACAACCGTCGTCGCCACATGAAGCACGGCTTCCGCCTGCGCATGCGCACCCGTTCTGGCCGTGCGGTGATCAACCGTCGCCGTGCCAAGGGCCGCAAGACCCTCTCCGCCTGATCATTCCGATCAGTGCCACAGGCATAGTCGAGGTGGAGAGGCTTCAAAGCCATCGTGATTTCGTCACCGTGCTGAAACGCCGGCGCAAAGCAGGTGGCAAGGATATCGTCGTGCACTATTTGGTGCCCGACGACCATCATGATGATGACGACCGGACGGTGCATCGCCGTTTGGGATTAGCTGTCTCCAAATCGGTAGGACATGCGGTCACCCGTAATACGGTGAAGCGTAGGTTTCGTGTATTGGCCAGAGCCCATGAGGATCTGCTGCCCGCGCATTGCGATATCGTTTTGCGCGCCAAGCCCAGTGCAGCGACCGCATCGTTCGCTTCGCTAGATCAGCAGATCGCGAAGGCTTTTGCCACGGTGGCGCATAAGGTGGCTGAGGCATGACAGCTTCTTTCAAGGCGGTGATGATTGGTGGGGTGCGCTGGTATCAACAGCACATCTCGGCAAACACACCGCCTTGTTGCAAGTATTATCCAACGTGCTCGAATTATGCCATTGAGGCATTGGAACGGTATGGCGCGTTCAAAGGGGGAGTGCTCGCCGTGCTGAGATTACTGCGTTGCCGGCCGTGGAGTCGTGGGGGAATCGACGATGTTCCACAACGGTATTCCGTTTTTTACAGGTTTTCGTGGTCGAAGGCTCATGAAGAGCCTCGACTGACACCATTGGCCACAACCCAAAGAGAGGCCCAACGATGAACTCAAATGAATTTCTGCTTGATAGCGGGTTTTGGGGATTTCTATATAAAATCCTGACTCCCGTTGAGTGGTTGCAGACCTGGATCATGAAGATCGTGCATGACTTCTTCGTGATGCTGGGCGTGAGCCCGATTGGTGTCTCATGGGTGCTTGCCATTATCATCCTGGTGCTGGTGGTGCAGGCTTGTATCTTCCCGCTGTTCTACAAGCAGATGAAGTCGATGCGCAAGATGCAGGCATTGGCGCCGAAGATGCAGCGTATTCAGAACAAGTACAAAGGCAAGACGGATCAGGCTTCCAGGGAGGCCATGAGCCGTGAAACCATGAAACTGTATCAAGACAATGACGTCAATCCGGCTGGCTCCTGCTTGCCTATGCTCATTCAGGGCCCGGTGTTCATGTCCATGTTCTATACGCTGTCGGCCATTCCATACATTGCCAACGGTAAACGCGATGCGTTGGGCGCGTTCGACGTAGCAACCGCCAAGCAATTCACCCAAACCGATGTGTTCGGCATTGTCAGCGTGACCGATAACTTCACCAGTGCTGCCGCTAGTGGCAAGGCGGTCATCGGTATCTTCGTGTTCCTGATGTGTTTCTGCCTGTGGTTTATGCAGTACTTCAGCATGAAGCGCAACATGGCAGCTGCTTCGATGAACAAGCAGACCGAGACCATGCAGAAGGCTATGCTGTGGCTCTTCCCGGTGATGTACATCTTCTCCGGTGTCGCCATGCCGTTCGCCGTGCTGGTCTACTGGCTGACCAACAACGTGTGCAACCTCTGCCGCACATTGTGGCAGGTGTACGCATTCCCGACCCCTGGCTCTCCGGCTGCGGCGGACAAGGAGAAGCGCGATCATCGTAATGAGAATGCTCGCCGCGCAAAGGCCGGCCTGCCCTCTCTGGAAGAAGAAGCATTGGCCAAGGCCAAGGAAGAGGCCGAGCGTAAGGCCACTCAGGGCTATCAGCGTCAACAGCCCGTGCGTAAGCGCAAAAAGAAGTGACGACTATGTCGGTGCGAGTTCGATGTTTCACGTGAAACATTCAACACGCACCGACATTACTTTCTCTGTTCGGGGGAGCAGGGCTTAGACTTGGAATTCAAACACGACATGAAGGAGTAGCGTATGGCACAGGATGACGTGAAGTCGATCGACCAGCTCAACGAAGAGGCTGACATCGCCGCGGATTACCTTGAAGGCCTACTGGATATCGCCGACTATGAGGGCGACATTGAGATGGGCGTGCGTAATGACCGCCCCACCGTGCAAATCGTTGCTGATGACGATACTGACATCAAACATCTTATTGGCCGTAATGGTGAAGTCGTTGATGCTCTGCAGCAATTGACTCGTCTGGCTGTACAGCAGAAGACCGGCGAGCGTTCTCATCTGATTGTGGATGTCGACGGTTTCCTGAAGCGCAAGCGTCAGCACCTCCGTGATATCGCCTTGGATGCCATTGACGCAGTGAAGGATTCCGGCGAGCCGTATGACTTGAAGCCGATGAATTCCTTCGAACGTAAAGTCGTTCACGATGTGGTTCGGGAAGAGGGGCTGAAGTCTCGCTCGCACGGTGAGGAGCCTCATCGTTACGTGACGGTGTATCTCAAGAATAGAGTCGAGGATACCGCCGAAGACGACGAGCTTGATCAGGAGTAATTGCTCGGCGAGTTTTTTTGAGATGACAGGGACGTTCGACGGATGTCGTCTTTGAACAAACTAAAGTGACCGCATGGAGAATGGCGTCGTAATGAGCGGCGCCATTCTCCATGTTGATTGTTTCACGTGAAACATGGTGAGGGAGATGGCTATGACGGATCAGCTGCAGGGGTCACCTGTACTTGCTGAGGTCTTGGGTGATGCGTTGCCGAAGTTGGAGCGTTTCCATGCCAAGATTGCCGAAGAGGGTGAACCTCGTGGATTGATCGGCCCCCGTGACGTCGATATCATTTGGGAACGGCATATTCTGAATTCCGCTGCGATTGTGCCGTACGTTCGGAATGCGACGAATGGTATTCGCTTCAAAACAGTTGCCGACGTCGGCAGTGGTGGTGGTTTTCCTGGATTGGTGGCTGCCGCGTGTTTGCCGGATCATGACTTCACGCTGATTGAACCGATGGAGCGGCGAATCGAATGGTTGCATGAATGTGTTGGCCTGATGCAACTGCAGAACGTTGAGATTATTCGTGGACGCTCCGATGCCGTCATCCAGCAGGTACGGAAGCGGGAAATTCATCCGTTCGCTGTTGTTACGTGTCGTGCGGTTGCTCCTATGACCAAACTCTCTGGCTGGACGTTGCCGTTGCTGAAACCGTCAGGACAGTTGATCGCACTGAAGGGACGGTCTGCTCAGGCTGAAATCGACAAGGCTGGCAAGGAGATTGCAAAATTCGGTGGTCGTCGTCCATGTGTCGTTGAGGCGGCTGTCGGGCCGGATCTTGAGCCTACCCACGTGGTGATTGTGGATAAGCGATGAGTGGAGTACTGATTGAGTTATCCACATTTCCATATGTGCGTAAAAGTTATCCACATTTTTACGGGACGATGTGCATAATGATGAAAACATTGATTTTTCAATGTTTTTCGTCTGTGAATACACAATCTAACACTCAACGTCATTCACACTTATCCACACTTATCCACATTGCATATCGCAATTGTGGATAACGAGCATCATGTCCATACGAATGAGAACACTGGAACTTACGTCTGTGCAAGGAGGAGCGATGGCCACCAAGGATCATCAGTCGGAACCTATAGAATCGGCTTCCGAAACGCTTCAGCGAATATTCGATGGTCACGGTTCAGTGCTTGGTAGCCAAATGGCTGATGAAAGCTCACGCTACGATGTACTCAAGAAAACCGATTTCCCAAAGCCTCAACGGACTCGTCGTATCGCCGTGGCCAACCAGAAGGGGGGAGTGGGTAAAACCACATCCACGGTAAACACCGCTGCGGCGCTGGCGAACAAGGGCGCGCAGGTGTTGGTCATCGATATGGACCCGCAGGGCAATGCCTCTACGGCGTTGGGTGTATCTCATGCATCGGGAGAGCCCTCGGTCTATGACGTTATCGAGGGGCGTTCCGATCTGGGTGATGTTATCACGGTCTGTCCTGATTTTCCCACACTTGATGTTGTGCCTGCATCAATCGATCTCAGCGGTGCTGAGTTGGAAGTGGCTGATCTGCCCAACCGAAACACGTTGCTGAAGGAGGCCCTAGACCTCTACCTACGTCAATCAGATAAACACTATGATTACGTGTTCATTGATTGCCCGCCCAGCTTGGGCCTCTTGGTCATCAACGCCATGTGTGCAGTGACCGAGATGCTGATTCCTATCCAGGCTGAGTATTACGCATTGGAGGGTCTTGGCCAGCTGATTAACACGATTGGTTTGGTGCAAGAGCATTTCAATCCCGTACTGCTGGTGTCCACCATGCTCGTCACGATGTTCGATCGCCGAACGTTATTGAGCCGTGAAGTATATAACGAGGTTAAGGGACACTATCCCAGCATTGTGCTGAATACCACCATCCCGCGTTCAGTCAAGATCTCCGAAGCGCCGAGTTTCTCCCAATCGGTGATTGCCTATGATCCTCGTGGCATAGGTGCCATATCGTATGGTGAAGCAGCTTTGGAAATCGCACAGCGTTCGCAACAAGTCCTTGACACCATTGATGCGAGGAGGAACAAGTAATGGCATCAAAATCACGACTTGGTAAGGGCCTTGGCGCTTTGTTCCCCACATTGCCAGGGGAGGAGCCGGTGGCGGAGCAGCCCGCAATGATTGCGGAGGATTCGTCTACTCCGGAGGCCACTGCTGACATAACCCCCGCCAAGAAGGCTACTGCCCAGCAGGAATCAAAACCTGCCGTGCCTCAGACGATATCGTCCAGCAAGGCAGTCAAGAAAGCCGCCGGTAAACGCGCATCCATGCCCGCATTGGACACCATTACTCATCCTAGCGACCTGTTTTTCGGTACGGAGAAACCTCAAACCGGTAAGGTCGCCGCACCTCAGCAGGGCGGCAAGTCGTCTGCGTCTCAGACGGCACATCGTACATCCGTCACTGTCAAAGATGTTTCACGTGAAACATCTTTGACTGCATCGGCGGCAAAGACCGCTGACACAGATAAGAAGGACGAGCTCAAGCCGGTAGCCGGTGGTTATCTGGCTGAACTCAAACTGTCTGATATCGGGCCCAATGCACATCAGCCTCGTACCATCTTCGACGAGGATGAGTTGAATGAGCTGTCTGCTTCCATTAAGGAAGTTGGTGTGCTGCAACCGATAGTCGTGCGCAAGCGTCCGGCAAGCCAGATTGCTGCGGCCAAAGCCGCCAAGCACGACGAGACGGAATCCAGCACGAATCCGTTTGCCGGTCATTTGGACAGCCCGTATGAGCTCATTATGGGTGAACGCCGTTGGCGTGCTTCTCAGTTGGCTGGGTTGGAGACGATTCCCGCCATCGTCAAAACCACTGCGGATGATGATATGCTCCGCGATGCATTGCTGGAAAACTTGCACCGTGTGGCCTTGAATCCGCTGGAAGAGGCGGCTGCCTACCAGCAGATGATTGAAGAGTTCGGGTTGACACAAGTACAACTGTCCAAGTCGGTGTCCAAGTCTCGCCCGCAAATCGCCAATACCTTGCGACTGCTGAACCTGCCGGCTTCTGTGCAAAAGAGAGTGGCTGCCGGTGTGCTATCGTCCGGTCATGCGCGTGCGCTATTGGGCCTGAGCGATCCGGAGGAAATGGACAAGCTGGCTTCTCGTATTATTGCGGAAGGTCTTTCTGTACGCAGCACCGAAGAAATCGTCGCCATGAAGATTGCGTCGGGGGAGCAGCCGAAGAAGCCTAAGACGTCTAAGACCAATCCTTGGGTTGGTTCCGCCATCCAGCAGAGTTTGGAAAATCATTTCGATACCAAGGTGTCGATTAAGGGCAGCACCAAGCATGGTCGCATCGAAATCGTCTTTTCGTCACCAGAGGATATGGATCGCATCCTGCAGCTGCTGGTGCCGAGCCAAGGCGATGCCGATTCCAAATGGGTGTAACACGATAAGAACATTCGTGTTGTCGCCGGCATTATTGCTGTGCAGTGCGTTGTATGCGCAAGACGTTATAGCCTCTGCGTGATTCCTGGCAGGGGCGTATGCCTGCGTTGTAGCCCCTGTCGCAATAGAAAACCCCTCAGGCTGGAGGATGACAAATCACACATCGTGATTCTCCGTCGATAACGCCCGGTTTGTTGCGCACTTTGGTTGAAGCCTGAATGAAGAGGCATGGCCCGTCGTCTGGGTACGATTTCAGTCGCCAAACAAAACCGCTATGGAAAGAGGCGACGGAACCATGCAGGATCAGATTCTACAGGTCGATGAGAACATGCTCGAGACGAGACTCGACCGGTTGGTGTCGGAGAAGGTCGAGCAATTGCTGAACGCGGAGGCGGACGAGATCACGGGCGCCGCCCGCTACGAGCGCACCGGGGACAGGAAGGCCTACAGAGTGGGTCATTACGAGCGTGACCTGACCGTGAAGGCCGGGACCGTGACCCTCAAGGTCCCGAAGCTCAAGGGCGCGCTGTTCGAGTCGGCGGTGATCGAACGATACAGGCGTCGTGAGCAGAGCGTCGAGGAGGCGCTGATCGACATGTACCTGGCCGGCGTTTCGACCCGTCAGGTCGACGACATCAGCCGCCTGCTGTGGGGCGAGCGGATGCCCTCGCAGACGCTCTCGGACAAGCTCAAGGGGGTGTACGCGCAGATCGACGAATGGCGCAACAGGCCGTTGGAGCGTTCGTACCCGTACCTGTTCGTGGACGGCGTGTGGCACAAGCGCACGTGGGGCGGGTCGGTCGAGAACGTGAGCGTGCTGGTCGCGATCGGCGTGGACGACACGGGCCATCGGGAGGTCGTCGGGGTCGCGGAGGGCATGAAGGAGGACAGGGCCAGCTGGGAGCAGTTCGTCAGGAGCCTGATCGAACGCGGTCTCAGGGGCGTGCGGCTCGTGGTGGGCGACCGGTGCGCCGGGCTGGTGGCCACGGTGAACTCGATGCTGCCGGACGCGAGATACCAGCGGTGCACGGTCCACTTCATGCGCAACGTGCTCTCCAGGGTCAGCCGCAAACACGCGGCATGGGCGGCCGGCGCGCTCAAGGCCGTGTTCGCCATGGAATCCCGCGACGCCGCGTTGAGGAAGGCGGAGGATGTGGCCGCGCAGATGGAATCCCGCGGATTGAAGGCCGCCGCATCCTGCCTCAGGGAGGGCATAGGCGAGTCGACCACCTACCTGCTCGACGACTACCCCGTCGAGCACCGTCGGCGGATCCGCACGAACAACATGATCGAACGCCTCAACAGGGAGATCCGCCGGCGCACCAGGGTCGTCGGCAGCTTCCCCGACGGCAGGAGCGCGCTCATGCTCGTCTGCGCCAGGATCCGCTACGTCACCGCCAACGATTGGTCGAGCCGCCGCTACCTGAACATGTCCCGACTCGGTGACACCATGCAGACAACCGACTGAAACCGACCCGGCAACGGGCCAGACCGCTTTTGCGCAAGACTTCGGGCACAACCAGACCGTACCTTCGGCCATATGGATCTGAATTACTTCAGCTTTGCAGCCGAAGTGCGTCTCACAATGGGGAACAACTATCGTGATTTGTGAGGAAGGTCCGCCAGATCATGTATATGCGTATGGCCCGTACTTGTAGCACGGGCCATACTTTTCGTTCCATGGCTGTGGTGTAGAAATTGATTATTCCTTGACCGCGCCCGCGGAGAGTCCGGACTGCCAGTACTTCTGCAGGCACAGGAACGCGATCACCAGGGGGATGATCGTGATCAGGGAGCCCGTGATCACCAGGTTCTGGATCGCCTGGCCGCCCGCGGTCGAGGCCTGGTCCTTCCACTGGTTCAGGCCGATGGTCAGCGGGTACCAGTCCGCGTCCTTGAGCATGATCAACGGCAGGAAGTAGTTGTTCCACGTCGCCACGATCGTGAACAACGCCGTCGTCACGATGCCCGGAGCCAACAGGGGCAAGGAAATCTGCCAGAACGTGCGGAACTCGGACGCGCCGTCCACGCGCGCCGCCTCCAGCAGCTCCTGGGGCACGGCCTGCTCGCTGAAGATCCACATCAGGTACAAACCGAACGGGCTGATCAGCGACGGGATGATCATGGCCCACGGGGTGTTCGTCAGGCCCAATTTGGCGAACAGGAGGAACTGGGGAACCGCCAACGCGATGCCCGGCACGCTGATCGCGCCGATGATGACCACGAACACCGCTTTGCGCCCCGGGAAGCGGAACTTCGCCAATGCGTAGCCGCCCATGATCGCCAGGAGGGTCGCGCCGCCGGCGCCGACCACCACGTACAGGATCGTGTTGAACAGCCAGCGCGCGAAGATCCCGTCCTGATAGGAGAACACGGTCGCGATGTTGTCGAACAAAGCGAACGTCTTGCCGAAGCCCAGGCCGAACGTGCTCGTGAAGTCGGCCTGTGTCTTCGTCGCGTTGATCAAAAGGTAGACGAACGGGAACAGGCAGTACACGGCGAAGACCGCGCACAGGACGGTCAACAACGTGGAACGCCTCGGGTTGTTCACGTTCGCGAACCCGGCCTTCGCGCTGCGCTTGCGTTCGGCGGCCTCGTCGGCGGCGATCCTCTTCTGGCGGGCCTTCTCCGCCTTCCTGGCGGCCTTCTCCTGGGCCTTGAGCTCGGCGTCGGTCAGGCGACCGGCGGCCGAAGTCGTTGCTGCACTCATCACATACGCTCCTTCACGATCATCATCGATTCCTCAACACGAACAGCAGTAGTCGTCGTCACTTCATCTGCTCCTTGAGGCTGTTGAGCTGGACGATGTAGGCGATGGCCATGGTGATCACGGCCATCACGATCGCCAACGCGGCCGCGTAGTTCGACTGGTTGCCGGAGAAGCTCAGGTTGTACGCGTACATGTTCGGCGTGTAATACGTCGTGATCGCATTACCAGGAACCATGTTCTGCAAAATGCTCGGCTCGTTGAACAACTGGAACGAGCCGATGATGCTGAAGATCACCGTGATCGCCAGGCTGCCGCGCAATTCGGGAAGCTTGATGCTCTTCACGATCTGCCACTCCGACGCGCCGTCGATGCTGGCCGCCTCGTACAGGGAATGCGGGATGGTCGACAGCGAGCTGTAGAAGATGAGCATGTTGTAGCCCGTGAACTCCCACGTCACGATGTTCCCGATACTGGCCAACAACACGCTGGGGGCGAGCACGTCGATGTCCGTGCCCAGGAAATCGTTCAACGAACCCACCAGGCCGTACTTCGCGCCATACACGAAACCCCAGATCAACGTCGACACCACCGCCGGCACCGCGTACGGCAGGAACGTGGTGATGCGGAAGAACCTCGTGCCATGCAGCTTCATCGAATCCAACGCCAGGGCCATCAAAGCCGACAGGCACAGCATGATCGGCACCTGCACGCACGTGAACAGGGCCACACGACCAACACTGCTCCAGAACTGGCCATCACCCAACAGGCGCGCGTAGTTCTCGAAGCCGACGAACTTGGTGCCGCCGATCATCTGCTTCTTGAAGAACGAAATATAAACGGCGTACACGATCGGCACGATGAACACGAACACGAACACCACCGCAAAAGGCCACATGAATTTCCATCCACGCCAATCGGCCTTGTGCTTATTCACACGAGCCTTGCCCGAATGCACGGGCGCAGCTGCGATATCGGCTGAAGCCATTCCCAACCCCTCTCCTTCGAAGGTTGACCAAAATGTTTGCGTTATCATCATAACACCATTTGTAACATTGTCCAATCGTGTTGAGTACCGTGTTGAATTAAGGGTTTCTCAGTCACTCTGCTACAATGGTCACGAAGACAACGATGTTATCGTTACCGTAAGCGACCCTAAGATAAGCGTTGCAAACGAAACACCGACATTAATGAGTCAAGCGAGGGTGAAATGTCGAGGCCAACACAGGTGTCCATGCAAGACATAGCGAAAGCCGCCGGCGTTTCGCCACAGACAGTGTCCCGCGTGGCGAATGGCAGCGATGCGGTGAAACCCGAAACACGCCAGCGTGTCGAAGCCGCAATGGAACGCCTTGGGTATCGTCCGAATTATGCGGCCCGAGCCCTAAAGCACGGCCGCTTCCAGGATATCGGCGTGGTGATGTTCAACACCGCCACGTTCGGCAACGCCCGCATCCTTGATTCTATTGTGGCCAACGCGGCCGATGACGATTATTCAGTCACCATCCAGACCATGCGCCACGGTGCGGAACGCACGCTTTCCGCCGCCATCGATCGCATGCAGCGTCAGCCGGTGGATGGTGTCATCGTAGTGCTGGAGGAACGCATCTCCGATTTCGTCGGATACAAGCCTCCGCGAGAATTTCCAGTCGTGCTCATCTGCGAATCCGCCGCCGACCACTGCCCCACCGTTGACGCCGACCAGTATGGCTGCTCGACCGCTATCGTCGATTACCTGATGAGCAAGGGGCACAAGACCGTCTACCACATTGCCGGACCGTCCACCTCGCGCGCCGCCGAAAGCCGCGCCCGCGGTTGGCGAGAAGCGTTGGAACAAATGGGAGCACGCGTACCGAGCATGTACATCGGCGATTGGTGCGCGGATTCAGGCTACCAGGCCGGCGTGGCGTTGGCCCACGACCCCGACTGCACGGCCATCTACGCCGCCAACGACCAAATGGCATACGGCGCAATGCTCGGGTTGCAGTCAGCGGGCAAGCGCGTGCCCGAGGATGTCAGCATCGTGGGCGTCGATGATTCGCTGGTAGATATGGTTCCGCGCTTGAACCTGACGACCATGAAGCTGCGCTTTGACGACATTGGCGCCACCGCCTTCTCCATGGTCCGCCGTCAATGCGAAGGCGAGAAGATACCGGTCGGCGTCAAAACCGTAATCCCGCCGGAACTGATCGAACGCGGTTCCGTGCGCGACATCAGCTGACGAGCGGCATGTGCTGGCATCCACTGGTACCTGTCAGTGATTCACCTGCCAGTGATCCATAGGCAATTCCGCACCGACCAATCGACTCGGTTGTGCAATATTCTGCACATTTCCAACTATGTGCAGAATATTGCACACTTTACTATACTGTGATATATTTTGCACATGATTGTCATGGATATCGCCGAATACGCGCGGCTTATCAAGGATGAAAGGCAACGCCAGGGCATCAGTCAGACCGACATGGCCCAACGGCTGGGCGTGTCACGTCGCTGGCTGATCGAATTTGAACACGCCCGAGTCCCCAATCCCGGATTCTCCACCATTCTCAGCGCTCTGACTGAGCTTGGCTTGTCGCTGGATGTCCGCAAAACCCCGCAGCCCGCCGAACTCTATGAATGGTGACACCATGAGCGAAAACACTCTCAATGCATTTCTCGGCGAAACACCCATCGGCCAGTTTCGAAGAACAAACGATGGCAGCATTATTTTCCAATATCACGATTCCTATCGTTGGTCGCAATCACCCACACCAATATCGCTTTCCATGCCCATTACCGCAGCCGAATATTCAGGCGACATCCCGCGTAATTTCCTTGAGGCCCTGGTCCCGGAATCCCCTCAGGCCCGAGATGAAGCCATGCGATTGCATCATGCCCGATCGACAAGCGCATTTGATCTGTTGCAAGCCATCGGATTCGATGCCACCGGCGCATTACGGCTGTCCGCCGACCCGCACTTGCCCATAGATGACGATTCGCTTATTCCAATCAGCGATTCGCAGATCGCGAATCGACTACGCGCAGCCGCCCCCACAGGCATCCAGTCCGCAAGCGTAGACGAGCATTGGTCGGTCGCGGGACAGCAGGGCAAGATCGCACTGAGGAACCGCAATGGATCATGGTTCTCCACCACTGGAATCGCGCGGACGACTCATATCATCAAGCCCGGCATACCGACCCTTCCACACCAAGCATTCAACGAACACATCACCATGCGCATTGTGGAGGCGATGGGAATACCCGTGGCCCACACCTCTTTTCACATCTTTGATGGGGTCCCAGCCATCATCAGCGAGCGGTATGACCGTATAGTGTCCGCCAATGGTACGGTGACGGCCCTGCACCAAGAAGACTTTACCCAAGCGCTGGGCATTCCCTCATCGCTGAAATACGAGGAACACAACGGCCCAACGTCCAATGCATATGCGGAAATGTTGCGCAAGCACGGTCTGCCCGGTCAGGCCGAAAGCAATATCCGAGCCTTCACCGACGGCATCCTCGCCAGTTATCTCGTCGGGGCAACAGACAGCCACGCCAAGAACTACTCGCTATTGCTCGATGGCGCGTCCGTGCGGCTTGCCCCGCTCTATGACCTTGCTTCGGTGTTCCCTTATTTGGGGCATGGCAAGCAGATCATAAATGCCACTTTGGCGATGAACATCGGCGGACGCCGAGATCTTCTTCGATTGCGCCGCAAACATCTGGAACGATTCGCACAGCGGATGGGATTAGATGAGGAATCCGTGATTTTACGATTCCACACCTTGGTGGATAGGCTGCCGGAGGCATTCGACAGCACCGTGCAACCCGCTCACGACGTTATCGCGAGCATTGGTGCGCAGGAATTCATCGATAGCTATCGCAAGCGCATCATGATGGTGTACGACGATGCAATGAGCTGGATGGCCAGTCGAAAGGGACAGTGATTCGGACGGGCGGGGATTGGTCTCGCCATCCCCCCTAAGAAATCAGATCTTAAGCGGCACACGGGAAACGAATTCGCGCTTCTCGCCTGTTATTGGATCGGTGAATCGTAGCACACGCGCCACTAATTGCAGCGGCTGGCTAAAATCGTCGTAGGGGCGTGTCTGGATGCGCGGGTAGAAGTCGTCGCCCACGATGGGCAGGCCGAGCGAATTCATGTGGACGCGCAATTGGTGGGTTTTGCCGGTGCGCGGGTGGAGTGTGTAGCGGCAGATGGGGTGATTTCCCGGATGGGGACCACCCTCCGGCGCTTCGCGCCACCTCCCGCCAGCGGAAGGAAGTATGAGTTCGCCGCGCTCGATCAGGGTTTCAGCATTGACTGCGCCTGGCTCCTCGAAGGCGGCCAACGTGCCACGCTCCTTGGTGATGTGCGAGCGGCGCAGCAACGGAAACGGACGCGGCGGCTCAGCCTGTGTAATCGTGCCGAATCGCGGTCGACGAATCGGCGCGCACGATGCCAGACATTCATAGACCTTGGTGGCTTGCTTGTTCTGGAACAGCATCTGATACGCTCCACGGCAAGCCGGATCACGCACAAAGACCAGTACACCCGCAGTCATGCGATCCAAACGGTGGGCCGGTGTGATATCCGGCTCCCCAGACGCTCGCGCAATCGGATCAGCGCGGTTTCGCGATACCACATGCCGCGTGGCATGGTGGCCAGAAAATGCGGCTTGTCCACCACGATGATCCGCTCGTCCTCATACAGCACGTCCATCTCAAACGGAATATGAGGCTCGTCAATCACATACCGATGTGGCTTACTCAACGGTCACGGACTTGGCGAGGTTGCGGGGCTTGTCCACGTCGTAGCCCTTGAGCTTTGCCATGTCCATGGCGAACAGCTGCAGCGGCACCACGTCCACCAGCGGGCTCATCAGCGTTGGGCAGGCGGGGCGCCAGAACACCACGTCAGCGTACCGTTCCACATCCGGGTCGCCCTGCTCGGCCACGGCGATGATGTACGCGCCACGAGCCTTGACCTCCTCGATACCAGAGATCACCTTGGCGTGCAACACATTGCGGCCGCGCTGCGGCGGCACGATGAACACCACGGGCTCACCCTCGTCCACCAGCGCGATCGGTCCATGCTTGAGCTCGCCGGCCGCGAAGCCCTCGGTGAACGTGTAGGCGATCTCCTTGAGCTTCAGTGCACCCTCAAGCGCCACCGGGTAGCCCACGTGACGGCCGAGGAACAAGAAGGAGTTGGCGTTCACCATGCGCTCGGCGGCCGCCTGGATGGTCTTGGGCTGGGTGTCGAGCACCCACTGAATCTTGCGCGGCATGTCTTTCAGGGAGTCAAGCACCTGATGAATCTCATCGCGGAACATCGCGCCCTTGACCTGCGCCAGATACAGGCCCAGCAGGTAGGCGGCGGTGATCTGCGCCACGAACGCCTTGGTGGATGCCACGGCAACTTCCGGGCCGGCGTGTGTGTAGAGCACGGCGTCGGATTCGCGCGGAATGGAGGCACCCTGCGTGTTGCAGATGGCCAGCACCTTGGACCCCTGTTCGCGCGCGTGGCGCAGGGCCATCAGAGTATCCATGGTTTCGCCGGACTGAGAAATGGCCACCACGAGCGTACGCGGGGTCAGAATCGGGTCACGGTAACGGAATTCGTGCGCGAGTTCGATTTCCACGGGGATACGCACCCAGTGTTCGATGGCGTACTTGGCTACCTGGCCGGCGTAGCTGGCGGTGCCGCAGGCCACGACGATGATTTTGTCGATGGCCTTGAAGTCGTGTTCGTCGATACGCACTTCATCAAGGGTGATGCCGCCATTCGCATCGAAGCGGCCAAGCAGGGTGCGCTGCACTGCGGCAGGGTCTTCGTGGATCTCCTTGTCCATAAAGGAATCCCAGCCGCCCTTTTCGGCGGCCGAAGCATCCCAATCCACGGTGTAGGTCTTCGGGTTTTCGACCACGTTGCCGTCGAAATCGGTGACGATGACCTTGTCGGCGGACACGCATACGGCCTGATCCTGGTCGACTTCCATGGCGCGCTTGGTGTAGGCCACGAATGCGGCGACGTCGGAACCGAGGAAGTTCTCCCCCTCGCCAAGGCCCACGACCAGCGGCGAATCATGGCGGGCTCCGACCACGATGTCCGGCTGGCGGCAGTCGGTGGCCAGAATGGTGAACGCGCCTTCAAGCATGCGGGCCATGCGGCGCACAGCCTTGAACAGGTCTGGCTTGCCTTCGTCCGCGATAATCTTGTCCACGATCTTGCCGAGCAGCTTAGCGGCCACCTCAGTGTCGGTGGCAGAGGCGAATCGGTAGCCTTCGGCTTGCAGGTCGAGACGCAGCTGAGAGGCGTTTTCGATGATGCCGTTATGGATGATGGCCACCTTGCCGTCCATGCTGGTGTGCGGGTGGGCGTTCACGTCGCTCGGCTCGCCATTGGTGGCCCAGCGCGTGTGGCCGATGCCCACCGTGGCAAGCGGCATCGGCTTACGCTCGATGTCTTCGACCAGGTTCTTCAAACGGCCGGCCTTCTTGCGCACGACCACCTTATCCATGCCGGGCGCGGTCAGCGCCACACCGGCCGAGTCATAGCCTCGGTATTCCAGACGTTCCAGGCCTTGCAGGCAGACCTCCAAAGGCTTGCCGCATGCCGTTTCAATATTTCCCGCGTATCCAACGATTCCACACATGGTTCACCAGCCTAGCGGACGATTATTGCGCAAAGCGAATCCAACCCGCCGCCTTTGCAGGATTGGAACATGCCCCTTCGTGAAAACCGTACACTGACTACCACTCAGCGTACGTTCTTCACGAGATGGGGGTGCGATTAGGCGTCGCAAAAAAACGTACGCTGAGTTCATCAGCGTACGTTTTTGGAGCTGCAACAACGAGCCTTCCTACAGCACGTGCTGCAAGAAGTCCTTAAACCTAGGCTCGGTGGGGTGGTCGATGATGTCGGGGCCGCCCTTTTCTACGACTACGCCGCCGTCCATGAACACGATCTGGTCGGCGACTTCGCGGGCGAAGCCGATTTCGTGGGTCACGCACACCATGGTCATGCCTTCCTTGGCCAAGGAACGCATGACGTTGAGCACTTCGCCCACCAGTTCGGGGTCAAGGGCGGAGGTCGGCTCATCGAAGAGCATGATCTCCGGCTTCATGGCCAGAGCACGGGCAATGGCCACGCGCTGCTGCTGACCACCCGACAGCTGGGAGGGGTAATAGTCCATGCGATCGCCCAGACCGACGCGCTGAAGCTCGGCCACGGCCAGGTCACGGGCGGCTTTCTTGGACTGGTGCTGCACGTGGATCGGGGCTTCCATCACGTTCTCCAGCGCGGTCATGTGCGGGAACAGGTTGAAGCGCTGGAACACCATGCCGAGGCGAGAGCGCTGTGCGGCGATCTCCTTATCGTCCAGGGTCTGCAGCATGTCCTGGCCGTTTTTGGTCACGTGCTTGTAGCCGATGAGTTCGCCGTCCACCTCGATGGAACCGCCGGTCAAGGTTTCCAGCTGGTTGATCAGACGCAGGAACGTGGACTTGCCGGAACCGGAGGGCCCCAGAATCACGGTCACAGTGCCGGGCATAACGGTTAGATCGATGCCCTTGAGCACATGCAGCGGCCCAAACGCCTTGTGCACCTGCACGGCCTTGACAGCAGGAATCACGGAACCGTCAGCCGCCTTGCGCACGACCGGAGCGGAGTTGGTGATGTCATTCGTAGTCATAATCGCGCTCCCGCCTTATGCATTCAATCCGACAAATGTGGTCTGGTTGAGCTTGTCCACGTCATCCTTCGGTTCACCGTCGGTCTTACCCGGCAATGGCGTCTGCTTGCCCTTGGTGCCCACCGGTCGGGCATCGAAGCCCTTGCCGAAGTGCGCCTCGAGGCGGGACTGCACAACCATCAGAATGGAGGTGATCAGCAGGTACCAGAAGCAGGCCACGAGAAGCAGCGGAATCGGCTTGTAGATACGGTTGGCGATGGCGTTGGTGGCGAACTGCAGTTCGAGGGTGAACGGCACGGCGGTGACCAGCGAGGTGGTCTTCAGCATGCCGATGGTCTCGTTGCCGGTGGGCGGGATGATGATGCGCATGGCCTGCGGCAGCACGATGCGGCGCATGATGAGCGTGCGGTTCATGCCCAATGCCTTGGCCGCCTCGGTCTGGCCGGGGTCCACGGCTTCAAGGCCGGCACGCACGATTTCGGACAGGTAGGCGGCCTCGTTCAGAGCCAAACCAATCCATGCGGCGTTGAATGCGGTGACCACCACGTTGGAGTCGATGCTCCAGAACTCCACCGAGGTGAACGGAATGCCGAGGCTAATCTTGGGAATCAGCACGGCGAACAGACCCCAGAAAATGAGCTGCGTGTACACAGGCGTGCCGCGGAAGAACCAGATGAAGAACCAGCTGACGCCGCGCAGCACCGGATTGATGGATTTGCGCATGATGGCGAGAATCACCGACAGGATGATCGCCACGACCATGGAGATCACGGTGAGCTCCAAGGTATAGCGAATGCCTTCAAGCACGTTCTCGTTGAACAGGTACTTCCAGACGGTGGGCCAATCCAGTCGCGGATTGGTAATCAAGCCTTGAATGAGCATCGCGGCGAGCAGCACCACGATCACTGCGGCCACAATCGGGCCGGGGCGCTTGACCGGCAGCGCCTTGATGCGATTGGGGATGTTCAGCCCCTCACCGTCGACTTCTTTCTTCGCCATAATCTGGTTCCTTGGATGTGTTGGGCAGCCTGAACTGCAAGTTGCAACTAGCATTGAACCTTAGTGCACGAATGGGGCGACTGTGTTACAAACAGTGCGCCCCATTCGAATTTTCGCGACAGCTTGTCGACTATTCGACGGCCGGGTTGATTTCGGCCTTGTCCAGTGCGCCGGATTCGACGCCCCAGTGCTGGAGGATCTTGGTGTATGTGCCGTCGTCCATGAGCTTTTGCATGGCCTTCTGCACGGCTTCGGTGGTCTGGGAATCGCCCTTCTTGATGGCGATGGCGTTCGGCACTTCATCGAAGTCCTTGCCGAGCTGTTCCAGCTGACCATCGGTCTGGGCGATGGCGTAGCCGACAACCGGGGAATCGGCGAAGAAGACGTCGGCCTTGCCGGTCACCACAGCGGTGGTGGCGTCGGTCTGCTGCTTGGAGGACTGGATGGTGATGTCTTTCTTGCCGTCCGCCTTGCACTGCTTGGCGGTCTTGTTGATGGCCTCTTCCTCGACGGTGCCGGTCTCGACGGCAACGTTCAGACCGCACAGGTCGTTCTCATCGACGTTCTTGGGGTTGCCTGTGGCCACTGCATAGCCCATGCCTGCGGTGAAGTAGGAGACGAAGTCGACGGATTCCATGCGCTCCTTGGTGATGGTGAAGGCGGCGATGCCCAGATCGTACTTGGAGCCGATGGCCGGAATGATCGTATCGAAGTTGGAGGAGACGATTTCGGTCTCGAGACCGAAGATGTTGCCCATGGCGCGGGCGAGATCCATGTCGTAGCCGATCTGGGTCTTGCCGTCGGCGTCGAGGAATTCGGCCGGGGCGTAGGAGGGGTTGGTGCCGATGGTGAGCTTGCCGTCCTTGGTCACGGATTCAGGCAGCAGTGCGGCGATGGTGTCATCCTTCTCCACGGAGCTGACATCGTAGCTGGTGATGGTGGCGGCATCGGAGCCCTTGGCGGAATCCGTACCGGCATCGGCCTTGTCGGAGGTGCCGCAAGCGGCGGTGGCGAACAGCATGGCCGAGCTCAGTGCAATGGCCATAATGGACTTCAGTTTGGTGGACTGCATAATCGTTTCTTCTTCTCTCTTACGCCGCTTCAACGGCAACGATCAACGGTTAAGCATATTTATACACTACAGTGCATACATATACAAAAAGACTCCCGCCGCAGGGCAACGGGAGTCTTCATAGTAACCGAAACTACTCGACGGACGGGTTGATCTCGGCCTTGTCGACGGCGCCGGAAGAGACGCCCCACGTGTCGAGGATCTTCTTGTACGTGCCATCATCCATCAGCTTCTGGATGGCCTTCTGTACGGCCTCGGCGGTCTTGGAATCGCCCTTCTTGACGGCCACGGCCTCAGGGGTCACACCAACGTCCTCGCCGAGGGCCTCGAGCGTATCACCGGTCTGCTTGATGGCGTAGCCGGCAACCGGCGTATCGGCGTAGAAGATATCAGCCTTACCGGAAGCCACGGCGGTAGTCACATCGGTCTGCAGCTTGTAGGACTGGATGTCGATGGCATCCTTGCCGTCCGCCTTGCACTGCTCGTTGGCCTTGTTGACTTCCTCTTCCTGGGTGGTACCGGTCTGCACAGCCACCTTCACGCCGCACAGGTTCGAGGAGTCGACCTTGTTCGGGTTGCCCTTCTGCACCACGAACGTGGAACCGGCCTTGAAGTAGGTGACGAAGTCGACGGCCTCCATGCGTTCCTTGGTCACGGTGAAGGAGGAGATGCCGATGTCGTACTTGGAGCCGACGGACGGGATAATCGAATCGAACGTGGAGGAGACGGTGTTTTCCTTCAGTCCGAACACTGCGGCCAGCGCCTTGGACAGGTCGACGTCGAAGCCGACCGGGGTCTTGCCGTCCTCGGCCAGGAACTCGGCCGGGGCATAGGAAGTATCGGTGCCGACGGTCAGCGTGCCGTCGCCGGCCACGGAATCGGGCAGCAGTGCGGCGATCTCGTCGTCCTTCTGGATGCTGCTGGTGTCGAAGCCTTGAATCGAAGTGCTGGACGAGTCCTTGGATGAATCGCCGCTCTTGGATGCGGTGTCGGTGCTGTCAGTCGTGCCACAGGCCGCCACGGCGATCAGCATGGCCGCGCTCAGGGCGGCGGCCGCAGCGGATTGTATTCCCTTGCTTAGAGACATTGGATTTCCTCTCTCCGGATAGTCAGCTGGGCGGGTATGTTTCCCAGATGGTTCCAGAGCGTAGGAGTGCAATGCTACGGAAGCGTTAATCGTGGGCGAAATGACCCACACCGCGGACATCCTACTCTTGGCTCCCCTCCGGAGGGAAGCCAAGGGGCGGGACTAGTGGCGCATGTTGGCGTAGCGCATGGCGCGTAGGGCTTCGCGCTTGTCCTGCTCTTCGCGCAGGGCCTGGCGCTTGTCGAATTCCTTCTTGCCTCGGGCCAGTGCGATCTCCGCCTTGACGCGACCGTCCTTGAAGTACAGGCTCAGCGGCACAATCGTGTATCCCTTGGCCTCGATGCCGCGGGCGAGCTTGGTGATCTGCAGTCGGTGCAACAGCAGCTTGCGCTTGCGCTTGGGCGCATGGTTGTTCCATGTGCCGTTCAGGTATTCGGGGATGTTCGCGCCCTCCAGCCACATCTCGCCGCGGCGATCGATGGAGATGAACGCCTCGGACAGCGATGCGCGGCCTTCGCGCAACGACTTGACCTCGGTGCCGGTCAGGGCCAGCCCTGCCTCGTACTTGTCTTCGATGGCATAGTCATGCCGGGCCTTCTTGTTCTGTACGATGAGTTTCTCACCGGTTTCCTTGGGCATGTCTCCTCCTTTCGTGGGTAGCAACGCAACATCCGACGATATCACGGACCGGCCTCGAATACGAAAAAGGGTTCCTCTTCAAGAGGAACCCTTCAACCGCATATATCGGCCGAACCAACCGGTCAGTGGACGAACCAGTACTGACCCAAATTGGTCAAGGTGCGGTTGTGCATGTTCCACGGACCACCCCAGTTCATTTCGGAGATCTGGAATGTGCCGTCGCCATACACGGCTTCGACTACGGCAACATGGCCATAGGTACCGTCGGCACCATCCTGACCAGGCAGGAAGGAGAGCGCCGCACCGACCTGAGGGTTGTGGTCCACGCGCAAGCCGTACGAGGGGCGTTGCGCCACCAGTCGCCGCCATTGCCGAGATAGGACGGCGTGCCAATGCCCATCTGCCTACGGCGTTCATACGCCCAATACGTGCACTGGCCGGTGGCATAGGCGTTGCCGTAATCACCGTTCGACGTGCCTTGGCCGCCGCTGCTACTGCCGCCACCGCCGGGAACCGTCGGAGTGGGGGGCGGCGTCGGTGTGGGAGCGGGAGTAGGAGTCACCGGAGTAGACGGCGTACCGCCCTGGTTACCGGTATCCACCCGGTTGGCGGCGTCCTGCTGTTCCTTCTGGTACTGACGATTGTAGGAATCGACCTGGGAAGCGATCAGTACGGTCTGGGCCGCCTGCTTGGCGGATTGGGAATCCAGACTGTCGATCATGGAAGACAGTTCGTCACGCCTTGCTTCGCCTTCCTGGCGCAGCTTATCCAAAGCGTCACGTTCGCTTTGCGCGGTTTCGGCGGCGGTCTGTGCGGAAGCGGCCTTCTCATCGGCCTGGGTCTTGAGCACAGCGATCTGCTTTTCGATGGCCGCCAAGCGCTCGCCGCGATTCTTCGACGTGCTCAGTGAGGTCGCGGCGGAGGAAGCCGCATTCGCCTCGTTGCGGGACAACGCGTCCCGGGACTGCATGGAATTGACGAAGTCCTGTGTGCTGGTGGCACCCGTCACCACGCTCATCACGTCGGAAGCATTCGAGCCGTGCATCTCGTCACGGGCCAGCTGGGCCACGGCGGCGTGCGCGTCATCGTAGTCCTTGCCGGTCTGCTTGATCTGCTCCTCGAGCGTCTCCTTGTCTTTCTGTGCGGCGGAAAGACGTTCGGATGCGGCGTCGGCCTCGTCCTGAGCGGTGGCGGCATCCTCGTTGGCCTGCGTGACCTTGTTCTGGGCGGCGACAATCTTGTTGTTCGTCAAATCATCCAGCTCAAGTACCTTATCCGCCAGTTCCTGGTTGACACCGGCCAACTGCTGCTTGAGTTCGACCTCGCGCTGTACCGACGCGGCGTGCTGGTTCTGCGCATTGATCAGGTCGGAATAGGTGTCTGCCTGGGCAGGTTGGGACGAGCCGAACGCCAGACCTCCCACACAGGCTGCGGCGGCCACCAATGCCGCCAGTGCGGGCTTGATCACACGTACATTCGTCATATGTGAATGGTCCTTTCGCTCACTTAAGCCAATACCATAACATGCGAACCTGAGAGGCTTGCACACGATGTCATCACATTTCTCGCGGGTAAGCCGGTCGCGTTACGCCCTCAAATAACGCCGCAACGAAATGGTTGAAGCGATGATGGACAGCAGTATCGCGCCCACAACCAGGAACGGCGATATCACCAGTACCGTGAGCTGATTCACATAAGGAATCCATGTAATGGATTTCGCCAGCCAGCCGGTGATGAACACGTTCACAATGGCCGAAAGCATCAGGCACGAGAGCACCGAGCCGATCAGTGAGGCGATGGCGCCCTCCAGAATGAACGGCAGACGAATCGTCCAGTTCGAGGCACCCACGTATCTCATGATTTCGGTTTCGGTTCGTCTGGACGCGGCGGACATGCGAATGGTGGTTCCGGTCAGCAGGATGGCGACCACCACCATCACGCCGGCGAGCACGGCCGTAACCGCCGTGGCTCGGTTGAGCACGGCGAACACCGGGTCGAAGATCTGGCGCTGGTCGGTGACGTCTTCCACGCCCTCCTTGCCGGAGAGCACTTCGGAGACCACCTGATATTTGGTCGGATCCTTCAGCTTGAGCCAGAGAGAGTCCTGCATATCGTCCGCGGTCAGCGTACGGCCTTGGAATTCGCCATTTCGGGTACTGCTTGGTGAATGTGCTGTCGTAGAAGTCCTGCTTGCTGACGTAGTCGATGTTGGAGACCACGTCGTTGAGTTCATCGCGAATGGTTTTCTGCAGTGCCGTGATCTCATTGGCTGAGGGCGATTTGCCGGAAGCACAGTTCGCGGACTGGCTGGTGCCGTCGGGACATAGCCACACCACGACCTCGACCTTGTCGTACCAGTCGCCCTTGGCTTTGGTGATCTGCGCCTGAGTAAGCACCGAAGCGCCGATGAACAGGAATGAGATGAAGGTGACCAGCGTCAGCGACAGCAGCATCGACAGGTTACGGGTGAGGTTGGCCCACGTTTCGGACAGAATGAATCGTGCTCGCATGATGATCCCCCTTACTCCTTCGCGCCCTCAGCGGGTTGATCGTCGGATGTTTGGTCTGCGGCGGACTGCTCGTCAGCAGGCTGCTCGGCGGCGGACTGCTCGTTGGCCGGCGGTGCGGGCGGTTCCGGCGGTGCGGGCGGCTCCGGCGGGGCCGGCAGTTCCGGCGGGGCCGGCGGCTCGGCGGCGGATGACACGGACGTATCGGCAACCGCGGCGGTCGCGGCGGACTCGTCCTTGAACGGGTCGAACGCCTGGGTGCTTTCCAGGGCGGCGGCCTGCTCATCCAACGGAATGCCCTTGCCCCAGGTCAGCGTGTCTTCCAGCGGCGCAAACGTCTCGCCATAGCGGCCGGTGCGGCCGGAATGCACGGAATTGGCCAAACGGGCGATGCCTTCAGACGGCTCGTCACTGCCCTCGATGGCCTTGGTCGCCGCCGCCAGCACATGATGGGCGGTGTCGGACTTGGCTTCGACTTCGGCATCCGGGAAGAACAGGGCGGAATCGTAGGAGCCATGAGCCTCGTCACGCACGATCTTGCCGTTGTGCAGTTCGACCACGCGCTTGCGCATCGAGTTGACGATCTCTTCGTTATGCGTGGCCATGACGATGGTGGTGCCGGTGCGGTTGATGGCGTCCAGCACTTCCATGATGCCCAGCGAAGTGGTCGGGTCGAGGTTGCCGGTGGGCTCGTCGGCCAGCAGAATCTGCGGGTGATTCACGTAGGCGCGGGCGATGGCCACGCGCTGCTGCTCGCCACCGGAGAGCTCATGCGGATAGTTCTTTTCCTTGCCGGTGAGTCCCACGGTATTCAGCACCTTGGGCACCAACGATTTGATGGTGGACCGCCGCGTGCCGATCACCTCAAGGGCGAACGCCACGTTCTCCCATACGGTTTTGTTATTGAGCAGCTTGTAATCCTGGAACACGAAGCCCAGCGAACGGCGGTACTGCGGCACTTGACGGTTGGTGATGCGCCGCAGATCGTTGCCGGCCACGCGAATCTCGCCGCTGGTGGCCTCCTCCTCGCGCAACAGCAGGCTCAAGAGCGTGGTCTTGCCGGAGCCGGACGCACCCACAAGGAACACGAAATCACCGCGTTCGATATCGAGGTTGATGTCGTCAAGCGCCGGTCGGGTGCCTTTGGGATAGATCTTGGACACATTGTCCAGTGAGATCAGTGCCATAATGCTGTTTACTCCTCGGTTTCGGCGGCGCGGCGCTGTTCATGGCGCCAGCGGATGCCGGCCTCGATGAACGCGTTGATGTCGCCGTCGAACACGGCCTGAGTCTGGCTGGTTTCGTAGCCGGTGCGCAGGTCCTTGACCATCTGGTAGGGGTGCAGCACGTAGGAGCGCATCTGATCGCCCCAGCTGGCCTTGATGTCGCCGGCGAGCTCCTTCTTCTTCTTGGCCTCCTCCTCGTGGCGCAGCACGAGCAGTCGGGACTGGAGCACGGCCATGGCGGAGGCACGGTTCTGAATCTGCGAACGCTCATCCTGCATGGTCACCACGATGCCGGTGGGAAGGTGGGTGATGCGCACGGCCGAGTACGTGGTGTTCACGCCCTGGCCGCCGGGGCCGGAGGAACAGTAGGTGTCCACGCGGATGTCCGTATCCGGAATGTCGATATGGTCGGTGGCCTCGACCAGCGGCACCACTTCCACGGCGGCGAAGCTGGTCTGGCGGCGGCCCTGGTTGTCGAACGGGGAGATACGTACCAGACGGTGGGTGCCGCCCTCCACGGACAGACGGCCGTAAGCGTAGGGGGCGTCCACCTGGAAGGTGGCGGACTTGATGCCGGCCTCTTCGGCGTAGGAGGTGTCCATGACCTTGGCCTTGAAGCCGTTACGCTCGCAGTAGCGCAGGTACATGCGCAGCAGCATCTGCGCGAAGTCGGCCGCGTCGACGCCGCCGGCACCGGAGCGGATGGTCACCACGGCGGAACGTTCGTCATATTCGCCGTCAAGCAGGGTCTGAATCTCCATCTGGTCGAGATCCTTCTGGATCTCGCCGATTTCGCTTTGCGCCTCGTCCAGAGAGTCCTGATCGCCCTCCTCGTGGCCGAGTTCGACGAGCGTTTCCACATCGTCGATGCGCTGGGAGGCGGAGTTCAGACGCTTCAGCTGCGATTCCGCGGCGGACAGCCGGCTGGTGATCTTCTGGGCGTTTTCCGGGTCATCCCACAGGCCCGGGGCCGCGGCCTGCGTTTCGAGATCCTTGATATCGGCCTTGAGTCGGTCGACGTCCAGCGCCTTGGCGATGGATTCGTATTTGGCGCGGGCTTCGCCGATCGCCTGGGTAAAGTCAAATTCTGCCATCGTGGTTTACCTTACTGTTGATTCTTTGAGATTCCTTGGGAAGTCACGTCCTTGTTGACAGCCTTCGCACATTCCTCTGGCGTTGGCGGGCATTGCCGCGCCACACGCGCATCCGCCTGCAATCCATGCTGTCAGAAGGTTCCGGGCCTGCCTTGCCGATAACCGGCCGGGCGACCTCACGAATCCCTCGCATCAGACGTGTTCAACTGCGGGCACGAATATGCGAAGGCAACGTCAAAGCCCCGCGTAAATCGCCGGGATGACCAGGGAGCCGAGCATGGCCACAGCTATGACCACGCACACCACACGCACGATGGTGCGGCGGCGGTTCTCACGCTGCTGTCGGCTGTCCTGATAGTTACTCACGAGACCAATAGTGTACTCACCGCTTACGACCGCAGGACTTGCCGCCGACGCCCGCCCTGCCGGTGGACCCCCACGGCCCTTTCCCTTGCGCTTTCAGCGCCGCCAGATGGTGTTTCATGGCCACCAGCATGATGTGCGAATCCTCAAGGCCCAGGTGGCGTTCGTTGTGGGCGGAATCAAGCGCGCCCTGACGTTTGGCGTAGGCGTCGAGCGTGTTGTCTCCGTAAGGATGCTCGTTGGTGGGTACCGCGCCGGGGTCCCACTGCCGGCTCATCGGCAGGGTATCGATGATGGTGATGCGCCCGGCGCGGTAGCTTTCCGCGTATCCGGCGACGTTCAGCATGAACCAGCTATGTTCGAAGGTGGCGTTATGCGCCACGTACGGCTGCTGGGTAAGCCGCGCGAGCAGGCCGGCCTGGGCTTGGGGCCATTCGTCGAAGAGTCGGTACCCGGCCTCGCTGCTGCGGCCGCGTACATCGATGCCGGTGAGTTTGGCGATGAGGGCGTTGCCGAGCGCCGCGTTTTCCGGCGGCACGCCAAAAGCGAGGCGGGACTGGCCGTAGGCGTCGCCGGCGGCGTAATAGCCCTGCTCATAGGCGTATGTCTCGGGTTCGCCGGCCGGGCGCGGACTGGCCATGTTCATGAACTCGAAGCCGACGTCGATGATGTAGTCACGTGCCGGATCGATGCCGGTGGTTTCGATGTCGATGCCCATCACCGCATCCACGTCGCGGCCGGGCAGGTAGGCGTCGCGCCAGTCGGGCTTGGGATGGTGTCCGGTAGCGTTGCCAGACGCGGCGGCACCACCCGGCAGAGCGGCACCACCCGGCGAAGTCGCGCCCGGAGAGATTGGCGCGGGCCATCGCCGCATCGCCCGCCCGCTTCTGGAAGCGCTGGGCCTTACGCCGTTCGGCGCGTGCGTCAAGAATCGCTGCCGTACGATCTTGGACATCGTCCAAGGCGACTGTTGTGGGGAACTTGACATCGCTGTTTTCGGCGGCAGTGTTTCCGGCAGATGTGCCACCGGCTTCGCCGCTCAGATCCAGCATGCCTTGGTCATCGTTCGACGGGCCGCTGCCGGAGTACGGCTTGAGCACGGCAATGGTGGCCCTCCCCCGCCGTTCGCGACTGACCGCCCATAGGTGTTGCTGTTCGCCCAGATGCAACAGCGTGTTGATGTTGTCGTTGAGCCGACGATTGGCGTAGGCGAGCGCGCGAGGCAGACGATAGGAGCCGATGAACCGGTCGAAATCGGTCATGAATGCGCTGTTGCATTGGGCGATGATCGATTCCAGACGCTCGCGTGTGGCGTAGTCGGCCTTCAATGCGTCGTGGATGGACTGTGGGGTGGATTCCGGTATTGTGCCGACGCCATGCGCCAGGTCCAGAGAACGCACCCAGTCCCAGTCGATGGTGGTGCCATCGGCGTCCTTGGGCATGGACGCCGCCCATTGGGGAATGTCTCCCTTGGCGGCGTCGAACCATGCACGGTCGGTCATAGTGCGAAACCGAGCTCTTCAGCGGCCTCGGTGGGCACCGGGTCTTCGCACCAGTAGTCCTCGAGGTTCTCGTTGGTGGTCAGCGAACGGATTTCGGCGCGATCGATATACAACTCGCCGCTCAAATGATCGGTTTCGTGCTGGAAGATGCGTGCGGGCCAGCCGTGCAGCGGCTCGCTGTGGTGTTTGCCGTCTTCATCATCCCATTCGGCGGTGATGTCGAGCCAACGCTTGCGCACAGCTTGGTATCCGTCGAAGCTCAGGCAGCCCTCGTAGAACGAGGCGGTTTTGTCGCTGGTGGGTTTGTAGCTCGGGTTGATGATCACGTGGAAGGGGAATTCCGCGATTTCGCGCGGATCATCCTCGTCGTCGCGCACGTGGTCTTCAACCACGGCGAGCGCGAGCCCAAGCCGATCTGGGTGGCGGCGAGCCCCACGCCGGGTGCCTCCAGCATGGTGGTGTGCATCGTATCGATGAGTTTGGCGAGCGTACGCTTGGAAAGCTGGCCATTATAGGCCACTGTCCGTTGGCGCAACACCGGTTCGCCGGCCTGCACGATGGGCAGGAGCTTCTCCTTGCCGCCGGTTTTGATGAGTTGTTCGACATCACGGTTGAGTTCGAGGTCGACTTTGGCGTTCTTTCCAAACATTGTTTTTTTCCTTAGGGAAGGGTGCTACAGCGCGAGTTCTTCGGCGACGATCTTGGCGAGGCGGGTGCAGACTTCGTCGGCGTAGGCTTGGGTGGCGGCCTCGGCCATCACGCGCACGAGCGGTTCGGTGCCGGAGGGGCGCAGCAGCACACGGCCGGTGTCTCCCAGCAGTTCCTCCTCACGGGCCACGGCATCCTGGATGCGCTTGTTGGTGGAGGCGGCCTTCTTGTCCACGTTCGGCACGTTGATGAGCGTCTGCGGCAGCTGCGGGAAGTCGGCGGCGAGCTCCTTCAGGCTCTTGCCGGACTTGACGACCTCGTTGCACAGGGTCAGTGCGGTCAGGGTGCCGTCGCCGGTGGTGGCGAATTCACGGTTGATCACGTGGCCGGACTGCTCGCCGCCGAGCGAGTAATCGCCCTTGAGCATTTCCTCAAGCACGTAACGATCGCCCACGGCGGTTTCCACGGTCTTGATGCCCATATCTTTCAGGGCGAGCTTCAGACCGAGGTTGCTCATCACGGTGACCACGAGGGTGTCGTGGTTGAGCTTGCCTTCGCGCTGCTTGGCGCGGGCCAGAATGCCCATGATCTGGTCGCCGTTGATCATGTTGCCGTCTTCGTCCACGGCGAGACAACGGTCGGCGTCGCCGTCGAAGGCCACGCCCATCACGGCATCGGTGGCCTTGACCATGGCCTGCAGCTGCTCGGGGTGGGTGGAACCGGCGTTCTTGTTGATGTTGTAGCCGTCCGGCGAGGCGTTGATCACGATTACATCCGCACCGGCACGGCGCAGGGCTTCGGGAGCCACCACGGAAGTGGCGCCGTTGGCGCAGTCGGCCACGATCTTCAGTCCCTTGAGCGGCTTGGGCTGGGTTTGTCATCGTTCAGCGGAGCGATGGTGGCCACCAGATGATCGATGTACCAGGTTGGTGGCAGTGGTCTGGTCGTGGCTCACGCGGCCCACGCCGGCCCCGGTCGGGCGGTCCCAGTCCTGGCCGAGCACGGCCTCGATGTCGTCTTCCTTCTGGTCGGGCAGCTTGAAGCCGCCGCGGGCGAAGAACTTGATGCCGTTGTCGGGCATCGGGTTGTGGGAGGCGGAGATCACGGCACCCATCTCAACGTTGAGCACGCTGGTCAGGAACGCGATGCCCGGGGTCGGGATGATGCCTGCGTCAATCACGTCGAATCCGCCGGCGGCCATGCCCGCAGACAGGGCGGAAGCCAGAAAATCGCCGGACACACGGGTGTCACGACCCACGAGCGCGCGGCGGCGCCCCTCAGGCTGATCGTCTTGGGTGCCGGCGTCGCCGAGCACACGCACGGCGGCATCGCCCAAATCCAACGCCAGACGTGCGGTCAAATCCCTATTGGCCAGTCCTCGAACACCATCGGTTCCAAACATCTTCGGCATATGAAGTTCCACTCCTTGTATCGCGTTACCCGCACCATCGTAGTCGTTGTGCTCCACCCTAGGACCCGACTCGGCAAAAAACCGCCACGGAATCTGCTCCAGAACCGGAAATCAGCATTCAACAGCCGCAATGGCATCACCCACAAACCCGCATATTCATCTTGTTCGGCGGATGAATGATGAGATACATTCGTTAGCGGGCATGCCGGGCGGACCGATGCACTCCGGCACGGGAACGAAGCCATCGCACTAGTAAGAACGGGCCGGCAAACGCGCCTGTAAACAATACAGCGGCAAATACGACGAACGGAACTACCCAGCGTACATCGATAACCGGCAAAGCAACACCAAACAGAACGACGGCGAGGAACACGCTGAGCCATGCGATGAACACGCCCAACGGCATCTCCTCTACCGGGGTGGTCTCGGCCATGAATGCAACGATCTATTACTCCGATGTTGTGGTCAGTATGTGCGGCAGTTGCTCGTCGCGGTTGAGGAAAGAACGCGTTTGGCAGCGAAGTAGCGTATGCCGACCTTCCTCAGTGCGGGCGTATACCATGGTGCAATGCGTCAGGCAGCGGTCCAACTGCCGGCTCAGTATCTCGGCGTCCTGCTGGCGGCGGGCAAATACGGACGGGCAGGGGAAGCTCACGCAGTAAGCGCGCACGCCCCATTCCTTACCGATGATGACATATCGCGGATTGTTGATGGGCGCGAGTAGCTCCTTCATAACGCCGGCGAACAGCACCTGCTCGCGCCGCGAACCGCCAATCAGCATGACACGCAATGCCGTGAATCTGCGACGTGTCTGGCGGATCGAGGAAGTCGTTCACCGCTTCGCCTGCCGCGCTGGTTTCTAGGCGCTCAGGTTCCGCAGTCGCCAAATGCCAGACATTGGCCACCTTATCGGGGTCTGCGACCACGCTGCGGTTGACGGCCATGCTGTATGCTTCACTGCATCAGTGTAAGGCACGAATCAATAGGTTTTGAGCCCCAGATCGATGGTAAGAATGATGCCGGCGATTACGGCGGCGGCGCGCATGATGTTTGCGGGAATCTTGCGGGTGATGGACGGGGCGATGTACCCGCCGATGAAGCATCCGATGCACAGCATGATGGCGGCCGGCCAATCGACCGCGCCTTGGATGATGAATACCACTGAGGCGCTGATGTTCGCGCCTGTGCCGATCAGGGTTTTCAATGCATTGATCTTGTGGAATGGGCCGATTTTGGCGGCATCAAGCACGGCGAGAGCCAAGGTACCGGCGCCCGCGCCGAAGTAGCCGGAGTAGATGGCGACCGCCGCTACGCCCAGCCATACCCACCAGGAATCCTGACTCATGGGCTGCACGAGTTGTTCCGGCGGGCGGTGAGGTGCGGTAGGGGTGGTTGCGCGCTTGGCGGCTTCAGTGGCTTCAGTGGCTTCGATGTGCTTGAGTTGCGCGGTGGCATCCGCGGCGGCTTGCTTGGCCTGCATGCGGCCGCGCGGATTGATGGCGATGATCAGCGAGCTCAGCAAAATCAGCACTGGTGCGGCAAATTCAAAGACACTCGGGTCGAGTTTGAGCAACAGAAACGCACCGGCCACCCCGCCGAATGCGCCGATGACCACATACGTAATGGAGCGTACCGCTTGGCCTTTGAGTTCTTTGCGCGCACCCATCACGCCACCGATGCCCGTGCCGACCACGCCAACGGTGTTAGAAGCGTTTGCCAATACAGGCGGAATGCCGAACGCGAGCAGGGCCGGGTATGAGACCAGTGACGATGCGCCTACCGCATAGCCCACGAATCCTGCGCCGATTCCGGCCAACAGAATCAGCAGTAATGAAGTTATGGAAAAGCCCGCAATCATTCCCCGTATCCTTGTCGCTCATCGACCGGCATATTGCCGGCCTTGAGCGAGAATACGCTGTTGAGGATTGGTTGCGGGTTTTATGTTGGAATGTGGACGTAGCTTCTCGCGGAAGCGACTCCCCTCAGTCGCCTGAGGCGACAGCTCCCCTCGCGCCCGAGGGGAGCCAGAAGGAAATCAGAGCGCTTCGTTGTATTCGCGAACCTTGAGGGTGCGGTGGGAGGATGCCACGTTTTCGACGATCAGACGCTTCAGGGCATTGTCGGCGGCAATGTGCTCGTCCAGCCAGGCGTCACCGAGCTTGACCAGCGTGGCGGGATCGGCGTAGCCGGTACAGGCCGTTGAGCAGGGCGTCGGCCATGTGGTAGGTCTTGTTGGCCCAGACCCAGTCCACAGTCTCGAAGTACTTGGCGGCGAACGGCTCGGCCAGATCGGAGCGCGGGGTGGCGGAGAAGCCACGGGCCACGGCCTCGAGCTGGGAGTTGGTCAGCTCGTCGTTGTGGAGCGCCTGATCCCAAGCCCATTCCTTGGCCTCAGCGGTGGCCATGGAGGCACGGGCGCCGTAGGCGAACTCGCGGTTTTCCGTGGTCTCCTTCTTGGCGAGCTGCGCGTCCACGTCGTCGTTGGTCATCTCGTTGACGGAGGTGAGCGCTTGGACGATGGTCCACGTGAAGTTGTTGTCGATTTCGAGGCCTTCAAGACGCACGGTGCCGTCCAGCAGACCGTGTGCGTTGGCGGCGAATGCGGCGTCGCCCTCCTCACCGTAGCCCAAGTAGGCGGTGACGAGCTGGAACTGGGTGTCCGAGCCGGCTTCGGCGGCGTTGGCCAGAGTCCACAGTTCGGCGGCCACGTGGCGCAGCACATCGTCGCGGCGGGCGGGCGCCACGTAGTGGTGGGCGGTGGTGTTCATGCAGGCCAGCGCGTAACGGAAGGTGGTGGATTCGGTTTCCGTGGCCAGAAGACGCAGGGTCATGTCCACGAAGCGTTCGGCCGGGAATTCGCCGTCACGGGTCATATCCCAGAAGGCGAGCCAGGTCACGGCGCGGGCCAGGGCATCATCGAAACGATGCAGGTTGGCTTCGGCGAATGCCTGGGATTCGGCGTCGAAACGAATCTTGGTGTAGGTCAGGTCATCGTCGTTGACCAGCACGAATGCCGGGCGCGGCTTGCCGGCTGCGGCCTCGACGATGGTGGTTTCGCCATCTACATCGAGTTCGAACTGCTCGGTGCGCACGATCTTGCCGGTTGCGGCGTCTTCGTTGTAGAAGCCGACGGCCAGGCGATGCGGGCGCAGCACCGGGTGTTCGGCCGGCGCGCTCTGGGTGAGCTTCAGTTCGGCGATGGTGCCGTCCGCGTTTACGGTCAGGCCAGTGGCGATCGTGTTGATGCCGGATTCCTCCAGCCACTTGGCGCTCCAGGCCTTGAGATCGCGGCCGGAGGTCTTTTCCAGTTCGCTCAGCAGGTCGGCCAGGGTGGCGTTGGAGTAGGCGTGACGGTTCAGGTAGTTGTGGATACCTTCGAAGAACTGCGTGCGGCCCACGTAGAATGCCAGCTGCTTCAGCACGGAGGCGCCCTTGGCGTAGGTGATGCCGTCAAAGTTGACGTAAGTGTCGTTGAGGTCGTTGATCGGCGCGACGATCGGGTGCGTGGTGGGCAGCTGATCCTGGCGCAGCGCCCAGCTCTTCTCGCCGGAGCAGAAAGTGGCCCAAGCGTCATGCCATTCGGTGGCTTCGGCAGTGGCCAGCGTGGAGGTGAATTCAGCGAAGGACTCGTTGAGCCACAGGTCGTTCCACCACTTCATGGTCACGTAGTCGCCGAACCACATGTGCGCAAGCTCGTGCAGCACGGTCACCACGCGGCGCTCGGCCAGCGCGTCGGTCACCTTGGATTCGAACACGTAGGAGTCGCGGATGGTGACCATGCCGATGTTCTCCATGGCGCCGGCGTTGTATTCCGGCACGTAGATCTGGTCGAACTTGGCGTACGGGTACGGCACGCCCCAGGTCTTGGCGTAGAACGCGAAGCCCTTCTTGGTGATGTCGAACAGGTAGTCGACGTCCTTCGCGAAGGCCTTGGCCAACGACTGTCGGCAGTACTGGGCCATTGGCACGGTACGGCCGTCTTCGTTCAGGTATTCGGTGTGCCATTCGGCGTACGGTCCGGCGCAGATGGCGGTGAGGTAGGAGCTCATCACCGGGGTCGGCTCGAAGTCCCACAGACGGGTGCTTTCGTTCGGCTTGTCGCCGAGGGTGCCGTCGAGGGTTTCGCGCGGATCGTCCTCGATGGTGGCAACCGGCATGTTGGAGGTGACGATCCAGCTGGCGGGAGCGAGCACCTTGAAGTCGAAGGTGGCCTTCAGGTCAGGCTGGTCGAACACGGCGTAGACGCGGCGAGCGTCCGGCACCTCGAACTGGGAGTACAGGTAGATGTTGCCATCGGACGGGTCGACCGAGCGGTGCAGGCCCTCGCCAGTGTTGGAGTAACGGCACCTGGCTTCGACGGTGACCTCGTTCTTCTCCTTGAGGTCGGTCAGTTCGATGCGGTTGTCTTGGAAGGCCACGGCCGGGTCCAGGGACTTGCCGTTGAGGTCGATGGAGGTCACTTCGTCGGCGATCAGGTCGAGGAAGGTCGACGAACCAGGCTTCGCGTTGAAGCAGATGAACGACTTGGAACCGAAGTTCTTCGCGCCGACCGTCAGGTCAAGGTCGACGTGATAGTGAATCGGCGCTTCGATAACGGCCTTACGTTCTTCGGCTTCAATACGAGTGAGATTAGAACCGGGCATGACTTCAATTACTCCTTACGGTCGTCCCTGGATAATCCGGACTACTTGGTTTCTACGGTTTCGACGTCCTGGGCGATGTCGGCCACGACGGGCACGATCATCGGCTTGCGGTGCAGCTGGCGCGCAACCCAGCTGCCGAGCGTGCGGCGCATGGTCTGCTGCAGCTTGTAGGTGTCGCGCGTGCCCTGCATCATCTGGTCGTTGAGCTGTTCGACGATCTGGTGACGAACCTTGTCGAACTCGCTTTCGTCCTCGGCCACGGCATTCAGGTAGATCTTCGGGCCGGTGACGACCTCGTGATTGTCGGTGTCGACCACCACGAACGCGGAGACGAAGCCCTCGGTGCCGAGAATGCGGCGCTTTTCCAGCTCGTCATCGGTCAGCTCGCCGACGGAATCGCCATCGACGTACACGTAACCACACGGCACGGAGCCGACGACCGCGGCCCTGCCGTGGTACAGGTCGACCACATCGCCGTCTTCGGCCAAAACCACGTTCTGCGGGTCCACGCCGGTCTTGACGGCGATCAGGCCGTTGGCCACCAGATGGCGGTTTTCGCCGTGGATCGGCATGGCGCACTTGGGCTTGACGATGTTGTACATGTACAGCAGCTCGCCCTCGTTGCAGTGGCCGGACACGTGCACGGCGGCGTTGTCGCGGTTGACGACCTTGGCGCCGAGCTGCACGAGCTTGTTGATCACCTTGTAGACGCCGTGCTCATTGCCTGGAATCAGGGAGCTGGCGAGAATCACGGTGTCGAACTCGTTGATGTGGATATCGCGGTGGTTGCCGTCGGCGATGCGGCCGAGCGCGGCCATCGGCTCGCCCTGGGAGCCGGTGCACATGAAGACGAGCTTGTCGTCCTGAATGTCGTTGGCCTGCTTCAGGTCCACGACGGTGCCTTCGGGGATGTGCAGGTAGCCGAGGTCGGCGGCGATGGACATGTTGCGCACCATCGAACGGCCGACGAACACGACCTTGCGGCCGTACTTGTGGGCGGCGTCCACCACCTGCTGCACACGGTGCACGTGGGAGGAGAAGCTGGCGACGATGATTTTGCGGGTGGCCTGGGCGAACGCTTGGTCAAGGGCCGGGCCGATGGAGGTCTCGGGCTTGACGAAGCCGGGCACCTCGGCGTTGGTGGAGTCCATCATCAGCAGGTCCACGCCCTTTTCGCCGATCTTGCCGAATTCGACGAGGTCGGTGATGCGGTGGTCGAGCGGCAGCTGGTCGAGCTTGATATCGCCCGTGTCGATCAGGGAGCCGGCCGGGGTCTTGACATAGACGGCCAGGGCGTCCGGGATGGAGTGGGTGACGTTGACGAATTCGAGGTCGAAGGGACCCACCTTGAGCTTCTCACGGCCGGCAACCTCAACCTTGGTGGGGTTCTGGTGGTGTTCCTTGCACTTGGCGTCCACGAAGGCGAGGGTCAGCTTGGAGCCGATCAGCGGGATGTCCGGGCGCAGCTTGAGCAGGTAGGGCACGCCGCCGATGTGGTCCTCGTGGCCGTGGGTGAGCACCAGGGCGTCGACCTTGTCGAGACGGTTCTTGATGTAGCTGAAATCGGGCAGGATGAGATCCACGCCCGGCTGCTCCTCCTCGGGGAAGAGCACGCCGCAGTCGATGAGCAGCAGGTGACCGTTGTATTCGATCACGTTCATGTTGCGGCCGATTTCACCCAAGCCGCCGAGCGGCGTGATGCGCATGGAGCCCTTGCGGTACTTCGGCGGGGCGATCAGCACGGCATCCTGCTGGGGTGCGGTGGCCTGCCGGGTGGCGTTGATCTTACGGGACGGCGTACGGCTGTTGGATCCGTTGGCGTTGCGGCCGCGCGCGGAACCGCGACGGCGAGAATTCGTGTTCTTGCTTGTTTTCTTTTGTTCTTGTGCCATAACCTTTTTGGGATTTCTGTTGTGGTGCCTCTGCTCTGTCATGCAGGGGCGGCGGGCTGGCAACCCGTATGCAGCGTTTCGGGCTTACAGCAGTCCGGCAGCGCGCATGCCCTCTTCAGCCTTGTCAAGCTGAGTGGCGTCGGGACCGATGTTCGGCAGACGCATGGTGGTGGAGGGGATAACGCCCTTGACCTTGAGCGCAGCCTTGGCCATGACGGCCTGATAGCCGTCGCCATTCAACGCGTGGACAAGGGGGGCGAGCTGGTTGGCGAGGCGACGGGCGGTAGTGATATCGCCGCGATCGAATGCCTGGACAAGCTGCTGCATGGGGTTGGAGGCGACGTGGGCAATCACCGAAATGATGCCGACGGCACCGATGGAGAGGAACGGCAGGAACAGGCCGTCATCGCCGGAATACCAGGCGAGGCCGGTGCGCTGCTGCTTCTCCACTGCGGCTGCAAGATCGCCGGTGGCGTCCTTGACAGCCTTGACGTGTTCAAGTTCGGCCAGTCGGTCGTAGGTTCCGACCTTGACCTTCAAGCCGGTACGGCCGGGAACATCGTAGACGATGATCGGCTTTTCGGCGGATTCGTCGACGGGCCTTGTAGTGGCCGACGATACCGTCCTGCGAGGGGCGGGAATAGTAAGGCATGACGACGAGCACCGCGTCGGCGCCCGCTTCCTGAGTCTGTTCGACCATACGCACGGTGTGTGCGGTGTCGTTGGAGCCGGCGCCGGAAATCACCGGAACGTCGACGACCTCCTTGACGGCCCTGACCAGCTCGACCTTCTCATCCATATGGGTGACGGGCGATTCGCCGGTGGTGCCATTGACCACCAGACCATCCGCGCCATCGGCGACGAGGTATTTGGCGAGCTTCTGCGCGGCGGCGAAATCGACGCTGCCGTCGGATTGCATCGGGGTGACCATAGCCGGCAGAATGCGGCCGAAAGGTGCTGAATCAAGAAGGTGCATGTCATGCTCGCTCATAGTGTTCACCGTACTTCCCATTGTGGACTCTTATACTACGTACCTTGATTGTTGCTGAATGCGTGGCATTATGGCCGGAGCCGGTGGCAATGCCGTGATGCGCGTCCCGGCGCGCTTCCCTGCCTGAAATGCGGGGGCGACTACTGGTCGACTGCGGGTCGATTACAGGTCGAGGAAGCGGTCGAGGCCGATGGTCAGGCCAGCCGGAGCGTCGCCGGCGAGCTTGCGCACGGCAAGCAGGACGCCGGGCATGAAGCTGGTGCGGTCGAAGCTGTCGGCCCGAATGGTCAGCTGCTCGCCGGCATTGCCGAAGAGCACTTCCTCGTGGGCGTTGAGGCCGCGCAGACGCACGGCGTGCACGTGGATGCCGTCGACCACCTGGCCGCGTGAGCCGCCATCGGTTTCGGTGGCGTCCGGCACGGGGGCGAGTCCTGCGGCCTTGCGCGCTTCGGCGATGCCGTGGGCGGTGTGGATGGCGGTGCCGGAGGGGGCGTCCACCTTGGTGGGGTGGTGCAGTTCGATGACTTCGGCGGATTCGAAGTATTTCGCGGCCTTGGTGGCAAAGTAGTCGGCCAGTACGGCGGAGATCGCGAAGTTAGGTGCGATGAAGACCTTCTGGGTTTCGGGCTTCGGACCGTTGGCGATGGCGGATTTGATCTGGGCGAGTTTCTCGTCGGTCCAGCCGGTGGTGCCGACCACCACGTCCACGCCTTGGCCGATCAGGGTCAGCACGTTGTTCAGGCTGACGGACGGCACGGTGAATTCGATGACCACATCGGTGTTGTCGGTGGTGATCTGGGTCAGGTCGTCGCCGGCATCCAATGCGAGCGCCAGCTGCGTATCCTCGGCGTTGTTCACCGCTTCGACCACGTGCGAGCCCATGCGGCCCTTTGCTCCGACCACCGAAACCTTGATCATGTCTTCTTCCCTGTCTACCCGTACCTGCCCGGCAATGTACCCGGGACGTTTTCCAATCGGCAATCAGCCTATCACCGCAGGCCCCTCACGCCAATACCCCGTCCACAGAATCAAGCTCCCTCTGACGAGCCGAACCGTGAAGTCGAGCTCCCTCTGATGAGCCGAACCGTGAAGAAAACGCCGGAGGCGTTTTTAGGTGAGGGCGAACGACAGTGAGCAATAATTCAGTTGGCTGAAAGCCATCATTAATTGCGTTCGAGCTGGACGCGAAGCGGACTGAGGGAGAGACCCCGGCGAAGCCGCCAACCATCCATCGGGCGTAGCCCGATCCCGTTTCACCCACGCCGCTTGGCCAAGGCCCATCCGGCCAACGCCAATGGCACGGACGCCAGCGTGAAGATGAATGGCAGCATCATGCCCACATGAGGGTTGGAGGCGTCAAGCACAATGCCGGCCACGGACGAGCCGATCGACGTGCCGACCGTGCCTGCGGTGGTTACCCAGCTCAGTCCTTCGGTCAGGGATTCCGCCGGCACCAGATCCTTGACGATGAGGTTGCCGGTGGCGAACGTCGGCGAGACGGTCAGGCCGGCGAGGATTTCGAAGACGCCCAGCAGGATGAGATTGTCCATTGACAACCGGAAGAACACGTAGCCGACGGTCAGCAGCGACAGGAACATCACCATATGCGCCCAATGGGAGCCTTTGAGTTGGCAAGAGCCGAACACCAGCGCGCCGATGCACGAGCCGACCGCGAACATCGCCAATTGCAGACCGAGGAAGGGCTCAAGTCCCATGGATTTCATGGTGGCGGTAATGGACACGTCGAAGGACGTGAAGCTCATATTGAACACGATGAACACGGCGAGCAACGGCAGTACGCCGGCATAGAGCAATACACTCTTGGGCTTGGCACCGCTGCGTTTGAGTTGGCGCAGGGTCAGCTGGTCGGCATCTTCGCTTGCAGCGGGGCTGCCGTCATCGTGCGCGGCCACGCTGACCTGTTCCACGATGACCGGCGGCTGGGTGGATTTCAGCGAGAAGAATATGGCGCCGCCGATGCCGCATGCCACGGTGGGCACGAACAGTTGGGATACCGGATGCACGGAGGTGGCCAGCCAAGCCGCCAGAATCGGCCCCAGAATAAAGACGATCTCGTCAATGGCGGCTTCCATGGCGTAGGCCGTGTTGAGCAGCTGTTCGCCATCTTCCACACCGCGCAACGCATAGGACCAACGGGTTCGGACCAATGCGCCGAATGAGAACTGCGTCAGACCCATGATGATGGCCAAAGCGAACAGCAGCGGAATCGGCACGCGCACCAACGCCGCGAAGGCGAAGGCGAGCATGGCCACGATCTGCACGGCGAGCGCAAGCCGGCCCACGCGGGCTTGGCCGAAACGGTCGAAGGCGCGGGCGTAGAACGGGGTGACGCAGCTCATGGCCAGCACATAGGCGGCGCTCATGGTGCCGGCGATGGTCCAATTGTCGTAGAGATGGTTGAGCGCCAGAACGATGCCGAGACTCATCATGGAGATCGGCAATCGTGCCACCGCACCGGACAGGCAGAACGCCTTGGCTCCGGGCAGCATGAACAGGCGCTGATAGGGCGAGTGGGCAGCGGACGACTTCGAAACCGCGCGAGTCGTGGACACAATAACTCCTTACTGGTGCGTTGTCCGGCACGTGCGCCCGCCCACACGTGCCATCCGAGGGGTAGCGGTTCCCAAGCAACGTCACGCGGCGCGTTTCAACCGCGGACCGGTACGTGGCCAGTCGTCTTCATCGTCGGAGATGCCTTGCGATGCATAAGGTCTCTCCGCCGGTGAAGGCCGTCCGATGCTGTACAGGTCATGAGCCTTTGGGCTCAGTCGTTGTCAGATTGTTCGGGAATGCCGGAGCTCAACTCGGTAAGGATTTCCTGTTTGGTTTTCGCGCGGGCGTGAAGCTCGCGCAAGCCCTCGTCGGGCTCACTGACATAGTAGAGAGTGGCGTCGATACTGTCCAATTCCACACCTTCGACCGCTGCCAGCAGCAGTCGGTACATGTCGAGCTGGGCGAGTTTGCGGGTGATGTCGTCTGGCTTGGTGGGCCGACGACCGGTTTTCCAGTCGACCACGGTAAAGCGTGCGGTGGTGCTGGACGGGTCAAGTCCACCGATGAATACCGCATCGAGTTTGCCATTGACCAGGCCCACGCCCGGCACGTCCACGACGATGGCACGCTCCGTCCACGCCGGGATGCGCTTGGCCCACGATGATTCGGCCAGTCTGCGCTGCCACGCCACCAGCTTGGACTCGGTGGCATTGTCGCTACTTATGGAAGTGGCGGAGGCGGCGGATACGGCGGATGCGGATTGTTGAGCCGTGGGCTGTGGGACAGCGGGCTGCCGTGTGGATGGCTTGCGGCATTGCCGCTCCCGTTCGGCCAAATCGGCCAACATGGCTTCCCGGGAAACGAATCCCGCATCCTGACCTGTATGCGGCATACTTGATTCGGCTTCATATGCCAGTACCGCTTCATCCGGCTTACCGGCATTGATGAATTGCTCAGCCCACGCATGGAACTGCGTGCCGGCCTCGGCCGCCGGAGACGATATGCGCGGAATCGGGCGGATAATGCTACGCCAGTAGAGGCGCTCCTCCCGTTCGTTCATGCCACCTACGCGGGCTTGCAGGCTTGTCACGTTCTGGCGTCCTGCAGCCAGAACGCGTTGCGCCTTGGCTTTGACTGCCTCATCAAGCGACTGGCCGCTGGCGGCATCGGCCATCAAATCGGCGTCGTCCACCAGCAATTGCGCCCGTTGCAGCAGTGGACCGGCGTCTTGGTGCTGCTCAAGTGACGAGGAATCTGCGGCGACAACATCGATGCCACGTGACAGCTGTTCATGCACTGCGTCGCTGAGGGTAGCCGGCCACGGCAATTCGACAGCGGCATCCGTCTGCGTAATCGGCGTCTGCCATGCCTCCCCCACCACGGCGTCACCGTATGCCGCGGCATGCTCTCCGATAAAGAACCCTTCGGGAGTGGCAATCGCTTCGCCTTGCGCCGAGATCAGCATGGGCTTCCCGGCATTGGCGGCTTGCAGCCGTTCCACACAGTCCTGAGCCGATATCGCATGTTCACGGGCTTGGAGCGCGTCATGCACTTCAAGCCAGAAATTGGATGGCTGAGCGGCGCGAGAGCCTTTGGGCACCACTGACGGGTCCCGCCCGGATTCGCCCGTATAGGCGCAATAGGTCATCAGGGCATCTTCTCGCGCACGGGTAAGCGCCACATACATCAATCGACGTTCGTCGGCATGCAGCCGGCGCCCATATTCCTCCGCCTGCGTCAAATACCAGCCGGATGCATCCACTTCTTCCACGCCATCGCCGAATTCGCGCATGGAGCCGAACACTTCATCATCAATAAGCTCCACATCATCCAAAGCCGCCAACGATGCGATGGGGTCGGCTTCCACATCGGCATCATGGGGGAATCGCGGCAGAATGCCGGCATCGGCACGCATAGGCACGGGTACGGCGGTGGGGTTGGTGAGCCAGGAGTCGGCGGTCTCATGATATTCGGGTGCGGTCCAGTGACCTTGCTCGGTGCCTCCCGTATGGTGCTCGTCCAGCACGATCTTGAGATGGTCGCCCTGATTGCTGGGGAATCCGACGGCGGTAAGCCCCACTACCGCAACGGCATCCCATTCCAACCCTTTGGACTGGTGTACGGTCATCAGTTCCACATCCACCGGAGCGTCAGGGAGACTGGCGGCTTCATCCTCCACCGAAGCCAGATGATCCACCCATGTGATGAACCCATGCAACGAGGGAGTTTGCTCAGCGGCAATCTCTTGCGTGTACGTATCCACCAAATCCACAATCGCATCCATAGGCATATGCGCCAAAGCGGGATTGGCGCGGTGCTGCGGATTATGCAGCACACCGGCCAATACGGTGTCGATGTCAAGATCCAACGCTTCTATGCCGGCGCGAATCACGTCGCCCAGTGGCCGCCCGACGGCATCATGCACCTGACGGAGCATCACCGCGGCCCGGGTTATGGCGTTGCGCCCGTGTGCGCTCAACCGTTCAAGCAGTTTTACCAGGTCGCCGCGTAGCAATACGTCTGGCAGGAATACCGCATTGGCCACCTGATCGCGGTACTCACGCACCACAGCCGCCCATTCATTCGCTGGTGTATCCGGTTGGGCAAGGCCGGCCTGCACCAATGCTTGGAAGCGTTGTTCCGTGTTCTGTTCTTCAGCAAAACGGGCCAACATGGTCAAATCCGCTGCGGACATGGTGAATCGTGGCGTGGCCAGCAAGCGCATCAGCGATCCCGTATCGGTGTGGTCGGCGGCCACGTGCAGCAACGCCATCAGATCGCGGATTTCCGGACGTTCCAACAGCGCGGAATAGCCGACCACGAATGTGGTCAATCCGGCCTGTTCCAATGCCGCCTGATATTCGGGCATATGTGATTTGGACCGAAACAGCACGGCGACCGGCGCTTTCTGTTCGCCCGGCATCTGTTCCTGTTGTTCGGCTGCGGAACGGTGCCGTGCGATGGCCGTCTTGCAGAAACGCACTACGGCGTCGATCTCCTGCCCGGCCGTGGCGAAGCCCAGTACTCCCAATGTTCCTTCGGGGGCATCAGGCATGGGGTCGAGCGATGAGACATCGACCTCACGCATCAATGAGCTGGAAGGACGCGACGGATTGGAGCGCAACGGCAGCGTGAGATTATTGGCGGCTTCGAGCACTATACGGCTGTTTCGCCTGGTGACGGACAGCGGGAATGGCTTGTATCCGGCAGACAGGTGGAAATCTTGCTGGAACATACGGAATGCACCAGGGCTGGCACCACGCCATGCGTAAATCGACTGGAACGGATCACCCACCGCGTTGACGGCGGACCTCTGTGACGCATCCACGTGGAACAGTGCTGCCAGCAGAGCGGCCTGCGTGGTGGAGGTGTCCTGATATTCGTCGAGCAGCACGTGGCTGTACCTGCGGCGCGTACGCTCTCCGATGGAGGGGAAGCGCTCGATAAGCTGATACGCGGCAATGGTGAAGTCGGAGAATTCGGCCATATTGCGTTCCCGCTTGGCTTGGGCATAGGCCTCCACCAGCTGGAGCAGAATATCGCGTTTGCGTGTGGTCTCCAGCAGCGCACCGCAATGATAGGTGCAGCGGGCGTGCAAATGTTCGGCACGGTCATCGAGCTTGGCTTGCCAGCTGGCGTCGGTATCTTTCTTCAGTCGTTTGATCTTGGGGATTTTCGGCTCGTCCTCGGGCATGGGTTCATCTGCAACGGCTTGTTGCAATCGATTGATGAATGCCGAATCCCATTGCCGTACTCGATTGATCGCATCATCGAAGCTGGTGCAGCCGGCACCGATCATGGCACTGCCAATGGCATCCGACAACGCCAGAACACGGTTCGCCAAACTGGAGAAGGCGCCAAAATCCTCACTGAACGCCAGATCCATGTGACTGTCGATGACTTCGGTGGCCAGTTGAAGCGCTCCGGCTGCGCTCAATGGTTGCGTGTTCTGATCGAATCCGACAAGCAGTCCATATTGGCGCACGATGGTCTGGAAGAAGGCGTCATACGTGAAAATGGCCGGCTTGAGGAATGCCCGATCAGACACCGTGGCGGTCGTAGAGCCCGCCATATCACCGGCCACTGCGGCGGAGACGCGTTCCAGCAGTTCGCCTGCGGCCTTGCGTGTGAAGGTCAGGCCCAGGATGCGTTCAGGTGCCACACCTCGATTGATAAGCGCGATGATGCGTTGGGTCATCGTAAAGGTTTTGCCGGAACCGGCACCGGCAACCACCAATACGTCAGCATCGACTGGCGCATCGATGATGGCGGCCTGTTCCGCACTGGGAGTGAACGTGCTCATGCTTGCCTCGTTTCGAAAATCGTGTCGATCTGGCCTGCACAGGCAGGGCAGACGTTCTTCATACGGCAGAATCCGATATGGGTGTCTTGCGGATGGGCCTCGATGATGGCTGATCTGCTGGCCGCCGCGGCATAGAATACGCGGGCGATCATGGTCAGCGACCATAACGTCTGCGTACCGGCGAGCGCGGCGAATTGCGCCCACGCTTCGGCACTCACACCTTCGGGAGGAGTAGCCGAATCTATGGCGGGTATGTCGAAGAAACGGTTGGGGTCTTTATACCAGTATCGGGGCGTGAACGGTTCGGCATTCAACGAGCCATCAGTGAACAGCGGCGGCTGGAAGGCACCTTCCGGAGCGTAGCTTCTGGCTGGTGCCGCATTCTGCCCGACATGGAATAGCACGCTTTGGCTGATATGCGGCATTGCGGCAAGTGCCTTGGCACCGCGCGGCCCGTCTTCGGGGAACACGAGGCCAAGCTGATAGCACACGAGCTGCAAATCATTGAAAATCTGTTTGACCGTGGGCGTTCTGCCTGTTTTGTAGTCAATGAGGCGAATGCATTCGCCGCCGTCTGCGAGTACGCGGGTTTCCATACGGTCGATGCGCCCGGACAGTCTCACGGTCAGATGCTCGTCCATGCCTTCCGGCCACCCTCCGACCAGTGCTCCCATCAGACGGACCAGCGTGTTCCGACCGATTGGGTGCAGGCCGGGCACGGCATTGTATGCGTCGAGTATGTCACGCACATCGAATCGTGCGGCAAACTCCCGTTCGCATTCGGCACCGGCCAATGCGCCAATGCTGAAGTTGCTGGAGTTCTTGCCAAGATACGTTTCCGGATCGGCGTCGCTGCGCACAAAGTAATCGGCGATGTTGCGCAGGGTATCCGCCGCGGACTCGTCCTTACGGGTGGCCTCATAGCGGTTCCGGGTGTCGGCTATGGCATTCGGATCAGGACGTTTGCTCTGATAGATGGCATTAAGCCGTGCCGAGACAGCCTCGATGCGACGTTCCGCGCCGGCCGTGGAGTCCAAGCCCAGTGCGGCCAACGCCTGGGCATTGTGGGAAAGATGGTCCAGCCCTTCCTCGCTGCCTTGCTGCGCAACCGCATGGATGAGGGTTCCGAAACTGGTGGCCACGGAGCTGGGGCGAGGACCGGCGAACCGGTTCTCCAGCATCCAGCACACCGGGCACGCCCATAGGCTGTCGACCGCCGATGGAGATAAGGTGACCATGGGCGCGGCCTGCACATCCGTCTTGCCTTTCCCTGTTTGGATACCGTCAGGCTGTACACCACCAGATGACGCGCTGTCGGATGAGGCACTGTCAGATGAGGTATCGCCAGATGACGCACCGCCAGATGACGCACCGCCAGATGACGCGCTATCCGATTGGGCCGGCGATTCCACAAACGCCCAGCTCTGCGGATTTGCGGCGCGCACACCATGCTCTAACAGGAGTGTCAACGCAATCGCGGCGTCCTTTGCGGCAGCCTGCTGCGGTTGAGCAGTGGCCAGAACCGCGCGGGCGGCGCTGACCAACCCACGTGGGTCGGCGTCCAATCCGGCCAGATCATATTCGGCGAATCCCGCATGTGCCCCCCACTGTGGTGAAAGGCGCCTGTTGCCGGTTGCGCGGATAGTATTCCGGCAGATACCCGAAGAGAAAGTCCGAGGGGCTCATGCTGTCGTTCCATACCGCGCTGATCATGATTCGCCGTGCACGGGTCAGCGCGACCAGGAAACTCTTCTTCTCGCCCGACAATACAGCCGCGAACCGCGGATCATGCCCGGTTTTGTCGCTTTCTTCAAGCGCTCCCCTCAGCACGAGCTCGGCAAGGTCTTCACCACCGAACATGGTGTTGCGCCCGGCGAGGTTCGGCCACACGTCTTGCTGGACCACCGGTATCCACGCATATTCCCAGTGGCGTCCGGCCGCGCCTGCCGGCGTAGTCAATGTCACCGCGTCTTCCACCGGTCCTATGTGGGCCAAGGAATCGGCCTGCACTTCCATGCCCCGAACCTGTGCCATGAATGACGTGATGTCTCGACTGGCGGTGGAATCATCGGCGAACTGGAACAGGCGCATTGCCGCGTCCAGCCGGTCATTGGCCGTACGCCCCTCTGCCGTGTTGAATAATGCCGCACGCTGCCAGACCGGTGCCAGACCGGTGGCGTTCCACGCAACAGACAGCGCATAGCGCGGCTGTACGCGCTGGCTTGCCGGCAGCCGCTCCAAGCCGGAAGCAACGCTGCCCACCAGATGCCACAGGTTCGCAAAAGCGCGGGCCTGAGGGTCGTTGCCGAGCACCGCGTGGATGGATGCGAGCGCAGCCTGCGCCGGCGCGGCGGCATCATCAATGGCAAGCATCACGTACAGCGCGTCAACGCCAAAGGCCAAGTCATCGCCGGACGGTTCACCGAGTATTTCGACAGACACTGGCAACGAAGTCACTGACGACGAAACCGCTGACGTCGAAACCACTGACGAGGATGTTTCACGACCTGTTTCACACCGTGTTTCATGGTATGTTTCACGCAATGTTTCCCATGCCGTCGTCAGAGAGGTCAGCATGGCATCATCCGTGGCGAGATGCGCCAGCGACTCCAACGACCCCATGGCCGATTCGATCGGCGCAAGCCTTGCGGGACGCCCCTGACCGGGTTTGGCCCCGGCACTCACCAACGGGCCGTTCATCAACGTGGCCACTCTAGTCCTTATATATGCCGCGCAGGAAGCCAACGTCATCTGGCATTCCGCCATCCCCTCGGCACGCAATCGGGCAAGCTCCACAAGCGCGAACAATCCCTGCACGAAAGTCTCGTCCTTCAAAGGACGGGTGACCGACGAATACCGCACCGGTACACCATCTCGGCGCAGTCGTTCGCCGAACAGCCGCACGGCGGCATTGTCGTGGGTGATGACCGCCATGTCGTTCCACCGAATATGCCGGTCAAGATGCGCCCGCTTGATGCGCCAGACCACATCATCCAGCTCCTCACGTGAGGATCGGTACAGGCCGGCGGTCACCGTGCCGTCCGCCTGATAATTCGCTGCATCGACTCCGCCCAGTATGGCGGTCAGCTTGCCGGGACGCTCGGCCGGAGGCAGCGGCTCGTCTTCCGGCGAGGGAATCGACAGCGAAATACGAGACGCGATCACATCAGCCATCGTCATGTGCGACTGATCAGCGACGGCACTGCCGCCAACCAGCTGTTCTTCCTTGGCCTTCAGCCGCCCTTCCACGGCACGGCGCATCAGATATTCCGGATACGATCCGCGGAAGGTCTGCACCGATTCATCCGGGTTGCCGACCAGCACCAACTTGACGCCGGCATTCCCCAACTCCTCCAAGAAGCGCATGCCGGCCAGCGTGGTGTCTTGAACATCATCCACAACCAGCAGCCGGGGCAAGCCCAACGCCTCCACACACATAGGCCGGTCGGAATCATCCGCGTGATCGGCGGCGAATGCCTCACGCACCACACGAGCGCCTGCCACCAGCAAATACGAGGCATCCAAACGGTATTGCCCCGGATATACCGCGCTTTGGGCTGCAATATATTCACGGCGCAACGCGAAAGCCAAACGCCATTGCACCGACAATCGCGCGTCCTCCGTCACGGCGTCCAAGAGACGTGGCTCTTCGTGAACGCCTACACCGAGCTCATCCAATCGGGCCAGCATATCGCGCAACTGGCTGATAAACGCATCTGAAATACCTCGCGTGAACCTATCCGCGCTGGTCGAGCCGCCTGCCGACGTCGGAGACGGCGAATCCGACCCTTGTTGCGAGAGGCTTGATTGTGCGGAAGCGGCCGAGCCGGGCATCTCGCCGGCACCGGCATCGCGTATGAGTCTCGCCCAGTCATCCTGGGCAAAGTAGACGCGCAGCAAATCACAGGTGCCGCAATCATCTCCCGCTACGGCATGGCGCAGATGCACGGCCATGACTTGACGCAGCAAAGCATCCTGTTCCGCACCGTTCAGCAATCGAGGCGACGGCAATCCAGTTCCCTCGCGCGAAGCCGATATGGCCCGGAATGCCACGGCACCCAGCGTGGTGACCGGCCTGGCCTGCACGGAAAACCCGAGCTCACGAATCACCCGATTGCCCAATGCGTCGGCGGCCACACGGCCGGATACGGCCATCACCGCCTGCGTGCCACCCGTAGCGGCGCAGCCCCGCCATCAACACCGATAAGGCGAATTCAGTTTTGCCGCTTCCAGGCGTGCCGACAATCAGCCTCGCCGCTCCATCACGGTCGATGCCGTCCAGCACTGTTCCAGGTTCAAGTCTCGTCATCATGGCTCCAGCCTAAACCCGACCGTCACAGAGGGAAAAATTTTACCGAACCCGACGAAGAATCGTACCCTTGACGGTATCCTGTAGAACGAATGCAGGGAGAGCGCATTTTCCAAGGAGGGAGGGAACAGATGGACAACATTCCGATGAGACCGCCGAAGCTGCCCGGATATGATTTCGTCCAGATGTTGGGAAGCGGTGCCACCGCCACGGTGTACCTATATAACCAGCGTATGCCCGCACGCCCGGTGGCGGTAAAGGCCAGCGCCAAAACCCTTGACCCACGGGCCGCTGCCCTGTTCAACCGCGAGGCCAACTTCATGGCCAAGCTGTCATCCCACCCGTACATTCTGCCGGTATATGGTGCCGGCGTCACCTCCGATGGCCATGGCTACATCGTCATCGAATATGCGCCGGGCGGCACCTACAACAGCATCATGAAGGCCCGGTCCATGACCTGCGAGCAGGTACTCGACCTCGGCATCAAGCTGTCAAGCGCGCTGTTCACCGCGCATCGCAGCAATATCATCCATCACGACATCAAGCCCAGCAACATTCTCATCCACTCGCAGGGCTTGCCGTTCTGGGTGATTTCGGTATCTCCACCGATGTGTATGACCGCACCGAAACCGATTCTCGCCGCCGTGGGCACCGCCTGAGGTGCTTCAGCATCTGACCAATGGTTCGGAAGCCGCCGACATCTATTCACTGGCGGCCACCCTGTACGCCATGTTCGTCGGCTGCTCGCCATTCCAGCACGATTATCACCCGCGTTCGCAATCGGAACTGATTTCGCTGATCGTCAACCAGCCATTGCCTCGCCTCAACCGCCCCGACGTGCCGGCCGATGTGGAAGCGGTGCTGCGCCGGGCCCTGAACAAGGACCCCGACCAGCGGTACTACTCCGCGTTGGAGTTCGCACGTGCCATGCAGCGTGTGCAATTCGCATATTTCGGGCATGCCACTCCCGTTACCGTGGAAGGGATGCCGGCCTATCCCAAAGACATCGAGCGTCGGCACCGGGCCACGGACCAGCGAGATCAGATCACCCGTTCGTCACGGCGATGGGTCAAACCGGTGGGTATTACCGTCGGTATACTTGCGGCGATCACCGCAGCGGCACTGATATTCGCCTTCGTGGTCGTTCCCCGCATGGACAGCGCCACCGGATCAGATACCAAACAGGTGGCGACGCCCGGCACCAAGGATGATGACAACAACCGCAATAATCAGGATGACGTGATCACCGATACCGCGAACGCCCAGATTCCTTCCCCG
>ENA-OQDC01000012-OQDC01000012.1-human-gut-metagenome-genome-assembly--contig:-NODE-12-length-145704-cov-6.507120_pt1 | contig 145704 bp, 118 predicted proteins | sample MGYA00242770_ERZ504601 | MGnify/ENA primary metagenome ERZ504601 (study PRJEB26092, sample SAMD00036305) | human gut metagenome | host: Homo sapiens | study: EMG produced TPA metagenomics assembly of...
GACAGCCATCACCGTCATGTGGCTGTCTTTTTTTAGTTATTATCTTTTATTTCTGCCGTTCTTTCCACAAGCGTGTCATGTCTTCCAGGGTTTTACCTTTTGTTTCCGGTACTAATTTCCATACAAAGATGGCTGCAATGATGCAGATAGCTCCATAGAGTCCGTACACAAACATGTGGCCAAACTTATCGCCCATATCACCGGCACTCATGTTGTACATGGGCAGGAAGGTAGAGGAGACGATGAAATTGAATATCCACTGGAAAGCGACAGCGATGGCTACGGCTGCGCCACGGATGGTGTTAGGGAATATTTCGGCGATGAGTACCCAGCAGATGGGACCCCAGCTGAACATGAACGATGCACTGTAGACCATGATGCTGATGACGGGTACCATAGGGCTGATGCCAGTCACGGCATTGCTGAGGGCTACTCCGAGTGCACCGATGGCCATACCAATAGAACCGTAAATGAGCAGAGGCTTGCGTCCCCACTTTTCTACAGTAAAGACAGCTAACAAAGTGAACAGGATGTTGACAATTCCCATGAATACCGTTTGTACCATCGGATTGCCCATGCCCATGCTCTCGAAAATACGCGGTGCAAAATAAAGTACGGCGTTAATACCTACTGCCTGCTGGAATACACTCAGCATGATACCGATAAAAATAACCATCCAGCCGTAAGTGAACAGTTTTTCTGTCTTTTCATGGGCAGTAGCCTTGATTTCCTGTAGAATTTCTTTTCCTTGTGACAGACCGTTGATACGGCTTAATACAAACAGGGCTTTTTCGTCACGACCGGTCATAGCCAGGTAGCGAGGTGTTTCCGGAACGAACAAAACTAAAAGGGTAAACAATCCGGCTGGAACGGCCTCACTGACAAACATCAGTCGCCATCCGGTTTCAATACTCCAGGCAGCAGCTTCCGGATTCATGATGCGGTTGACGCCATCCACAATTTCTACTACCGGATTCAGGTGATCGCCTAAGATGAGGAAGTTGACAAAATAGACTACCAGCTGACCGAAGATGATGGCAAACTGGTTCCAGGAAACTAAGGTACCGCGGATACTGCTCGGAGCGATTTCAGCGATATACATCGGACAGATGGCAGAAGCCAGTCCCACACCTACACCACCTATGACGCGGTAAAAATTGAATGCTAACAGAAGCGAATAGGAGGGTTCCCCGTACGGAAATATCAAAAATTCCGGATAGTATGAGCCTAAAGCAGATAAAAAGAACATGACGCCGGCCATCAGTAAAGAATGCTTTCTTCCGAAACGGGAAGCAAAAAAGCCTGATAAAGCACTACCGATAATACAGCCTAAAAGGGCGCTTGAAGAGGTTATTCCATGCCAGGAATCAGTGTAAACAAAGTCCTCTGCTCCCATGAAGAAGGCTTGAAGACCTTTTTCCGCACCTGAAATAACAGCGGTATCGTAGCCGAACAGCAATCCTCCTAAAACGGCTATCAGTACGATGGAAAACAGATAACTTCTGCTTCCTTTTTCTGTGTAATTCATGATTATAGGTTTTTAGAGAAATAAAAAACCGGCATACCCGGTCGGGAAAGAGACTTTCGCCGACGGACATGCCGGTCGGATACTGACAAATCAGCGTATTAGCAATACATATTTACAATAGCTTCGTACAATTCTTGTTTGCCACTGGTCTGTTTCGGTTCACCTACAGTCTTAGCATAAGCTACTACATCTTCCAGTGTCAGCTTGCCTTCTTCAAATTCTTTACCTTTTCCGTTGTCGAATGAAGCGTAGCGGTCAGCCAGCATTTTCTTGTAAGGAGATTCTTCCAGCAGACGTGCTGCATTTTCCAAAGCACGTGCCATGGCATCCATACCAGCGATGTGAGCGATGAAGATGTCTTCCAGGTCAGTAGAGTTACGACGAGTCTTCGCATCGAAGTTTGTACCACCGTTGCCCAGACCACCACCACGGATAATCTGCATCATAGCCTGAATCAGTTCATAGTTGTCGATAGGGAACTGGTCAGTATCCCATCCGTTCTGGTAGTCACCACGGTTAGCGTCGATAGAACCCAGCATGTTGTTGTCTACAGCTACTGCCAGTTCGTGTTCAAATGTGTGACCAGCCAGAGTAGCGTGGTTTACTTCGATATTTACCTTGAAGTCCTTGTCCAGGCCGTGTGCTTTCAGGAAGCCGATGACAGTTTCAGTATCTACGTCGTACTGGTGTTTGCTTGGTTCCATCGGTTTCGGTTCAATCAGGAAAGTACCCTGGAAACCTTTGCTGCGTGCATAGTCACGAGCCAGTTTCAACATCTGAGCCAAGTGTTCTTTTTCACGTTTCTGGTCAGTGTTCAGCAGTGACATGTAACCTTCACGACCACCCCAGAATACGTAGTTTGTACCACCCAGTTCGATAGTAGCATCGATAGCGTTCTTAATCTGTACGGCAGCACGAGCTACTACATCAAAGTCAGGGTTAGTAGCAGCACCGTTCATATAACGTGCATGACCGAATACGTTAGCAGTACCCCACAACAGTTTGATACCAGTTTCAGCCTGTTTCTGCTTCAGGTAAGCTACTACTTCTTTCAAGTTAGCTTCGTATTCTTCGATAGTAGCAGCTTCGTCGCACAAGTCTACATCGTGGAAGCAGTAGTATTCGATACCCATTTTCTGCATGAATTCAAAACCTGCATCTACTTTATCTTTTGCAGCCTGTACTTTGTCAGGATTTCCTTTCCAATGGGAAGCTTCTTTGTTCCGCCACCGAACTGGTCGCCACCTTCAGCGCACTAATGTGTTGCCACCATGCCATAGCGAATTTCAACCATTCTTTCATCGGTTTGCCCAGAATGACTTTTTCTGCATCATAATAACGGAAAGCCATCGGATTTTTGCTTTCTACACCTTCAAATTTGATTTTTCCAATACCCGGAAAGTACTCTTTTGTTGCCATAATATCTTTGTTTTATAAGTTAATGAATGTTATATTTAATTGTTGTTGAATTTTTCGAGACATTCTTTCCAACGTGCGTATACGTCGGCGTATGCGGTTTCGTCGGCAGCTTTCGGTTCAATGACAGCCAGTTTGTCGAGAGTAGCAAAAGCTTCCACATTGTCGCGGTAGATACCTGCACCCATTCCGGCTCCCTTGGCAGCTCCTACCGAACCGTCTGTGTCATAGAGTTCGATGGTAGCACCTGTGACTCCGGCCAGCGTGTCGCGGAACAGCGGACTCAGGAACATGTTGGCATGTCCGGCATGAATCTTCCGTACATCCATTCCCATACCCTTCATGATGTCGATACCGTAGCGGAAGGAGAATACAATACCTTCTTGAGCGGCACGAAGCAGGTGGCTGCGGTTATGCAGGTTGAAGTTGACACCCTGAACGGAACATCCGGTTTCCTGGTTCTGCAACATACGTTCAGCTCCGTTACCAAACGGAAGGATGCTGATGCCGGCAGCACCGATAGGTGCCTGAGCGGCAACCTCGTTCATTTCTGCATAGCTGAGGTCGGAAGCCAATGTGCGTTTCATCCACGAATTGAGGATACCCGTACCGTTGATGCAGAGCAATACGCCCAGACGGGTCTGTGAAGCAGTGTGGTTGACGTGTGCAAATGTGTTGACGCGTGATTGTGGGTCATAGTTGACACTACCGTTCACTCCGTATACTACTCCGGAAGTGCCAGCTGTAGAAGCAATTTCACCCGGATTGAATACATTCAGCGAAAGAGCGTTGTTCGGTTGGTCACCGGCGCGGTAAGTTACCGGAGTACCGGCTTTCAGTCCTAACTCGGCAGCTACTTTTTCCGTTACTTTACCCTGTTCTGAGAAAGTCGGACGGATGTCAGCCAGCAAGGATGCATCAATACCGTAATAATCCAGTAAGAAATCAGCTACCTTGTTTTCCTTGAAATCCCAGAACATACCTTCCGACAATCCGGAAACAGTGGTACAGATTTCTCCTGTCAGTCGCATGGCGATATAGTCACCCGGAAGCATTACCTTATAGATGCGTTCATAAACCTCCGGCTCGTTTTCCTTTACCCAAGCCAGTTTGGAAGCCGTGAAGTTGCCCGGTGAGTTCAACAAGTGTGACAAGCACTGCGCTTCTCCCAATGTCTGAAATGCTTTCTGACCGTAAGGTACAGCTCTGGAGTCACACCATATAATAGAAGGACGGAGCACCTGCTGGTTCTTGTCTACGCAGACCAGACCGTGCATCTGATAAGAAATACCGATAGCCTTGATTTCTTCTGCTTTTGCACCAGAAGCCGTGAGAACGGCTTGTGTAGCCAGTTTCAAATTATCCCACCAGCTCTGCGGGTCCTGTTCAGCCCATCCCTGTTTGACAGCGAGGATAGTCGCTTCTGTTTTCGGGAAAAAGGCAGATGCTGCACATTTTCCGCTTTCTACATTGACCAGACTCGCCTTTACAGACGAGCTTCCTATGTCATAACCTAATACGTACATCGTTATATAGTCTTTTAAAATTATCTTCTTGTTTTGTTGTAGATTTTCCGGTCAAATCGGTAATACCTTGCGGCCCGGTGAGATACTCCCTGTTCGTATTCTTCCGTTGGTACGATGTATTCCATCATGGAAATCTTCTTATGGAAGTTGCGTACATCCAATGCCTTGCCGTAAATCACCTCATATAGCATTCGCAGTTGCAGGGCGGTAAATTTCCGTGGAAGCAGTTCGAAGATGCACGACGGGTTGAATTCGATGTGCTGCCGGATAAATTTCATGGCTTCTGCAATAATCAGATTGTGGTCGAATGCCAGGTCCTTTACTTCTTCCAGTGCCACCCATTCTGCCTTGTATTCATCCAGGTTCTTGTTGAGGGTCTTGTCTATTTTTACCATGGCAAAGTAGGCGATGGTCACGATTCGTTCCACTTTGGCCTTTTCGGCTCTTTCCAGCCAGTGAACATCTTTGGGATTCTTGGTACGGTCCTTTGAACCGAAAGCCTTGAACTGCATCAGGTCTACGTTCTTGAGTCCAGTCAAATCACGAAGCACTCGTTTGGCTGCATCATCCAAGTCTTCATCCATGTAGATAAGGCTTCCGGGGAGTTTCATATCGTGGAAAACTTCTCCACTTTCTTCCCCCATTCTTTTTACGAGCAACACCTTTAGTTTCTCTCCATCGAATCCGATGACCACGCAGTCTACTGAGATGTGATTATTGGCTAATTGTTCAGTGTATTCCATAAGCATTTTTCTGTCTACACCGCAAAGAACGTTTTTTTTATTGATATATGCAATAGGAGTTTTGTGGGTTGTAAAACCTTATTGTTCAATATGGTAAATATCTTATTTGATACAATATCGTGATGTGATGTTTTTGTAGTTCATACAATATGTATAAAAAGTAATTTCCCGTGCAAGCTTATTGGTAAAAGTACAACAACCCGAAAAATCGAATTTTCAATATCTTACGTGAAGAATAGGAAAAGTCTCCTGCAAGGGACTTATTGTATTTTATGTTTAATCCGGAATTCCGGTGTTTTATTTTGAGTAAAGAGGGGGATAGTGGTAAGAATCCTTATGTGTTAAAAAAATAAAAGCAAGAAATTAGTATCTTTGTCCTGTGTTTTAAAGGATACATTGTATGGAAAATTCGATGAAGCTTATTATGCTGGGTACGGGAAATGCGGCCACCGTAGCCTGCTACAATACTTGTTTTGCCTTGTGTAGGGAAGGTAAATACTTTTTAGTGGATGCCGGAGGAGGCAACGGCATTTTGTCGCAGTTGCAGAAAGCACATATCCCATTGTCGAGCATTCATGAGATATTTGTGACGCATGCACACACCGACCATATACTGGGTGTGATATGGATGATTCGCATGGTGGCTCAGGCTATTCAGAAGGGAGAGTACCAGGGCGAACTACGTATATATGGGCATGACAAGGTGGTACAGGTGCTCGACTGGATTTGCCGGATGACTTTACCCAAGAAGATTGTGGCACGTCTAGGAGAAGAGATACTGTTGTGTGAGGTGAAGAACGGAGAGAAATTTCAGGCTATCGGGTTGGAAGTGGAATGCTTTGACATTGCCTCTACGAAGGAGAAACAGTTTGGTTTCTGTACCTGTCTTCCTGATGGACAATCGCTGGTTTGTCTGGGTGATGAACCTTATAACGCATGCAACCAGATGTATGTGGAAGGAGCCGACTGGCTGCTGTGTGAGGCGTTCTGTCTGTATGAAGACCGGGAACGGTTCAAGCCCTACGAGAAACATCATAGCACGGCTTTGGATGCCGGACGGTTAGCAGCTCAGCTTGGAGTGAAGAATCTGCTGCTGTACCACACGGAAGACAAGACACTGACTACCCGTAAAGAGCGCTATACGGCAGAAGCAGCTTCGCAGTTTAGCGGCAAGATTTATGTGCCGGAAGATTTGGAGGAAATTTTACTACGGGGTAATGAATGAATTACTACGTAGTAGTCGATCTGTTACTACGAGGTAACGGAGGAACTACTGCGCAGTAGTTTTTTACTTGTAAATATAAAAAAAGCAACCGCCATTCCTGAATAGGGTAGACGGTTGCTTTTATGTTAGAATTCTATGTCTGAACGCTTGTTGACAAGTAACTGATACTTAATATATCCTCCTGATTTGGAAGAATACTTCGTGTAGATGGCTGTGATGGCTCCTGTAGCTCCATTTTGAGGAAGGGCATCTAATGCAAAATTTGCATATCCGCTTACGCGTACAATCAGATTACCTTTTTTATCCGTTTCGTCTGTAGCGTCATAGGTGAACAGAGAAGACCCGTAATACCTTTGGTTCTGATAGTTATAGGCATAGGTAGGAGTCAGGCCTTCATCTTTGAAATATTTGTTCGTGTAGGTTGCCTCAGTGGCATTGTTGAGGTAAACCGTTTCCAGGTATTGTGGGTAACGGTCACCGTCAAAGTTACCTTCCTTATAGGTCAGTCCTTCAAAGCGGACGAGGCGCCCCAGATACTCATCAGTCAATGCCGTTTTGTAATTTTCCCGGGTGATGACAGGCAGGTTTTCTTCCGTGAGCTGTCCGAGCTCTCCCATAAAGATGTGTGCATCTCTTTCTACCTGGGTGTCAAGGTTCCGGTTTGCATAGTTCTTGGCAATGTCTTTTTTCGCTGGGGATGCCTCCTACGCTGAGCATATATCTGTAATTACCTATTGCGAGTCCTTTTAATTTTACGTAGAGAGTTTGTCCCACCTGATAGTACACGTAGTTGCTTACCATGAGCTTCAATTCGATGCCCGCTGTACCATCGTCTATATATACCGATTTATATACATTCCCGGCCTGATCGCTGGATATTACCTTTCCTTTTATGATATAGTTGTCGGTAATCTCCTTGTATTGGGCCAGCCCTACACCGGCACACATGTCTTTAAGTGCTTTTATGGTGATGATTTCACCCCCATCGGCCGTAAAGTCAGCATCAGTCCAGACCTTGGCTGGAGCCGGTTCGTCAAAATCACTGTAGCAGCTGGTAGTGCAGAATGCCATGGCTGCCATTATTCCGTAAATCAATAATTTATATTTCATAATTATCTTTTGTTTAGTAGTATTAGAAACGGAAATATACGTTCAGGTAATAATTCGTACCGAACATGTAGAAATATTTGGCATCAAACGGTTCATACGTAAGCGTACTTTCCTCTTTGTTCTTGAGCAGACGGATTTGTTCGTAACCTCCGGTTTTAATACCCTGGTTGTTGAGCAGATTGTCTACGCTCAGGCTGAATCCGAGTGTGTAGGCACGGTTTATGTACCAGTTCTTTCCGATGCTGGCATTCATGACGTATGCTGCATCAAACTTCTCCTGACCTCTGATTGCGTTGAGCATTTCCGGATTTTCGAGCATGGGTTTTGTCAGTACGGCATCCGTACGGTAAAGCGGACTCATGGACAAGTACATGTTGTTGTAGTAATTCATGTCGAGCGACAAGAACCAGTTGTTTCTGCTGCGGTATGACAATCCGATGTTAGCCGCTGTTTGAGGCGTGCTTTCCACCCGTTTGTTTTTCCAATACACCTTTCCCTGGTTGATGATAGCTGCACTGTTGTCCTGAATCTGCACGTAGTTAGGATTGTTAGAGTAAGTGTACTGTCCCCAGCTGAGTGCTCCTTTCAATGCCAGTCCTTCATAAAGAGGGATGGAGGCAGCCACTTCCAGTCCGAAGTGCTGTTTGTTGATTCCGCTCATGGCAAAGTTGGAGAACGTAGCTTCTACGTCATCGTAGTAGGAAATGACTTTGGTCTGGTCCTTGAAGGTGGTGTAGTAACCTGAGATACGTGCCTTGAAGTCACCGATACGCAGGTTGTAGGATGCGTCTACTCCGAATATCTTTTCTGCTTCCACACCAGGTGTTACGTCGTTGCGGGTACGTGGAGATACGAATGCCGACTGGAACGAAGGTGCATCCTGCATGTAAATGATATTGGCTTCGAAGTTATGGGCCGATGAAAGCACATACCTGAAGTTTGCCTTGGCCTTATAAGTAAGGTAATTCAAGGTTTGAGAGTTTCCTTGCGAATTGTCCATGAACAATCCTTTTTTCCAGATACCGTCGCGCCACAAGAAAGCGTATCCAATTTCTCCTCCTAATTTTACCTGAAGGTTGTGTAGAAGGTTGAAATCATACTGCAGCCATCCTCTCGTGTTGAACACGTTTCCGTAATAGTCATAGCTGTATTTGTCGCCTTCGCGTACGATAGGTGCCTTACCGTATTTTTCGTAATAGTCCATATTGTTCTGATACGAAATGATGTCAATTCCGAGGTCTCTTTCTGCGAACTTGTCAATATCTACCCAGTAATCACCTCCTAACAGGTCTTTCACTTTGCTGTAGTATTCTGTCCGGTTGCGTCTGATATTCATACCTCCGTTCAGCTTGCTGTTGTCCTTGAACAAATGCGAGAACTGTGTGTAGAAGTTCCAGTCCATCTGGTCGGTATGTCGTTCTTCTACCATGTTGATGGAACGGTGACCATCGCCATAATTGGGGTTGACCGGCTGATTGCGGTTGATCATGTACAGATTGTCCCAGTTGATGTGCCGTATGTTGTCGGTGTTCGACAGCCATGCTTCTTCAAGCCATGCACCTGTGGTCGTACCCTGGTAGTAACTTGGCAGATAGCGGTAATAATCCGGTCTTGGGTCGGGACCTCCGTACCATGTCAGTGCAGAGTAACCGTTCTTTCCGAATCGCAGTGAAGTGGCAAGGTTAAGCTGGGTCCGGTCAGTAATGTCGAAGGTGTAATTCAACAATGCAAGCGGTTCATGGTAATCGCGTACCCTGGCGTTGCGTCGTTTGCCAGCTTGCCATCCCCAGTTCGGATTGTAGTAGTTGTTTCCCACCAGATCGTATGCCTCCTGAGTGGATGCCTGTTGTGCACCTCTTTCTGTAGGAGCTCCCAGTAAGGTCAGGCTCAGTCTGTGCTGCGCATTGAACTGTTTTTCCACGGCTGCAAAATAGCCGAAGGCATTGTAGTAAACTCCGTTGACGTACGCATTGTTTCCTTGTCGCGTAGATATGGAGAACGCATACGACCATCCGTTGTCTTGCACGCCCGATGCATACGTAAGCATACCTCTGAAACGGTACATGGAATTAGAGTTCACCAGGCTGGCTCTGAACCCTTTTCTCATTTGTGAGGGACGTGTATTGATGTTCGTTACTCCACCAATACCGCCAATTCCCATTTCTCCCATTTGCAGTCCGGTAGTAACTTCCTGATTTCGGGTAGCATCGTTGAGACCGCTCCACAAAGACCAGGGGGTATAACCGGTCATGGCATCGTTTAGCTGGATACCGTTCATGTACACATCCGAGAATTGTGAGTCATATCCTCTGACGTTAAACCGCATTTCACTGAACTGATAGGAGGCAATGTTGTTGAATACATCTTTTGAGGCGGAGAGAGAAGTAGGGAGAGACTGTGCGTCTTCCATTGTTTCAGTGTCAAACTCTGCGAAGATGGCATCGTCCATCGCCTGGGAACGGTTGGCCGGAATCATGATAACCTTCAGCTCGCGCATGTTTTTCCCCACTCTGACGGGAAGAGTCAAGTCTTCAAATTCGGCTGTTTCGAAATGCAGTTCATATTCACCCGGAGCTACCGTTTCAAATAAGAACTCACCTTGTTCGTTGGTGACAGCAGTGCGGTCACCCGGTGTCAGCACGATGTTTACTTTGTCTATCGTGGCCCGGGTAGTGCGTGATACGACGACACCTTTTATGCCCCCTCCGGTTTGAGAGAAAGCGCTGAGGCTCAGCATCGAAATCAGCAATATCAATAATGTTTTCAGTTTCATAAGATATAGATTTAATGTTACTTACCTATATAGATATACACGGGGAAGTGGTCGCTGAATCCTCCCTGGAAGTTATTGCCCACATACGTTCGTAGAGGATAGCCTTTGAACTGTCCCTCTTTCTGTACCATATAATGGCGTTTGAAAATGTGACCGTAGAATTTTGAATTATCGGCTTTCTTCAGTTTGAGCTGGTCTTTGTCCTCATTTATCAGGTTACCACTGACTACGATGTTGTCAAAGATGTTCCAGGCGTCTCCGTAGGCTAACGTGCCATAACCGGCTTTTAGTAAAGCGGCAAAAGGTGCATAATAGTCTGCGGGAGTAACTTCTTTCACCTTGATTTTGGCTCCTATTCCCTTTTCTCCGGATATGCTTTCGTCCGTCGGGTCATCGTTAAAGTCTCCCATCATGACGACTTTGGTCGAAGGCCGGAGGGCTCTTACCGAATCGGCAATGTGCCGCATCTGGTTTCCTACGGCAATACGTCTGAATGCAGAAGCCTCTTTTCCTCCTAACCGTGAAGGCCAGTGAGCTACCATAAAGAAGAAATCCTCCTGGTCAATCTTGCCCCACATGGTGACAATGTCTCTGGTTTTAAAATCGGGAAGAGAAGGGATGACCGTACGTATGGCCTTGGAGCCTTCCAGTTTCAGTACATCCGGTCTGTACATGAATGCAGCGTCCACTCCACGCAATTCCGGAGAGTCATAATGCACAATCCGGTAGTTGGCAGGCGAAAGCTTTTTAGTCGCCACAATATCCTCCAGCACGTTGCGGTTCTCTATTTCGCACACGCCGATTACGGCAGGATAGTCTTTGTTGATGGCGGCAATGTCGAAAAATACTTTTTCAATGTTGCTGAGTTTCTTGTCATATTTATCCTTGGTCCATTTTTTAGGGCCTTCAGGGGTAAATTCATCATCCAATACGTCGGGATCATTTTCCAGGTCAAAGAAGTTTTCCAGGTTATAGAATACTACCTTGAAAGGCTTTTGTGCATATCCTGACGCATAGAACGAAAATAAAGTAAGTAAGATAGTAAATAAGTGTTTCATACTTCGTTCATTTTAATTTAGGTTCCAGTCTATTGCGTTGAAGTCATTCTTCACTTCGGCAGGAATACCGGGGAAGAATGTAAATCCGGTCAGGTTTTCAATTTCTGAAACCTTCTTGCAAATGGCTTTTGTAACCTTCGTTTCACTGTAAGCTTTGTTTTCCAGCCAGAAACCGATGGCTTGGAGGTCTGAGGCTTCACATTGGTTTACCCATTTGCCCGTCATGCCGGATTTGGTTCTTAGCAAGACTTTAAAATAGTGTGTCGGTACGTCTACTTTCACCCCGTTGTTATCGGTGGCTTTTGTATTAGAGTTGGCAAAATAAGCTCCTGTCACTACGTAAAGAGTATCCGAGCAGGTATAGTTCTTTCTGATGACCTCTTCCAACTTTTGCCAGATGCCCTGATTAAGCTTTTGGCCGATTTGTGGTGTCTGGTTGGTAAAATAGAATGTCTGTGCATTCATATCCCGGGTAAAAGTTCTGTCGGCCGATGGAATCTGGTGTCCCCGGTCGTATGTGGGATATTCCTTGTAGGCCTTTTTCACATAAATCTGATATTCGTTGCTTATTTCCGGGTCATATATCCATTCATCGGTTCGGTCTAAACTACCCAGATAGCATTTATGCAGAGGGTAGGCCACCCACAAAGCCGTTTTATGCGATTTGTCGTAGCAGATGGAATAGTTACGCACAGCTGTTCCGTTTAACTCGGTAAGGTGTGTCACATACTGGTAGCTCGGGTTTTCCTTATAAGCAGGAATCTCGGCCCAGGCATTTGCAGACTGCGGCTTTGTGCCAGTTCCGGGTTCTGTTCCGGGAGATTTTTTCTGACCGTCTTGCGTAAGTGTCAATGTTGTTGTTTCCCCATTTCCTATTTTAATGGAGATGCGGGCATTTCTGGCCTCTTCGCCGGTGTTTTCTGTGAAATACACATACAGCACGGTGATTCCGTCAATCAAGGTGCCTTCTTTGTCAGAAGTCGCACTTGACAGGGCAAACGAACACCATTCTTCTCCTTCCGTGATGTGGGCGTACCATTGGGTTCCCGGATTACCTTGCAGCTGTATGGCGGTATTCCCCTTCTGGGAAGAAACCGGAGCGGTGTCTTCCCATTGGGCTGTCCCCACAAGATTATTATTCTCTTCGTCTTTGTGACAAGAAAAGAGAAGCATGGACACTATGAATAGTGTGATGTAACGTAGTCTCATGGTTGTAGCGGGTTAAGATTATTTTTTTGTAATCTTTATAGAACTTATATATATGGCACCAGTTTCATCATTTTTGATGGTAAAATACTCGTAGTTACCACCTGTAAAATCAAATGTCTGGGTATATACCTTGAAGCCATTCTCTTCCTTCATGGATGAGTTTGCTTCTATCGCATTGGTAGTAGGATTTTCGCTTGTTCCGGCATATACATGGTATGCGGGAGCATAAGATGACGTTGATACAACCTTTAGAATGATTTCAAGATATTGTATTTGCTCAATTTTTGTTGTATTAAAGATAAAACCTTGTTTTTTATTGTCAGATGCATTGCCTTGGAACTGAATACCTCCACCATTACTATCAGTTGCTATACATATTTTTGCTCCTTTAAAGTTTATGGAATTATGAGTCCAGTTATACCATGTGGACTCATTTTGTACATCTTGTTTTCCGTATGCATTTGTTGGGAGTTCTACGGTCCCAGTTTTTCCATTTATGATGTCGGAACTGCTCATAACGATTATATTCCCTTCTGCTGTTTGGGGTGTTACAGTTACAGGAACTTCAACTGATTGCTCAGTTCCTTCAATTTTTATGGTGAGGGTTTGTTTGACAGCTGCCTCTGTTGTATTAGGATTTGCCGTAACTGTAACAGTCGTTCCGTTTACTGTGGCTGATAAAATTCCTGACAATCCAGAAACTGTCAATGATTTACCCTCTGCATTTGCGAGTGTGACCTTTACATCTTGGTTTCCTCCCTTGTCTGTAAAGGTTATTGTTTTAGGATCAACGCTTGTTATTGCAGGTTCATTCGATACGAAGTCCTTTAAGTCCTCCAGATTACGTGGCATTAACTGAGCATTCTCTTTATGAATCGTCACAATACCGGTAATGGAACCAGTACCAGCCTTGTAGGGTTGTCCCACAATGGAGGTGGCATTTTTATTGAAATAGACTGTCAGGTCACCAAATTTATAGGTTTTTACATCCCAAACTCCCGCTTCACTGATTGTTACATTACTTATCGTGACAGGCATACTAGCATATTCCGCTAATTTGTCTGTTGTTGTTTGAATAGGAACTACCGCATTGTTTTTGCTGATAACGGTTACGTCACTAATTTCCCAGTCTGTTATCTGGATGTTTCCATCGTAGTTTTCAAGTTTTACTTTATCAGCTTTTAGAGAAACTTTCACCTTGTCTCCCAACGAGAAATTAGTTTGAATTTGCTCATTCAATGTTTTGTTGAATAATACAATACCTTCGTTGGCTGCTGTGGCATTCGGTGTCATGAGGTTCAGTGTACCGGCAGAAGCATTGTTAACTTTAGGGTCTCCGCACACGATGGCTTCAAACTCCATATTTTCAGTTAGTTTCGTCTGTCCACCTTTTTGCAGGTTGATAATTTTATTGATAGCTGTACCGCTTCCTTCTTCAGGAGGAGTGGTAGTTCCTTCTTCCAGGTTTACTTCCTGACCTCCATAACCGGTAGAAAGACTGATGTCGTCCAGACGGAATACAGAACTTTCGGATGCTGTGAAACGGATGTAAAGTTCAGATACGGCTTTCTTTAGCGTAAAGTTGGCAGTAGCCAGTATCCAGTAAGGATGGTCGGCATCTCCATTATTCTTTTCATAAGTGATTTCTTGCCAGGTTGTTCCGTTGGAACTAACAGAAACCTTGAAAGTTTCAGGAGTGAAGGAATTGTCATAGCTCTTGTCCTCGTTCTGCTTGGAACGGCTGGCTCCGAATGTCAGTTTGAGGTTGGTCTGTCCTTCTGCCAAAGCAATCTTGTTAATGTCAAAAGTAGCCGGAGCGGTGCCAAAGAATACCACATTCGGTCCGGATGCACCTTCGTAAGCGTCCGTATTTGTCAGACCGGAAGAGCGGATAGAAGTCTTGTTGCCGGCATATTCTACAGATGTTGCTCCGTCTCCAGATTTGTTCCATCCTTGATAATCAGAAATGTAAGGTTTCTGCGAAGCGTCGGCATTTCCTAACGTTTCATTGTAAATAAGCTTGGATTCTATTACGGCACCTGTTTTCACATTGACAGTTGCACTTTTTAAGATACCTGAGCGATTGCTCATGATGATGTTGATTTTTGCTTCCCCAATGGTACCTTCAGGCACACTGACTTGAATCTGGTCAGAACCTTCTCCTTGTGTCTTTGAAAGGGATATCCAGTCCGCATCTTCTACGGTAGCCTTCCATTGGCGGTTGGTGGATATTTCCAGCGTTTGAACTCCACCGTTCTCAAACGTCAAGGTAGCAGGATTGACTTCCAGAAAAGGTGCCTCTGTGTCTTCATTGTCGTCTACACATGCAGTAAACGATACCATCATCAGCATGAATAACAGTCCATGCCAAAACTTCAGTGAATTGACTTTTTTCATATTGTTTTTGATTAGAAATTAAGTTCCTTGGTTCGCTTGGGTTTAGTTCCTAATGTACATTGTTGTAGTCTGTAAAATAATTTAGTTTGTGTTCTTAAATAATATTTAGCCTGTCGTTTTTTTGTGTCAAAAAGAATAGTAGGTGTCGTAGTTGTTTTTGTGATTTTATTCACAAGTATAAGTCGTTGGATGTTGTTTTTTAATTTTGGGTTTAATTTAAGCTTTTTCTCTGAAAACTGAAAATATTCTGAATATTTTTACATAATGTTAGCTTTTGGAACGACAGAAAAAGCCCCCATCCTCTATCCGGGAAAATGGGGGCTCTTGCAAACCTGAGTAAAGCAGGCTTTTATTCTTTGTCTTTCAAGCTTTCATCAATGTCCTTGATTTTCTTCAGCACCAGTTCCATATCTTTCTTCAGGCGCTCAATCTTGCGGGTGATGTCAGCCACCAGTGTATTTCCCTTCTTGGAAGAAGAATTCAGGAAGCCAAGGTTGTTTTCGTAGGTCTGGATGTCGTTTTTCAGTCCTTCGTAAGTGCGAACCAGGCGTTCACGGTCGCGGTAGAGATTTCCTTCCTTGTTGCCGTTAGTGCGTACACTGCTCAGACGTTTTTCAGTAGCCGACAGGTGCAGGCGGTCGAACAGCTTGTCTACCAATGCATGGAATTCTTTATACAGACGGTCTTTTTCCTTGAAAGGAACGAAGCCGATGGCATTCCATTCTTTCATCAGGGCACGTACTTGTTCGGCAGTTGCATCGTCTGCAGTTCCGGCAGCTTCCAGGGCAGCCATACGCTTAATGACATCTTCTTTCTTTGCCAGGTTTTCCACTTCTTCCGAGCGTTGTGAAGAAGTTGCCTTGTTTTTCCGTTCAAAGAAATAATCGCAGGCACCGATGAAACGTTTCCATACGGCATCGGAATGCTTTTTGGCCACCGGACCGATGGTCTTCCATTCTTTCTGGAGCTTGGTCAGGATTTCAGCCGTTTCTTTCCAGTCGGTACTTTCTTTCAGGGCTTCAGCCTTTTCGCAGAACGCTTTTTTCTTTTCCAGGTTAGCTGCCATTGTTTCCTTCACAGATTTGAAGAAAGCAGCTTTCCGGCGGAAGAATTCATCGCAGGCAGCGCGGAAACGTTCGAAAATCTTGACGTTCATCTTTTGCGGAGCATAGCCGATGGTTTTCCATTTGGCCTGGAGAGCAAGGATTTCATTGGTCTTGTCTTCCCAGTCGGCAAAAGTAGTGAAGGTGTCATATTCCATACCTTCCACGATTTCGCAAATCACCGTCTTCTGGTCCAGGTTATTCTGTTCTTTTTCTTTCAGTTCTTCAAAATGCTGCTGGTGGCGTTTGTTGACAACCGTAGAGGCAGCCTTGAAACGGCTCCAGATTTCTTCGCGCAGGTCTTTAGCTACCGGACCGATGGCGCGGAATTCCTGATGAAGCTTCTGCAACTGGTGGAAAGCAGAAATTACGTCGGGCTCTTCAGCCAGTTTTTCTGCAGCTTCGCACAAGCGGGTCTTCTGTTCCAGGTTTTTCTTGAAGTCATATTCGCGGAATTCATTGTTCAGCTTCACCATGTCATAGAATTTTTCGGTGTAGAGCTGGTAAGTCTTCCACAACTCATTTACTTTTGCTACCGGAATCTGGCCTATTTCATTCCATTCCTGCTGCAATTTCTTAAATTCGTCGTATATCTTGTTGGTATCTTCCTGCGATTCGGTCAGAAACTTCATTCTTTCCAGGATACCCAGTTTCTTAGTCAGGTTTTCTTCTTTTTCCTGTTCCTGTGCAGCCGCTAAGGCATTTCTCTTCTCCTTGATGGCGTTCATGACAGCTTTGAATTCTTCTTCTGCCGGTTCTGTTTCCGGAGTGAAGTCTTCTGCCTTTCCCCCTTCGTCGATGAAAGCTTTCCGTGCCGCTTCTGATTTGGCTTTTTGTAGTTTGTAGAACGTTTGTTTAAGTGAATCGATTTCCTGCTTGTCAGTCAGGTCGTTTTTCTCGTTGATTTCCTTGAGGCGTTGCACCACTTCTTCCAGTGTCTGTTTGGGAGCGGATGTTTCCTTTTCGGTGTCTTCAACAGTAGGAACCGGTGCTTCAATGGGTTGTTCCATCGGAGTTTCGGTTAATGGGCGGTTGGTTTCATTTACTTCCATCGTATATAGATTTTAAAGAGTATAATATCCTAGTTTTTTCTTTACCATTAGTAAAGGTTCTTACAAATTAAAGAAAAAAATCTGATTTTCATACTTTTTCAGAAAAAAACTGTAAGGAGAGAATCATTTTTAGAAATAAAAAGATGAGGAATGTGGCTCAGAAGGGTCTGTAGAGGGGGTGAAAAAAACGCCCTTGCGTTTGAAAGAAAACGCAAAGACGTTTTGATCAAAACGCAAGTGCGTTTGAAGTAAAATGTACTTGCGTTTTACCTCAAACGCCCTTGCGTTTTTCTTTAACAAAAATTTAGGATAATAATACGGTAATTCCCATGTACATGAGCATACCGATAATGTCGTTGGTAATGGAGATAAACGGTCCGGTGGCAATGGCCGGATCGATTTTCAGTTTTTCCAGTGTCATGGGCACCAGGGTGCCGAAAATGGAGGCAAACATGACTACCGCAAACAGACTGATGGATACCGAATAACTGACCGTAGCCGTAGCTCCGAAACGGATGAAGTTGTAGATATACACCAGCATGGAAATAATGGTGGCGTTGATAAGGGCTACAACGGATTCTTTCAGCACCTGCTTGAAGGTGTTTTCGGCGTTCAGTGAGCTGTTGGCCAGACCTTGCACGACCAATGCGGAGGACTGGGTTCCTACGTTTCCTCCCGTTCCACCGATAAGGGGAATGTAAAGCGCCATTTCAGGATGAGCGGCAAAGGTAGAGTCAAAGTTGCCCAGAATCATGGAGTTACCGATTCCACCCAGCATACCGATGAGCAGCCACGGAAGGCGCGCGGTGGTCTGGCGGAACACGTTGTCGTCTGTTTCTACGTCCTGTGACAAACCGGATGCCAACTGGTAGTCGCGTTCGGCCTGTTCACGAACCTCGTCCATTACGTCGTCTACGGTGATGCGCCCTACCAGGCGGCCGATGCTGTCGACCACAGGAACGGCCACCAAGTCATACTTTTCAATGGTCTGCACCACCTCTTCAATGGGCGTATCCACATGGACGGAAATCGGGTCCTTCTTCATCACGTGTTTCACCTTGGAAACCGACGGACTGGTAATCATCTTTTTCAGCGGGAATACGCCGCGCAGACGTTCATCGTCGTCTACCACATATACATAATATATCTCATCCATTTCTTCTGCCTGCAGTCGCATTTCGCGCAGGCATTCGGGCATACTCCAGTTCTCATTCACAATCACCATTTCCGTACCCATCAAACCACCGGCGGTGTCTTCGTCGTATTTCAGCAAGTCGACGATGTCGCCTGCCTGTTCGATGTCTTCAATGTGCGAAAGCACCTCTTCCTGCTTGTCCTCGTCCATTTCACGGATGATGTCTACGGCATCGTCCGAATCCATGTAGTCGACAAAGCGCTTGGCGATGGTTTCAGGGGGAAGTATTTCGAGGAATTTCTTTCGTGCATCCTCGTCCATTTCAATCAGTACGTCGGCTGCCGTTTCGTTGTCCAGCAGCAGGTAGATGAAGCGGGCATCTTCTGCGTCCAGCTCGTTGCACAGCTCGGCGATGTCGGCCGGATGCAGGTCCTTGATGACTTCTTTTAACTGGTCGGAATCTTTCTTCTCGATCAGTTCGGTGACTAATTTAATATCTTCGCTATTCATCTTGTAAACTCCTGATGAGGGTTGTTATCGTAGTCTGTAAGTCTCGTGTGCAGGGTCACTCGGCCTTTGCGGCTGAGGAATTCAAGGCTTCTTCCACCCGGTTGGTCAGGTCGATGAAGTCTTGTACGGAAAGCTGTTCAGGCCGTTTGTTGAAGATAGGGTCGGCACTGAGCGGATTTCCTTTCTCCAGAATTGGAGATATGGAGTTGCGGAGTGTCTTGCGGCGCTGGTTGAATGTCGTCTTGACAATCTGCTTGAACAACTGCTCGTTGCATCCTAACTCCTTGGTCTCGTTGCGGGTCATGCGGATGACGGCGCTCTTCACCTTGGGAGGAGGATTGAACACATGTTCGTGTACGGTGAACAGGTATTCCACGCTGTACCAGGCTTGAATCAGTACGCTCAGAATGCCGTAGGTCTTGTTGCCCGGACGAGCCGCGATGCGTTCGGCCACTTCCTTCTGAATCATGCCCGTGCAGCAGGGAATCAAGTCCTTGTAGTCGAGCATCTTGAAGAATATCTGGCTGGAAATGTTGTAGGGATAGTTGCCGGTCAGCACAAAAGGCTGTCCGTCGAAAAGTTGCCGGAGGTCCATTTTCAGGAAATCCTGCTCGATGATATGGTCTCCTAATTGCGGAAAATTCTCACGCAGGTAAGCCACCGATTCAAAATCCAGCTCCACCACCTTGAGCGGTCGGTCTTTTTTCAGCAGGTATTGGGTGAGAACTCCCATTCCGGGACCTACTTCGAGAACGGGAAGGGCCGGGCAGGCGTCTACCGTGTCGGCTATGTCTTGTGCCACTTGCAGGTCTTTCAGGAAGTGTTGTCCTAAAAACTTTTTAGGTTTAACTAATTTCATACCTCAGGTTTTAAATGTTCGTATTATCTTTGTGACTTGCAAAGTTAAACATAAATCTTTATATACAGACTGATTTTGGAACGAACAGGTTTAAAAAAAGTACTAAATAAGGTCTTCCAGATAGCGCTTCCGTTGGTACTCGGAGCGGCTATTCTGCTTTGGACATACCACGATTTTGATTTCCGGCGTGTGTGGAGCGTGCTGGATGGCGGCATGAATTATGGCTGGATGGCCTTTTCGCTGGTATTTGGTGTGTTGGGACATCTGTTCCGCGGCTGGCGCTGGAATCTGACGTTAGCCCCGTTAGGTGAATACCCCAAGGTGTCGAACAGTGTGTATGCGGTTTTTGTGTCGTACGCGGCCAATCTGGTCGTACCGCGTGTGGGGGAGGTTTCCCGCTGCGGTATCCTGTCGAAGTACGACGGGGTTTCTTTCTCCAAATCGCTGGGTACGGTGGTAACGGAGCGTCTCATCGATACCATCTGTGTGCTGCTGATTACCGTAGTGACGCTGTTGCTCCAGTCGCGTGTGTTTGCGGCATTCTTTGAAAAGACCGGTACGAACATGGGCTTCTTTACGGGCTTGTTTACTTCCACCAACTTTTATATCACCCTCATCTGTCTGTTCGCCTTGGGTGTGCTGGCGTTTTTCCTGGTCCGCAATTTGACGGTATTTGCGAAGGTGCGCGGCATATTGAACGATGTGTGGGCCGGATGTTTGTCGCTTCGGCATGTAAAACGTCCGTGGCTGTTCGCTTTTTACACCGTGGGCATCTGGGCATGCTATTTCCTGCAATTCTATGTAAGTTTCTATTGCTTTGACTTTTCTGCCTCACTGGGCTGGATGCCCGGACTGGTGATGTTTGTGGTGGGCAGTATCGCCGTGGCCGTTCCTACCCCTAACGGAGCAGGTCCGTGGCACTTTGCGGTCATTACCATGATGATGATGTATGGGGTAGGAAAGGAAGATGCCGGAATATTTGCCCTGCTGGTGCACGGTATTCAAACCTTTTTATTAATTTTGCTAGGTGTTTACGGGCTTGTAGCCTTACCAATTGTAAATAAGAAACGGACCGGGAAGTGAAATTGCTTTTCCGGAATAAAATCAAAAAATATAATATGAACGAAATTCTTTCTTTGGCTCCGCAGAATGTGTGGAAGCATTTCTATTCGTTGACGCAAATTCCTCGTCCGTCTGGACATTTGGAAAAAATTCAGGCTTTCTTGCTGGAATTCGGCAAGCAGGTAGGTGTAGAATCATTTCAGGATGAGGCTGGAAACATAATCTATCGCAAACCGGCCACTCCGGGTATGGAAGACCGGAAGTCTGTCATCCTTCAGGCTCACATGGACATGGTTCCTCAGAAAGACAAACATACACAGCATGATTTTGAGAAAGATCCTATTCCGGTTTATGTAGACGGCGAATGGGTGAAGGCTAAAGGTACCACATTAGGCTCAGACAACGGTATGGGTGTGGCAGCCATCATGGCCATTATGGAAGACAAGACCTTGAAACACGGTCCGCTGACTGCGCTGATTACTGCCGATGAAGAAACCGGTATGTATGGGGCGTTCGGCTTGAAACAGGGCACAGTGGAAGGGGAAATCCTGCTGAACCTGGATTCAGAAGAAGAAGGTGAACTTTATATTGGCTGTGCTGGTGGAGAAGACCTGACAGCTACTTTGGAATATAAGGAAGAAGAAACAGATCCGGAAGACGTGGCACTGAAGGTGACATTGAAGGGATTGCGTGGTGGTCACTCTGGTATTCAGATTGGCTGGGGACATGCCAATGCCAACAAGTTGATGGCTCGCTTCATGAACCAGGTGATTGCTTATGATGAGGCTTGTCTGGTGTCATGGGAAGGTGGAAACATGCGCAACGCCATTCCGCGTGAATGTGAAGTAGTGATTACCGTACCGGCTTCGGAGGTAGAAGATGTGCTGGCATTCGTGGGTGAATGCGAACAGGTATGGCGTGATGAATTTGCAACCATTGAAGATAACATCAGCTTTACGGCAGAGCGTGTGGACTTGCCGAAGATGATGGTGCCGGAAGAAATCCGTGATAACCTGGTGGATGCAATTTATGCATGTCCGAATGGAGTAGAACGTTTTATTCCGACTATCCCGGATACAGTGGAAACTTCTTCTAACCTGGCTATCGTAGAAATCGGCAATGGAAAGGCTGCCATTAAGGTATTGACACGCAGCTCTCGCGAATCAATGAAGGATTATCGCAATACGGCTATCGAGAGCTGTTTCTCTATGGCAGGTATGCACGTAGAACGTTCTGGCAGCTACTCTGGATGGGAACCGGATGTAAACTCTCCGATTCTGCATGCCATGAAGGAATCTTATAAGGCACAGTTTGGTGAAACACCGGAAGTGAAAGTGATTCATGCCGGACTGGAATGTGGTATCATCGGTGCGGTTGTACCGGGACTGGATATGATTTCATTTGGTCTTACTTTGCAGTGCCCGCATACACCGGAAGAACGCTGTCATGTGCCGTCAGTAAAGAAGTTCTATGATTTCTTGCTGGCTACACTGGAAAATACACCGAAAAAGTAATATCCGTTAGTGGATAAATAGATACGGAGGCTGTCCGATTCCCGTAAAAGGGAAAGGGGCAGCCTCCGTTTTTTGTTTCGATTTTCTGTGGTTTTACTTCTTTTAATGAAAATCTGTGCAGTAAATCAGGGTTTTGGTTTTATCTTTATAAAGACAACCTTGTAAAACTTAAAATTGGAAATTATGAATAGACTATTCTTGATATGTGCCACGGGATTGTTGGCTTTTATGTTCCCTTTGGCGGGGATAGCTCAGAGTTACGACCGTCTTTGGAAGGAGGTAGAGGAAACCCGGAAGAAGGATTTGCCGCAGACCTTGATTTCACAGGTGAACCAGATTTATGAAAAGGCAAGAAAGGAGAAGAATGCTCCGCAGATGCTGAAAGCATATCTTTCGCGGGTGGAATGTCAGGTGGGGCTGACACCGGACAGTTTGCAGCGTGAACTTTGTCGACTGAATGCATGGGCTGCAGAGGAGAACGATCCTTTGCAGAAAGCCGTGTTGTCGTTTCTGTCAGGATACTATAAGTTGGAATCCGCTCCTCAGGAAGTGGACAGCGCATTGTATGAGTTTGACCGGGCAGTAAAGGATAAAGAGGTTTTGCTGGGCGTGGCTACGACCGATTTTCGTCCGATGGCTGAACAGGGCAAATGGAGCCAGCGCTATTTCGGTGACAATATGTACGATTTGCTGTTACGCCAGTCCATCTTTCAGCTTCTATGGAATGGGGGGAGGAAGCAAGGCCGTACAGTTGGCAGTGTTCGACAAGTATGAAAAGTTGATTGCACAATACGAGGCGGCAGAAAATCGTGACGCGGAATTATTGACACGTCTGGAGCGATTGATGTACTGGCAGCGTAATGGATGGAGGTATCCGCAACAGCTGTCTGACGAACAGGTGCTGGAGCAGTTGCAGGCGTGGGCAAAAGCCTATGAAGGAGTAGATGCCTGTGCGGCGTTGTATGTGTCATGGGCCGATTTCTATCATCAGAAACAAGACTTCGTGTCCGAAATGAAGGTGATAGAAGAAGGAATAAAACGGTATCCTTCTTCAGAATTCACGGCCGATTTGAAGGATAAGCAGCGCATAGTGTGTATGCCGTCGCTCTCGGTGCAGGTAACTCATCCTTATCCGCAGACGGAAGCGGAACTTCGTGTTACCAGCAAGAACCTGAAAGGGGCGACACTGGAATGGTATAGACTGAACCTGAAGGCTTCTTCTTCAGTGTTTGCACAGAATCTGGAGCATGCGGACCTGATAAAGAAGTATGGTACACTGGTGGATAAAGTGCGGTTGGACTTGCCGGATACTCCTACGTACAAGGATACGGTTTCTTTGCTGACCAGCCGGATGCCCGAGGCGGGGATTTATATATTGAAATCAATCCCCGACGGCTATCAGGATAAAACGGGATACGATGTAGTGCATCTGTCTGCATTGCAGGTGGTTTCTTTCCCGATGGAAGGAAGGCAGACGGAGTGTCATGTGGTGGATTGTAAGACCGGAAAGCCGGTCGCAGGGGCAGAATTGGTGTTCTATTCCATTCCTGTGCCAGGCAATTATACCTTATATAAGACGTTTAAAACCGATAAGCAGGGCAAGGTCGTAGTGCCGGACATGAAAGAATCATTGTGGATGCATGCACGTGCAGGCAAGGATGAGTTTATGCAGGTGGCTTACTGGTCCAGAAGGGTGTTGCCGACGGTCAATGACAGCAAGAAGAAGGTGGACCGCATGGATTTGTTTACCGACCGTGCGTTGTACCGCAAGGGGCAGACAGTGTACGTGTCCGGAGTGGCTTATACGCAGGAAGGTGATAGTGTAGAGGTACGCAAAGATGCGGCCATCTGGCTGGCCTTGCGGGATGCCAATAACCGGGAGATAGCTCGGAAAGAATTGACTACGGATGACTTCGGCACATTTTCAGCGGAATTCCAGTTGCCTTCGGAAACATTGGCCGGCATGTTCCGTATAGAATCGGACAAGGCATCCTGTTATATCCGGGTGGAAGAATACAAGCGTCCGACGTTTGAAGTCACTTGGAAGGAAGTGCAGGAAGCTTACACGATGGGGGATTCCTTGCAGCTGGAAGGTACGGCGAAAAAGTTTTCCGGTGCACCGGTGCAGGGCGGTAAGGTGCGTTATACCTTGACCCGTTCAAAGGCCTGGTTCTGGCGGAACATGGCAGGAGAGCAACAGTTGGCAGAGGGTGAACTGATGATTTCAGCCGACGGAACGTTTGCGGTGAAGGTTTGTCTGGAACGTCCGGATGCGGAAGTCTCCTTAGGCTGGGACGGATTCTATCGTTATCAGGTGAAGGTGGAAGTGACGGATGCGGCCGGTGAAACGCAGGAAAGTGTACTGGTGCTTCCGGTGGGTGAACATGCCATCGGATTACAGATAAAGGGATTGGCTGGAAAAGTGGCTCGTGAGAAACTGGATAAGATGCAGGTGCAGGCCTTGAACATGCAGCAACAGCCTGTGGCATTGGATGTGGTCTGCTCACTTTATACATTGGATGAGGCCGGAAAGAAGCAGCAAACAGTATGGGTGGATACGGTGAAATCCGGACAGCCTTTCCTGCCAGAAGCATGGATGAAGTTGGCTTCCGGAAAATACTTGCTGGAGGTAACCGCCAGTGATGAGCACGGGCGTCCTTGTCGTGCAGAGCAGGAGTTTGTACTCTTTTCGTTAAAAGACCGGGTTCCTCCGGTAAAGACTGTGGAATGGTTCTATCAGGACGGTACACAGTTGGAGGGAACGCAGCCAGTGACCTTGTATGTGGGCAGCAGTGAAAAGCATGTGCATGTGTTCTATCATGTGTACAGTGGCAACCGGATGCTGGTTTCTGACTCGTTTGTGCTGAACGAGGAAATCCGTCCGTTTGATTATACGTGGCGGCCGGAATACGGCGATGGAATCACCGTCAGCTTTGGATTTATGAAAGACGGTATCTGGTATTCCAAGCAAGTCGCTTTGAAACGTCCGGTACCGGAGAAAAAACTGACATTGAAGTGGGAGGTCTTCCGTGACCGTTTGCGTCCGGGCACAGAAGAAACCTGGACCATGCAGATTATGGATGCGGCAGGCAAACCGGTGGATGCCCGTCTGCTGGCTACCTTGTATGATGCTTCACTCGACCGTTTGTGGGATAACCCGTGGAATTTCCAGTTGGGCTTCAGCCGATATACTCCTTCAGTCATGCCGTTTATTCAGTCAGTGAATAGCATCGCGATGGCTTATTCGCCTTTCTATACTTATTCATTGTCTTCTGTATATACTCCTGACAACTGGCAGTTGTATAGTCGGTTGTGGGTTCCTTCTTTGCGTCAGTATAGAACCTTCTCTCGAAACGGTCTGATGGTACGCGGAGCAGGAATCATGATGAAGGCTGCGGCTGCAGCACCAGATGTCATGAGGGCGGATGAGGCTTTGAATGCGCAGGCGGGATTCACGCAGGACGATGGAGTGGTAGAAGTAGAACTTCAGTCTGAAACGATTCCTTTGGAAACGGAACAAACGATGACTTTACGTGAGAATTTTGCAGAAACGGCTTTCTTCTATCCTGATTTGCGTACAGATTCAACCGGAACCGTGCGATTGGTATTTACCGTACCAGACGTGTTGACGCAGTGGAAGTTCAGAGGGCTGGCACATACCCGCCACATGGATTACGGACTCCTGCAGGCAGAAACCCGGACCGAAAAACCGTTTATGATTCAGCCTAACTTGCCTCGTTTCCTTCGTAAAGGGGATGAAACTTCACTGGCAGCTTCTTTGATCAATCTGTCAACAGAAGAGGTGAAAGGAGCGGTACGCCTGGAATTGGTGAATCCGATGGATGAAAATGTGGTGTATCAGGCCGTGCAGGATTTTCAGGTGAAGGCAGGAGAAACGGGTAGTGTACGTTTTACTTTCCCGGTAAATATGGATGGCGAGGTCTTGATTTGCCGGATGAAGGCGGAAGCTGGCGAGTTTAGTGATGGAGAACAGCATTATCTTCCTGTGCTGACTGACAAGCAATGGATGACGGAAACCTTGTCCTTGCAGGTGAAAGGCGGGGAATCTCAGGAAGTGAGCCTGAAGGATTTATTTAACGGACAGAGCAAGACGGCCCAGGACCGGCAGCTGACCATCGAACTGACTTCTACTCCGATATGGTATGCCGTACAGGCACTTCCGGTAGTAGGAAATCCGCAGCAGGACGATGCGTTCTCCTGGGCTTCGGCTTACTACGCCAATGCGGTAGCACGGAAAATTGTGGAACTGAATCCGCAGATTCAGCCTGTGTTTGAAGCCTGGAAAAAGCAGGGGGTAAAGAAAGAAACGTTGTGGAGTGAACTGGAGAAAAACCAGGAACTGAAAAGCTTGTTGCTGGCCGAAACACCTTGGCTGGCTCAGGCGGCAGATGAACAGGAGCAGAGACGACGGATTGGATTGTTGTTCGACCTGAATACGATGAATTACCGCATGGGGCAGACCGTGGAAAAATTGAAGGCCTTGCAAAAAGGGGATGGAAGCTGGAGCTGGTTCAACGGCATGCAGGGAAGCCGGTTGGTTACTACGCAGGTGGTGGAACTGTTGGCCCGGCTGAAATCCATGCATATCATGGCGGATGCGCAAGTGGCTGGCATGTATTTGAAAGGTCTGAATTACCTGGAAAATGCTTTCTGTCAGGAATATGAGAACCTGAAGAAAAACGAGGCTCGTAACAAAAGCCCGCAATGGCCAAGTGAGCTGGCGGTGAGGTATCTGTATATTGCATCACTGGATGCGATGGCAGGAGAAAAAGTAAACAAGGCAGCAAAGGAATACATGACCTCCAAACTGGAAAACCGTTCTGCTACTTATTCCATTTATGAGAAGGCATTGATTGCCCGGATTCTGCAGGCACAGGGAAAACGTACGCAGGCAGAAATACTGGTACGTTCGATTAAGGAATATACAGTAGTAACACCGGAAATGGGACGTTATTTTGATACGCCGAAAGCCGGATACGCATGGAACGGTTACCGCATTCCGACGCAGGTGGCTGCCATGGAGGCTATTCAGTGTGTGGAGAAGGATGAAAAGATGCTGGAGGAAATGAAACTCTGGTTGCTGAAGCAAAAGCAGGTGCAGTGCTGGAATACGCCATTGGCTACGGCAGATGCGGTGTATGTCTTGCTGTCAGATGGCATGGCATTGACGGAGTCCGGACAGATGCAGGCGGTGGCAGGTAATGTCACACTGGAAACTCCGAAAGACGGACTGGGCTGTATCAGTCATACGTTAAGTGGAGCGGAGGCAGAGGTGAAGATGTTGACCGTAAGTCATACGGGAAAAGCTGCCGGATGGGGTGCCGTGTATGCACAATATCTGGAAGATATGGACCGTGTGAAGGCATTTGAAGGAAAGGGTCTGCAAGTTTCACGTGAGTATATATATAAAGGTAAGACCTTGTCTGCCAAAGAAAAGCTACAGGTAGGCCATAAGCTGACGGTGCGCCTGACTCTCCGTGCCGACCGGGATATGGATTTTGTATGTCTGAAAGACGAACGTGCGGCTTGTATGGAACCAGTGCGGCAAATCTCAGGCTACGAATGGTCCGATGGCTTGGGACGGTATCGGGTAAGTGGTGATGCGGCGACTACCTTCTTTATGGATCATTTGCGGAAAGGAACCTACGTCATTGAATATGAAGTGCATGTAGACCGTTCGGGAGTATATCAGGCAGGTACATCGGAAATACAGTCAGTATATGCCCCTGAGTTTGGCAGTCATACGGAAGGATATACATTATATGTAGAGTAAAATCACGTCCGGGCCGGGATTCCGGTTCGGACGTTTTTTACAAATTTCTAAGGTTATGGAGAAAATAAATTTTCAGACTTGATTTTGCTTGTTTCCGTTTTCTCCCTATCTTTGTTTCCGTAATTTAGAAAGAATAAAATCAATGAAACGAATATATACCCTTCTTTTTTTGTGTGTTGTCGCTTGCATGTCCTTATGGGCTCAGCCTAAAATATCCTTTGATATGACTACTAAGGACTTGGGCTACGTGTTGTGGCGCACTCCGGCAACCGTGACTTATCAGTTTACCAATACAGGAGACAAGCCACTGGTTATTTCTAATGTGACGACCTCTTGTGGATGTGCCAAGGCACAATGGACAGAAGAACCTGTACCTGCCGGAGGAAAAGGAAAGATTACGGTAGTGTTCGATGCAGAAGCCATCGGGCATTTCTATAAAGACGTGGGTGTGTATTGCAATGCAGCTTCTCTGCCTATTTACCTGGACTTTAACGGAGAGGTGACAGCCGATGCCAAGAACTATTCCTTTACGCATCCTTATGCTATCGGTGCCATCCGGTTGACACAGGATGAACTTGATTTCAAATCCGTCAATAAGGGAGACCGCCCGGTCATTGAATTGTTGGTGGCCAATACTTCCAACAAGGCTTATTCACCTGTGCTGATGCACCTTCCTCCTTATCTGGAGGCAAAAGCGGAACCTGAAAAATTGGGACGTGGAAAGACCGGAAAGATTCTGGTGACACTGGATTCTGAGAAATTGCCGAAATTAGGTATCACACGTGCATCTGTCTATCTGTCCCGTTTCCCGGGTGATAAAGTCGGCAGTGAGAATGAAATACCTGTATCAGTGGCTCTGTTGCCTGACTTCTCCAAACTGACCGAACAGCAGAAAAACAATCCTCCTCAGATTACGTTGTCGGCTAAGGAACTGGAATTTGTGGATTTGAAACCCAACCAAAAGAAGTCACAGACGATTGTCATTTCGAATACAGGTCGCTCTGACCTGAATATTCAGGATATGCAGGTGTTCAGCATGGCTTTGGCCGTGAAACTGAAAAAGAGAGTGCTGAAACCGGGTGAATCGACCAAGATGAAGATTACTGTGCTGGCACAGAACCTTCATCGTGTGAAAGGTACGCCCCGTGTCCTGATGATTACCGATGATCCTAACCAACCGATGATTACCATCCGTGTGAAAGCCCGGCTGAAATCGTCCGAAAAATAAAAACCTTTATGGAACACCCCGAAAACAACGAAGCTTATAAGGGGTTAACTGTGAACCAGGGAGTGGAACAACCCTCCATTGTTAATCCTTATCTGAATCTGAGAAAGAAACCCAAACGTCGTCAGTATTCTGCTGCCGAGTATGTGGAAGGTATTGTGAAAGGCGATGTGACCATGCTGAGCCAGGCGGTCACGCTGGTAGAAAGTGTCAAGCCGGAACATCAGGTGCTGGCACAGGAGGTCATTGAAAAATGCCTTCCTTATTCGGGTAATTCTATCCGTATCGGTATCAGCGGAGTGCCCGGTGCCGGAAAAAGTACGTCGATTGATGTATTCGGTCTGCATGTACTCGAAGAAAAAGGAGGGAAGTTGGCCGTGTTAGCCATAGACCCCAGCAGTGAACGTTCCAAAGGAAGTATTTTGGGTGACAAGACCCGAATGGAAAAATTGTCGGTACATCCTAGATCCTTTATCCGTCCCAGTCCTTCGGCTGGCTCATTGGGCGGTGTGGCCCGTAAGACCCGTGAAACCATCATCTTGTGTGAAGCTGCCGGATTTGATAAAATCTTTGTCGAAACTGTGGGAGTAGGCCAGAGTGAAACTGCCGTACATTCCATGGTAGACTTCTTTCTGCTGATTCAGCTGGCCGGTACGGGCGATGAGTTGCAGGGCATCAAGCGCGGTATCATGGAGATGGCCGATGGTATCATTATCAACAAGGCCGATGGAAATAATGTAGAGAAGGCACAGTTGGCGGCTACGCATTTCCGTAATGCGCTCCATCTTTTTCCGGCTCCCGAATCCGGATGGACTCCTCAGGTGCTGACGTATTCCGGATTTTATAATATCGGTGTCAAGGAAATCTGGGATATGGTGTATGCCTACATCGACTTCGTCCGCAAGAACGGTTATTTTGAACACCGTCGGAACGAGCAGGCCAAATACTGGATGTATGAAACCATCAATGAGCATTTGCGCGACAGCTTCTATCAGAATCCGGAAATCGCTTCCTTGCTTCCGTTGCAGGAAAAAGATGTGCTGGAAGGACGGGCCACGTCTTTCTCGGCAGCCAGAAAACTACTGGAAATGTATTTCTCCGGGTTGAAGCAGGAGTGATGAATAAATATTCAAAATGCCTTGTTTCTATTGGACTAATTAAAAATAAGGAAGAAAAATAAGGGTGATATGCCTTGTGAAATGAATTAATATGTAACTTTGCGAACTAATTTTCAAGAAATGATGCAAAGTGAAATTAAACCTATTATAGAGGTAAAGGGTGTATCAAAGTTTTTTGGTGAAAAAACAGCCTTGGATAATATCAATTTATCCATCAAAAAGGGAGAGTTTGTGACCATCTTGGGCCCTTCGGGATGCGGTAAGACGACCTTGCTGCGCCTGATAGCGGGATTTCAGACCGCTTCGGAAGGGGTGATTCGTATTGCAGGGGAGGAGATTACCCAGACTCCTCCTCACAAGCGTCCTGTCAATACAGTTTTCCAGAAGTATGCCTTATTCCCTCATCTGAATGTGTATGACAATATTGCTTTTGGCTTGAAACTGAAAAAGATGCCAAAGGATACGGTACTTAAAAAAGTAAAGGCTGCCTTGAAAATGGTGGGCATGACCGATTATGAGTACCGCGATGTCAACTCGCTTTCGGGTGGACAGCAGCAGCGTGTGGCCATTGCCCGAGCCATTGTGAACGAGCCGGAAGTATTGTTGCTGGACGAGCCACTGGCTGCGCTTGACCTGAAGATGCGTAAGGACATGCAGATGGAGTTGAAGGAAATGCACAAGACGCTGGGCATTACCTTTGTGTACGTGACGCACGATCAGGAAGAAGCCCTGACATTGAGTGATACCATCGTGGTGATGAGTGAGGGACGTATCCAGCAGATTGGTACCCCTACCGACATCTACAATGAGCCGATTAACTCGTTCGTGGCCGACTTTATCGGAGAAAGTAATATCCTGAACGGAGTCATGGTGAAAGATAAGTTGGTACATTTCTGCGATCGTGACTTTGAATGTGTGGACGAAGGATTCGGCGAAAACACGCCGGTGGATGTGGTGATTCGTCCGGAAGATTTGTATATATTCCCGGTGTCGGATATGGCACAGCTTCGTGGTACCGTACAATCGTGCATCTTTAAGGGAGTACACTATGAAATGGTGGTGTTGTGCCACGGCTATGAGTTTGTGGTGCAGGATTATCACGCTTTCGAGGCCGGAACCGAAGTGGGTATGCTGGTCAAACCGTTTGATATTCACATCATGAAGAAAGAGCGTATCTGCAATACTTTTGAAGGTAAGCTTATCGATGAAACTCATGTAGAATTCTTGGGATGTGAGTTTGAGTGTGCACCGGTAGACCTTCAGAAAGTGCCGTTGGGCGATGTGCTGGTAGACGTGGATTTCGGAAAAATCAACTTGCTGGACAATGCAGAAGACGGCATGCTGACCGGAGAAGTCAAGTTTATTTTGTACAAAGGAAACCATTACCACCTGACGGTATGGTCAGACTGGGACGAGAATGTGTTTGTCGATACGAATGATGTGTGGGATGATGGAGACCGTGTGGGCATTTCCATTGCTCCTGAAGATATTCGGGTACGTGTAAAACAGGAGGAACGATGAATAAACTGCGTTTGTTTTTTCTTTCACGCCGAAGCTGGACACTTCCTTATCTCATTTTCTCTATCATTTTTGTGATTGTTCCGCTTCTGCTGATTGTGGTATATGCATTTACCGATGATGCAGGTCGTATGACACTTGAAAACTTCCGGAAGTTCCTTGCCCATCCGGAAGCAGTCAATACCTTTATTTATTCCATCGGTATAGCCATACTGACTACGATAGGTTGTATCGTACTGGGGTATCCGGCGGCCTGGATTCTGAGCCGCAGTAATTCAAGCTATTCGCGTACGCTGATTCTGCTGTTTATCCTGCCGATGTGGGTCAACATCCTGATACGTACGCTGGCTACTGTGGCTTTGTTCGACTTTGCCAGTCTGCCTTTAGGAGAAGGAGCGTTGATATTCGGAATGATTTACAACTTCATTCCTTTCATGATTTATCCGATTTACAATACCCTTCAGAAGATGGACCCGAGTTATGTGGAAGCAGCCCAGGATTTGGGAGCCAACTCTTTTCAGGTATTCTGGAAGGTGGTATTCCCTTTGTCCATGCCTGGAGTAGTGAGCGGCATCATGATGGTGTTTATGCCGACTATCTCTACCTTTGCCATTGCAGAATTGCTGACCATGAACAACATCAAGTTGTTTGGTACGACTATTCAGGAGAATATCAACAACAGTATGTGGAACTATGGAGCAGCCCTTTCCTTGATTATGCTGTTCCTGATTGCGGCCACTTCACTCTTTAGTTCTGATGAAAAGAGTGATTCAGAGAAAGGAGGACAGGTATGGTAAAGAAAGTGCTGATGCAAACCTATCTTTGGGTATTGCTGCTGTTGCTGTATGCTCCGATATTGATTATTGTGATTTATTCCTTTACCGATGCAAAGGTATTGGGCAACTGGACCGGCTTTTCGCTCAACCTGTACCGCTCCTTGTGTAACACCGGAGCACATCATTCCCTGATGAATGCGCTGATAAACACAATAGCCATTGCCTTTATTGCTGCGACGGTATCAACCTTGTTGGGAAGTGTGGCTGCCATCGGAATCTACAATCTGAAGGCCCGCAGCCGGAAAGCCATGGGATTCATCAATACCATTCCTATATTGAACGGAGATATTATTACCGGTATTTCCTTGTTCCTGCTGTTTGTGTCATTAGGCATTACCCAGGGATTTACCACCGTAGTGCTGGCACACATCACCTTCTGTACTCCGTACGTGGTGCTGAGTGTGTTGCCGCGCCTGAAACAGATGAATCCGAACCTGTATGAGGCCGCGCTCGATTTGGGAGCTACTCCTATGCAGGCTTTGTGGAAAGTGATTATTCCGGAAATCCGTCCGGGAATGGTGAGCGGATTCCTGCTGGCACTGACCATTTCCATCGACGATTTTGCGGTAACGGTGTTTACCATCGGAAATCAGGGACTGGAAACGCTTTCTACCTATATTTATGCCGATGCCCGCAAGGGCGGTCTGACGCCGGAACTTCGTCCGCTGTCGGCCGTGATTTTTGTGGTGATACTGGTGCTGCTGATTATTATTAACCGTAGAGCTGACAAAGCAAAGAATAAATGAAACAGAAGATGAAAAGGTGGAACTGGTGGGTGGCTTTGTGTGTGTGCTGTCTGTTGACAGGATGCTACAACGCCAATGAATCGCGCGAAAACGTGCTCAAGGTGTACAACTGGGCGGACTACATAGGTGAAGGCGTACTGGAAGATTTTCAGAAATATTATAAGGAACAGACGGGAGAAGATATCCGCATCGTGTATCAGACGTTTGACATCAACGAAATCATGCTGACAAAAATTGAGAAAGGGCATGAAGACTTTGATGTGGTGTGTCCTTCCGAGTATATTATCGAACGAATGCTGCACAAAGGCTTGTTGCAGCCTATTGATACGGCTTTTGCTCATTCACCCAATTACATGAACGGAGTGGCACCCTATATCCGTCAGCAGATAGATAAACTGACGGTGAAAGGCGATCTGCCGGCCAGCCGTTATGCCGTGTGCTATATGTGGGGTACGGCCGGACTGCTTTATAACAAGCAGTTTGTTTCCGAAAAAGACCTGAAGTCATGGGGATGCCTGTGGGAGAAACGCTTTTCCGGCAAGATTCTGATGAAGGATGCCTATCGCGATTCGTACGGTATGGCTTTGCTGTATGCGCATCGCGAGGATTTGAAAGACAGCACCCGCAGTGTGGCTGACCTGATGAACGACTATTCACCGGCTTCCATGGATTCGGTGGAAAAGTATCTGAAACTGTTGAAGCCGAATGTGGCCGGATGGGAAGCAGACTTTGGTAAGGAAATGATGACCAAAGGCAAGGCCTGGATGAACATGACCTGGAGCGGAGATGCACAGTGGGCCATGGAAGAAGCGGCAACGGTAGGAGTGGACCTTGCCTATACCATTCCGGAAGAAGGTAGCAATGTGTGGTACGACGGATGGGTAATTCCTAAGTATGCCAAGAATCCTAAGGCAGCCAGCTATTTTATCAACTTCCTTTGTAGGCCGGACATCGCTTTGCGTAACATGGAAGAGAACGGGTATGTGAGTGCCATTGCTGCTCCGGAAATCTTAGAGGCTTGTATTGATTCTACCCTGGATAAGGAAGTCGATGCCAGCTATTTCTTCGGTCCGGAAGCCCGGAAGGTGAAGCTGCGTAACACACAGTATCCCGACAAGTCTGTGATAGCCCGTTGCGCCATGATACGTGACTTTGGAGACAAGACCGTAGATGTATTGGAAATCTGGTCGCGTGTGAAAGGCGACAACCTGAATAGCGGGATTGTGATTCTGATTCTTTTGGTGGTAGTAGGACTGAGTGCCTGGCAGATTCGCCGCCGCTGGATACGTTATAAACGTCATGCACGTACGCACCGCAGAAATCGCCGGAGAAAATAAAAAGAAATACAGTATACAAAAATCCCCCTTCAAAAGACGTTTAAATGCTTTTTGAAGGGGATTCTTTATATGGAATGTTCTGTTAGATTGACAATTCGTTCAATACGCTAACCAGTTCGCGGTCGATAGGCTTGTCGTTCTTGATAGCCTTGGCAAACGGAACGTACACAATCTGGTCGTTTTCGATACCAATCATGACGTTGCGCTGACCTTCCATCAGGGCCTGGATGCTGGCTACTCCCATACGGCTGGCAATGATACGGTCGTGTGCAGTCGGACGTCCACCACGCTGCAAGTGTCCTAAAATAGTCACACGTACGTCGTACTGCGGATATTCGTTCTTCACACGTTCTGCATAGTGCATGGCTCCACCGGTGATTTCACTTTCAGCTACCAGCACGATAGAGCTGCTCTTTGATTTGCGGAAACCGTTGTTGATGAACTCTTCCAACTGGTCCACTTCCGTATTGAATTCCGGAATGATGGCAGCTTCGGCACCCGCAGCAATGGCACCGTTCAATGCCAGGAAGCCGGCGTCGCGTCCCATTACTTCCACAAAGAACAAACGTTCGTGTGAAGTAGCGGTATCACGTATTTTATCTACTGCGTCCAAAATTGTATTCAGGGCAGTGTCATATCCGATGGTTGTGTCCGTACCATACAAGTCGTTGTCGATGGTGCCGGGCAGTCCGATACAAGGTACATCAAATTCCTGAGCCAGCAGGCGGGCACCGGTCAATGAACCGTCACCACCGATGACTACCAGTGCATCGATACCTTCACGTTTCATAGTTTCATAAGCTACCTGACGGCCTTCCGGTGTACGGAACTCCTGACAGCGAGCTGTTTTCAGGATGGTACCTCCTAATTGTATGATATTGCTGACATTTTCAGTCTTGAATTCCTTGATTTCTCCTGTAATCAATCCTTTATATCCACGGTAGATACCTTTAACTTGTAATCCGTTGTAGATGGCAGAGCGGGTGACTGCACGGATTGCGGCGTTCATGCCGGGAGCATCTCCTCCGGATGTAAGAATACCAATACATTTAATAGTTCCCATAATTGTTAGTTGTTAGTTTGATTTTTATGAAGCAAAAGTACAAATATGAATTTATATTGTAACTGATTTTCTTCTTTATTATTCGTTCATTATAACTTTTTTACACGCTTCCATCAGCCATTTAGGGGTAGAGGTGGCTCCACAGATTCCAATGGAATGTGCATGTGACAATAAGGCCTTGTCAATTTCCTCCGGTTTGTCTATTTGGTAAGAGTTGGGATTGACCTTTTTACATTCCTGAAAGAGGATTTTCCCGTTGGAACTTTTATGTCCGCAAACGAAGAAAACCAGGTCGTGACTGGCGGCAAATTCCCGGATATGCGGCATGCGGTTGGCTACCTGACGGCAGATGGTGTCGAAGTACTGGAAGGAGGCTTCCGGTGAAATGTGTGCCTCGATGTAGGAGACTATCTGGCGGAATTCGTCGAGCGACTTGGTCGTCTGCGAATACAGGCGGATGTCTTTGTTCATGTCCAGTTTGCTGACTTCTTCCAGCTTCTCGATGACGATGGCTTTGCCTTCGGTCTGACCGACTAGTCCCAACACTTCGGCATGGCCGTTTTTCCCGTAAATGACAATCTGTCTGTCTTTGTCGTGGGGAGTGGTATCGTACTCCTGCTTGATTCTTTTTTGCAGGCGCAGCACTACCGGACAAGTGGCATCAATGATTTCGATGTGGTTTTTCCGGGCCAGTTCGTAAGTCTCAGGAGGTTCTCCATGTGCTCTTAATAAGACCTTTACATTCTTCAGTCGGGCAAATTCTTCGTGGTTGATGGTAATCAATCCCATTTCCTTCAGTCGCTCACACTCCTGCCCGTTGTGTACAATATCCCCCAGGCAATACAGAGGTGCGCCCTTTGCCAGTTCTTCTTCTGCTTTTGAGATGGCGGTCGTCACTCCAAAGCAGAATCCTGAGTCCTTATCTATTTCAATGTGATGCATGTGCAGCTTTTTCAAATTGTTCTTTCAGCCATTGTTTCTGTTCGGCAATGGTCAGGTGACTGTTGTCCAGTAAAATCGCGTCGTCAGCTTTGCGCAGGGGACTAACTGCCCGGCTCTGGTCGATGCGGTCGCGTTCTTCCACGTTGTGAAGAATTTCCTCGAACGAAGCATCCTGACCTTTGGCTTTCAGTTCCTCGTAACGGCGCTGTGCACGGATTTCAGCAGAGGCTGTCACGAAAATCTTCAGTTCCGCATTCGGGAATACGGCTGTTCCGATGTCTCTTCCGTCCATCACGATTCCTTTTTCCTTGCCCATTTCCTGCTGTTGCTGAACTAAGGCCTTGCGCACAAAGTCGAGTGCTGCCACTGGGCTGACATGTGAGGAGACTTCCATGGTACGGATACGTTCTTCCACGTTCTTCCCGTTGAGGAAGGTCATGGGGCGCTGGGTTTCCGGATTGAGCTGGAAGGAAATCTGGATTTGTCCCATCTGCTGGCGGAGCGCTTCTTCCTGAATGCTTCCGTCGGCATTGAACAATCCGTTTTCCAGACAATACAGTGTAACGGCCCGGTACATGGCGCCGCTGTCTATATAGATGTATCCGATTTCTTTGGCTAAGTCTTTAGCCATGGTACTTTTCCCGCAGGAAGAGAATCCGTCGATGGCAATAATAATTTTTTTCATGTTTCGGCTTCGATAAAATAGATTTCGCATTGACAAAGATAGTGTAAATCCTTTGTATATCGGATGTTTTGGATAAAGTTTTTGGAGTCTCTTCATAATATAAGGTAGAAATTCGTTTGGGATTCCAGAGATGAAAAAAACGTTGTAGCAATGATTCGGATACCTGTTTGTGTTTTTTACGTTTCTTTTCCGGAAAACCTATGTTTCTCATGGCGGAAACGTAGGTTTTCCCTGCGTGAACCCTACGTTTCCGCACAGGGAAACATAGAACACGTAAGGCGATATGCTGATTATTTCAAGTGGAAATAAAAAATATGCATTGTTTTACATTATTTTTATGTTGGGGTGTCGGAGTTTCGGGGAATTATGCTACCTTTGCCACGTATAGAGTATTAACCTTTAATAAACACATTTATGGAAGTTAAGAAATCGCCGAAAGCGGACCTCGAGGGCAAAAAGACCACGTGGTTATTGGTAGGTTTCGTACTGATTTTGGCAGCGATGTTTGTAGCGTTCGAATGGACAGAACGTGATAAACAAGTCACTACCGATACCGGTATCACCGAACCGACTTTTGAGGAAGAAATGATTCCTATCACTGAACAGGAGGAACAGAAACAAGCTCCACCTCCTCCCGAAGCACCGAAAGTAGAAGAAGTGCTGCAGATTGCAGATAACAATGCAAATGTAGAAGAATCTACTATCCAGTCTACAGAAGATAACAATACAGCTGTAGAAATCAAGTACGTGCCGGTTGAAGTGGAAGAAGAAGAACCGGAAGAACAACAGATTTTCCAGGTCGTAGAAGAGATGCCGGAATTCCCGGGTGGTATGGCTGAATGTTTGAAGTTCATCGGTAAGAACATCAAGTATCCGACTATCGCACAGGAAAACGGTGTACAGGGACGTGTAATCATCCAGTTCGTGGTTAATCAGGATGGTTCTATCGTTGACCCGGTGGTTATGCGTAGTGTAGACCCGTATTTGGATAAGGAAGCACTCCGTGTGATCAAGATGATGCCGAAATGGAAACCAGGTAAGCAGCGTGGTAAAGCTGTACGTGTAAAATATACCGTGCCTGTAACCTTTAAGTTGCAGTAATCTATTGACCGTTATAATAAAGTGAAGGCTGCATTTTTGCAGCCTTTCTTTTTTCTCTTATCTTAAATTACATTTCCATGAAACAACAGACAAGCGAACAATTGTTACAGCAGATTCACGAATATATCGGAAACCTTTCTTATATGCGGGAGCCGATGGGACTTTATGATCCGATTGAGTATGTATTGGGATTGGGCGGAAAGCGTTTGCGCCCGGTGCTGATGCTATTGGCTTATAATTTATATAAGGAGAACGTGACCCGTATCTTTTCACAGGCAGCAGGCATTGAAACCTATCATAACTTTACTTTGCTGCACGATGACCTGATGGATAAGGCGGATATGCGCCCCAACAAGCCTACGGTACATAAAAAATGGGATGAGAATACGGCTATCCTTTCCGGGGATGCAATGCTGATTCTTGCTTATCAGTTCATGATGAAGGAATGTCCGCTTGAATGTGTGGAACGCGTGATGGAAGTGTTTGGCCGTACCGCCCTTGAGGTATGCGAAGGACAGCAGTGGGACATGGAGTTCGAGCATCGTCTGGATGTGACGGTCGACGAGTATATCGAAATGATTCGTCTGAAGACTTCCGTGTTACTTGCGGCAGCCTTGAAAATTGGTGCCATCTTGGGAGGTGCTCCCGAAAAGGATGCGCAGTTGCTCTATGATTTTGGCATTAAGATGGGACTGGCTTTCCAGTTGCAGGATGATTACCTGGATGTGTATGGTGATCCGGCTGTCTTTGGAAAGAAGATTGGAGGAGATATTCTTTGCAATAAGAAGACCTTTATGCTGATTACCGCCTTGAGCCTGGCTGAAGGAGAAGATAAGGAAACGTTACTGAACTGGCTTCGTGCTACGGACGACGTGGCTGAAGAAAAAATCCAGTCGGTTACAGCTCTATATAATAAGGTAGGAGTTCCTGAACTTTGTCAGGCTCGCATTGATGCCTATTATAAGGAAGGACTGGAGTTGCTGGATAAAGTAAACGTGGAATCCTCTCTTAAAGAAGAACTGAAGAAGTTTGTTTGTCATTTAATGGACCGTAAATTGTAAAGATATGAACGCCCTGATTGATACTCATACCCATCTTTATACTGAAGAGTTTGATGCCGACCGTGAACTGGCGGTGATTCGTGCAGTCGAAGCAGGAGTGACCCGCTTGTTTATGCCTAACATTGATGATACGACGGTCGAGGCTATGCTCAAACTGTGTGAGGCGCACGATTGCTGCTACCCGATGATTGGTTTTCATCCCACATCGGTAGATGCCGGTTGGAAGGAACGTCTGGAAAAAGTGAAAGGGTATCTGACTTCTTCTTCTCATTGCTTTTATGGAATCGGTGAGGTGGGTATTGATTTGTATTGGGACAAGACCTTCCGTGAGGAGCAGATGATTGTCTTTGAAGAACAGGTGAAGTGGGCGCTGGAATACGACCTGCCTCTGATTATACATTGCCGGGAAGCTTATCCGGAACTGCTGGAGGTTTTGTCGGGTTACAAGCATACAGCCTTGCGGGGAATCTTCCACAGTTTCACCGGCACTAGTGAAGATGCAGAACGGCTGTTGGAGTACGAATCTTTTATGTTAGGAATAAACGGAGTGGTTACTTTCAAAAAAAGTACCCTTCCCGAAGTGTTGAAGAATGTGCCTTTGAAGCGCGTCGTGCTCGAAACCGACTCACCTTATTTGGCTCCTGTGCCTTATCGTGGCAAACGGAATGAAAGTGCAAATCTGGTGAAGGTGGCAGAATGTCTTTCGGTAATCTATGGAGTACCTTTGTCGGAAATCGCCTCCCGGACCACGGAAAATGCTTTAAAAGTCTTCACAAATGCGGAGAAAAGTTTTTAAAGTTTATTAATTTCGACTTCAAAAGTAAACTTTTGCAGGCTTGATGTTATGTAAGACGAAAAAAAAGAATACATTTGTGACTGAAATCAGCGCGGGGTACAAAAATGGCTGAAATGAGGCTCCGGCTGATTAAAAAGGAGAGGTGCTCGAGTGGTTGAAGAGGCACGCCTGGAAAGCGTGTATACGCCAAAAGCGTATCACGGGTTCGAATCCCGTTCTCTCCGCGAAAAAAGAGAAAAACAATTAACAAACTATTAATTAATTAATCTTAAAAATTAGACACACAATGAAAAAGTTATTTGCAATTCTTGCAGTGATGGGAGTCCTCTCATTTGGAATGACTCAGACAGCTATGGCTCAGGATTCTACAGCTACAGCAGCTCCGGCTCAGACAGAACAAGTAGCAGCAGCTGATGAAGCAGCAGCACCTGCAGTTGTTGAAGAAGGTGGTTTGCACAAAGAATTAAAGACTAAGTTTATCGAAGGTGACGCAGGCTTCATGTCTTTGGTTGCTATCGCATTGGTACTTGGTTTGGCTTTCTGTATTGAACGTATTATTTACTTGAGCTTGGCTGAAGTTGACGTGAAGAAATTGATGGCTAAAATTGAAGCTGCTTTGGAAAAAGGTGATGTAGAAGGTGCTAAGACAATCTGCCGTAACACTCGTGGTCCTGTTGCTTCTATCTGCTATCAGGGTTTGATGAGAATCGACGAAGGTTTGGATGTAGTTGAACGTTCAGTTGTTTCTTACGGTGGTGTTCAGGCTGGTTACCTTGAAAAAGGATGCTCTTGGATCACATTGTTCATCGCTATGGCTCCGTCTTTGGGATTCTTGGGTACTGTAATCGGTATGGTTATGGCGTTCGACCAAATCCAGCAGGCTGGTGATATTTCTCCGACAGTTGTAGCAGGTGGTATGAAAGTGGCCTTGATTACTACTATCTTCGGTTTGATCGTTGCTTTGATTCTGCAGGTATTCTACAACTATATCTTGTCTAAGATTGAAGCTATTACAAGCCAGATGGAAGATTCTTCTATCACATTGCATTGATATGATCATGAAGTATAACTTGAAATACAAAAAATAATTAGAACAATGGCTAAATTATCATACAAAGTATCATACTACGTATTCTATGTATGCATCGCACTGATTTTGGTAGTGTTGGGCATGTTCTACGGAGTAGGATACAGCGAAACAAATGCAGCTGGTTTGGTTGAACCGGCTTATACACAGGCCCTGATGTACCTGATGTACGGTATGTTTGCGGTAACTGTGGTTGCTACACTCGTAGGAGCTATCGCACAGTTTGGTGGAGCTTTGAAAGACAATCCGAAAGGTGCTATCAAGTCTTTGATCGGACTGATTCTTTTAATCGTATTGCTGATCGTTACTTATAATATCGGTTCTTCTGAAACTGTAATTATGGGTGGTGGTACAGAATATACCAATGTAACCATGTTGAAGGTAACAGACATGTTGCTGTACTCTACTTATGTATTGTTCGGCTTGGCTGCTATCGGTACATTGATTAACTTGTCTGGAATTTTGAAGAAATAATATCATCATTGAAGTTTAATTAAAATATAAGGAGTAAGTCAAATGGCAAAAAAGAAAAGATCAGTGCCCGGAATTAACTCAAGTTCTACGGCCGATATTGCCTTCATGTTGCTTATTTTCTTCCTTATTACAACATCAATGGATACTGACCGTGGTTTGGCGAGACGTTTGCCGCCTCCGCCTGAAAACAAGGAGCAGAAAGATGATATTATTGTAAAGGAAAGAAACGTTCTTCAGGTTCGTTTGAACAAAGACGACCAGTTGATGGTTGGTGGAGAATGGTCTGATATCAGACAGTTGAGACAAAAGGCAAAAGAATTCATTGCCAATCCGAATAACGATGAGAACTTGCCTGAAAAGCATGCAAAACATCTTCCGTTCTTCGGTGACGTAATGATTACAGAAAAGCATGTAATCTCTGTACAGAATGACGTGGGTACTAGCTACGATGCTTATATTCAGGTTCAGAACGAATTGGTAGCAGCTTACAATGAGTTGCGTAACGAATTGGCTCAGTCTCAGTTCGGTAAAACATTCGCTGAATGTTCTGAAGATGAACAGAAAGCTATCACAGACTATTATCCGCAGAAGATTTCTGAAGCAGAACCTAAAAAATATGGAGGAAAATAATCATGGGAAAATTTAATAAGACTGGTAAGCGTGGCATGCCGGAGTTGAATACCTCTTCTTTGCCTGACCTTATCTTTACCATGTTGTTCTTCTTCATGATTGTAACAACCATGCGTGAAGTTACATTGAAGGTTCAGTTCAAGGTTCCTCAGGCTACAGAGTTGGAAAAATTGGAAAAGAAATCTTTGGTGTCTTTCATCTACATCGGTAAGCCGATGCCGGAGTTCCAGAAAAAGATGGGTACTACCGACCGTATTCAGTTGAACGATAAGTTCGCTGAATCTTCAGAAGTTCAGGACTACATCTATCAGGAACGTGAAAACATGAAAGAGGAAGACAAACCGTTTATGACTGTTTCCCTGAAGGTGGATGCAAAAACCAAGATGGGTATCGTAACAGAAGTAAAACAGGCTCTTCGTCAGGCATACGCACTGAAGATTAACTATTCAGCTACTCAGCGTCAGTAATAGTTTTATAAATATGTAAAAAAGGCTGTCTCTTATGAGGCGGCCATTTTTTTGTGTATCTATTTATGTGCTAGTTTGAGTTGGATGATACTTGGCTGAAGAGTAGAAATGGCAGGAGTATCGAGGCTGACTATTTGCCTGTAGTTCCGATAGTTGATACGAGGATATACTATTTTCAGTGATAGAAAGATAGATATAAAGTGTTATTCTTTATTTGGTAGGAAAGGAAAGCATAGCATTCTTCTTTCTCCAGTAATACATCCAGCCATATATATCGGCTAATGCCCATCCGATAGGGATTGACCACCAGATGCCGTGTACACCAATGGAAGGGATGGCAGCCAGTGCATAGGCCAACACCACCCGGGTTCCTAAAGAGAGAATCGTTAAAATGATGGACATTTCCGGTTTGCAGACGGCTCTGTAGCATCCGTACCATAAAAATAAATACCCAATACCGAGGTAAAAACTGCCTTCTATCCGCAAGTATTCAGTACCGATACGGATAATTTCCGTTTCTTCAGGAGAGATGAAGATTTGCATCAGTTGCGGTGCAAACAGGAAGATGGCCAGTGAGAGAAGCAGGCAGAAGAGAGTGGTTATTCCAAATGCACTTTTTATACCTTTCAGAATGCGGGCATTTTTGCCGGCTCCGTAGTTTTGTGCAGTGAAAGTAGAGAAGGCGTTCCCGAAATCTTGTACAGGCATATAGGCGAACGAATCAATCTTTACGGCTGCTGTAAAAGCGGCCATGACGGCTGTGCCGAAGCTGTTGACAAGGCCTTGAACCATGAGGATACCGAAATTCATGACAGATTGCTGGATGCAGGTCAGTGAGGCGTATGAAAAGACTTGTTTCAGGAGCTGTCTGCTGACCTTGAAATCCTTTCTGGAGAGTCTGGTTTCTGGAACTTTTTTCCAGCAATAGAAGCACAAACCAATAGCCGAAACAGCTTGGGAAATGATGGTTGCTGCCGCAGCTCCTTCTATTCCGTAATGAAGTTTCACAATAAACCATATATCCAGTACAATGTTTAATACTACGGAAATGGCTAAATAAATGAGAGGAGTCAGTGAATTGCCCAATGCGCGTAGAAGATACGCATAGTAGTTATAAAGATAGACAAACCAGATTCCCATAAAAATGATTTTCAGGTAGTCGTAGGTCATATCCTGCAACTCCTGTGGAGTTTGCATGAGGGTGATAATATCTTGTATATAGTAGCAGGAGAAGGCGAATATAATTAGTGTGGAAGTTCCTGTGATCAGCAGAGAAGCAGCTTGTGTACGTCGCAGGCTTTCGTAATCCTTAGCTCCGTAACGCATGGAGAACAGCGCGCTGCATCCCATGCATAATCCGATGAAGATGGAGGTGATAAAGACCATGAGTGTGTATGAGGACCCCACAGCGGCTAAGGCTTTTGCTCCTAACGTTCTTCCGATGATGAATGTATCGGCAATGTTGTATCCTTGCTGGAGCAAGTTTCCTAAAATAAGCGGATAGGCAAGGTTGAGCATGCTTTGTGTGATGCTGCCTGAAGTAAGGTCCTGCGTGCGACTGGTCTGCATAGTGGTAATTGGAACATAAATAAAAATGGATTTAATAAACCTCTTTCTCGGTTTTATTAAATCCATTCTCGTGTGCGCCTGATAGGACTCGAACCTACACGTCTCACGACACCAGATCCTAAGTCTGGCGCGGCTACCAATTACGCCACAGGCGCATGCAGAAATATGTATTTCTGTTTTGCGAGGGCAAAGATAGGAAGAATTTTCATATTCTCCAAATACAGTACCTTAATTCTTTAACTTTTTGATTGCAGTCTCGATGATAGTATCTTTTCCTCGCTGCATGTCTTCGCTGGTCATATCTACTTTTACATCTGGTTCGATACCGAATTCCAGCTGGTTCATGTCCGGGTTGAACATCGGGCTGGCAGAGAAACGGATAGACCATCCGTTGGGAATCTCCGAGCTGAAGGGGAGACCTGAGCCTCCTCCGGTGGTATCTCCCATAGTCGTTACATTGGGGAATTGACGCATGGTATTCACAAAGTCGTTTGTGGCACTGTAAGAGCGGCGGTTGGTTAATACCACTGCCTTTTTCTGCCAGCGGATACTGTTGGACGGTTCCTGATATACAGGTTCAGGGTCCGAGAAGTCGTTATGGCCTGGACCTGTTTTATGGCGGATGTAGCCGACCAGTACTTTCTCATTTGTAAACCGTGCGGCCAGTTTCTGTGCTGTAGTCAGGTTACCTCCTCCGTTGTTACGTACGTCGATAATCAGTCCGTCACAAATCTCCAGTTTCTTTAGCATCTGGTCCAGGTTTCCGTCGCCGATACCGTCGGAGAAAGTTTCACAATAGATGTAACCGATGTTGTTTTCCAGAATCTGGTAGGTCAGTCCGGAAGTAATGATGTAATCCTTTTTCAGGTAGTTGCTCTGGATGCTGTCGCTGAAATTCCGTGGATAAGCATCGAACCATTCCCGGTATTGCGATGTACCCAGTGAACTGCTCAGGTTGACGTGTCCGTCTCTTAATTCATTGACCATTTCCGACAAGACTTCGAAAAGTGACTCCCAGCTCATGGAGGAAGAAATACGTTTGGCATAGCGGGTATGCACTTCATCCCAGTCCAGTCCATACGTCTCGTGCTTATAGTCCAAAAAACAATATTGCTCATCGATGATTTTCCAGAGCGATTCAAAGTTGGCTTCCGGAGAATTACCCTGAATGTCTTCCCGTATGCAGGAAGAGAACATGCAGCAGGACAGTGTCAGCAGAAGGCTATATAAGTAGCAATGATAAATCCGTTTCATATCAATAAGGCGTAACGTTTGAAGGCATGGAAATACGGTTCTTCCCTTTCAGCAGGTAGAAGTTTTTCACGATGCCAATCATGAAATCGTGTGAATAAGTATGGTATTTCAGGTGGTTGACTTTCGCTTGCTGGAGGTCGCAGATGTATCCCACGCGCATGGTGACTTTCCGGATTGGGAAATCAAGCGTCAGCATCTGTCGGAGCGACGGGTTGTTGTGAAGCGAAGTGAACAGCACGTTCTTTCCTTTGTGTCCCAAGGAAAACATTTCGTAGTATGACTGTCCGAATTCCGGAGAGAACATGGCTCCCAATAGCGGGAGATTGGCCTGATAACGTACCACCAGCGGATAGTTTCCGATACGGAACTTGTAGATGGCCATTCCGGATATACCTACACTTCCGTATGCCTTTGCCTGTGCCGGATTGTTGGAATTGCGTGTGTTGTACACGAATCCTCCGTTCAGGTCAATCATCGGGCCTGCCAGCAGTTTCAATTGCTCGTTCAGGCGAAACTGATAGTGCAGTGCATAGGTCCAGTTTACGAGTCCGGCATACATATTGGCGGTCTGGCTCGGATTATGCGTGTACGATACATTGGCCTGCAACAGATTCTGTGCAGATACGTTTCCGTTCATTAACCGGGTCATGCGCATATTTTCGCGCAGGATACGAATCTCCGGTCCTTTGTATTCTAAGGGGGAAAGGTACGTATCGAGCACGTTGCTCATTCCCGCTCCATAGAGTACGGAGCGCATTACGTAACGTGTGGCACGCAGGCTGTCTTCTTGTGCGTGAAGCGAAAAAGCAGCCCAGCATGCGCAAAGTATAAGGTAAATTCGTAGTTTCATACGGCTTTAAAAGAGTTTCATTTGTCCGTCGTCTTCCTGGCTTTCATCTTCCTCCATGCCGTCTTCTTCCTTTTCTGGCTCTTCCGGCTCCGATTCCGGCATGCGGGTTGGTTCCAGTTCCGTAATTTGGCCGACGGTATAAGTGGTCAGTCGCTTACCCTTTGCCTTGAAGCTCTTCACGCCTACAAAGTCACTTGCCTCCAGGATAAGTGCCTCGCGGAAGCTGTCGTGTCCGCCAAAGTCCACTTGGATACGCGGGTACACCTGACAGGTCAGCAGGATAAGTTGCGTATGCTTGTTGTCGCCCAGGAAATTCTGTTTCTTGGTGGTTGCTTCGAAGGTGAAGCGTTTCAGGTACGGATAGTTCTGCTGGTCGGCGTCATAGAGCACAGCTGTCCATACCTTGTCAGGGTTGAACTTCTCGATGCAGAGAATTTCCGGATCGTAATGGTTGCTCAGATCGAAGTTGGTAGTATAGAATTCTCCGTTCTTGTGTACCACTAAGATGCTGTCCTCACTCTGGAATTCTCCCAGGTACTGTCCTCTTCCATCATAATTGAGTCGGAGCACGTCATGGTCGAACCACACCTTTCTGCCTCCGAGCGTAGAACCTCCTCGCTGTTTCAAGGAAATCTTGTGTACCTCAGCTTTGGTCAGCAAGTTACCCATGGATTGTTTCCCCTTGATGTTGATGGTACTGAAATCTCTTTCAAACGTAGGCTTCTTGATGCGGGGCGTAGGACGCAGCACTACACGGATGACTTCTGCCTCTCCATTCGGATTGGCGGTGAAGTACACGATTTTAGAGCCCGGAGTACCTTGCGTTACGTCGTATTCCCTGTCACGGATGATAGAAGTGACATTGAAACGTTTGATATAATAATAACCTTCCTTTCCGTCACGGTAGATGACGTTGTAGATGGTACGTTTGTCGTTTTTCTTGAATACGTTGACGTACAAGATGTTCTTTCCGACGAACAATTTGTCGGACACGCGGACAATCTTGTATTTACCGTCTTTGTAGAAGATGATTACATCGTCGATGTCGGAACAGTTGCATACATATTCGTCTTTCTTCAGTCCGGTACCGATGAAACCTTCTTCACGGTTGATATACAGTTTTTCGTTGGCTTCAGCCACCTTGGTAGCCACGATAGTATCGAAGTTGCGTATTTCCGTGCGGCGCGGGAAGTTTTTACCATACTTCTCCTTCAGGCGCTGATACCAGTCGATGGTATATTCCGTAATATGTGCCAGGTGATTGTCTATCTCTTCTAGTTCCGCTTTCAGGCGTGCGATGAACTCATCCGCCTTGTCCTTGTTGAACTTCAGGATACGCGCCATTTTGATTTCCATCAGTCGGAGAATGTCTTCCTTGGTTACTTCGCGTACGAATTGCGGATAGTAAGGCGTCAAGCGTTCGTCGATGTGCTCGCAAGCTGCATCCATGGAGTCAGCTTGTTCGAACTGCTTGTCTTTATAGATACGTTCCTCGATGAAGGTTTTTTCCAGTGAAGCAAAATGCAGGGTTTCCAGTGTTTCGTCTCGTTGTATCTCCAGTTCCTTGCGTAACAGTGCCAGCGTATTGTCGACTGACTTCTTCAGCACCTTGCTCACTGAAAGGAAATGCGGTTTCTTGTTGTCGATGACGCAGCAGTTGGGTGAGATGTTCACCTCGCAGTCTGTAAAGGCATACAAGGCATCCAGTGTCTTGTCGGACGATACGCCAGGAGTAAGGTGTACTAAGATTTCTACCTTTCCGGCCGTGTTGTCGTCCACTTTTCTTACCTTGATTTTTCCTTTCTCGATGGCTTTCAGGATAGAGTCAATCAACGAAGACGTTGTCTTTCCATAGGGGATTTCGCTGATGCAAAGGGTCTTGTTGTCAATCTTGGAGATTTTGGCACGTACGCGTACTACGCCTCCTCGCTCGCCGTCGTTGTAGCGTGATACGTCAATCGAACCACCTGTCTGAAAATCCGGATAAAGCTGGAAATCTTCTCCGTGCAGGTAGGCGATGGCCGCATCGCACAGTTCATTGAAGTTATGTGGAAGAATCTTGGAGGAAAGTCCCACGGCAATACCTTCTACCCCCTGGGCCAGTAGCAGTGGGAATTTGACTGGCAGTGTGACCGGCTCCCGGTTTCTGCCGTCATAGGAAGCCTGCCATTCGGTCGTTTTCGGGTTGAACACCACATCCAGCGCAAACTTGGAAAGTCGGGCTTCGATGTAACGGGGAGCAGCTGCACTGTCGCCCGTCAGGATGTTACCCCAGTTTCCCTGGCAGTCAATGAGTAAGTCCTTTTGTCCCAATTGTACAAGGGCATCTCCGATAGAAGCATCTCCGTGAGGGTGGAACTGCATGGTGTGTCCCACAATGTTGGCCACCTTGTTGTAGCGTCCGTCATCCAGCCGTTTCATGGAGTGGAGAATACGTCGCTGCACCGGTTTCAATCCGTCGTTGATATGCGGTACGGCACGCTCCAGGATAACGTACGAAGCATAGTCCAGAAACCAGTTCTGGTACATGCCACTCAACTGGTGCTTTACTGCCTCGTCAGTGGTCGATACCGGTTTGTAGTCAGAGTGTTCTTCTTTCTCGGGCAAGTTTGCCATTTCCTTTTCGTCCTTGTCAAAAGTATCTTCGCTCATATTAAAATGGTTCCTATGTAAAGAGATTCGGGCAAAGTTACTGAATAATTCTGTGTGGTGGAAATAATTGACTTACAATTCTTACCCACGAAAAGGGCATTTTTGAAGAAATTTCTTGGCGTAAATACCTCGACACGTACGTGACGAGGTCATGACACGAAGGTGACGAGACCTTGACACGAAGGTGATGAGGTCTCCGCACGTACGTGTCGAGGTAAGATGGCAAGCACGTTTGGGCTTATTGCTGCTTGTGGTAGCTGCGTATGGCCCATGCATAGAGCAGAAGGGCAAAGGACGAAAGTACGGAAAGCTGGAAACCGATGTCACAGATGCCGCTTCCCTTCAGGTAGACCATGCGCATGATTTCCATAAAGTAGCGCAACGGATTGAGGTAGGTGATGCCTTGTGCCCATTCCGGCATGCTGCTGATGGGGGTAAACAGTCCGCTCATCAGGATGAAAATCAGCATGCAGAACCACATGACGAACATGGCCTGCTGCATGGTGGAAGAGTAATTGGATATGACCAGCCCCAGTCCCGACATGACCAGTGCGAAAATCAGGGTAGCCAGGTAAATGGTCAGCACGTTTCCTGCCGGAGTTAATCCGTACACCAGCCAGGCCAACAGCATGCACAGGTTCAGTACCACAAACCCGATGGCCCAATAAGGCAACAGCTTGGCAAGGGTGAAGGTAAAGCGGCTGACCGGACTCACGTTGATTTGTTCGATGGTACCTGCTTCCTTTTCACTTACCACGTTCAGGGCAGGCAGAAAGCCACAGAGCAGGACCAGTATCATGGTCATCAATGCAGGAACCATGAATACTTTATAGTTCAGGTAAGGATTGAACCGGTAGCGGACAGAATCTTGCGAAGAAGACGGGTTGAGTATCTGTTGCAGGTAAGCGCTGCCCAGTCCGCCTTTCGTGCCGTTGACGGTATTGACTGCAATGAGTGCCGCTGGACTTTGTCCGTTGGCTTGCGCTTTCTCAAAGCCGCGTGGAATTTCCAGCAGCATGTCGGCCTGGTCTTTCTCGATGGCTTGCAGGCCTTGTGCGTAGGAAGGAGGAAGTGCCGTCAGTTGAAAATAACGGGAAGCTTCGATGCGGTGCACCAGTCTTTCGGAAGAAGGACTGCGGTCGTTATCGATGACGGCAATGCGCAGGTTCTCTATTTCCAATGTGGCAGCCCAGGGCATGACCAGCATCATCATGCAAGGGAAAAGCAGGATGAGGCGGGGCAGGAAACTATTGCGTTTCAACTGCTTGAATTCTTTTTCTATCAGGTAACGTAACATCATAGCTTGGCGGTTTATTCCAGTCGGTTCTTAAATTTGCGGGCAGTAGCCGTAATCAGTACCACTGCCATGAGACACATCACTGCCACTTCTTTCCATACATATACCAGTGGTACACCCTCAATCATCAGTCGGCGGACGGTTTCTACGTACCAGCGTGCGGGAATAAGGCAGGAGAGGACCTGCAGAATGTCTGGCATACTTTCTATCGGGAAGATAATGCCTGACAGGATGATGGTGGGTATCATCAGTACCATGGCCGACACTAACAGGGCAGCTACTTGCGTATGGGTAATGCAGGAGATAAGCAGTCCCAATGCCAGGGATACGAAAATGAACAATAGGGATACGCCTAACAGGGCAGGCAGGCTTCCGGCTATTGGTACGTCGAGCACAAAGACGGAGAGCAGCAGGATGGTCGTCAGGTTCAGCAGGGAAAGCACGAAATAGGGAACTGCCTTCGACAGAATGATGAACAGCGGGTTGACGGGAGAGACCAGCAGGACTTCCATCGTGCCTGTTTCCTTTTCGCGTACGATGGAGATGGAGGTCATCATGGCACAAATCAGCATCAGAATTAATCCCATGACTCCCGGTACAAAGTTATAGGCACTTTTCATCTGCGGGTTATAGAGCAGTTTATTGTACACCATGACAGGCTGCTTATCCGGGTGTGAATAGGCTGGGGTGGTTGTAGCTTGCCGGAGGGTGTGCATGGCTTGCCTTAGAATTGTCTGTGCATACGTACTCCGTGTGACGGCCAGGTTCGGGTCGGTAGCATCGGCTAAAATCTGTATCTCTTCCGAATCAAAACGCAGGCGATGCAGGTCGGAGGGAAAGACTACAGCCAGTTCGATGAGGTTGCGTCGGAACAGCCGTTCGATTTCGTCGGGTGACTGAACGACATATTTCACCGTGAAATACTCGCTGGCATCCAGTTGTTCCATCACTTTCCGTACATCCGTCTGGAGGGAAGGTGCAAGGATGGCAGTCTGCACATTGCGCACCTCAGTCGAGATGGCAAAGCCGAAAAGGATAATCTGTACAATCGGCATGCCTATCAGTATCAGCATGGTACGCCGGTCGCGCAGGATATGGCGAAATTCTTTTCTGACAAAAGCGATAAACTGTTTCATGGCTGTTCTGTTTGCGTGTGAGTAAGGGCATGTTCTCCTCGTTGGGCTTCACGTGCTAATTTTTGGAAGACTTCGTCCATGTCTCGGGCATTAAAACGGTGCTTCAGCCCGTCGGGAGTATCCAGTGCCCGAATATGTCCGTCCACCATCATGGAGATACGGTCGCAATATTCAGCTTCGTCCATGTAGTGCGTCGTGACAAAAATGGTAATCCCCTGGTCGGCGGCCTGATAAATCAACTCCCAGAACTGACGGCGGGTAGCCGGGTCGACTCCTCCGGTCGGTTCGTCCAGAAAAACCAGTTCCGGACGGTGGAAGATGGCTACCGAAAAGGCCAGCCGTTGCTTCCATCCTAAAGGTAGCGAACGGACCAGGGTATGCTGTTCCTCGTAAAGTCCGATACGTTGTAAAGTCTCTTCCGTACGTTTGCTGATTTCCTTGGCATTGACACCATAGATACCTCCGAACAGACGAAGATTTTCGCGTACGGTCAGGTCCTCATAAAGTGAAAACTTCTGGCTCATGTAGCCGATTCGCTTTTTGATTTCTTCGCTTTGTGTCCGTACGTCAAACCCCATTACTTCAGCCTTTCCTTCGGAGGGAAGACTTAGCCCGCACAAGATGCGCATGGCGGTAGTCTTTCCGGCCCCGTTGGCCCCTAGGAAGCCGAAGATTTCTCCCCGTTGTACAGAAAATGAAATGTGGTCGACGGCTATGAACGAGCCGAACCGTTTGACGAGGTTGTCCACTTGGATAATGGGCGGAGTATGTTTATCGACGGTTTTTCGTTGCAGGCCGGGAGGGCATAGAATCTCGCTGAACTGCTTCAGTATGGCTTCCGGACGGTCGATGCCTTTAATTTTTCCTTCGTAAAGAAACGCTACCCGGTCGCATCGCAAGGCTTCGTCCATGAAAGGAGTGGATACGACGAGGGTAATGCCTTCTTGCCGGAGGTAGGCTAACATCTCCCAGAACTCCCGGCGTGAAACGGGGTCTACGCCGGTGGTCGGTTCGTCCAGAAAGAGGACTTTCGGGGCGTGAACCAATGCACAGCACAAAGCCAGCTTCTGCTTCATTCCTCCCGACAATGCACCTGCCCGACGCTGCTTGAAGGGGGCAATCTGTTCATAAATGGTGCGTATCCGCTCGTAGTTTTCTTCAACGGTCGTATGAAATACAGTGGCAAAGAAACGCAGGTTTTCTTCTACCGTGAGGTCCTGATACAAGGAGAAGCGTCCCGGCATGTAACCTACGCTCTGCCGTATCGCACGGAAGTCGGCCCGTACATCCGCATCCAGTACCCGGGCACTTCCCTGGTCCGGTAGCAGCAAGGTGGTCAGGATGCGGAACAGGGTACTTTTCCCTGCTCCGTCCGGACCGATGAGGCCGAACAGTTCTCCTTGCTTTACGCTGAAGGATACATCGCGCAGGGCTTGCACCTTTCCGTAACTTTTGCTTACATGACTGACTTCTATGAGGTTTTTCATGTCACTTTCGGTTTTCAGAATTTGACTTTCCCGTACATGCCCAGTTTTGATGTGTCCGTCGTTTTCGACGGCTATTTTGACGGCATATACCTGGTTGGCCCGTTCGTCGTTGGTGAGGATGGTTTTGGGCGTAAATTCCGCTTCCTCGGAAATCCAGACTATCTTACCGGTATAATTTCTGAGTTGTGCATTGCCGAAATCGGCAAAAACGGTGACTTCGTTACCTAATTTCACCGACTCCAATTGTGAAGAGGTGAGGTATGCCCGCAGGAAGATGTGCTCCATATCGGCTATCTTGAACAGCGGTTTTCCTACTGTAGCCAGTTCACTGGGTTCGGCATACTTTGCTAAGATGGTTCCGTTGATGGGAACGGTGATATGGCATTTTTTAATTGGTCTTCCACTTGTGCCACCTGGATGGCGACTGATGAACTTTGTTCTGTCAGGCTGGCGGTGGTATTGCCCAACGAAGAAAGCTGCGCTTCCAGTTGCCGGTTGAGTACCGCCAACTGTGAATCCCAGTCATCCAGTTGTTTGCGGTTGGCAGCCTGTGCTTTAAGCAGATTCTCCACCCGGTCGCGTTCCCGCTGTGCCGTGGCAATCTGTGCTTTTGTGGCAGCTATTTGCCGGTGGATGTCGGGGCGCTGGCTCTCCACCGATTTCATCTGCGCCTCCAGCTGTCGTTTCTTCAAATAAAGCTGCACCGTATCAATTAGTCCGACTTCGGTTCCTTGCGTAAAGTGCATACCTTCTTCCGCATTCAGGTAAAACAGTTTCCCGGTAGCCTCGGAAGATACCACTATTTCCGTTGCTTCGAAGGTGCCGGTGGCATCAAATTCGTCTTTGGAGCCGCAGGCAGTCAGGCAAATCAGCAGCAGAGTTTGAAATACATATCTTTTTTTCATACGCTTGAATATTTTAGTGTGAAACGGGTTAGTTAGTCAGGTGTTTTCTTTGGTGTAGATGCATGAGCAATTGCACTTCATGTACGGCTTTGGTTTGGCGCGCGAGATTTTCGGCTGTAATTTCTTTCAGCATGTCACTGACGCTCATCGTGCCGTTGGCTACTTTGGCCTGGGCAGACCGCCGGATGTTTTCCCGTAATCGGATAATCTCTTCGTCTTCTTTCATTTGCTGGCGAAGACTTTGGATGGTGCCGTCTTCTTCTGCCAGTTGTAAGTGTGTGTTGAATAAGAATAAGTCGCGTTTGTTTCTAATTTGCAGGATGCGGTTGTCCAGGTTTTTCCGGTCGTTCTTCAGGGTGTACAAGCTTCCGAAATTCCAGGTAAACCGTGCCCCGACCAAGTAGTAGGTTCTGAATTTGTCTTTCAATATATCCAGTCCCGGATTGCTGTAGGCTCCTTGTGCAAAAAAACTAAAAGCAGGAAGGTAACCCGTCTGTAACCCCTTTCGTTGTACGGCGACAGTCTGTTCTTGTGCCTCATACCACCGGAGTTCAGGACGGTTGAATTCAGATGCATTCGTTGCCACAGGGTCTGGACGTACTAACCGGGTTTGTGCCGGAAGTTCTTTTCCTGTAAGTAAGGACAGCATGCGCAGATAGGCCATACGGTTGTTTTCCAACTGGATACGCTGCTGCTTGGTTTGAAGAATCTCTACCTTTACCGCGTCTACGTCTGCATCATTGGCTGTGCCGTTTATCCGGTAAGCCTCTACCGTTTTCTGGTTGCGTGCGAGTTCTTCTTCTAATAGCACGTTTTGTGCCAGTTGCTCGTCCAGTAACAGGATACCGAAGAATACCTGATTCACCCTTTCTTCCAGTGCATACAGGCTCGTATCAAGCTGTCGTTCGTGTTCTTCGGCTTCGGCTTTGACCTGAGCTTTCTGGTTGCGGATTTTTCCTCCGTCCCATATATTCTGTTTGATTTCAATCAATGCCTGATACTGGTCTTTGGGTAGTCCTTTCATGCCCAATCCCGGAATCTCGAATGGAAAGGTAGTAGCTTCACTTTGATAAGATATTTTTCCGCTTACGCTGATTTGGGGCAGATTGCCTTTCGCTACATTTGAGAGCGTATATTGTTCGGACAGTTGAATCAAGTCGTATTGTCGTACCAGCGGATAGTTTTCACGGGCCTGCTGCTTGCAACTTTCCAAGGTGATTTGTGCCTGACTTATCACACTCAGGATCCATGCACACAAAAGGAGAAATGTTCGTATCATAGGCATTGGGTCTTTATTAAAAGGTTGTACGACAAAGATAGAGGGTTTTGTGTAATCTTTCGGTCCTATATGTGTGACGGAATGTTCTTTTTGTTCGATAAATGCTTGTTTATGTCGTAAAAAAGGCCTGAAATATTATCTTTGCAGGAAAACAGGGTATCAAATGAAATCGAATCATCTGTTGTTGCTGGCATTGAAGAAAGTACGTGAACATGTGGGAGAAGGGACGAACACCTCCCGCTTTCTTACTTCCGAATTGGGGTTACTTCGTTCCATTCAGGGAATAGCCGACGTAATTCATTTTATCCCGATGGAAGGGCAGCCCTATCGGTTGACCGAGGGGCGAGTGGTGTTTTTTCGTGCGGGGACGCTTCGGCTGCGTATCAATCTTCGTGAAGTGGAATTTAAGGCGGGTGATTTACTGGCGGTGTCTCCCGGCACGGTGTTTGAGTTCCTTTATGTATCTCCCGATTTAGATTTGGCTATGCTGGCTTTTTCAAATAGTTTGATGGAAAACTGGCAGAAAGAGGATTTGTTGCAGACCTATTTGCAGGGGAGATTGTTTTTGCATCTGTCTTTAACTGCGAAGGAAGTGCAGCGCATGGAGCAGTTGTTTGCCTTGTTATGGGAAGTGGTGCACGACCGGCCTTTTCCGAGAGCTTCCGTGCAGAGCCTGATTTCTCTGTGCTTTCATCAACTGGATTTTGTCAGGAAAAGCAGTCAATCTACTGAAAGGCAGCAACACACGCGGCAGGAGGAAGTTTTCAATCGTTTCTTAGAGTTGGTCAATAAATATGCGGCTCGTGAGCGGAGCATTACGTTTTATGCCGACCGGCTTTTTCTGACACCGCGTTATTTGAGTACACTGGTCCGTCAGGCCAGCGGACGCACGGTGATGGATTGGGTAAATGAGGCGGTAATGCAGGAGGCCAAGCTGATGTTGCGCCACACGGATAAGCTGGTTTATCAGATTGCTGATGAATTGAACTTTCCCAATGCCTCATTTTTCAGCAAGTATTTTCGGCGAATGGCTGGAATGACTCCTAATGATTATCGAAGAAAAGACGAATAAGGAGTTTCGTGTTTATCAGGCATTTTCTTCTTTCATGGGAGTTCTGTCTATGCGCAGTGACTTCAATACTGGAATGGTAAGAGGAAGCGCTAACAGGAAAGAACATAAATCGGCTGCGGCCTGACACATTTCCACACCCTGTAACTGCAGAAAGTACGGCAGAATCAGTATCAAAGGGATGAAGAACAAACCTTGGCGGGAGGAGGAAAGAATGACGGCCCGGCGAGGCTGGCGGATAGTTTGTAGCAACATGTTACACAGAATCACCCAGGCCCCTAATGGGAGCGTGATGAGTTGCCAGCGCAAGGCTTCGGCTCCTACGGCGATAACTTGCGGATCTTCTTTTCGGAACCAGGAGACTACTTCCGGGGCATAAATGTAGCCGATGAGGGAGCAGATGGCTAAAAAGATAACGCCTACTTTCACACAGTACCAGAATCCCTGTCGGACACGGCGGTTTAATCCTGCTCCGTAGTTGAATCCGCATACCGGTTGAAATCCCTGTCCGAAACCGATGACAAAGGAATTGATGAACATACAGATGCGGGTTACAATGGACATTCCGGCAATGGCAGCATCTCCAAAGTTTCCGGCTGCTACATTCAATAGGATAGTCGATACACTGGCTAGCCCCTGACGGCAGAGAGAAGGACTTCCTCCGTATACGATTTCTTTCAGATAGGCTGGAGTGGGAGTAAAATGTCGGTAATGAATGCGGATGTTTTCTCCTTTCCGGTCCATGAAAAGCAGGATGGTGAAGCTGCATACCTGACTGATGAAGGTCGACCAGGCGGCTCCTGCAATTCCCATGTCGAATACGAATATCAATAGCGGGTCAAGTCCGATGTTGAGTACGGCCCCCACAATGATGCCAATCATGGCATAAACGGCGTTTCCTTGGAATCGCATCTGGTTATTGAGCACCAGAGAGGAGGCCATAAAAGGGGCTCCCAACAGGATAATTCCTAAATAGGTCTTGGCGTATGGAAGAATGGTGGGGGTAGAACCCAATGCCCGGCAGATAGGGTCCAGGAAAAGCAGACCGACAAGCGCGATGGCACAACCGATGAGGAATGCACTAAAGAAGCCTGTAGCCGCCATCTTTTCCGCACTGCGGTAGTCGCGTGCACCTAATCTTCTGGAAATAAAATTGCCTGAACCGTGTCCGCAGAAAAAACCGAATGCCTGAATGATGGCCATGATGGAAAAAAGAAATACCTACAGCCGCAGTAGACTGGGTATTGATTTTTCCGACAAAATAGGTGTCGGCCATGACATAGAAAGAAGTGACCAGCATACTGATGATGGTCGGAACGGCCAGTCCTCGGATAAGGCGAGGTACCGGTGCCGTGGTCATAAGCGTATATTTATCTTGGGGCATAGGTTGTCTGCTTGTAGAATGTGGGCAAAAGTACGAAAAAAATTCCCCCTTATTTTCCTAAAAATGGGCAAATAAGGGGGATGAAATGTAAAAAAATAAGTACTGATATAGTCAGCTGAAAATTAGAATCCAGCCAGTTCAACCACTTTGTCAACTGCGGCATTCAGTCCGTCAGGGTTCTTACCACCGGCAGTAGCGAAATGAGGCTGACCACCGCCACCGCCCTGAATCAGTTTAGCAGCTTCACGTACCAGCTGACCAGCATTCAGTCCAGCTTTCACCTGGTCTTCGCTCATGGTTACAGTCAGTAACGGCTTGTTTTCGAATACACTACCGATAACCACAAACAGATTTTCTGTGAACTGTCCTTTCAACTGGAAAGCAATGTTCTTCACTGCATCTGCCGGCATCGGAAGTACAGCTTTGATAACTTTCACGCCATTGATTTCTTTTGCACCTTCAATCAGCTTGTTCTTAACAGCAGCTTCTTTCTCTTTCATGAATTCTTCCATCTGTTTCTTCAAACCGGCGTTTTCTTCGATGTACTTGGAGATAGCAGCCTTCAAGTCGGGTGCATTGTTGAACAATGCTTTCAAGTCGTTGATGGTATCTTGTACGGTATCGAACATTTCTTCTACTTTCGCACCGGTAACTGCTTCAATACGGCGTACACCTGCAGCTACAGAGCTTTCAGAAATGATTTTTACCATACCGATTTTTCCGGTAGCCGATACATGTGTACCTCCACAGAATTCGATAGATGAACCGAACTGTACGACACGCACTTCGTCACCGTATTTTTCGCCGAACAGGGCAATAGCACCCAGTTCTTTAGCCTTTTCAATCGGCAGGTTGCGGTATTCAGTCAAAGGTACGTTTTCACGAATCTTGGCATTTACCAGGTGTTCTACTTCACGAATCTGTTCCGGAGTCACTTTCTGGAAGTGAGAGAAGTCGAAACGCAGTGAATCAGGAGTTACCAGAGAACCCTTCTGTTCTACGTGAGTACCTAATACCTGACGCAAAGCTTCGTCCAGCAGGTGCGTACAAGAGTGGTTGGCAGCACAAGCAGCACGCTTGTCTGTATCTACACATGCCATCATCGGAGCTTCCAAGTGTTCCGGAAGTTTCTTGGCAATGTGAATCGGAAGGTTGTTTTCCTTCTTTGTATCAATGATGTCGATAGTCTCGAATTCGCTTACCAATACACCGGTATCACCTACCTGACCACCACTTTCTGCATAGAACGGAGTCTCGCTCAATACAATCTGGTAGAGAGTCTGGTTCTTTTGTTTGATCTGGCGGTAGCGCAGGATGCTGGTTTCATATTCTGTATAATCGTAACCAACGAAAGTTGTTTCACCTTCTTTCAGTGTAACCCAGTCGCCGGTTTCTACTGCAGCGGCATTGCGGGCACGTTCTTTCTGTTTCTGCATTTCAGCTTCGAAACCTTTCACGTCGGCAGTCAGACCGTTTTCACGCAAAATCAGTTCTGTCAAGTCGAATGGGAATCCGAATGTATCATACAATGTAAATGCATCCACTCCACTGATTTCTGTCTTGCCGGCAGCTTTGGTTTCGTTCATGGTCTTTTCGAGCAGACGGATACCTGTTTCCAGTGTACGGAGGAATGATTCTTCTTCTTCCTTCATCACTTTTTCAATCAAAGCCTGCTGAGCTTTCAGTTCAGGGTAAGCACCACCCATGTTTTCAATCAGCACTGGAACCAGCTTGTACATGAATGCCTGTTTCTGTCCGAGGAATGTATAAGCATAACGGACAGCGCGACGCAGGATACGGCGGATGACATAACCAGCCTTTGCATTTGAAGGCAACTGACCGTCAGTGATAGAGAAAGCGATGGTACGGATGTGGTCAGCAACTACACGCATAGCCACGTCTGTCTTTTCATCGTCTCCGTATTTCTTGCCAGACAAATCACCAATCACTTTGATGATAGGCTGGAATACGTCAGTATCATAGTTGGATGTTTTTCCTTGCAGTGTACGTACCAGACGTTCAAATCCCATACCGGTATCAATTACTTTCGCAGGAAGCGGTTCCAGAGTTCCGTCTGCCTTGCGGTTGTATTGCATGAACACCAGGTTCCAGATTTCGATAACCTGCGGATGATCCTTGTTCACCAGTTCGCGTCCTGGAACAGCTGCTTTTTCTTCTGCAGAACGAGAGTCGATGTGGATTTCAGAGCACGGACCACAAGGCCCTGTATCACCCATTTCCCAGAAATTGTCATGCTTGTTTCCGTTGATGATGTGGTCTTCAGGGAAGAACTGTCCCCAGTAGCTTGCAGCTTCGTCATCACGTGAAATGCCTTCGCTTGGACTACCTTCGAACACAGTCACATATAAATCTTTCGGGTCAAGCTTCAGTACACTTACCAGGTATTCGTATGCCCAGCTGATGGCTTCTTTCTTGAAATAGTCGCCGAATGACCAGTTACCCAACATTTCGAACATGGTGTGGTGATAGGTATCGTGGCCTACTTCTTCCAAGTCATTATGTTTTCCGCTCACACGAAGACATTTCTGTGAGTCGGTTACGCGTTTGTATTTAGCAGGGTGGTTTCCAAGTATGATATCCTTGAACTGGTTCATACCGGCATTAGTGAACATCAGGGTAGGGTCATCTTTGATAACCATTGGTGCAGAAGGCACAATCTGATGTCCTTTCGACTCAAAGAATTTCACGAATGAGTCGCGGATTTCATTTGCTGTCAACATAATCGTTATATTGTCTTGTAGTTAATATTCTCAAAATTGATTTGCAAAGATAATTGGTTTTATTATTTTTGTCTGTATGTTTGGTGCAAAAACTTGATGTTTTGTTGCTTAAAAATTTCCAAAATCGAACCACATGCGTAAAGTCTATTATATCTACAATCCGAAAACTCGTATTTACGACCGTATTTATCCCACCGTGCGCCAGCGGGCTTTGAGTTACCTGCGTCAACTCTTTGTCGGTATGGGACTGGGGGCAGGCAGTTTTATCCTGCTGTTGTGGATTTTCGGTTCTCCTTCGGAAAAAGACCTTCGTACGGAAAACTCCCGACTTTTGTCGCAATATGCCATTCTTTCTTCTCGTTTGGATGAGGCGGAAGGCGTGATGCAACGCCTGCAGCAACGTGACGACAACATCTACCGCGTAATGATGCAGGCAGACCCGTTACCGGATGAGCAGCGTTCGGCTACTGCAAATAATGCACGTTATAATGAACTGATGGACATGGCCAACAGCCGTCTGGTTATCCATACACTACAGAAAATGGATGATTTGGAGAAGAAAATTTATGCCCAGTCCAAATCTTTCGACGAAGTGGTGGGGCTCTGTAAACAGCATGACAAGATGCTGGCCTGCATTCCCGCCATCCAGCCGGTTTCAAACAAGAATCTGAAACAGACTGCTTCGGGGTACGGCATGCGTGTTGACCCGATTTATAAAACCGTGAAGTTTCATGCAGGGATGGACTTCTCTGCCAATATCGGTACGCCGGTATATGCTACAGGAAACGGACGGGTAAAGCAAGCCGGATGGGATGGACTGTATGGGAATTGTATCATCATTGATCATGGGTTTGGTTATGTGACCCGTTACGCTCATTTGAATAAGATTGAAGTGAAAGTGGGTCAGAATGTGGCACGTGGAGAAGTGATTGGTCAGGTAGGCTCTACCGGAAAGAGTACCGGTCCGCATTTACATTATGAAGTGCGTGTAAAGGGAAAGATTGTCAATCCGGTGAACTATTATTTCATGGACTTGAATGCTGACGATTACGAAAAGATGATTGAACTGGCTGCTAACCACGGTCGTGTATTTGATTAAAAAAGAATTGCTTGTTATGGCTTTGAAAACAGATAAAGAATTGAAACTCTATTATTCCATCAGCGAAGTGGCAAAAATGTTTGATGTGAATGAATCATTGCTGCGCTATTGGGAAAAGGAGTTTCCGATGATTTCTCCTAAGAAAACAGGGGGAAATGTACGTCAGTACCGTAAAGAAGACATTGAGAACATTCGCTTGGTGTATCATCTGGTGAAAGAAAAGGGGTTGACGCTGTCCGGCGCCAGGCAGCGCTTACGGCAGAACAAGGAAGGAACCATGCAGACGGCCAATGTGGTAGAGCGTTTGAAGCGTATCCGCGAGGAGCTGGTGAGCATGCGGAATGAGCTGGATTATCTTACCTGATTTATAAAGTTTTTTTTAAAGGAATAGGCTGCCCGAAACGGGGCAGCCTATTTTGTATATGGACTTTTGGTAAGTCACGATTGATGATACCTGTTGAAAAACTTCCTTATTCAAAATCGCTTTGTTGCTTTTCTACTTCTTTCAGTTTTAGTCGGCTTTGTTGTTGTGTTTCTTGGCTTATCTTGTTAAGCGGCATCAGGCTTTTGCTATTCTTTGACTGGTTTTGTAAAAGCTTCAGTTCATTAGAATCAGCAATAAGTGGATGTGTGGCTTTTACTGTTTGAATAGTAATTTCAGCCGGTGCAGGAGTATGTACGCCATTATATACGACCGATGCCTTTACCTTTATTTCTCCAGCCTGTGTTTTTGCACGAACCAATACCGGAGCAGTTCCCCATTGGATAGCACGAGGATTTGTGAAGGTCTCATTATTGGCCACCAGTTCAGCTGGTCCCTCAATCTCAAACTGAATATGATAGTTGTTTAGCCGCTTGATATTTCCATTGTCGTCAGCAATTGCTGCTACTACGGTAATCAGATCAGAGCCGTCTGCCGTGGTTTCTGTCTGCTCGTTGTCTACCCAAAGAATTACTTTTGAAGGACGTCGGGTTGGTGTTACTTTATGAGTCGCAACCAGCTTGCCATTTATGTAACCTTCAGCTAATAGATATGAGTCAAGCTGTTTTTCAGCTCTTGCTAATTTTCTGTCAAGCATCACATCCCAAACATTTTTAAATGTGATTATAGGAGAAGGCATACCTTCATTTGATTTTTCTTTTTTATATGTATATTGTTTACCATCTTTACAATAGGTAAGTCTTACTTCGTCACAGTTGCTGTATACGGTGATATCTTTAGGTGAAAATGGAGTCATGGCATTGGCAATATATACCATAGGACCAGTTTCAGAAATAAGCATGTCATTTTTTTCGGCTGGACGCTGTGAGCAGAACATGTAGTAAGATAGTTTGGGTTGACGGAACGCATCCATTATACCACCATAAAATGGATCAGGATGGTAGCCGCGCTGATGGTCGAAAGAATGCCACAAGCATCCACCCATATGCTGTCTGCTATTTCTATAAAAGATATCATAGTTTGAGTACTTATAATCTGTTTTGGCATACCCTTGTGCTTGAATCAGCATTGGTACTTCACCCCATGCTCTGTTTACTCGACTTGGAGAATTATGAGAATACCAGTCGTCTACATTATCTCCCCATTCACGTGTAAAATAAGAAATTTGCGGGTCTAACTTATTTGCATTGTAAGCTCCTCCACCTCCATTAAAGGGGTGAGTAAAATGAATAGGAAAGTATTCCTTACCTTTTGCCGTTACATCACATGCTGAATAACAATATGGGTAAGGATATTCTTCTTTCATTATTTTTACAACATTACCGGCGAAATCTTCCGGATACCATGTCTCGTTGAGAATCGGCTCCCACATCCAGACAGAAGGATGATTTCGGTCTCGTCTGACCATGTTACGGATGTCGCTATATACTCTTTGTGCAAAGATAGGTTCATCATTCCAGAATTGCCATCCAGGAGTGTTGACAATGACAAACAATCCCAGTTCATCACAAGCATCCATAAATGCCGGATCTTGTGGATAGTGTGCATTGCGTATGACTCTTAATCCTGCATCACGAAGTTTCTTGGCATCTCTCCAATGAAGGCTGTTTGACAGGGCGTTACCAATAACGGCAAAATCCTGATGTCTGTTGGCACCAATTAATGGATAAGGGTAGGGTTTTCCATTCAGCCAGAAACCGTCTTTTCCCTTGAACTCAATGCTTCTGATTCCAATACGGCGGCGGTATCCGTCGATGATGTTCCCTGCTTTATCCTTTATTATGACGTGAAGCTGGTATAACGTAGGAGAGTCAGGTCCCCATAATTCAGGTTGGTTTACGTGCAGCACAAGGGATGTCTGCCGTCCTTTTCCATTGCTTACAGAGAATGCTTTTTCCGCTTGAGCAACCAGTTTCTGTGAGGTGTTATACAGTTGGTATTCTACCTTTCCAGAGAATGATTTCCCGGACATGTTCCGGATGTGTGCATCCAGCTTAACATCGGCAGACTGCTCAGATACATGGTTGAATGAAACAAACAATCCTCCGCCGGCTGTCTCATTTTCATAGTTAGGATCGGTGAGGAATACGTTATTATGCGCAATGAGCCAGCAGTCTCTGTAAATACCCCCGAAATAGGTGAAGTCAAGTGCATCCTGTGGTTTTCCGGGAGGATAAGACGGGTCGTTGCTGTTGTCAGCCCATACTGCTATCACATTGTCTTTTCCGTAGCGCAGATATTCGGTAATGTTTGCAATGACAGGCAAGAAGCCACCGAAGTGTTCTTTTACCAGTTGCCCGTTAACCCATACCTTGGATTTTCCCATAATGGCTTCAAAATGCAGAAAAAGTTGTTTGCCTTTCCATGCTTCTTCCGGGGTAAAGTGCTTTCTATACCACACCTCACCTTGATAGTTGATGCAGCCGCTGGCTTCATAAGGCAAATATTCTATGCCGTCAGGAAGGGAAACCAGGTTCCATTCCTTGTCATTGAAATCCGGACGTTCAGCTCCATCTGCACTGCCTTTATGCAAGCGCCATGCGGGGTTCATGCTGTAAACGGTTCTTCCGGTATTAGGAAGTTCAAAGAAACCGGCAGTAGAGAATTCCGGTTGATGAGCAAACCCTAATTGGGCAATCATGAGTATTAAACTGCATAGGGTAGTTCGAATGTTCAAAAATGGTTTCTTCATACGATATGACTTGTTTTTAAGGTTAATAATTAATAATCTCCTCTTTGAAAGGAATTCTTTTTATGATAGAAATTAATTCTTTCTGTCCATGGCTTATCTTCTAGGGGGAAAACTTTATGAGTATTTGCCCATTCAATCCATTTGGCTTCCAGTTCCTCTACTTTATCTGGATATGTGGCAGAGAGGTCATGTGTTTCAAACGGATCTTTGTCGAGGTCTATCAGTTCCCATTGCCTGTGTCTGTCGGTCCTTACCAGTTTCCAGTTGCCTTCTATGATAGCGCATGAACTTTGGTGTTCAAAGTACAGCGTTCGCTTGTGAACGGATTGGCCGGTTGTGGCCGGAAGCAGGTTTGTTCCTGGTAGGTCTGCATGTGAGAATGTTTTAGGGTATGATACGTTGCCTAATGCCATACAAGTAGGCATTATATCAATGATATGGGCCGGTTGACTGCATACTTTTCCTTTTTGTAGATTCTTGTTCTTATTACCATAACAAAGAATCAGCGGACTACTGGTTCCACCTTGAAATACCCACTTTTTATAACTTCTATAGGGAGTGTTTGACAGGTCAGACATCAGTTGTCCGATAAATCCTCCTTCGTCAGTAGCTCCATTGTCACTCATAAAAAGAAACACGGTGTTTTCATACATGTTTTTTTTCTTAAGTTCTTTTATGACCTGTCCGATACCTTCGTCCATGATTTCAATCATGGCAGCATACGTAGCCATGTCTTTTATCCATTTCTCTTGCTGTTCTGGTGTCAATTCATTCCATGACGGACGTTTTCCGTTGAATTCTTTGTTGAAGACAGGCAATTCCATATTGTCAGGAATAAGTCCCAGGCTCTTTTGTTTTTCAAATCGCAGCTTTCGTAGTACATCGTATCCTACTTTATATCGATCCATACATTTTTCAACATACTCTGCTGGAGCCTGAAGAGGCAGATGAGGTGCATAATGGGCCAGATACAAGAACATGGGCTTTTCTGTGTCATGGGTATGGATAAAACTTACCGCGGAATCGGTAATGGCTTTTGTGTAGTAATAATCGTCGGGCAATTGAGTGATTCTTTTTAAATCATTGTATACCGGGTCGGGTTTATAGTAGCTTCCTCCTCCGTGCAGACAACCGTAATACCTGTCGAATCCTCTTTGCACAGGATAACTGCCGTTGGGAGCATCATATCCTCCAGTGGTAGTGACATGCCATTTCCCGCTCATGTAAGTACGATATCCTCCTGCTTTCATGATTTCAGCGATGGTCGGGTATTCTTTATCTATTTGTCCTCTGTATCCCGGACGGTGCTCGTCCACTTCTGCCATCCATCCCATTCCCACTTGGTGCTGGTATCTGCCGGTAAGTAGGGCTGCTCTGCTCGGACAACTTCTTCCCGTATTTTTGAACTGACTGAAGCGTATGCCATCCTGAGCCAGCTTATCGATATTGGGGGTATGGATTTCACTGCCGTAGCATCCTAAATCGGAAAATCCCATGTCATCGCATAGAATAAGCACGATGTGGGGTTGCTGTGTATTCTGAGCATGTGATGAAAGAGGGGTAGCACACAACAAAAATGGGATAAGCGATATTTTGTTCATGGTGAATTGAATAAAGTTTATATTAATAGGCGATGCTTGGACGTAAGTATATTAATTATATTAATATAATGAGAAATTATATTGGGAGGAATTATAGCTCATCAGGATAAGGTATGACTTTACCCGTCGCCTTCATGGAAGGTCTTTGGGCATTTCTTGCTCTCAAATAATCAGACATTTCTTTGCTCAACTGCTTTACGATTTCCGGGTGCTGAGATGCTAAGTCTTGTTGTTCACCGATGTCATTTTTGATATGGTATAATCTGAGTTTTTGAGTCTCCCAAGTATAAATCAGATGATAATCTCCTTTCAAAATAGCCGAATAAGCACCATATCCCTCTTCCTTGTTTTGTGTTTCGCCCCATAAGTTAGGGAAATGCCAAATGAGTGTACGTTCTTTAAGATTGTCCGGATTTTTTAATGCATCTACAAAGCTCACTCCATCAATGGTTTGTTTGGTCGTATAGTTCTTTATACCCGCCATCTCCAATATGGTAGGGAAAAAGTCTTCGATAATTACTTTTTGGTGGCAGATGCTGTTTCCTTTTGTTATTCCAGGCCAGTATACCATCATGGGTTCGCGTACACCTCCCATGAAAGCCGAACCTTTTCCGGCACGGGCTGGAGCATTCGCATCACGGTTCTCTATGCCTTGGCGAGCATGATTCAATGCCAGCCCTCCATTGTCGGACATGAAGAGGATAATAGTATTTTGAGCTATTTGTGGATGTGAGTTTAAATAGTCAAGAATATCTCCCAGACTTTTGTCCATACCCTCTACCAGTGCCGCATATTTGACTTCTTTTTCGTCGAGTATAGTCTTGAGCTGTTTGTCATATTTGTCTCTATAATTGCTACTGAACCTTTTATCTTCATCGTAAGGAGTATGCACTGCATAATGTGACATATACAGGTAGAATGGTTTGTTCATTTCTACAGATTGGTCAATCTCTTTGAGCGCTTCTCTTGTGAGAGCTTCTGTGATAAATATATCCTGACCGTAATATTTTTCCAGTCCTTTTACGGCAAATCGGTTGCCTTCTCCGAAATTTCTTGTTCCTAAATAACTTCCTGGAGCCCCATTCGGGCCTCCCGCAATATTTACATCAAATCCCATGTTGAGTGGATTTTCTCCAGGTGTAGTGCGTGCACCAAAATGTGCTTTTCCGCAATGAATTGTTCGATAACCGTTTTCTTTTAGCAGTTGGGGAAAAGAAGTAATAGGAGTAGAATTGTTTATGTTAGATTCAGCTGGTTGGATGCCGTTGTAATGCCACTCGGGCAACTCTATTACATCGCTTGATTCGTCTGTCTTTTGATTGAGTTCCAGCGTCCAGTTTGTGACCTTATGTCGGGCTGCATTCATTCCTGACATCAGACTGCAACGGGTAGGGGAGGAAATTGCACATGCATAGGCTTCCGTAAATCGTACTCCCATTTGTGCCAGTCTTTCCATGTTGGGTGTATGGTAGCGTTCATTGAGCAAGGTTCTGTTGTCCTCAAAAAATGGAACGGAAGTATCTTGCCATCCCATATCATCCACTAAAAACATGATAATGTTGGGCTTATCGGTTGTTTGTGCATATAAAGTACTGCTTATCAGACTACAAGTGCTTAGGAGGATTGTGATATTTCTCATAAAGATTCTTTAGGTTAGATAAAAGTTTGGTTTCAATAATAATCGTTGGTCAAAGATAATGGAATAGTTTTAGTATATGGGAATATACACAGAAAGAATATTCTTAAAGTATCTTTTAATCTCTAAGAATATTCTTTCCATCTGTATTAACGTGTATGATTTTTAGAATCCAATAGCTTCCTGATTGGCTTCTGCTTAAATCATTGCGATTGCCGCTGTGATTATTAATAAATTAATTTTTAGTCATAGAAAGCCCTGAGCTACTTTTCAAAGACTCTTTACAAATTCCGTTCAGTCCACAACTCTCACATTTAGGAGCACGTGCCGTACAAACGTAACGTCCGTGGAGAATCAGCCAGTGGTGTGCGGTCGGGATAAGTGCTTCAGGGATGTATTTTACCAGTTGTTTTTCAGTAGCCAGCGGAGTGGTACACGTGCGGGGAACCAGTCCGATGCGATGACTCACGCGGAATACATGAGTGTCGACTGCCATGGCAGCCTTATTGAATACCACGCTCTGGATAACATTCGCCGTTTTGCGTCCTACACCGGGTAATTTAATCAGTTCCTCCAGTGTGTCGGGCACAGTACTTTGGAAATCGCGTACCAGCATCTGCGCCATTCCTACCAGATGCTTGGCTTTGTTGTTGGGATAGCTCACGCTGCGGATGTATTCGAACACTACTTTCGGAGTAGTAGCAGCTAAAGCTTCGGGAGTAGGAAAATCCCTGAACAGGGGAGGAGTAATCATGTTGACCCGCTTGTCGGTACATTGTGCGCTGAGAATGACAGCTATCAGCAGTTCAAACGGGTTGCTATAGTGCAGTTCCGTTTCGGCTACGGGCATGGCCGTCTGGAAATATTCGATGACTTTCTGATAAAGTTCTTTTTTTCGCATACTGTGTAGAATAATTTAGGTGAATAGTTTATGATTAATACCATTTCTTCCGTTTGAAAAACAGGTATACTCCGATGCCGGTAACCAGCATTAGTCCCCAGGCCATCAGGTAACCGTATTTCCATCCCAGTTCGGGCATCCATTCGAAATTCATTCCCCAGATACCTGCCAGGAATGTCAGCGGAATGAAGATAGTCGATACGATGGTAAGCTGCTTCATGATGTTGTTCATCCGCTGGTCATTGTTCGACAGGTAAAGGTCTACCAGGGCGGAAATCATGTCGCGGCAGCCGTCGAGAGTCTGTAGTACGAACTGCAGATGATCGTTTACGTCGTTAAAGAACGGACGGTTGGCTTTATGAAGCAGTACGTTGTCGGCATGAAACAGCTTGCTCATCTGCTCTTTAAGCGGAAGGATGCATTTCTTGATGAGGCGGGCATCCTTTCGATAGGGCTGTATATCCTCTAATGTCAGTCCGCTTCTGGTTTCCGGTGACAGCAACGATTCTTCCATGTCTTCCAGCTGGTCTTCCATTCGGGATATGATAGACATAAAGCTGGCCATGACGCTGTTCAGCATGACGCTCAGCAGAAAATCTGACTGGCGGTTCCGGATTTTCAGGGTATTGTTTTTCAGTGCCGTGTGAATCTCATTGAAGAAATCGCTGTCGTGTTCCATGAAGGTAAGTACGAAATTACTTCCCTGCACAATGCAAAGCTGCTGGGGAGTGTACGTGTTTTCTTCGTCAACCGACAACTGTTTCAGGATGACCACATTGTAGGTGTCATGCTCTTCAATTTTTGTCAGATGCTCCGCATTGAGAATATCTTGTGTGGTAAGAAAGTCGATGTGGAAGAAATCGCAGACTTCCTGCACGATTTCTGTATTCTGCAATCCGTGAATCTGTACCCAGTTGATGGCATCCGGCCGGATGAAAGGAGAAAACTCTTTGATGGAAGCTCCCTGATGATATTCCAGAATTTCTGTGTTGTATGTACAGAAATGCAGGTGAGTCGGCGTATGGCTGGCTCCCGTATAATTCAGCTTTTCGCTTAGCAGGTTGTTTCTTGTCATGGCATTTTCGGTTTAATCAATACGTTTCAGTACCACCTCTTTTTTGTCGATGTATTTATCGAAGTGGAAAGACGGCATGCCTAATGCGATACCGGCATGAACGGTTCCTTCAATACCTAACAGCTTTTGCAACTTTCTTTTCCGGTCCATTCCTGCTGCACTGCACACGAATCCGGTGTAGAACTGTGAGACCCCTGCCGCTTCTGCCATGAGTGAAGCATTCTGATAGGCAAGGTTGCAGTCCTGACATCCGAAACGTTCTTTTTTGTCGGTATAGAAAAAGATGGCAGCCGTGGCCCCTCTCAAAATACCGTCGTTACCTCGTTCAAATTCCTCATGCAGTCTTTTGAACACCGGCACGTAGCGATAGCCCGAAGGCATAAGCGGTTTCAGTATCAATTTCAACAACGGATTTTCCACCAAGTTTACTATTGACATAAAAGTGCCGATGGTGACACGGCTGACCTCCTTCAAGGTTTCCGGGCGGGTGACCAATACCATTTTGACTTCTTGTGCATTGGTTGCCGTCGGGGCCCGATGGGCAGCCTCTATGATGCGCTGTAACAATTCTTCCGAAACTTTTTCTTTGGAGAACGCACGGTTCGAGCGGCGGGAACGGATGAGCAGTTCCACCTGGTCGGCAGTGGGAAGTTGGCTGCGGTCGATGGTATGAACCTTTTCGGGTGGAAAATCAGCATGCTCAATGGAGTTGGTGGGGCAGACGGCCACGCAGTGTCCGCAACTGATGCAGTCGTCGGCATTCACTTCAATACCTTTATCTTCCTGAAGGGTAAACAGAGCAGATGGGCATATTCTGACGCATTTCTTACAGCGTATGCATGTATTCTGATTGATATGTATTTGAGCCATAATATGGAATAAATTTAGATACATTATTCACAAAGGTACGATTTTTATTTGTTTTTTCTGTAAGCGTAAGGAGAAAACGGTATTCGGGGATTGACCTTGTGACGTTTTGAGGGTGTTGTTTCCCTTTCTATGTTTCCCTTAGGTAAAACTTACGTTTCCGCACCGGGAAACGTAGGTTTCGCGTAAGGAAAACATAGGGTTCTGCACTGGGAAACATAGAAGGTGAAGAAATATCTGTTACATATTTGCCGCAGGTTTGTAAGATAATTGGAGGGGAATGGAGTTTAATCCCGAAATTTCTTTGTATCTTTGCGCCCGATTAAAAAGAGAACATTTACATGCGATGCCGTGAATAGCGGTCGTGTATTCTAGAACACCACGTAAAAAACAGGAGCGATGAAAAAAGAAAATCTCGTATCAGTGCCTTTTATGGTTTTGGGCATTGTGTTTTGTGTCTGCCTGGTGGCAGCCAATCTGTTAGAAACCAAAGTCGTACAGCTGGGTCCGATTTCTGTAACTGCCGGACTCATTGTTTTTCCGATTTCTTACATTATTAATGACTGTATTGCCGAAGTATGGGGCTTCCGTAAGGCGCGTCTGATTATCTGGATGGGCTTCCTCATGAATTTCATGGTAGTGGCCATGGGACAGTTGGCAGTGGCTCTTCCCGCAGCTCCGTTCTGGGAGGGAGAAGAAAGCTTCAATTTCGTATTCGGCATGGCACCTCGTATTGCGGTAGCCAGTCTGACAGCCTTTCTGGTAGGTTCGTTTATCAATGCGTATGTGATGAGCCGCATGAAAGTGGCTTCACACGGAAAGAATTTTTCTGCCCGTGCCGTATTGTCGACCATAGCAGGAGAGGGAGCCGACTCGCTGATTTTTTTTCCGCTGGCTTTTGGCGGACTGATGCCGGTGAGTGAGCTGGCCAAGATGATGCTGGTGCAGGTGGTACTCAAGACTTTGTATGAAGTGATTGTACTGCCGGTAACTGTTCGTGTGGTGAAATACATCAAGCGAGTGGATGATACAGATGTATATGACGAGCATATCTCGTATAATGTATTAAGAATCAAGGAAATCTAAGAAATATGGTAAATAATAAGGAGGCCCTCGTCGTTTTTAGCGGCGGGCAGGATTCTACGACCTGTCTTTTCTGGGCAAAAAAACATTTTGAGAAAGTATATGCACTGAGCTTTCTGTACGGACAGAAGCATGAAAAGGAAGTGGAACTGGCGCGTGAAATTGCACGGAAAGCCGGGGTAGAGTTTGAAGTCATGGATGTGTCGTTTATCGGGCACCTGGGAAAAAACTCTCTGACGGATACGTCTATTCACATGGATGAGGAAAAACCGAAAGATTCATTTCCGAATACGTTCGTTCCGGGAAGAAACTTGTTTTTCCTGAGCATTGCAGCGGTTTATGCGCGTGAAAAAGGCATCCATCACATGGTGACGGGAGTATCGCAGACGGATTTCAGCGGGTATCCCGATTGTCGTGACTCGTTTATCAAGTCGCTGAACGTGACACTGAATCTGGCCATGGAAGAACAGTTTGTGATTCATACACCGCTGATGTGGATTGACAAGGCACAGACATGGGCGCTGTCCGATGAACTGGGAGTGCTTGACTTGGTTCGAAATGAGACACTGACTTGTTATAATGGAATTCCGGGTGACGGGTGTGGACATTGTCCGGCTTGTAAATTGCGCCGTGAGGGATTGGAAAAATATTTGGCTTCAAAACAAAATAAGTAAGTATGGAAAGAAAAGACGAACTCACTTTGTTGGGGAATAAGAAAACAGTATATAAGCAGGATTATGCACCTGAGGTGCTGGAGTCGTTTGTAAACAAACATCCGGAGAATGATTACTGGGTACGTTTCAACTGTCCGGAGTTTACCAGTCTTTGCCCGATTACGGGGCAGCCGGATTTTGCGGAAATCCGTATCAGCTACCTGCCGGATGTGAAGATGGTGGAAAGCAAGAGCTTGAAGCTGTATTTGTTCAGTTTCCGTAATCACGGCGATTTTCATGAAGACTGTGTGAACATCATCATGAAAGACTTGATTAAACTGATGGATCCGAAATACATTGAGGTGACGGGTATCTTTACTCCACGTGGCGGTATTTCCATTTATCCGTATTGCAATTACGGTCGTCCGGGAACAAAGTACGAGGAACTGGCTGAGTATCGGATGAAGAATCATGATTTGTAAGCCGAGGTTTGCCGAAAGATAAAAGGATACGGGCGGAGAAACAGCATGTGAATGTTTCTCCGCCCGTATTTTTATGGATACTTCGGCATCAGGAAAGTTCCAGGCCGAGGGCTTCCTTGAGTTTCAGCAGACTGGGGTTTTTCTTGCTCATCATCTGAAAACGCTCTACGTGGCTATAGGCACGCACGTTTTCGTTGGCTTCGCTTACCCGTGTAGTCATTCTGATTTTGCGGTTATGCAGTTTCTCCTGTAGATGGGCTTCTATCTTCGGTGCCAGTTGCTGCATGTATTTCTGAACCATGTCATTGTCCACCGCTACTTCAAATGTCTGTTGGTCGGCCAGCAGGTGAGGGTGCATGTTCATCATGCGTCCGGCATTGGCTGCCTCTTCTTTAGGTAGCAGACTGGCAAACTCACGCCAGTAATAGCCTAAGTCTTTTTCATTGAACATGTAATCTTCCCATGTCTCTGCCACGGGCTGTTGCACGGGCGCATTGGATGCTGTTCGTGCAGCTGGCTCTGCAGAGGCCGTCTGTGTCTTGCGGATAGACATGCCTAAACTGCCGGCTTTGATGACCGGCGCCTTTCTTTCCGTACTGACTTTGGGCAGTGGACTGCTTTTAGTGTAGGGGACTTCCGGTTGTTGCAAGGTGCTTGTATAAGGTTGTGCATTTGCTGCCGCCGGTTGAGGCTGAGGAGTCGGCTGAGAGACCGGAGCTGTAGCTGCCGGAGTCGCTTGTGCGGTTGGTGCTACAGGCTGACCGGCTTGTGCCGTATGGAAGACGGGGGATAACTGTTTCTTAGGGCCATGCCCACTTCCGGCATCTTCCGGTTCGGCTGTGAGTTGTGCCACCTGAATAAGGGTAAGCTCTACCAGCAGGCGTTTGTTCTTGCTTTGCCGGTAGTTCAGGTCGCAGTCGTTGCACAGCTTCATGGCTTTGTAAAGGAATTGTGGCGTACATTTCTGCGCTTGAGCCTGGTATCGATCCCGGATAGAAGCACCGGCTTCCAGCAGTTGCAGGGTAGACGGGTCGCGGCTTACCAGCAGGTTTCGGAAATGCGAAGTCAGTCCCGTGATGAAATGGTTGCCGTCAAATCCTTTTCGAAGAATATCATTGAACGTGAGCAGGCATTCGGCTACTTTATTTTCCAGGAAGAAATCGGTCAGCTTGAAATAATATTCGTAGTCCAGTACGTTCAGGTTCTCAATCACACTTTGGTAGGTGATGTGTCCGTTGGTGAAGCTCACTACCTGGTCGAAGATGGAGAGGGCATCACGCATACCCCCGTCGGCTTTCTGTGCAATGACGTTCAGGGCTTCCGGTTCGGCTTCGATGTGCTCCTTGCGGGCTACGTTCTCCAGGTGTTCCACCGTATCGTTGACCGTGATGCGGCTGAAGTCATAAATCTGGCATCGGCTCAGGATGGTAGGAAGAATTTTATGTTTCTCAGTAGTGGCCAGAATGAAAATGGCATGCTGGGGCGGTTCTTCCAATGTCTTCAGAAAGGCATTGAATGCGGCGGTAGACAGCATGTGTACCTCGTCGATGATGTACACTTTGTACTTGCCGATTTGGGGCGGGATGCGTACTTGCTCAATCAAGGAACGGATGTCTTCGACTGAGTTGTTGGAGGCCGCATCCAACTCATGGATATTGTAGGAACGCTGTTCGTTGAAAGCCTTGCATGACTCACATTCATTGCATGCCTCTCCTTCATTGGTCGGGTGAAGACAGTTGATGGTCTTGGCAAAGATACGTGCGCAGGTGGTTTTTCCTACTCCTCGCGGACCGCAGAACAGGTAGGCATGCGCCAGTTTATGATTGGCAATGGCATTTTTCAGGGTCGTGGTCAATGCACGTTGCCCCACTACGGTATCGAAAGTAGAGGGACGGTATTTGCGTGCCGATACGATATAATTTTCCATGTGTCGATTCTTTTGTTTGATTCCTTGATATTTCTGCAAATGTACATAAAATCTCTTTCTTGTCATGGGCTTGCTATGAAATAATTTCTATCTTTGCAAGGGTAATAAAGTGTGCATTTTATGAGTAAACTGGCTAATATATGGGCTTTTATAAAAAGGCATAAGTATTGGGTAACCATCGGTATTTTTCTGCTGATTATCGGGGTGTTGGATGAAAATAGTCTGATACGCCGCATCGCCCATAAGCGTGAAATTCATCAGTTGAATACGGAGATTGAGCATTACCGGAAGCAGTATGAGGAGGACAGCAAGTTGCTGAAGGAGATTACCTCCAATAAGGAAGCGCTGGAGAAGGTGGCTCGTGAGAAGTACCTGATGAAGAAGGAGAATGAGGATATTTTTATTTTTGAAGAAGACAAATGATGGAATCGAAGATGAAGGATAAACTGGCTGTAGTGGGGGCCATTGTGTTGTTTGTTGGTCTGGCATTGCAGTTCGTAAAACTGGCATGGGCTCCGTATGTGTATCTGGCAGGGGCTTGCTTGTTTGCCTACGTTCAGCTGGTTTCTGATTATAAAGGAAAGAATATCATTATCCGTCGTTTACGCCGTCAGCAGCTTTTGGGAGCTATGCTGCTGGTGTTGACAGGGGTAATCATGTTGTTGTGGAAACGGAACGAATGGATTGTTTGCCTGACGGTGGCGGCAGTACTGGAACTTTACACGGCTTTCCGTATTCCGCAGGAAGAAGCAAAGGAGAATTAGTGTGACAGTATAAATTAAGGAACCATGAAAGAAAGGTATTGGAAATATTCACTGATTGTTTTTATCATTGGATTGGGATATTTGCTGTTTCGCCAGGCACAGCCGTTTATGAACGGTATTCTGGGAGGATTTACACTTTATTTGCTGTTGCGTAACTTCACTTTCTGGCTTCAGACCAAAATGAAGCCGGCTTTGGCTGTATGGCTGGTGACAATTGGAGTGACACTTTTTATTCTGATACCACTTTCTCTGTTTGGCTGGGCTTTGGTGAGTCAGGTTTCGAAGATGCATTTTGATACGGAGGCCATCATTCGTCCGGCATGGCATGTGATTGATTTTATCAAAGACCGTACGGGCTTCGATATTTTGTCGGAGAAGAGTCTTTCGTTCTTTGTGTCACAGGCTTCCTCCATTGGTCAGTCGGTGATGAGTGGGGTGAGCGACCTGCTGGTTAATCTGTGCGTGGCCATCATGCTGTTGTTCTTTATGCTTTACGAAGGAAAATCCATGGAGCACTATATATCTACATTGTTGCCTTTTAAAGCCGAGAATAAGATTGAAGTCTTGAAGAAGGTACAGTTGATGGTGCGTTCCAACGCCATCGGAATTCCTTTGCTGGCCATTATCCAAGGATTTATATCATTAGGAGGCTATTTGATTTGTGATGCTCCCAACCCATTTCTAAGTGCCATGCTGACAGCTTTTGCTTCGGTAATTCCTTTGGTGGGTACCGCTTTGGTATGGGTACCGATTACCATCTACTTCCTGATTGTAGGAAGTTGGGTAAACGCTTTGATGATGCTGGGATATGGAGCTATCATCGTATCACAGTGCGATAATCTGATACGTTTCCTGCTTCAGAAGAAAATGGCGGATGTGCATCCGTTGATTACGATTTTCGGTGTAGTGGCTGGTCTTCCTTTATTTGGTTTTTGGGAGTGATATTTGGTCCGTTGCTCGTATCGCTGTTCCTTTTGTTTGTGGATATGTTCCGGAAGGAATTCTTGTTGGAAGATAACCAATCGGTTACGCCTGATTGATTCGTTCTTCTAGGAATTTCATAATTTCTTCTGCTTGTGCAGGATGGAACCACGTGATTTCCGGGTCTCTCTTGAACCAAGTCATTTGTTTTCGGGAATAAATGCGTGAGTTTTGCTTGATTTTTTCTATCGCAAAGGGGAGCTCCCATTCTCCATCCAGGTAGTTGAATATCTCCTTGTAGCCTACGGTATTGAGTGAATTGAGGTGCTTGTAGGCGTATACGCTTTTGACTTCCTCCAGCAATCCTTCTTTCATCATTTCATCCACGCGCTGGTTAATGCGCTGGTAAAGTTCTTCGCGGTCGCGTGTGAGACCAATTTTGATGATTTGAAACGGACGTTCTTTGGTGTTGCGGGTGCGGAATGAAGTGTAGGTTTTTCCCGTCATATAACAGATCTCCAGTGCGTGAATTACCCGCTTGGGGTTTTTCAGGTCTACAATGCGGTAATACTCCGGATCGAGTACCCGCAGTTCTGCACAAAGTTGCTCCAGACCTTCACTTTCGTAGCGGCGTAACATCAGTTCGCGTGTTTCTTTGTCCACCGTAGGAATATCGTCTATTCCTTTGCAGACTGCGTCAACGTACATCATGGAACCTCCGGTCATCACCACGACCGGATGAGTCTTGAATAACTCTTCCAGCTTCTTTAGTACTTCCGCCTCGAATTGGGCTGCGCTGTAGTAATCAGTCAGTTCAAGGGTACCTACAAAATAGTGAGGTACTCGCTTTAACTGGTCGGGAGTGGGGGCTGCGGTACCAATTTTCAGATCTTTATACAGCTGGCGGGAGTCTGAAGAGATGATAGAGGTATGATACTTTTCGGCAATGGAAAGACTCAATTCTGTTTTTCCTACACCGGTAGGACCAATAAGTACGATAAGGACGGGCTTTTTCATTTGTATGTGGGGATAGGTCGGTAGGGAAAAAAGAAAATGTCATTCTGAGTCAGACCCAGGATGACATTTCTTATATTGTTTCAAACTGATGTAACTACGTGTCAGCTCTTTTTAATATTTATCTTCATCATAAGGATTTCCGCTTCCTTCGTTGATGTCAAAACCTTCCGGGTCAAAGTCTTCCATGTCGTAGTCTTGATCGCCATAGAAGTTTTCGTCAAGGTCGAGTGCAGCGTTTGTATTCATCTGTTCATCAAAATCGATGGTCTGTTGAGGAGCTTCTCCATTTTTACGAGTGCATACTGCCTTGTCCAGATCTTTTCCTGTGATGATTTCTGAAAGTTCAATGAAGAATACACGTTCAGCGAGCGGGTCAAATACATATATCATCTTCTGTTTTTCATCTTCCAGCAATTCGCTTAGAGGAGTTTTCTCTCATTGATGTATGTATCTTCCTCAGAGCTGCCGCTTCCCATGTCTTCCAGCGTTATTTCTGTTTCTTTTTCCCAGTCATCGTCACAGATGAAGAAAGAAGTCATCTGGTCATCTTTGTATCCAGTTGATTTCAGAATTGCTTCATGCAGGTCGTAGAAAGAAGCTTCAGAGTCGATTTGGATTTCTCTCAAAAAATCATCGACTTCGTCAGATATGATTCTAAATTTGTATACCATTTTCTTTTTGTCTTTTGTTGATGGGGTAAATATACAAAATCTTTTTTATCGGATGATACCGCGCTGTGAGTTTTCCACGAATGAAATGATGTATTCAATTTCTTTGCTCATGGGGACTTCTCGTTTGATTTCTTCTATGGCATCGGCCACCATCTTACCGCTGTTGTAAATAATGCGGTAGGCATTGTGGATGTTTTCGATTAATTCGTTGGAGAATCCTCTGCGTCGCAAGCCTACGATATTGATACCGCAATAAGCAATCGGGTCGCGTCCGGCAATGATGAAAGGCGGAATATCCTTACTGAAACGGCATCCTCCCTGAATCATCACATAGCCTCCTACACGGCAGAACTGGTGCATCAGTACGGAAGCACTTACGATGGCATTGTCATCAATAATCACTTCACCAGCCATTTTAGTCTGGTTGCCAATGATACATCCGTTTCCCACAATCGTATCATGAGCCACGTGTACACCTTCCATCAACAGGTTATTATTACCTACCACGGTTTTGCCTTTGGCTGCTGTACCACGATTGATAGTTACATTCTCACGGATGGTATTGTTGTCTCCGACTTCTGCAGTAGTTTCTTCTCCATGAAATTTCAGGTCTTGTGGAATGGCTCCGATTACCGCTCCGGGGAAAATACGGTTTCCGTTTCCAATACGGGAACCATACAGAATGTTGGCATTTGGCATAATTACATTATTATCACCAATGACTACATTCTTGTCAATAAAAACAAAAGGACCTATTTCTACGTTTTCCCCGATTTTAGCTTCCGGGTCTATATATGCTAAAGGACTGATCATGTTACTTGTTTTTTACAATTTGTGCCATAAATTCAGCTTCGCAGACAATCTTTTCACCTACGAAAACATATCCTTTCATGGTTGAGACTCCACGACGGATAGGTGCCATCAGTTCGACTCTGAAAATTAAAGTATCACCTGGAACCACTTTCTGACGGAACTTTACGTTATCTATCTTCAGGAAGTAGGTAGAATATTTTTCCGGTTCGTCTACTGAATTCAAAACCAGCAAACCTCCCACTTGAGCCATTGCTTCAATCTGCAATACACCGGGCATTACAGGCTCTTGCGGAAAATGACCTTGGAAGAACGGTTCGTTAGATGTTACATTCTTAACTCCCACGATGTAATTGGCTCCAATAGCAATTACTTTATCTACCAACTGGAATGGATAACGATGAGGAAGTAATTCACGAATGCGGTTTACATCCATCAAAGGCTCTTCGTTGCAGTTGTAAACCGGAGCTTGTATTTCGTGCATACGGATTTCCTTCCTAAGCTGACGGGCAAATTTGTTGTTGATGGTATGTCCCGGACGTGTAGCAATGATGCGACCTTTAATAGGTTTGCCTACTAACGCCAAATCACCAATGATGTCCAGCAGTTTATGACGTGCAGGTTCATTAGGCCATACCAATGGAATATGGTTGATATATCCTAAATGACTGGCATCCATGTGAGGAACTCCCATCACGTCTGCTAACTTATCGAAGTTCTCCTGGGTCATCTGTCTTTCGTAAATAACGATAGCATTATCCAGGTCACCTCCCTTGATGAGTCCGGCATTCAGTAACGGCTCAATTTCACGGACAAATACGAATGTACGTGCAGAAGCAATTTCTGTAGGGAAGCATTCCATATTTTCCAACGTAGCATATTGGTTGGTCAATATTTTGGAGTCGTATGAAATCAGTGTATTGACGCTGAACTTGTCATCAGGAAGTACAATGATGGAAGAACCTGTTTCTTCATCACGGAACTCAATCTTTGACTTGATGATGTAATAATCTTTCGGAGCAGCTTGTTCTTCGATGCCTACACGCTTGATGCATTCTACGTATGCTTTGGCACTTCCATCCAAAATAGGAAATTCCGGTCCGTCAACTTGAATCAAGCAGTTATCTATACCTGCTGCGTATAATGCAGCCAACGCATGTTCTACGGTACTAACTTTTACCCCGTTTTTTGCTAAAACTGTTCCACGGGTTGTGTCTACCACATTTTCTGCTACAGCATCCAATATGGGCTGGTCGTCCAAATCGATTCGCTGTATCTTATACCCGTAGTGCTCTGGGGCAGGATTGAACGTAACGGTCAGTTTAACTCCCGTATGGAGTCCCTTTCCATTGAGTGAAAAGCTGCCTTTTAAGGTTTGTTGTTTCAACATGGGTTTATTTATTTAGTTGTTTTTTTAATTCTTCAATTTCCTTTTGCAGGCGTCCGAGTTCCACGTACATATCCGGTAGTTTCTTGTAGATAGCTGCAGAACGTGCGAACTGTTTCGGGTCTATTGCTGGATAGCCCATTAATGTAGTGTTTGATTTTGTATTTCCTGGAATACCAGACTGTGCTCCTACATTGACATGGTCTCCTACCTTGATGTGTCCGGCAACTCCCACCTGGCCTCCGAACATACACCATTCGCCAATTTTGGCAGAACCGGCAATTCCTACTTGAGATGCCATAACGGTGTGTTTCCCAATTTCCACATTGTGGGCAACCTGAATCAAATTATCCAGTTTTACTCCCTGTTTGATAAGTGTATGTCCCATTGTGGCACGGTCAATACAAGTGTTGGCACCAACTTCTACATTGTCTTCCAGTTCCACAATTCCTATTTGTGGAATCTTTTCATAGCCATCTGCTCCCGGAGCAAAACCAAATCCATCGGCACCGATTACGGCTCCGGCGTGAAGAATACAATTGTTCCCAATTCTGCAATCCTGATAGATGGTTACATGAGGATAAATAATCGTGTTCATGCCTATTTTCACATTGCTTCCGATGGTAGCCTGCGGATGTATGCATACATTGTCTCCAATTTCAGCCCCGTCTTCGATGCACGCAAATGGACCGATGTACACATTCTTTCCAATCTTGGCACTTTCTGCAATGGATGCTAACGGACTTACACCTTGTTTCTTGGGGATACTCATTTCATATAACGCCATGAGTTTGGCCAGACTTTCGTATGCATTATCCACTTTGATAAGTGTGGTCTGAAGCTCATGTTCAGGTTCGAAATCTTTATTTACCAGTACGATGGAAGATTTCGTGTCGTAGATGTAATGAGTGTACTTAGGATTGGATAGAAAGGATAATGCTCCCGGTACACCCTCTTCTATTTTGGCAAAGGTGTGTACTGTGGCATTTTCATCACCAACTATAATTCCCTGGATGTATTCCGCAATTTGCTTAGCTGAGAACTCCATATTAGTTATCTTTAATTCCTTGGTTTTCCTTGGTTGTTCTTCAATATTTAGTTGCCTGAAAAAGCATACTTACTACTTAATTATGCAAATTACGTATTTTTTTTTTCACATATCCGTGAAAAAAAAAAAACAATTATTTGCCTGAAACGACCATTAATTTTCATTGGTATCGTATACAAACGCTTCGGAAGGTTGTTTTTATATGATAAAAAAACGAAGTACAAAAATCCCCGTTGAGAATCTTTGTACTTCTTTGTATGTGGAAACTAATTGTTTCTTAGAGAATAGCAGCGAGTTCTTTTTCCATTTGCTGCTGTACCTTTTTGGCTTCTTCCGCAGCTACATTGGCAAAGTTTTCTGTTTTGTCTGCATAGATAATGGCGCGGCTTGAATTGACAATCAATCCACATTCCTTAGTCATTCCATATTTGCAGACTTCTTCCAATGAACCACCCTGAGCACCGATACCTGGTACCAGCAGGAAGTGGTTGGGAACGATTTTGCGGATGTCTTCAAACATACGTCCCTGAGTAGCACCTACCACGTACATCATGTTCTGGTCGTTAGCCCATTCCTGTGATTTACGCAATACTTTTTCGAACAGACGTTCACCTTCCGTATCGGTAGTTAATTGAAAATCGTGTGAGCCTTTGTTGGAAGTCAGAGCCAGCAGGATAACCCATTTTCCTTCATAAGTAAGGAACGGAGTCACGCTGTCTTCTCCCATGTAAGGAGCTACAGTGACAGAATCAATATTCAGTTCTTCAAAGAAAGTGCGGGCATACATGGCAGAAGTGTTGCCGATGTCTCCACGTTTTGCATCAGCGATGATGAACTGGTCTGGATAGTTTTTCTTGATGTATTCTACTGTCTTTTCGAATGCAATCCAACCTTTCACGCCCATGCTTTCATAAAAAGCCAGATTGGGTTTATAAGCGATACAGTAGGGAGCTGTCGCATCGATGATCGCTTTATTGAATGCGAAAATCGGATCTTCTTCTTTCAGAAGGTGTTCCGGAATTTTCTTTATATCAGTATCAAGTCCTACACACAAAAAAGATTTTTTCTTTTTGATGTTTTCAAATAATTCTTGTTTGTTCATGACACGTTTATTTTAATGATAATAATGTATTCCTTTGGTGCGCGCATAGGGATAAAATGGTACACGCGTATTTATAATTCACTTTCTTTCAATCGTTCTGCATTTTCAGCCACAATCAGGTGGTCAATGCAGTCCTGAATGTCACCGTCCATGAAGGCCGCCAGGTTGTAGATGGTGTAGTTGATGCGGTGGTCAGTGATACGTCCTTGTGGATAGTTGTAGGTACGTATCTTGGCTGAGCGGTCACCGGTACTTACCATTGTCTTACGTTTGGAAGCGATGTCGTCAATGTATTTTTGGTGCTCCTTGTCGTAGATAAAGGTACGCAAACGGCTGAGGGCACGTTCCTTGTTCTTTGGTTGGTCACGAGTTTCCGTACATTCTATCAGGATTTCTTCTACGATACCGGTGTTAGGATTTTTCCAGTTGTAACGCAAGCGTACGCCAGATTCTACCTTATTGACATTCTGACCTCCGGCACCGCCACTTCGGAATGTATCCCATTTGATTTCACCTTCGTTGATTTCTACGTCAAAAGGTTCTGCTTCGGGAAGTACGGCTACCGATGCGGCCGAGGTGTGTACACGTCCCTGAGTTTCAGTTGCAGGAACTCGCTGTACGCGGTGTACACCTGATTCATATTTCAGCGTACCATACACTTTTTCACCTGTCACCGAACAGATGATTTCTTTAAAACCACCCGCAGCTCCTTCGTTGGCACTGGAAACTTCCAGTCTCCATCCTTTCGATTCGCAGTATTTAGAATACATGCGGAACAGATCGCCGGCAAAGATGGCAGCTTCATCACCTCCTGTACCGCCACGAATTTCCAGAATGGCATTTCGGTCATCTTGCGGATCTGCCGGTACCAACAATAATTTTATTTCTTCTTCCAGTTCCGGAATGCGAGCTTCACAGGCGGCTGCTTCTTCACGAGCCATTTCTTTCATCTCCGGATCATTCTCGCTCATCATCATTTTGGCTTCTTCCAAGCCATTGAGACATTGAAGATACTCCTTGCGGGCAGCCATCAGGTCGCCCAGCTCTTTGTATTCTTTGGTCAGTTTGACGTATCGTTTCTGGTCAGAAATTACATTAGGATCCGTGATGAGGGTAGATACCTCTTCAAAACGGGCTACAAGTCCGTCCAGTTTTTCTAATAAGGTGTTGTTTTCTGCCATTTATGCATTATTAGGGTTTATACCGCGGTTGAATCTATAGGGAAAAGATGTTTTCTCTTTTGTATAAGCATAGAAATAGGTGGAAAGATAGTCTGATATGCTTTCCACCTAAATTTATAAGCGATTAATATTTGAATTCTCCAAATTCAGAACGGATAATCAGTTCCTTGTGGTCACTTTCTTCGATGCGTCCGATAATCTGTGCGTCGATGTTGAACGATTTGCTGATTTCAATTACTTGTTCCGCATGTTCCGGTGACAGGTAAACTTCCAGACGGTGTCCCATGTTGAATACCTTGTACATTTCGTCCCATTCGGTACCGCTTTGTTCTTTAATTGTACGGAACAAAGGAGGAACAGGGAAGAGGTTGTCTTTGATGACACGGCAATTGTCGCCTACGAAGTGCAACACTTTTGTCTGTGCACCACCTGAGCAGTGAACCATACCGTGGATTTCCGGACGCAAGGCATCCAGCAATTTCTTAACTACCGGTGCATAAGTACGTGTCGGAGAAAGAACCAGCTTGCCGGCATCCAGTGGAGAGCCTTCTACGGCATCAGTCAGTTTCAGTTTACCGCTATAGACCAATTCTTCTGGTACAGCCTTGTCGTAGCTTTCCGGATATTTTTCAGCCAGGTATTTGCTGAACACGTCATGACGGGCACTGGTCAGACCGTTGCTTCCCATACCACCGTTGTATTCTTTTTCATAAGTAGCCTGACCATAAGAAGCCAGACCGACGATTACGTCACCCGGACGGATATTGGCATTGTCGATGACATCGGCACGTTTCATACGGCAAGTTACCGTACTGTCTACAATAATCGTACGAACCAGGTCGCCTACATCGGCAGTTTCTCCACCTGTAGCATATACACCGACACCCATTTCGCGAAGTTCAGCCAGCAACTCATCTGTTCCGTTGATGATGGCAGAAATCACTTCTCCCGGTACAAGCAGCTTGTTACGGCCGATGGTAGAAGATACCAAGATGTTATCTACCGCTCCTACGCACAACAAGTCATCGATGTTCATAATCAATGCATCCTGTGCGATACCTTTCCATACAGACAAGTCGCCGGTTTCCTTCCAGTACAAATAAGCCAGTGAAGACTTTGTTCCAGCTCCGTCGGCATGCATGATGTTGCAGTACTCCGGGTCACCTCCTAAAATATCAGGAATGATTTTACAGAATGCTTTGGGGAAAATACCTTTGTCAATGTTCTTGATAGCGTTATGTACATCTTCTTTAGATGCAGATACGCCGCGCTGCATGTATCGTTGATTGCTCATGAGTATAGTAAGTTTGTTTGTTTCAATTGAATGTGCAAATTTAGTGATTATTCCTTTTATTACCATGCGTTTCGGGATAAAATCAGTACACCGTCACTCCGGCAGGGGTCATTGTGCCGTCAGGAGCTAACAGGCTGAATCGGAAAAAGCCTTTTCCCGTTTTCTGAGGAATGTCTTTCTCCGGCTGGACTGTACGTAGAATCTCCATGCCCGTGGCGTCACTCACAATGAGTATATATCCGCTTGGGATAGCCGGAAAGCTTCCGTAATAAATCACAGGATTGTCTTTAGCCGGTACGTTTAAAGCCAGTGGGGTGCTTTCATATCCAAAACGGTTTACGGCTGTAACTGCCCAATAGATACCTCCCTTTGTAGACAAATCAGGCACAAAGGTATATTGACAGCTGTCCGTACGTGTAATAATCAGGTTTTGAGCCTTCTCTGTATCTACCGGATAAGTGGCAGATGCATAAATCCGGTAATAGATTCCTCCCGGCAAAGATGGGGATGCCTTCCACCTCATTTCGATATTGTTTCCTTTTAACACCAAAGAAGGAGAAGTCGGCTGAGAGGGAGGATTGCCTTTTGTCCATCGCATGGGAGGCACTACTGCCGGGTAGGCGTAAAAATGGTTCGTCAGTTCGTCCAGTATTCCTTTGGTATTCTCCAGCATGAATTTGTTACGGAAATAAGCCTGTCCATCCAATCCAATTCTTCGGGAGAAATAAATCTGGCGTATGATTTCATCTACTTTCCAGTTCTGCTCTTTAGGGTGAAGAAAATAGATTCCCAGTCCGGGTACTATCCAACGTTCATTCTTGTTTTCTTTCCAGTCGAGTGCAAAAGGGTAGAAGTGATTTCCCTGGAAATACATCATAGGGAAAAGCGCATCCTGAATACCATCATTTAGCCACTTTTGCGCATCCTGATATACTGTGCTGTATGCGTTCCAGCCAAAGGATGAATAACGCCGTGTGTCGTTGAACTTCCCGATCGGGGAGCTGCTGACTTTTACCCACGGCTTCAGTTGCTTTACCTCCGCATAAATTCGTGCGACAATACGCGTAATATTATCCCGTCTCCATTGCTTGAGCTCCTGCTTTTTCCCATATTTCCGATAGGTATCTTTGTCCGGGAACTTTTCGCCCTGCTCCGGATAGCGGATATAATCCAGGTGGATGCCGTCAATGTCATAGCGACTTGTGATTTCCTTGGCTATCCGGCTCAGGTAATCGGCTGTACCTGGATTTCCAGGGTCAAGGTACCAGCTCCCGTTGAACTGCTTGCACAGTGCCGGTTGTTTTTTTACTACACAGTTCTTTCCCAACAGCGTTACTTGGCGCTTGTTTCCGATAGGAATACACACCAGCCATGCATGAAGTTCCAGTCCTCGTTTGTGGCATTCTTCTATTGCAAATTGCAGTGGGTCATATCCGGGGTTCTTGCCGGTATGTCCTGTAAGACTTTCTGCAAAGGTCTCAATTGCAGAAGGGTAGATAACGTCTCCCCGAAGACGGGTTTGAAAAAGTACGGTATTGAAATTGGCTGCCTTTAGGGCATCAAGTTGCCGGATCAGCTCATTTTTCTGTGCTTCAATTCCCTTGGCCGAATTCGCTTTCCGTGTAGGCCAGTCCATTCCTCCAAGAGTAGTCAGCCAGGTGGCGCGTATTTCCTCTTTAAGCTGAGCTTGTAAGGAAAGCAAGCTGCTTATAAATAGAAGACCGATTAATAGTATGCGCATATCTTTTAAATGTTTGTGCAAATATACATATAAATTACGGATATGTAGAGAAAGAAGATAATAAGCCGGAAGAAGAGGTGAAAGAATGAGGGCTTCGGGGTAAATTTTTCTTGAAAACAGTAACGGTTTGTTTCTTTTTATTACTTTTGCGCGATAATAAAAGATAAATTGATAGATATGATAACGTTTACTCTCGCATTGGTATTATTGGTGGTGGGATATTGGGTTTATGGAAAGTACGTCAATTCCTTGTTTGCTCCTGATTCCACACGTAAAACGCCGGCTTTGACAATGGCCGACGGGGTGGATTTTATTCCCCTTCCCACATGGAAAATTTTTATGATTCAGTTTTTGAACATAGCCGGGCTCGGACCTATTTTCGGGGCAATAATGGGGGCGCAGTTTGGTACGGCTTCTTATTTGTGGATTGTGTTCGGTACGATTTTTGCCGGAGCCGTACACGATTTCTTGTCCGGTGCCTTATCGTTGCGTAACAATGGAGAAAGTCTTCCGGAAATTATCGGTCGTTATTTAGGAAGCCGGACTAAAAAGGTGGCCTGCGTGTTTACTGTCTTGCTGATGATTCTGGTCGGTGCGGTCTTTGTTTCAGGACCTGCAGAGCTGCTGGCCGGTATGACTCCTTCTGCGCTGGATGTGTATTTCTGGATGGTCGTGATTTTTTTGTATTACATTTTGGCGACCATGCTTCCCATTGATAAAATCATCGGACGCATTTATCCTTTATTTGCCTTTGCCTTGTTGTTTATGGCTGTAGGCATCCTTGTTATGCTGTATGTCAAAAGTCCGGCCTTGCCTGAAATGTGGGAGGGATTTGGTACGAAATATGAGAAGAACCCTATTTTCCCGATGATGTTTATCTCCATTGCATGTGGAGCCATCAGCGGTTTTCATGCTACCCAGTCGCCTTTGATGGCGCGTTGCATTACAAATGAAAAGCACTGCCGTCCGATTTTCTATGGAGCGATGGTAACGGAAGGAATTGTGGCACTTATCTGGGCTGCAGCAGCGACTTATTTCTTTCAGGAGAACGGTATTGTGGATAAAGTGACTGGAGTGGCTTATTCCGGAGCCAAGGTCGCTACAGATATCTCAAAAGACTGGTTAGGGGCATTCGGTGGCATTTTGGCCATATTGGGAATTGTGGCAGCTCCTATTACGAGTGGTGATACCGCCTTGCGTTCGGCACGTCTGATTGTGGCTGACTTTTTTCATGTAGAGCAGCGCTCTATCGCTAAACGTCTCTTCATTTGTATCCCATATTCTTAGTTACCATCTTGTTGTTGGTGTACAGCTTTGGAGATGCGGAAGGATTCAAGATTATCTGGCGATATTTTGCCTGGTGTAATCAGACTTTGTCTGTCTTTACTTTGTGGGCCATTACGGTCTGGCTGGTTTGTGCACGGAAAAACTATTGGGTAACCTTGATACCGGCTCTGTTTATGACTTGTGTTTGTGCCACATATATTCTCATTGCTCCCGAAGGGCTGGCCTTGTCGGCCGAAGTGGCTTATCCTGTCGGATTGTGTTGTGCACTGGTGGCTGCGGTCTGGTTTGTATGCTGGTTCCGCCGGATACGTTCCTTATAAAGAATTGTTTGGCTGTTCTATAGATTATGTATAATTTTGCGGGCTGTAAAGGTAAAAGTAATTTCAAATGAAAAAAAGATGCTTTTTAATGTGGGTCATGATGGCCGCTTCGGCAGGGGTAATGGCTCAGAAAGAAGGTTTTGGTTATAAATTTTATGGACAGGTGCGGACCGACTTATTCTATAACAGCCGTTCCAACTCAGAAACTGTCGACGGACTTTTTTACATGTATCCTAAGGATGTAGCTCCTGATGCGGATGGAAAGGATTTGAATGCCAAACCGGATGGTAACTTCTATACATTGTACACCAGATTGGGAGTGGATGTGACCGGACCTACCTTGGGAAAGGCAAAGACTTCGGCAAAGGTGGAAGTCGATTTTCGTGGTTCTGGCACGACTTATTCTTTGTTCCGTATTCGTCACGTGTATTTCAACCTTGATTGGGGAAAATCAGCTCTGCTGGTTGGACAAACATGGCATCCTCTGTATGGAGATGTGGCTCCTGAAATTCTGAACTTGAACATGGGAGCACCTTATCAGCCGTTCAGCCGTGCACCGCAGGTTCGCTATCGGTTTACAAACAAAAATTTCAAACTGACCGCTGCTGCTATATGGCAGTCTCAATATTTGTCGGTAGGTCCTTCTTCAAACGAGGCAGGAGCTGTTACTACGACTAAGAGTCAGAGCTTTATGAAGAACGGTTGCTTGCCTGAGTTTTATTTGGGCATGGATTATAATCGTCCCGGATTGCTTGCCGGAGCGGGTGTGCATGTGTCTTCCATGTCTCCTCGTACAGAATCGAAATACAATGACAATATATACAAGGTAAGCGAACGCGTGACAGGAGTTTCAGCTGAGGCGCATGTGAAATATGTGCACCGCCGTTTCTTGCTGGCAGCCAAGAGCGTGTTAGGGTCAAACCTGACGCAAACCAGTACAATTGGCGGGTATGGCATTACGTGTACCGACTCTCGCACGGGTGAACAGGAGTACACTCCTTTGCGTGTATCGCATACTTGGGTAAATATGATGTATGGAAGTAAATTCCGTGGCGGAGTGTTTGCCGGGTATCTTAAAAACTTGGGAGCATCAAAAAATGTGACTGGAGTATTGGGTACAGGAACAAATATCGACCAGTTGAATACACTGGGGGCCGAACTGACTTACAATCGCCCGAACTGGAAGTTCGGAGCAGAATATACTTGGACCGGCGCGTGGTATGGCGATTATACCGACAAGGCACGGGTGACCAACACCCATCTGGTAAAGAATAACCGCATCGTACTGACTGCTTTGTTCCAGTTTTAATGCATATGTTTTTAAGGGAAGAGAGACTGTTCTACCTTCAAACGTTCTTGAAACCTGGGTTGGAAAAAGTATGAAAAACAGCATGCCACTTTTTACAAATAATTATGAACCAAACAGATTGTTGTTTTTCAGGACGTTTAAGTTCTTATCGTAAGGTGTGTGGAATCATACTGGTATGTGAATGATAAAAAAAACGTAGAACAAATTTCTTCTCTGTAAAACTGGATAGTACCGGAAACTTTGTCATGGGTTTATGTGGAGCCGGTAATTGCTGACTCCATATCCAGCCCATATACCAAGTCCTCCTCGTATGTTTCCAGGAAGGTTGCTGGTATTCGGAAAGAACGGGTTACCGTTATTCACTACTTCATTCTCATATTCTTTCCAGAAAAGAAAAGTTTCTTCGTTCACCTGCGTAAATTTAAGACCAACTTCTTCACCGCTCACAAAGAAAGGGGTGTATTTGTTTAATTCTGTGTGGCGGAAAGCTCGGAAAACGTTTATCTGGGCGGTGGGGAAGAAAGTATGTCATCGGAAACGGTTCCCATGAACGCATTGTAATATGCGCTGTCTTTTCCGTATGCGCGAGTAAACAATTTGTAATAATTCTTTTCATCTTGCGGATCGTGGAAGAAAGCGGTGACTTGAAATAACGTATCGCTTCCTGCACATGGTTGGATGGTAAAGCTATCTACCTTGACGGGGGCTGGCACCGTAGTTTCAGCAGTAAGGTCTTTCCCTTGGTGGGTAATGCGGAGAAAGTAACGTTTGCCCGCTTCTCCACGGATTTTGTTTCCGGTATAGACAAAATAAGGAAGTCGGTGATCTTCGCTTCTTAAGGTAAGCACTTCTGATTGTTCTCCGTCCGACACTTCTACCCGTGCGGTAGTGAGTGGAATTTCGGAGATGCTCAGGCTGTCCCATGTGCTTCCTAATGCTTTGCTATAAGAAAGATAGACTTGAGCAAATCCGTTGGATTCAATGCTGCCTTCCACCACGACTTGGGGTTCGTAGTCTGTGGTGAAATCCCATTTCGGGTCGCATCCTTCCATGCTTAAAGAAAGCAGGTACAAGAACAGGTATCGTACAAATTGTTTCATAAGTCTTAAAATTTGAATGTGTAGCTTAGAGAGGGAAGCAGGCTGTACAAAGCCATGTTACGCTTCTTTATCTGAAGGCTTTTCCCGTCGCTGGAGGGCTTTACGCTTACTTGGATAAAAATGGGGTTGTGCCGTTTCAGTACATTGTATAAAGAGGCGTTAAGGCTTTGGTTGTGCTTACGCCCGAAGTGAAAGTTTGCCGAAAGGTCCATACGCTGGTAAGAAGGCATGCGGCTACTGTTATAGGGCTCGTATACGCATGCGGCGTTTTCCCCTACCATATATAAGGCAACAGGCAGGGTAACGGCATTGCCGGAGGCATAAATGTAGACAGCAGAAAAGTCCCATCGGTTGTTCAGGGTAAAATGTAGCGTGGCATTCAGATTATGACGTCGGTCGTATTTGGCGGGAAACCATTTACCGTCGCGCAGTGAAGGGAATTTGCGGTCGGCCCAGGCCAGGGTGTAGCTTACCCATCCGTTCAGTCTTCCACGGTTCTTTTTCAGGAATAGTTCTATCCCATAGTTCCTTCCTTTTCCCAGCAGTACATGCTCTTCTATCCGGTAGTTTTGGGTAATCATGTCATAGAGTCCTCCGTCGAAGATGGTCTGATGGTCCAAGGTGCGCCAGTAGGCTTCGGCTGAGAATTCGTAGTCTCCTCCGAAGAGAGGCCGCATGTACCCAATGTTGCAGGTGAGTGCCTGTTGCGCAGGTATTTCTTGGGTAGAGGGCATCCAGAAATCAAGAGGAAACCCTACCGTGGATACCGTTATCTGATTAATATACTGGTGGGCCATGACGAATGATGCAGATATCTTTCCGCCTTTTTTCAAGGAATATGATGCTTGCAGTCGCGGGTCGATATGTCCTTTCCGGTAAGAGGAATGGTAACTGCCGTTGTAGCGCACGCCTGCATTGAAAACCCATTCTTTCCATCGGTGCGTGGCTTCGGCAAAGGCTGCTGCCGTAAGTACATGGTAGTCTTTGGGCCGATATAGGTTGATGCCCTCAAATAGATTGTGTGTTTCCGGATACTGGGGAGAAAGGCTGTACAGGCTGGCTTCCACTCCGGTCTGAAGAGATAGCCCTCTGAAGTCCAGGCTGACTTCACCTTTGTATCCGCCTTCCGTGATACGTGAAGGTAGGGCGATGTCGTACGTATTCTGACGGGCGTCTAACGTGGTTTGATAGTGACTTCCGTATATCCGGTGGGTCATCCGACTTTTAGGGGTGAACTGGTGATTCCAGCGTGCGGAACCTGCCATGTTCAGCCATTTCAGGTGTGCGTCTACCTGATACTGATATTCTTCCATTTTCAGAAGGTCTCTTCCGCCATAGGCGTTGACGACAATCTTATCTTTCTCGGAAGGCTGATATACATACGTGGCGTTATAATCCTGAAAGTCGTAGCGTAGTGTGGTGTTTTCTTCCATTCCGCCTTCCATCAGTCTGATGATGGGATTGACATAGGTAACTCTTGCCGACAAGTAAAGGCTGGCTTTGCTTGTTAATGGAAATCCTGTCGTGATTCTGGAAGCTAAGATTCCTGCACTTCCCGATACTTCCGGTTTTTGTAAAAGCTCTTCACGGGGGTGCATTTCCATATATCCGGCCAGTCTTCCTCCTTGTGATGCCGGAATGTATGACTTTTGTAAGGTGAAATCGGAGAAGTGGTCATTATTGAAAACAGAGAACAGACCTAACAGGTGGGACGGATTGTAAATGGTGGCCCCGTCCATGGTAGTCAGGTTGTGACCGGGTTCGCTACCGCGTATGTAGATTCCTCCGTTTAGTTCTCCTCCGTTGACAATGCCTGGCAGAAGCTGGAAGACTTTCATGGGGTCTGTGTCGCCCAGAAATTGCGGAATATGCTTCATGCTTTCAGAACTGATGTTCCATGTACCTGTGGGAGTGATTTGCAGTAAAGGAGCTTTTTTCCGTGCCACCACTTCCACTTCGTGAAGCTGCCAGACGGAATCGGTCATGGAAATACGGTAACCGACTGTATCGGTTTGGGCAGAAACAGTGCAGATGTGACACAAGAAGAGAGAGAGAAGCAGAAGAATACTTTTCACGTGCGGGGATATTAAGAAAAAGTACGGGTTTCCTTTTTTGAATGAAAACCCGTACATGTTGTGATTTCTAAAGAATGAAGAAAGATTGTCCGGCTTTTATTCTACTAATTTGCCGAAAGCGTCAATCAAATCTTCCAGACTGTCAATGAATCCTCTGAATGGACTGTCTTCTCCGTCCAGATTGTCGAAGCTCATCTTTGACCCGTCATTGAAAACGGCTATGGGTTCTACTTCCCAGTATTCGACATTGATGATTACCTCTTCTTCATTATACCCAAATGGGTATGAATAGTCGATATAGCCTTGGAGCCCCAGGTTAGCGGAAGGAGTAGTCTGGCTGACGAAGCGTACGTTGCCGGTCAGGTATTTGCTGATGTCAGTGGCCAGTGCTTCTGCGTCTGCTTGCTGTTTAGCATTGAAATCTTTGTAGATTTTGATAATTTCCTCCTCGGTGGCATTTTCAGGGATTTCCGGATAGGTGTCTTCATCCTCATCAAGTCTTTGCTTCAGGCTTTTTACGTCGTTGCACTTCATGGTGATGTATGCATCGTCCAGAAGGATAGCCTGTGCTTCTGCGTTGTTGAAACGTTCTTCAAAGGAAATTTCTTCCGAGTCACTGGTCATGTTCTGCCCGTTGATGACTCCCTTGCCGATGACTGCTTTTTTCCCGTCAATATTTACCTCGCTGTAGGCGGTGGCAACCTTGTCCTTGACGCTGACTTGCGCTGTGACTACATATTTGTTACCGACTTTTACTTCCGCATTTACGTCAGCTGCATAAGGTGACGTATTTTTCAGGTTTGAAGCCTTGACGTTGGCAGTGGCCAGGGTATTTCCTTTCCATACGATACTTCCGTTTACTTCTGCAGGAATCTTATAGGTGTCGCCGTCGATATTGAAATCAGTCTCGCCTCCTTTGTTTTCTACGGTGACTTCTACGATTTCATTTTCAGCTGGGAAGCGGCAGATAAATTTGTCGGAAGGAGTTCCTTCTGTCCATACCCACTCTCTTTCTTTCGTGTCGTATTCATACGTGCCGTAGTATTCAGAAGCTTGGTAGGTAGTGCGTGATAGGGCATAGAGCGCACCCATGTCGCCTCTTGTAGCCGCAATAAGATTGGATGCACGGCGTTGGTAGTCTGCGTTTTCGTATCCATAATAAGGTTCGTCAGACAATGCTGAAAGTGCATCGGCTATAGTGGCCAGGTCTTTAAAATCATTGGCATTGACCATGCTGACCAGTTCTTTTCCTACTTCATTGATTTTTGCTTTTGCCTTTTCTGGTTCTTGCAGGCTTCCGTCTGGTTCTTCCGGATTGGAGACTACTGGATTGTCAATTTCTCCTTCTTCCGGATTGTCGGGATTGTTATCGTCGCCGCATCCTGCCATCAGGCTGGCACTCGCGATGGCCATGCAAATCATGGCAAGTTTCCATGTCTTTTTCATAATTGTATAATGTTTTTTTGGTTTTTCGGCAAATGTATTTAATTTTTCGTAAATTAGGTGTGTGAGCGTGTTAAATGATATTCGTTTCCTTAATTTCTGTACCATTATACAAAAAAGTAATCATTTTCTTTTATTTTGGGAGGAACATTTTAACAAATTCTCTATTTGTATAAGGCGTAAGAGGCTTTATTAGTGGAAAAGCTAAAAGAAGAATTCCCAAAATTCAGTTACGAGGCGAAACTCTTCAGCAACGTCAAGTAGGAAAAATTGCTTTTGGGAGAGAAGAGTGGGAGGACAAACGGCTTCTTGCTACTGAATGAATGTTTAAGTGCATGTAAAAGTAATAAATATTGAAATTATATAAAGAAAAAGTATTACCTTTGCACGAATACAAAAACATAGAAGATGGGACATCATCAATTAGACAGTTTAGACGAACAAATTCTGCGTATGATCGCAGGCAATGCACGTATTCCTTTCTTGGAAGTAGCACGTGCTTGTAATGTATCGGGAGCCGCTATTCATCAGCGAATTCAGAAGTTGACGAACCTGGGAATTCTGAAGGGTTCAGAATTTATCATTGATCCGGAAAAGATAGGTTATGAAACCTGTGCTTACATCGGTTTGTATTTGAAGGATCCAGAACAGTTTGACACTGTAACGGAAGCTTTGAAGTTTATTCCGGAAGTAGTGGAATGTCATTTTACGACAGGGCAGTATGACATGTTCATCAAGATTTATGCAAAGAACAATCATCACTTGCTGGAAATTATCCACGATAAACTTCAACCGTTGGGCTTGTCGCGTTCGGAAACAATTATTTCTTTCCGTGAAGCTATCAAGCGCCAGATGCCGATAATGGATCTGGCGAATGATGAAGATTAAAATCGCGACGCTTATTTTTGCGTACGTTCGTAATCCACGAAACTATAGGAGTAGAGATGCTTTTCGTCTGTCGGATGGCATTCTCTACTTTTTTCTTTCCATAGCTCCGGACTTACTTCCGGGAAGAAGGCATCGGCGGGTGCCTGCTCATCGTCTACTTCCGTAAGATACAGGCGGTCGGCCAATGGGAGTGCTTCTGTGTAGAGAGTAGCTCCCCCGATGATAAATACCTCTTCCTCTTCCTTGCAGGTATGCAGGGCATCGGCCAGTGTGTGAAAACATTCCGCACCTTCAAAGTGCAGTTCCTGGCGGCTGAGTACCACGTTTCTCCGGTTGGGGAGAGCGCCTTTCGGAAGTGATTCAAACGTGTGGCGTCCCATAATGATAGTATGTCCGGTGGTCAGTGCCTTGAAGCGTTTTAAGTCGTTAGGCAGCCAGTAGAGCAACTTGTTCTGATAGCCTATTCCTCTTTTCTGGTTGATGGCTGCAATGATGGATAGTGTCATGTCTGAGGATTTTAATGTTTATACAGATACTTTTCCGGCAATGTGAGGCCAGGGGTCATAATTCTCTAACTGAAAATCTTCATAGTGGAAGCTGAAAATATCTTTCACGTCCGGATTGATTTTCATGGTAGGCAGGGGACGCGGGGTACGGGTGAGCTGCAGGTCTACCTGTTCCAGGTGATTCAGGTAAATATGAGCGTCGCCGAGTGTATGAATAAAGTCGCCCGCTTTCAAGCCGGTTACCTGTGCCATCATCTGCAGCAGCAGGGCATACGATGCGATATTAAAAGGTACCCCTAAGAAGGTATCGGCACTGCGCTGGTACATTTGCAGGCTGAGGCGGCCGTTGGCTACATAAAACTGAAAGAATGCATGACACGGCGGAAGATTCATGTTGTTCAGGTCGCCCACATTCCATGCACTGACAATGATGCGTCGTGAGTCGGGATTATGCTTGATGGTTTCCACCGCTTCCGAAATCTGGTCGATGAACTTGCCGTCATAACCCGGCCATGAACGCCACTGGTAACCGTAGATGTGTCCTAAATCGCCGTTTTCATCTGCCCATTCGTTCCAGATTCTGACCCCGTTTTCTTGCAGGTATTTCACGTTGGTATCTCCTTGTAAGAACCAGAGCAGTTCATGGATGATGGATTTCAAGTGAAGTTTCTTGGTCGTGACAAGTGGGAAGCCCTCTTCCAGGTTGAAGCGCATCTGATGTCCGAACACGCTGATGGTGCCCGTTCCGGTACGGTCTTCCTTTTCGTACTCCTTCCGTACGGATGCGGTGCAACAAATCGAGATATTGTTTCATGATTGGACTTTTTTGTTTGTGCAAAGGTAGCTAACTTTTTTGTATTTTGCCGCCGTAATCAATTGCTGGAAACATGAATTTACCTTCTGATTTTATCCTCCGTACGCGTGAGTTGCTGGGAGATGCGGAGTTTGCTGCTTTGACCGAAGCATTGGAAAAAGATACGCCTGTCAGTATTCGTATGAATACCGATAAATGTGGCCTTGTTCCGCAGGAAAGCACCTCTGTGCCCTGGTGTTGCGAAGGATATTACCTGTCCGGTCGTCCGTCGTTTACGTTTGACCCCTTGTTTCATGCGGGCTGTTATTATGTGCAGGAAGCTTCATCCATGTTCCTTGAACAGGCGTTGCGTCAGTATGTGCACGAGCCGGTCACGATGCTCGATTTGTGCGCGGCTCCGGGAGGAAAATCTACCTTGGCCCGTAGCGTACTTCCGGAAGGCAGCTTGCTGGTGGCCAATGAGGTGATGCGCAACCGTTCGCAGGTGCTGGCTGAGAATCTGAGTAAAATGGGGAAATCCCGGGGGTGATTGTAACCAATAATGATCCGGCTGATTTTACAGAATTAGGACCGCTGTTCGATGTGATTCTGACAGATGTGCCCCTGTTCGGGTGAAGGAATGTTCCGCAAGGATGAAGTGGCCGTGCAGGAGTGGAGCATAGAGAATGTGGACACCTGCTGGCAGCGTCAGCGCCGTATTTTACGGGATATATGGCCTTGCCTGAAGACCGGAGGCTTGTTGATTTATAGCACATGTACATACAATCGGGAGGAAAATGAGGACAATGTGGCATGGATTGCACAGGAATTGGGGGCAGAAGTGCTTCCTTTGGAGACGCAGCCGGACTGGCGCATTACGGGAAATCTGACCGGTACGGAGTTTCCGGTTTACCGTTTCCTGCCTCATAAGACTACGGGTGAAGGTCTGTTTATGGCAGTGCTGCGGAAAACAGCGGATGAACCCGCGGTGAGTGTGCGGACAAAGACCGGTGGAAAGGCTTCCAAAAAAGGAAAAGGAGGTAAGGTGGTTGTACTTCAAGTACCAAAGGAAATGAAAGCCTGGGTGCAGGGAGCCGGAGACTATGTGTTTGAAGTAAATGACAGTGAAGCGATGGCCTTTCCTGCTGCCTATAAAGATACGTATGACCTGCTGAAGAGCCAGCTGCGCATACTGCATGCCGGAATTTCTTTGGGAGAATTGAAAGGAAAGGACTGGCAGCCTTCGCATGCGCTGGCTATGAGTACCGTTTTTGAGAGAGATTCGTTCCCGATGGCTGAACTGACTTACTCACAGGCCATTGCTTATTTGCGGAAAGAAGCGGTAGTACTTTCACCGGAAGTGCCGAGAGGGTATGTGACACTTACTTATCAAGGTCAGGTATTAGGATTTGCCAAGAATATCGGTAACCGGGCCAATAACTTGTACCCGCAGGAGTGGCGAATCCGAAGCGGATATTTGCCGGAAATTATTCCGGATTTATTCGGATAAAAAACGTCTTTACGTTTACGCTAAAACGCAAGTACGTTTCGATTCAAACGCAAGTACGTTTTACTTGAAACGCAAGTGCATTTTAATCAAAACGCAAGTACGTTTTTCTTCAAACGCAAGTGCGTTTTTCAGGAGGAATTCAAGCGTTTTGATTAAAAGTTTGCAACTTGTTGATATATAGAATATTATTTTATTTTAGTGTGAGGGGAATTCCTTTATAAAAATCCAGTATTTTGGTGCGGAACAAGTAGTCGTATTTAGCTTGTACACAGTCGGACACCGCTTTCATCCAGTTGGTTCGGGCTTCGTTGTATTCCGTAGCATTTGCTTTTCCGTGCGTGTATTTTTCTTTCATCAGCTTGAAAGAGGCTTCTGCTGCTTCATCTGCCACCTGGCTGCTCTGGTATTTGCTTTCTGCATTGACGGCATTGTAGTAGGCTTGCTGGATTTCTTTGTAAAGTTTCTTCTTGGTTTCTTCCAGTTGCCAGTTTAAGGTAGTCTGTTCAAGGCGTGCCGTGCGTACGCGGTTACGTGTACTCAGTCGGTTGAAGATGGGAATGCTTAACGAGAGTCCTACATACTGGCTGAAATTATCTTTCAGCTGAGAGTGGAAGCTCGGATTTTCTCTTCCCGATACATTATAATAGCTTGTTCCCAGACCGGCTCCGAAGTTTAGTTGCGGATAATAGGCGCTTTGTGCAATGCGGATGCTGCGTGCAGCTCCTTCCAGACGATATTGTGCAGCCTTGATGGACGGCTTGGTCAGCAAGGCCTGACTGTAGATTTCGGCAGGAGGAGTCAGTGTTCCGAACAACTGCTCAGGCTGGATGTCGGGAGAAACAATCCGGAAATTGTCGGGAGAGGGCAGCTCCAGCAACTGGCTTAAATCAAGCAGAGACAGACGGTAGTCATTTTCAGCCTGCACCAGTGACAACTGGTCTTGTGCCACGCGCGACTTGGCTTCATACCATTCTGCTTCAGATGCCTTTCCATTCTTGAAGTAGGCCTCCTTTTGTGCCAGCATTTCCTGACTTAACTCTACCTGCTGCCGGGCTATCTTGACCAGTTCTTCGTTGAACAACACCTGCAAGTAAGCAGAGGCTACCTCAATGCTGATGTCTTCTTTGGCCTTGTTCAAATCTTCGGTAGCCGCTTTCAGGTTCAGTTTGGAGAGCGCAATGTTGTTGGGTATCTGCATACCGGTGAACAAGGGTACGCTCGTACTCAGGTTGAGGCCGGTATTCTGTGTGTTGATACTCTGGTACGTATTGTTGGCCTGCAAGCTTCGTCCGAAGTTGAAAGAGTGAGAGGCACTACCGTTCAGGTCGGGCAGACGGCTCCATTTGGCGGTGTTCAGTTCCACTTCGCTTTTGTCGCGTGCGGCTTCCTGTTGTTTGACGGTCAGGTTATGAGCAATGGCATAGTCGATGCAGCGAGTCAAGTCCCATGCCTCCTGTGCTTGTGTGCCATTGGCCAACAGCACGCTGATGCTCAGTGCTGTCAGTAATTTTGTATTGATTTTCATGGCTTACATTTCTTTTTTAAGTCCGCGAATCGATTCGTTGGCTTTCAGCCCGCTTTTAATCTCGATGTTCACTCCGTCGCTGATGCCGGTCTGTACCTGACGGCGGGTAAACTTCTGTGTCGGTACGCTGTCCGTCAGTACATATACGAAAGTGGAGTCACCGCTGAACTCAATGGCACTTTCCGGTACGGTCAGGGCATTGTTGGCCCGCTGGAGTTCGATTTCCGCATTGGCACTGTAGCCGGAGCGGATGGTGATACTGTCGGGCACCGTGATGGCGGCCTTGATTTCGAACTGGTTGGCCCCGTTATTTTCTACGCTTTTAGGAGAGATGTATTCCAGTACGGCATCGAATTTCATGTCCTGCAAGGCTCCCAATGTGATTTTTACAGGAGTTCCTTCATGAATACGTCCCACTTCTGTTTCGTCCACGTTTCCTCTGAAGATGAGGTCGCTCATATCGGCCACGGTGGCGATGGTGGTACCGTCGTTGAATGTATTGCTCATGATGACCGAGTTACCTACCTTGATGGGGACATCCAGAATCAGTCCGTCAATCGTAGAACGAATCAGTGTGCTGCTGAAGGAGGCACTGCTTTTGGTGATACCTTCTTTCACGATTTCCAGGTTGTCTTTGGCTGCCTGGAGTTCTTCTCTGGCTTGTTTGGCTGCTAATAAAGTCTTTTCGTATTCCTCGCTGCTCACCAGTTTGCTCTGATAAAGCTTCTCCATACGCTCCAGGTCGGTTTCTGCCTGACGGCCGTTGATTTCAGCCAGGCGCACACGGCTTTCGGCAGAGTTAAGCGAACCTAATTCAGGAATTACCTTGACTTTGGCGATGATTTCTCCTTTTTTCACCGTTTCTCCGGCTTCCTTGTAGACTTCGGATATGATACCGGAAATCTGCGGTTTGATTTGCACCTCATCGCGTGGCTCAATTTTTCCGGTAGCTACGGTGATTTGTGCCAAGTCGGTGGTTTTGGTGTGGAGAATATCGTAGGCCGTATCTTTCGGCTGCGATTTCTGATAAAGGAATACAAATGTGCCGATAAAGATGAGTGCAATCAGCACCAGCGAAATAATCTTGATGTACTTTTTCATATCAACTTTGGTTTTTTGTTTGTCTTGTGGTTTTATTTATTCGTCGCGTATGGCTTCAATGGGTTTGATGCTCATGGCCCGGTAGGCAGGAGCCAGTCCGGCTAACAGTCCTAAAATCAGGAGGAGAGCACAAGCACCGATTGCCTGCCAGAAACTGATTTGAAATTCGGTGGGAGAGGTCGGGGTGGAGGTTCCCATTTCTGTCAGGTTCAACAGGAAGACGGCAAAGGAAATGCCGGCCATACCTGCCAGGATGGTCAGTACCATACTTTCGGAAAGAATCTGCGACAGAATGTCGTTCGGGCGTGCCCCGATGGCACGGCGTATACCGATTTCGGTGGTCCGTTCCTTTACTGTGACCATCATGATGTTGCTCACACCGATAGCTCCTGCCAGCAGGGTGCCGAGACCGACCATCCATCCCAAAATCCGGATGCCGGAAAACAGGTTGTCTACCATGCTGAACATGGCTTCAGCGTTGACCAGAATAACGGCTTGTCCGTCGTCCGGATGAATCAGGTGTGCTTTTTTGACCACTTGCTCTACCTTTTTCTCTACTTCACCGATGGAGTATCCTTTGCGGGCTGTATAGCAGAGCAGCTGCACGTTCTGTCCGAAGTTATAGTTCTGTTGCATGGTGGAAAACGGGATGATGACCGACGTTTCGGACTGTCCTTGTATGGAAATGTTTCCTACCGCCATGCTTACCCCGATTACCCGGTAATAGATGCCATTGACTTCAATAAACTTTCCGCAAGGGTCTTCCCCTCCCGGAAACAAAGTCTCGTAAATACGCTTTCCAATCACACAGACTTTCCGCTGGTCGCGTATGTCAATGTCATTGATGAACCGTCCGAACACGATATTCGGTTCTTCTATTTTCTGGTATTCCGGATAAAGCCCTTTCAGTGTACCTGAGATTTTATTTTCATTATAAATGGCATTGATGCCCCATTTGGCCAGTGTGGCGGTCACGGTTTCCAGTTCACTGACCTGTTTTCTCACACGTTCCACATCCTTGTTCTCCAAATCCCAGTACCTGCCTTGCTGAAAACCTTTGTAGGCTTTGCTTGTCTTGTTTGTACCTAAAAAGCCGGAATTGGTGGCGAAGCCTTCAAACTGGCGCGAAAGCATTTGTTGTAGTCCTTTGGCACCTCCCATCAGGGAAATCAGCATGAATATTCCCCAGAAAATACCGAAGGCGGTCAGGAAGCTTCTGGTTTTGTTGCGGGTGATAGTGAGAAGAATCTCTTCCCATGTATCTAAATCAAATCGTCTCATGATTAATCTGCTCTAAGTGCTTCAATGGGTCGGATTCTGGCAGCTTTTCTTGCAGGGAAAAGTCCGGCCAGCGTACCGGCGATAACTAATGTCAGAGTAGCTTCTATGGCAATGGACAAGTCTACAGTTGGGTTTTCGAAGAAGGTCATCGAAAAGACACCCATATCCATGGTCTGTTTACCAGCTACCTGATTCATATATTCCGTCACGGCAATACCTGCCACCATACCGATGTAGCCGAAGAAAGTCGTGATAGTCACACTTTCCGAGATAATCAGCCAGAGGATGGAAGCGGGTTTGGCTCCCAGGGCTTTGCGGATGCCGAATTCGTGCGTGCGTTCGCGGACGGTAATCAGCATGATGTTGCTCACTCCTACGATGCCGCTGAGCAAGGTAAAGATTCCGATTACCCAGATGGCAGTATGCAGGATTTGAGTGGCCGTCTGTTGTTGCAGGTATTGCGTAAAGCGGTTCCATATCCAGATGGCTCCTTCATCGGTAGGCGAGAACTGTTTCTTCAACCCTAAAGCCTGCCGGTATTCCGCTTCAAATTGTTCGTTGGTCGGTTCATCGGTCAGTCCTTTGGTTGTAAATGTGATGTTGTCTATGCTGTCACCTTTCTGATAGATGGTTTGCAGGGTAGTGAACGGTACGAGAGCAGAAGGAGAAAAACTGTTCTGGTCGGTATAGATACCTACCACCTGATAGGGTACTCCTTGTGCGTTCAGGTATTTCCCGATGGGAGAAGTGTGAGGAAAGAGGTTCTTTACCGTTTTTTCATGCAGTACGATAATTTTTCGCCGTTCCTCCATGTCGCGTGCGTTGACGAAGCGTCCTTCTTTAATCTTGATGGCTTCAAGTGAAGGATAGTTGGGAAATACTCCGTTAATTCCGATGCTGACAGCTTCTTTTCCGTAAGTAAGAATGACATCACTTTTGCTGACGGTGGCACCGGTTTGGATGATGTGGTCAGGAAATGAAGTAGCAGTAAGTTCGCGGTCACTCTCTTTCAGGTAAATGCTGCGGCCCTCTTTCATTCCTTTGTAAGGTTGTGAGGTCATGCCCGGATAGATTTTCATGGAGTTCATAATCATGCCTTTCGACTGGTTCTCAAAGGCATGGATGAGGCCGTTTCCGGCTCCCAGTAATACAATCAGCATGAAGATGCCCCATGCTACGGAAAAGCCGGTCAGCAGGGTGCGCAACTTATTGCGCATGATGGTTCCGTAGATCTCTTGTATTAATTCTGTCATGGCTGGTGTTTTATTTCATGAATCCGTTTTTGCCAAATGGAGATGCATTGTGGTCAATGTTGTCTTCTATGCGCTCTATCAGTCCGTCCTTGATATGGATAATTTTATCGGTCTGGTTGGCGACTCCGCTTTCGTGGGTGACCACTACGATGGTCAGTCCTTCTTTCTCGTGCAGTTCCTTTAGAATCTGCATGACTTCTACCGAAGTCTTACTGTCCAGTGCTCCGGTCGGTTCGTCTGCTAAAATGATTTCAGGCTTTGAAATTAATGCGCGTGCAATGGCTACACGTTGTTTTTGTCCGCCCGACATTTCATTCGGAAGGTGGTGTGCCCATTCTTTCAATCCTAATTTATCCAGGTATTCCATGGCTAACAGGTTGCGCTTTTTCCGGCTTACACCTTGATAAAATAAGGGAAGGGCTACATTCTCCATGGCATTCTTGAATGAGATGAGGTTGAATGACTGGAAAATGAAGCCGATCATACGGTTGCGGTACTCGGCGGCCTTGCTTTCGCTCAGGTCACGAATCAATACATCGTTCAGGTAATATTCTCCTGAATCATAGTTGTCTAATATGCCCAAGATGTTCAGAAGGGTAGACTTTCCGGAACCGGAAGAACCCATGATGGAAACAAATTCTCCTTTGTCAATATGAAGGTTAATGCCTTTAAGTACATGAAGAGGAGTACCGTTGTAGTAAGTTTTGTGGATATTTTCTAAGTGTATCATTTGGTTTGTGTGAATTTGTTCATTTATCAGGTCTCGCAAAAATAAGAAAAGTGGAAAGCTTCAAAAAATAATGCGTTAAAAATTTGCTCTGTTTTTACTGATTATTTACTTTTGTCCGTAGATAATTAACCCTAAATAGAGAAATGTCATGACAATAAACATGGAAAAACCTTATGTGGTAGGTATGGACATTGGCGGAACAAACACTGTTTTTGGTGTAGTTGACTCACGTGGTAATGTGCTGGCTTCTGATTCTGTCAAAACACAGCAATATGATAACATCGAAGACTACGTTGATGCTGTATGTAAGAAACTTCTCCCTCTGCTTTCGCAGTTTGGTGGAGCTGAAAAGATAAAAGGTATGGGAGTGGGTGCTCCTAACGGAAACTACTATAGCGGTACTATTGAATTTGCACCTAACTTGCCTTGGAAAGGAATCATTCCTCTGGCTTCAATGTTTGAAGAACGTCTGGGTATTCCGACTGCACTGACTAACGATGCCAATGCGGCTGCTATTGGTGAAATGACTTACGGTGCTGCACGTGGTATGAAAGACTTTATCATGATTACCTTGGGAACTGGTGTAGGTAGTGGTATCGTAATCAACGGACAGTTGGTTTATGGTCATGACGGATTTGCCGGTGAATTGGGTCATGTGATCGTTGATCGTAACGGTCGTGCATGTGGATGCGGTCGTAAAGGATGTCTGGAAACTTACTGTTCTGCTACAGGTGTGGCTCGTACCGCACGTGAATTCTTGGTACAGCGCACTGAACCCAGTTTGTTGAGAAATATTCCGGCAGATGAAATTCAGTCAAAAGATGTATATGATGCAGCTGTGAAGGGTGACAAGCTGGCTCAGGACATCTTTGAATTTACAGGTCGTATTTTGGGACAGGCTTTGGCTGACTTCATCGCTTTCTCAAGTCCTGAAGCAATCGTATTGTTTGGTGGTTTGGCTAAGTCGGGTGATTACATCATGAAGCCGATTCAGAAAGCCATTGATGAAAATATCCTGAAGATTTATGCAGGAAAAACAAAACTGTTGCTTTCTCAGTTGAAAGATGCAGATGCAGCCGTATTGGGTGCAAGTGCATTGGGATGGGAAGTAAAAGAGAACTAATTTACTTTTGAATACAAAAAAATAGTCCGGCAAGTTGTCGGGACTGTTTTTTTGTTGCTATTTATCCTTCTGGACATGCTGCCTTCACAGGGGACATGCAGGAGGATAATAAATCTAATTCTAACCTAAATAATATTATGAAAAACCTTTTTTATTCGAAATGCAAAAATAAACTTTCTGTTTGATATATGCTTGTTTTTTTTGATTTTATCGATGAAAAAAATGTGCATCATTTTTCGTGATTGAATATTTTGCCTCCAATAAATGTAAATAATGTAAATAAAGTTTGTATCTTTGCCCCAAATTTATAATTGAAAATAATATGAGTTATAATTTGCTGAAAGGAAAAAGAGGTATTATTTTTGGTGCACTGAACGAACAGTCTATCGCCTGGAAAGTGGCAGAAAAGGCTGTAGAAGAAGGTGCCGTTATCACACTCTCTAATACCCCTGTAGCAGTACGTATGGGTGAGGTCTCTGCTTTGGCGGAAAAATTAAACTGTGAAGTGATTCCGGCTGACGCTACCTCTGTAGAAGATTTGGAAAATGTCTTTAAGCGTTCAATGGAGGTATTGGGCGGAAAGATTGATTTTGTACTTCATTCTATCGGTATGTCTCCAAATGTTCGTAAAAAACGTACTTACGATGATTTGGACTATGACATGTTGAGTAAAACATTGGATATTTCAGCCGTTTCATTCCATAAGATGATTCAATCTGCCAAGAAGTTGGATGCCATCAATGAATACGGTTCTATCGTAGCTTTGAGTTATGTAGCTGCACAGCGTACATTCTATGGTTATAATGACATGGCAGATGCGAAGGCTTTGCTGGAATCAATCGCTCGTAGCTTCGGTTATATTTACGGACGTGAACACCATGTACGTATCAATACCATTTCTCAGTCACCGACTATGACTACTGCCGGATCGGGTGTGAAAGGTATGGACAAGTTGTTCGACTTTGCTAACCGTATGTCTCCTCTGGGCAATGCATCGGCTGATGAATGTGCTGATTACTGTATCGTAATGTTCTCTGACCTGACTCGTAAGGTGACTATGCAGAACTTGTTCCACGATGGTGGTTTCTCCAGCGTAGGTATGAGTTTGAGAGCTATGGCAACTTATGAAAAGGGGCTGGATGAATATAAAGATGCCAATGGCAATATAATTTACGGATAATATTGAATGTATCGGCTTATTTTTATATTACTGAGTATAATCGTCTTTTCTGCTTGTCGTTCTGATAAGCAGAAAGACGATTTTTCGTTTTCAGAAATAAAGATAGCCCGATATGACCGCTTGCAATATGAGGCAACTGTGCAGAACAGTTTCTTTTCCCTGCAACGGATGAATACTGAATTTTCCCAGGAAACGCGTCTGCTGATAGAGGAAGTGCTTGATTTGGGCTCTGTAGATATGGTAGACATGAACGACCGTCTGTGCGCTTATTTCTCAGATTCCATATTGGTACATTTAATGGAAGATGTGGGAGAGAAGTTTAAGGACGTGAGCAGCCTTGAACAGCGTTTGACGCAGGGATTCAGCAACCTGAAAAAAGAAATTCATGAGTTGCCGGTTCCGCAGATTTATACGCAGATTTCTGCTCTGAATCAGTCTGTCGTTGTTGGAAACAGCATTTTGGGAATCAGTCTGGACAAGTATATGGGGAGTGACTATCCTCTCTATCAAAAGTATTATTACGCAAACCAGCGACGCTCGATGTCGCCGGAATACATCGTACCTGATTGCTTTACCTTCTATTTGCTGGGACAGTATCCTTTCTTATGGCAGGAAGGTCATCGTTCTTTGATGGATATTCTGCTGTATCGGGGGAAAATAGCCTGGACTGTAGAGACTATTCTTGAAGGGAATAGAAGTGGAAAGACGGCTTTGGGCTACTCCAAGGAAGAAATAAAATGGTGCGAACAGCACGAAAAAGAACTTTGGGAAGAAATCCGCCAGAATCATTACATGGAGACTACCGACCCAATGATTATTCGCTCGTATGTATCTTCTAACACACGGCTTCTGTTTAATGGTGAAAAAACTCCTCCTTTCTTGGGAATATGGCTGGGGATGAAGGCTGTAGAGCGATATATGAAGAAGCATCCGGAAATGACCCTAAAGAGTTTGTTGGAATGTACGGATTATTCTGGAATGATAAAAGAATTAAACTGATTGACTTAAAGATTCCTTATGGAAGTTGCATTGTATTTGTTGCCTGTTACTTTAGGTGATACGGCTATCGAAAAGGTTTTACCCTCTTATAATCGGGAGATAATTGTCAATATAAAGCATTTTATAGTGGAAGATGTGCGTTCGGCACGCCGTTTCCTGAAAAAGGTGGATGCGGATATTTGTATTGATGAGCTTACTTTTTATCCGTTGAACAAGCATACTTCTCCGGAAGCTATATCGGGTTATCTTGCTCCGCTTGCAGAGGGCCACTCCATGGGAGTTATTTCCGAGGCTGGTTGTCCGGCTGTGGCCGATCCGGGAGCCGATGTGGTAGCTATTGCCCAGAAGCGGAATTTTAAGGTGGTTCCTCTGGTAGGACCTTCTTCCATCATCTTGTCAGTGATGGGCTCAGGATTTAACGGACAGAGTTTTGCTTTTCATGGGTATCTGCCGATAGAACCGGCCGACCGCATGCGCCGTTTAAAAGAGTTGGAGGCACGTGTCTATTCCGAGAATCAGACTCAATTGTTTATCGAAACTCCTTATCGCAATCATAAGATGTTGGAAGACATCTTGAAAACTTGTCGTCCGCAAACGAAATTGTGTATTGCAGCCAATATAACTTGTGAAGGAGAATTTATCCAGACCAAAACCGTTAAGGAATGGAAGGGAAAGTTACCGGAACTGAATAAGATTCCTTGTATCTTCCTGATTTATAAATAACATTTTATTTGAACTCTTTCCATATCTGGGCCACCATGTGGAGGCGGTCACATTCAATTCTTAGTTCGTTACTGAACTTTTCCGGATTTTGTCTGATGTCTTCACAAGTAAAGAAGTAGCCTTCCGAGAGTTTGAATTCATCTTCATGGCTGACGGGAAGTATATATAACTGTACGAAAGCCGGTGTACTGCCTTGTGTACGGTAGCTGAGGATAAGTCTTGGGAAAAACTTCTTCTTATGTGTGGTGTGAGAAGCTGACTGATGTTTTTTTTATCAGATTCTTTGCGTGACGCTGGCTTTTTCTTAACGGTCCGTCAAATAAAGTCTTGATAGGGGCATCCCAAATCACTGTATCTTCTGCATGCGGTGTAAGATATATTTTCCCGTTACAGATGGGAACAATTCGTATGATATGTTGCTCTTGAGGAGATTGTGTGGCAGCAATCTGTATTCCTACGATGTTAATAACTAAGCATGTTACGTAGATTAGTGTAGGAATCAGGTAGATGATTCCAAAATTGTTTTCGGGTGAAAAGGGTATCAGCTTGTTGTAGAGGAAAAACAACACGATTAAGTGGATACTGGAAAAAATCACGATTATCTTTGCTTCCAGTAAATAGGAGGAGGTGAAGTTCAGGTGAAACTTTCTTAAGAAATTCCGATAAATTTCCGGGGCTGTCACATGAATGAAGGCACATATTAACAGCATGAATTCCAATGAAGGAGTCAGGCTGTTCTTAGGGATGTATTCATATCCGGTGAACAGTCTTAAAAGGAAGCAGACACCGATTCCGATAGTTCCCTGCAAAAGAAAGAAATTAAGTCCTTTCAGGCGCAGCACATCGTAAAGCAGTCCCGCAATGCTGATAGCAAGTCCTGTTCCCAACATGGCGGTCGTTGGGAACAGATGAATGCCTATCAGTGTGATAATGATAGGAAGCAATCCAAATGATACAATTTTATCTTTGTATTTAAGCAATAGATTCATCGTTGAAAAGCATCTGTTGATAAAATTGCAACAAATGGAAAAAGAAAATTGTTCATTGTCTGCGGAGATGTTTTTCAGCATGGTAAGAAGAACGGACCAGCGGACCGCTTTCTACAATTTCAAATCCTTTGGCTTCACCTATCTCTTTAAATTTCTTGAACTGGTCTGGATGGATGTATTCTGCTACCGGATAGTGCTTGGCTGTTGGTTGCAGGTATTGTCCGATGGTCAGTATCTGGCAACCGTTCTGTAGCAGGTCATCCATCGTTTTTTCTACTTCTTCTGTGGTTTCTCCCAGCCCCACCATAATACCGGATTTGGCTTTTAGTCCATTGTCTGCAATCTGACGGATAACTTTTAGGCTGGTATCATAATCTGCTACACTTCTGACCTGTGGGCTGAGACGGCGGACGGTTTCCAGGTTGTGTGAAAGAATATCGGGACGTGTTTCAATGACCTGTTGCAATAATTCGCTGTGGCCTTGAAAATCGGGAATAAGTGCCTCTATGGTGGTGTCAGGACACAATTTTCGGATGGCCATCAGGGTGGCAGCCCAGTGTGAGGCACCTAAATCCTTTAAATCATCCCGGTCGACAGAAGTGATGACTGCGTGGTCAAGCTTCATGAGCTGGATGGACTGGGCCACTCTGAGCGGTTCCTCCGGGTCCAATGGGAGAGGTCTTCCGGTTTGTGTATTGCAGAACTTGCAGGAACGGGTACAGATGGCTCCTCCAATCATGAAGGTGGCGGTTCCTTTTCCCCAGCATTCACCTAAGTTGGGACAGCGTCCGCTGCTGCAGATGGTATGAAGCTTATGAGTATCTACAATGCGTTTGGTTTCAGTATATCGGGCATTGGTGCCAATCTGGATTTTTAGCCAATCAGGCTTTCTGATGTGTGTCATAGTGGTAAGATAAAAGAACAAAGAAAAACAGATGACACCAGCTTCTTGTGACTGGTGTCATCTGCTAAAATGAAATATTATAGGTTCTGCAGGAAGAAATTAGCCACTCTGTTCATCAGGTGGTTGCGGGTATTTCCTCCGAAGATACTGTGATTACGGTTGGTGTAAATCTGTGTATCAAACTGGATGTTTGCCTGTACCAGTGCTTCACTGTACTCCATAAAATTCTGCAAGTGTACGTTGTCGTCTGCACTTCCATGGATGAGCAACAGCTTTCCTTTCAGCTTGGATGCCCGGCTGATGGCAGAAGAAGCCTGGTAACCGTCACCGTTTTCTTTCGGTGTGCGCATGAAACGTTCGGTATAGACTGAGTCATAGAATCTCCAGTCTGTAGGGGCGGCAATGGCAACTCCGGCCTTGAATGCGCCAGAACCTTCGCTCATTGACATCAACGTGTTGTATCCTCCATAGCTCCAGCCCCAGATACCAATACGGCTTCCATCTACGTAAGGCAGAGTAGAAAGATATTTAGCTGCTTCAGCCTGGTCGGTAGCTTCTTTCACTCCGATGGAAAGGTAAGTACATTTTTCGAATGCAACTCCTCTACCTCCGGTACCACGTCCGTCCACGCAGACCATGATATAGCCTTTGTCACACATTACAGCTTCGAACATACCCCCGTCACTGAAGCTTCCGATACCCCACTTGTCGAGTACTTGCTGAGAGCCGGGACCACTATATTGGTGCATGATTACCGGATATTTCTTAGAAGGATTGAAGTTGGCCGGTTTCATCATCCAACCGTTCAGTTCTACTCCTTCGCTGGTCTTGAAAGAGAAAAATTCTTTTGTCGGCATGTTCAGCTGAGCTGTTTTGCTTTTCAGTTCTTTGTTGTCAAGCAGTGTAGCCATTTCCTGACCCTTGTTGTTGTTCAGTGTGATAAGGGTAGGAGTCTGTGCGCTGGAATACGTGTTGATGTAATAATTCAGATTTTTGCTGAATAACGCACTGTTTGTTCCGGTACGTGTAGAAAGTTTGGTCTTTTTACCCTTTCCGTCAATCTTGTACACCGCAGTGCGCAAGGGGCTCCCTTCGTTGCTGGTGTAATAGAAAACATTTGCTTTCTGGTCCCATCCCAGGAAATCTTTTACTTCAAATTCTCCTTTTGTGATTTGTTTCACCAGGTTTCCTCCAATGGTGTACAGGTAAAGGTGGTTGTATCCGTCTCGTTCACTCATCATGACGATGTGTTCCGGATAGAATGCAATGTCTGAATAAGCTTGCTCTTTAATGTACTGTTCTGCTTCGTCGCGGATGGCTACTTTGCAGATGGCACTGCGTGGGTTAGCCATATAAAGGTCGAAGCGGTTCTGGTGGCGATTCAATGTCATGATGGCCAGCTTTTCCGGATCATCAGTGAATTTGATGCGAGGTACATAACCGTCAGAATCTACAGGAAGTTCCATTTTACGGGTTACACGACTTTTTATGTCAAAAGAATGTACGCTAACCTTTGAGTTTACAACTCCTGCTTTGGGATATTTGTAGTCATAGCTTCCCGGATAGGTGGTGTATTCTGTTTTTTCCGGAGCCATTCCCTTATACCATGGGAAAGAATACATGGGAACCTGGCTTTCATCGAAGCGGACGTATGCAATCATTTTACTGTCTGCGCTGAAATCGAAGGCGCGGTTATAGCTGAATTCTTCTTCATATACCCAGTCAGGAATACCGTTGAGCACCTTGTTGTACTCTCCGTCTTTCGTTACCTGCGATTCGCTGTTACCGAAAAGCTGTTTGATAAGGTAGATGTTGTTATTGCGCACAAACGCAATCTGGTGACTGTCGGGTGAGAACAAAGGAACCTGCTGCGGACCGTTGTTTGACAAGGGTTCGAGTGTACGGTTTCTGACGTTGTATATATAATATACAGCTGTGAATGAACGACGGTAGATCGGTTTGGTCTCCGTTTGAATCAATATCAGGCTTTCGTCCGGTGACATGATATAGTCATCGAAACTTTTCAGCTTGTGGTTGCGGGCAGTGGCTACGTCAAAGATGGTAGCAACCTCTTTACCGGTCTTAAAAGAGTATTTGACGATTCGTTTGTGGTCCTTGCTGATTTGGGTGTAATGTTCACCGTCCAGCATCGGTTTTAATCCCTGTATACTTTGTGCGCGATAGGTACCGTTGGCTACATCCTGTAGTGTTACCTTTTGTGCCTGCAGAGTAACCAGGCACATTAGCGCATAAAAAAGTACAAAAAGTTTTTTCATGACTGTGTTATTTAAGTTTTACATTTATTCTTCTTTTTGAATAGCTCCTTCAGGTACGACTTCTGATGTTGTCTCTTCCTTGGACTCTGCGGGCGTATTTTCCTTGTCTTTGATGCCGAATAGCCAGCGGAAGAAACGGACTAAGAAGTTCCGTTTTTTCGGTTTGACTTCTGTGGCTTCAGAAGTAGACAACGGGGCAACTGTCTCTTTTTGTACGCTTGTACTGTCGGTAGAGACCACTAAGGTTGTATCCGTGGCCAATGTATCTGTCATCAGTGAGTCTACGGATGGCATAGGGATAACCTGAAGAACTGAATCCTCCGCAAGAGAGTCTGCTGGAGCAGAAGGTACCGAAAGACTGTCTTTCTTTATGTCAGGAGTGGATTTCGGGGCAACAGGAGGAGTCGGTTTCGGTTTCTTGAAAGGAACCGGAACAGAATATTTACAGCGTACGTTAATCCCATGTTCCTGAGCCGGAATCCAGTCGGGCATCACTATGATGGCATCTAAAGCGGCCGTATCCAGACGTGCGTCCAGCCCTCTTACGATGCTGGGAGAAGTGATACTACCGTCTTTCTCTACAATGAATTGAATCATGACCGCCCCCTCTTTCTGAGTTTCTTCAGCCAGTTCCGTGGTATGCGCCTTTCTTCTGATATAGTTGAAGAAGGCTTTCATGCCTCCAGGATACTCCGGCATTTTCTCTACTACGTGATACACCCGGTCGGCTCCTTTCTTTGTCATTCGTATTTCCAGCGGCTGGTTAGGGTTCTGCAAGAAAGATTCGATGTCGAGATACTTGTTTTCCATGCGTTCTGCCCGTATCATAATCAGGTGACTGTAATCCGCTTCAATACTGAATTCACCCTGCGCATTAGAGAATGTGTGTTTCCCAGTTCCCTGGATGCTGATTTCTGCATGAGGAACAGGTTTACCTCCTTCTTTCAGCACGCCATTTACCAGTAAAGTCTTACCGCTTTGCTTGAAACGTGCCAAATCCTCCGGACGGTCTATGCGGATGATTGTATCTTGTGCTGCTTCGTCCAGTCGCAAGGATTTGATAGTTCTGTTCTTATCTGTCGGGAAGTAAAAATTGGCAGTACGAACGTAATTGTTGTCAATGGATTGTTCGAAATCGATGAGACCTTGTTCGTTACTGATATACTCGCTGCTGTAGCCTGCCACTTTCAGAATGATACCTTGTTGTGGTTCTCCTCCGGTATTCAGTACGGTAATTCGGAAACGCTGTTTCTTGTTTTCCAATGGAGAAGCCCCCACCTGAGGTAATGTAATCAGGCAACATATCAGCCCGGCAAATATATAAATAAGATGTTTCATAAGCTCGTTTATAAATATTCGCAAAGCTACGAGTTTTCTGGGGTATTCACTCTTGTTCAGGTGTTAATAAAGATAAATTATCCGGCCTGGTAAAGTTTACGAAGCCGGATAATTGAACTAAAGTTTGGTTATTTGGATGTCTTGGCAACCAGTTTTCGTAGCCTGAACATACGCAGGCGCTCCATGGCATGTCGGCGGCTCAATATGATTTGTCGCCGGTAGACGATGCAGGTTGTGAAGAAATATACGATAGCTTGTATCCAAAGTGCCTGATATTCGACTAACACTTCCGGAAGAGTTGCGCCCATGTTGTTGATTCTTACAAACCCGTTGATACCGAACGTAGATGGGAATATCCAGGAGAATACTTTCCAGAACATAGGCACGGCAGCTCCCGGCCAGGAGATTCCGGAGATGAACAGGAGCGGCACGGAGGTGAAGACATAAATCATCAGACACGACTCTCTGTGATGTATAAAGATGGAGCAGGTCATCGCAAAGAAAATGCATGCCAAGATGTAAGGCACCACAAAAGCCAGTAAGGTCATAGGTTGTGCAATTTGCACCAAATCAAACAGTTGCGGTACAAGGCAGAGCACATACGCAGCTACTAATGCATAAATAAGGAAATAGGCCAATGACTTTCCGCCTACAATGCGGAGCGTACCCTGATACTGCCGGCTGATGGGGACCAAATCTTTGAAGCGGTTATTCTCACGGGCTGTTCCCGCTGAAAGTCCGATGCCTAACAATAGCGTCTGCTGTATAATCAGGATGAGCACAGCCGGAATCAGGAAGCTGGCAAATCCGTCTTGCGGGTTGAATAGCGATACATCTTCGTATTCAATGGGAGCCGTACTGACCTCATCCTGCCGTTCCGTTGTATTTCCCATCCGCTGTATCTGGATTTTTTTATTTAAGGTGAGTGAGGCGTTGGTACTTGCCAATACCAGTGCTTTGTAGTATAGCATACCACTCATGTCACAGTAAATACTGACTGTAGTCTGTTTGCCGGAAGCGATGTCTTTGCTGAAACTTTCCGGAATGTAGAGAATGCCATATACCCTTGTTTCTTTCAACAGGTTTTTCCCTTCTTCCATATCCGCACAATGCGACTGGATATGCACATCGGCGCTTGCATCAACCGTACGGATAAACTGGCGGCTGAGTGCCGTGTTGCTGTTGTCTATTACCGCTACAGGCACTTCGCGTACCACCTCATTGGTATAAATAAAGGCATATACCAGCGGGTAGGCCAGCGGGACAAGCAAGAAGAAAATAAGTACGCCCTGGTCTTTGAAAACGGCTTTCAGTTCCTGCTTGCATATATGGAAGAGGCCTGCAAAGCCTTGTTGTATGGTTTGTTTTAACGATTCTTTTTTCATGAACGCAAAGGGTTAAGGAATATAGACATAATGCAGCATGGCCGTGCGTATTCTTTTCAGGAAGAAGAAAGGCAGGAGCATGAACAGCAGCAGGGCGGTAACGGCATGCCAGGCATAAATCACCGGATAACCGTTTAAGGCCAGATTCACGTAGAGCAGGAAGTAATGCCGCAAGGGGAACAATACGGATAAAGCCTGCAGTGTAGGGTGCATCGCCATGACCGGGAAAGTGAATCCCGAGATGGAGAATGAAATGACTCCCCACAGAGAAGCAGCACTCAATGCCAGACGGAGTGAACCGAACAAGCCGAAAAGGAATACGCCGAATGCTTGTGAGGCAAGCACCAGCAGCAGTCCGGCTAACAGCATCGGGAAAATCCCGCTATGGCACGGATAGTGCAGAAATCCGTATAAGTACACGTTATAGAACGTAGCCATGATAAAGAACGTCACGGTTTGAGGAATCAATTTTCCCACCAGTGCCGTCACAATGGAGTTATCGGCCAGTTGCATCAGTTCCTTTGAAGTCTTTTCCTTTAATTCTGTTCCGATGGTATATACGGTAGTCAGGAAAATAAGCAGCATCAGGATACCCGGAAACAGGGTATTACACAGGTACACCGAGTAGTTTAGCCAGGGGTTGTTCAGTGCATGGGTAGAAATGACTACCGGTTGCAGGAAGGCAAGTGCCTGGTCTTCGGTGGCTCCTTTGGCTAATAGAGTTGCTTGTCCCACAGCTGCAGAGGCTAACTCCGACATGGTTCTCTGGTCCTTGTAGAGCAAGGAACCTGCTATCAGGTAAGAATAGTTGACATAGAAAGATACCTTAGGCTGTCTGCTGGCAAGGGCTTCTTCGGTCGTTCCTTTCGGGATGTAATAGAATGAATAAATCTCTCCGCGCTGTACGGCCTGTCTTGCTTCTGTGACACTTGGGTAATGCGCTACAATCTGGGTCTGCTGAAACGCGTCCAGGTTGCGGATAATGTTGCGTGTCGTGGCGGTGTTGTCGAGGTCCACCACTCCTGCAGGCAGATTGGTCGGCAGCCCGTTTTCCATCAGGGTGGTGAAAAACAGGAAACAGAACAATGGAGCGATGACCATGCAGAACAGGTACATCGGCTTGGTGGCAATGCGGAGAATTTCTCTTCGCATCACTTTCAGGTAACATTGATAGGTGGTTGTCGACATGTGGATTTATTTTTCAATGATAGCAGACATACCCGAACGTAAATTTTCTACAGGCTGTACGGGTTTTGCCTTTACTTCAAAAGTCTTCAGGTCAAACTGACCGGTGGTCTTGGTGGCTTTCCATGCGGCATACGTACCTAAGTCCTTCATGACTGTCACCTGGAACTCAGCTTCTTTTTCCAGGGCAGGAACGTAGGCTTTAATCTTGCTTCCTACGGTGAAGTCTTTCAGAAAATCCTCACGTACGTTGAATGTCACCCACATGTCATCCAGTTGGGCTACGTTCATGATGGGAGCGCCCGTACCAACCAGTTCACCTACTTTCGGGAAGATTTCGGCCACTTCTCCATCGGCAGCTGCCACCAGGTAAGTTTCCGATACGTAAGAAGAAACCTCGGCTACAGCTCCTTTGGCACGTTCTACTTGTGCGGCAGCCATGGCCTTGTCTTCGCGTTGTGCACCATTCTTGGCCATTGTGTACTGTGCATTGGCGGCACGTTCGGTTGCCTTCATGGCATCGTATTGTGCTTTTGCTTCATCTCTTTTCTGTGCGGTCATCACCCCTTCTTCGTACAGGCGGTTCACACGGTTGTATGATTTTTCGGCAATCTCCAGTCCTGCTTTGGCTTTCTGCCACATTTCGTATGCAGCCTGCAGTTGCTCGCTTCTTGTACCTCTCAGGGCCTTCTCGTTCAGTGCCTGTGCAGCCTGTTCGGCAGCTTGTGCCTGCGACAATTTAGCCATTACATCCGGAGCTTCCAGAATAGCCAGTGTATCACCTGCTTTCACTTTATCTCCTTCGCTGACAAAGAATTTCAGGATACGTCCCGGTACCTTGCTCGATACCCTGTATTCTGTGGCTTCAGCCTGGCCTTGTATGATTTCAGGACCTTTTCCTAAGGTGAAGAATCCGATGATGCTGACGATAACGATTACGGCTAACAATGTAAAGAAAGCCAGCATGATATTGTTGCGTTGAGTCTTTTCCATATATCTGTATTATTTTAAAATTCCCATTGATTTGTTCAAATAAAGTTCACTCATTTTGACGTCTATCTGTGCGTCTATTTTTCCGGCTTGTGCCGAGAACCAGGCCGTTTGTGCTTCCAGTACGTTACTGGTCGGAATGACTCCTTCCTTAAATCCCAAATTGGCATAGCGCAGGTTCTCTTCTGCTTTCTCCATGTTCTTTTCGGCTAAAGCTAATTTCTTGGTCGATTCGTTTACCTTATAGGAGTTCTGCGTCACCTGGAGTTCCACTTTTTCTTTGATGTCTTCCAGTTTGTAGCGGGCGATGTTCGCTTCTGCCTTGGCGGCCTTTACCTTATAGATACCTTCTCCCCAGTGGAATACAGGGATTTTTACGACGATTCCGGCAGCCCACATGCCACGGAATTTATTTTCAAATCCGTTGACGAGCGATGGGTTGGTCACCAGATAATTGGCGGTCAAAGCTACAGAAGGAAGAAAATCCGCGCGGACTACGTTTACTTTCTGGCGATAGATTTCCGATGCCAATTCCAGACTCTTCAGCTCTTCACGGTTGCTGAGAGCCGTGCTTACGTTCGCCTCCGTATAGGTGTTGGGAAGGGGCAAGTCTTTCATGCTTTCATCGGCCAGTTGGAAATCGGTTTCCAACGGAAGACCACAGAGCTGGCACAAAAGCATTTTTGAGAGGTTCAAGCCATTATCTACCTGAGTAAGCATCATTTCAGCTTCATTCACCTTCACTTTGACACTTAATCCGTCGGCTTTGGTAGCCACCCCTTCTTTTATCATCTTGTCTACGTCCGAATCCAGTTTCTGTACCAGCTCCAAAAAATTCTCTGCCAGTTTTTTCTTATTGACGAGTGAAATGATTTGCCAGTAAATCTGGTCCGTCTGCAGGATAAGATCTTGCATACCTGTGGCATGCTGTGATTCAGCCAGACGTTCTGCATATTTGGTAATCTTGTTGTAGGCAATGATTTTTCCACCCATAAAGAGAGGCTGGGTGAGGGTCGCAGCTCCCACCGTCATGTTTCGGGTATCTGTACGGAAGGCATCCACCAGACCTTGTCCTACGGCGTTCAGTCCATCCGTAAGTCCGGCCACAGCACCAGGCAGCAATCCTTGCAATCCGGCAGCCAGTCCGGGATTTGCCGCAGCAAGTTGTTTCATGGCAGCCTGGAATTCAGCCGACTGCATACCTTGTTGCAACTGGTTTCCTAAGTTGGTACCCATGTTACCGATGCTTTGCTTCTGTGCATCACTGAGCAGGGATATTTCTTTCTGCGTACGCATATATCCCCCTGTAAGATCAATTTTAGGCAGATAATTAGTGAATGCAGCCTTCTTCTCATAGTGGGCGGCATTGACTTTTTCCTGTGAAATTCGCAGCTCTTTGTTGTTGGCCAGAGCGAGCGCCCGGCAACTGTCCAGAGTAAGTACTTGTTGGGCATAACTGCTGAGAGTTGCGCCAAGCAGTAAGAGTAAACTTGTAATTCTTTTCATTACTGATGCTGACTTTTTATTTGGTTGCTTATGCAACATTGCAAATGTATGACATTAGAACAAATAGTCAAAGCGTTTTGTTGAAAAGAATCAGTAATAAATTTAATTTTTGCTGAGCGTGTGTCTTACCGGTTACTTTTATCTTTTATGCGGTTGTAATGAGGCTTCCGTGCAATGGGGTCAACCAGCAATTGTACATGCTTGGAAGTCCGGCTGCGGCTTAAAGTCGTAGCATCTTCTGATTCGTCCGGATTGGTAACCACCGGGAAACTTCCGTTTTCCATTCTATATAGAACCGGTTGCATAAGCTGGTCTTCAGCCGAACCGAAATCTCCTAATTCAGCTCCATAGTTTTCTTCTATTTCGAAATCTGGCAATAATCCGTTCTTGAAATAGTCATAATATCCTTGTGAGTTGCTCAGGTAAGTAGTAGTGAGCCATAATTCAATGCCTGGAGCTTCAGCATTGGTAAACAGTTGCTGAGCCACATTCTTTCCGAAAGTGGCTGCTCCTACCTGATACAAACGACCTTCCATATAGGGCTTCAGGCAGTTGATGACAATTTCAGAAGCGGAGGCAGTATTGCCCGAAGTGAGGACATACAGGTTTTGATAAGACAGACTTGTTCCTCCGGTCAGCGGACTGGATTCGAAGTTCAGTGTTTCCGTTTTATTGATTTTGTCATTGTAAGTCATGTGCAGGAAAGGCTGTCCCATTGCCGTGGCGGGAGCTAAAGCCGAGCAAAGCTGCTGCGATGTATTTACGTATCCTCCCGGGTTATAGCGTAAGTCCAGGATTATATCGTCAAACTGCTGTCCGTTCAGTTGTGAAAACACTTCCTTGAGTGCATCAGTGCTTTCTCCAAATTCGTTGTATAACAGGTAGAAGGCTTTTCGTGAACCCGAAGAGATGATGCCGTATTTAAGTACATCCTGTTCTTCCACGTAGCGAGGTTCCGGCATTGGGACTACTCCAATCGTATCAAATTCCACGTAGTTGAATTCCGGGTCGTCCACCTCTTCCGGATAAGGATTGTATTTACCCAATGTAAAACTGTACGCTTTTGTCGGTCGGGTGATATAAGTGGAATAATCACTTGTGGATACTTTCTGGTTGTCTACGGCAATAATCCAGTCGCCTCGTTTCAGTCCGGCTTCTTCTGCTGGCGAGTTAGGCTGTGTGTACAATACTCTCAGTGCATTTGTTCCTCCTTCAGTACGTACCAAGGCCGCTTCAAAACCGAAACAGGGATAAGTGCTGGTGGCACGCGAGGTAGTAAACACGGAGTCTACATGAGAAAACACATACCCGTTTTTCTGGTCTTTGGAGGATGCGGCTGAAGTAAGAAACTCTGCCGGCTTCTTGAAAAAGTCCAGTTTTTCTTCTGCCGGAATATCTTCATAAAAAAGATAGTTTTCCTGCATCACCTCGTAAATCCATGTCTTGGTGGCAATCAGGGCATAGTATTCTCCCGAGCGGTCTTCTCCGCAGGAAGATAGCAGGCCCATTAGTGCAAGCCAACCGTATATCAGGTGACTGATGTGCTTTTTCATGTTTTCTGAAAATTATTTCATGCGGAATGAACCCTGACCAATCATGCTGCCGTCGGCGAATATATACACGTGGTATGTACCGGCCGCCAAGAATTCTTCTACGTCCCAGTATACCGTAACCGTCTGTTCTTCACCTGTGTATTCAATGTATTTCTTGATAGAATAGCTGATGTTGCGGTCTTCAAACTTGAACTGGTTGCTCGGACTCTTGGTCAGTACTTCGTTGTCCGGTTTGGCAATACGTACATAAAGGGTCTTGTTACCCGTCTGTGCTGTAATGTTCTTCACGATGGTGAATGAAATCGCAATCTTCTTGATATTCTTTACACGTTCCGTATCGCGTCCTCTTTTGTTCAGGGTCTGTACCCGGATGTTGGTGGCATCCAGTTGGGCAGCCAGTGATACTTTTTCATTCAGGCTCTTTGTTTCTTGTGACAGGTTGGAAATCTGTGCGGTAGCAGCACTATATTTGCTCTTTACTTCCTGATTTTCTTGCATCAAGGCAGCATTGATTTTGTTCAGGGAGTCTATCTGCATTACGTAGCTTCTCAATACGGCACGTACGGTTTTCAATTCTTTTTTCAGTCGCATGATTTCAGCTGCATCGCTGGTTTTCACCTGACGCAGTTCCTCCAGCAAGCGCTGGGTTTTCAGCTTTTCGCTTTCCAATTTTTCGCGCAAGGAGTCATTATTTATCTGAATCTGCAATTCGTCGTATTGGGTAGCAAACGTGCTGTATTCATTTTCCATCTCTTGTTTTTCCACCGCAAAGAGCTGACTCATTTCTTTGTTCTTACGGGCTTCATTTACGGCAAAGAAAGATACTGCTGCTACAATCACAGCCAATATAATGATGGTGATGATAAATTTTTTATTGTTCATGGTTTCAATTTTTGCATTTGGCGCAAAAATACAATATTTATGAATACCTTCTTTTTATTTTTAGAAAAATTATGGGGATACCAGGATGGCAGGTAGCGTTTCTCCTTTTTCCCATAGCAGGAAGGAGGATTCGGGGTATAGTCTGGTTCCGCTGTCGCGTACCCATTGGTTCAGAATTTGATACAGATTGTCTTCGGTAATGCTTTGCTGGCTGCCGTATTGCATGATTGAATCAGAGGGATTATTTGCTGAGAGGTTTCCTATTGGTGCTTTGGGGGAACTATCATAGTAGCAGCAGCGGATTTCTGTATTGGTTGCTTTCATGCAGATAGCATGATTTTTATTGCCTTCATTTCCTTTGAGGTAGCAGTTCTGTATCTCTCCGTTTATGCTTGTGTGGCATAGAAGTCCTCCTTCTTGTGCCGTTTTGTTAAATTTACAGTTGGTGACGATACAGTTGATGATTTTCCCGCCTTGATTGTATCGGGCGATTGCATTTCCTTGTGCAGTTTCGTTTTTCTGTTGTATGTTGTTTACGTGACAATTTATAATGACTCCTGCATTCCGGTTAGTCAGACAACCGAAAAGGTTACTTTTTGTAATGGCTTCAATAGTGCAGTTTTCTAAGATACAGTTATTGATTTCTCCTTGGTTGATTACCTATCAGAAAAGCTTCATTGTCACTTCTTCCTCCATTTACTTTTTTGTAAACAGCTTGTTCGAGAATGAGGTCTTTTACAGTTCCAGTGGCTGAAAGGCCACTAAAAAGTCCTGTATAATAAGTTCCGTCTACAGCTTGTTCAAAATATAAATTTTTCAGACAGTATCCTTGACCGTCAAAGACATCATTGAACAGTCCCTTTCCAGAACTGTCTCCTCTTTTATATTTTCCAATCATTTGCACCTGTGTGGATTCTTCTTCAGTAAAGGTTAAGTCATTCAGCAGGTAGTAGGTCATGGTTTCTCCCGTTTTTTCACCAAACTCTTCCAAACTTCTGTTTTCATAGACTTCCCCGTTGATTAAATGGGTGAAGGCAATGAAGTCTTCTACGGTAGAAATGCCAGGGTTTTCGCCGGCTTGCTTTATGGAACAAGTGTATTCGTATCCGGATGAAAAAGCATGTTCTTCCAGTTGACTTTGATAATCTTCTCCTGCGGCAGTATAGATCTGTATGTGAATGGATAGAGTGGTAGGTGGAACCAGAAAACTATATATTCCATCTTCATTTTGTTCCATTTGCATAGGAGAGGCTGTGTCTTGATAGGACATTTCTCCGGAATCAGGATTAATCCCGGTTACAGATAAAGAAGGGGTAAATTCTATCAGACTAATTTGGTTGTTCAGTTTGCTGGATACATTAAATACGATACGTGCAAACAAGTGCTGAAAAGATAAATGAATGTTTTCTCCGTAGTTTGTGGTGGCTTGGGCATAGAGCTGGTCGCATAAGAAACCATTCTGGTAAAAGGACTGGTGGTTCCGGTACAAGGGAGGGCAGAAAGAACAACTGACAGCTGGTTGTTGGGAATCCTCCCATTCCGGAAGATTCTCTCCTTCCCAGTTGCTGCCGTTGTAGGAAAGTGGAAGCTCGTCTACATGAATACCGCCCTGACTGTAAAAGGTCAATGTGCTTCCTGCAGGCAGGCCTTCGTTGAGCGTATTTCGGGAGGTATTGAAACGTACTACATTCTCTCCTTGAATGATTAATGTATTTTGTATGGTTTTAATAGGCTCTTTTGTACATCCGATTGCCAGCAATAGAAAAAGTATGTTCTGAAAGATATGTCTGTTCATAATTCTCATTTTGTTATATAAACGTAATTCTCCTTTTTCGTTTCCCTTTTCACCGAAAAACTTTACCTTTGCACGGATTTAAAGGAAACGTTTCACGAAAATATGGGAAAAGGAAAATTAGCGAAATTCGCAGATATGGCGGAATATCCGCATGTGTTTGAATATCCGTATTCGGTGGTAGATGACGTGCCGTTCGAAATGAAAGGCAACTGGAACCGTGATTTCTTCAAGAACGACCATCCGATTGTGCTTGAACTGGGATGCGGACGTGGTGAATATACCGTGGGGCTGGCACGCCGCTATCCGGAAAAGAACTTTATAGGAGTCGACATCAAGGGAGCGCGTATGTGGACCGGAGCGACCGATGCATTGAAAGAAGGATTGACAAACGCAGCCTTTTTGCGGACGAACATTGAAATCATCGACCGTTTCTTTGCCCCGGGAGAGGTAAGCGAAATCTGGCTGACTTTCTCTGACCCTCAGATGAAGAAGGCTACCAAGCGGTTGACTTCCACTTATTTCATGAACCGTTACCGTCGTTTCCTGGTTCCGGACGGACTGGTACACCTGAAGACGGACAGTAACTTCATGTTTACCTATACGAAGTACATGATTGAAGCCAATCATTTTCCGGTGGAATTTATGACTGACGACTTGTATCATTCCGGTATGGACGATGACATTCTCAGCATTCGCACGTATTACGAACAGCAGTGGCTGGACCGCGGACTGAACATCAAGTACATTCAGTTCCACTTGCCGCAGGAAGGCGAGTTGCAGGAGCCGGACGTGGAGATTGAGCTGGACGATTACCGGAGCTACAACCGGAGCAAGCGCAGCGGACTGAAAACAAGCAAATGATTCAAAACTGAAAAAAATATGACACTTTATCCGAAATTGATTATGGACGCACTGGCTACGGTGCGTTATCCGGGTAACGGAAAAAACATTGTAGAAGCGGAGATGGTGGCCGACAATCTTCGCATTGACGGCATGAAGGTGAGTTTCTCGCTCATTTTTGAGAAACCGACCGACCCGTTTATGAAATCGGTGGTTAAGTCGGCCGAAACCGCTATTCATACGTATGTATCGAAAGAGGTAGAGGTAACGATTGCTACTGAAAGCAAACAGGCCGCTCGTCCGGAACCGGGCAAGATGCTGCCGCAGGTGAAGAACGTGATTGCGGTATCTTCCGGTAAAGGAGGGGTAGGAAAGTCTACCGTAGCAGCCAATCTGGCTGTGGCATTGGCTAAGTTAGGCTATAAGGTCGGTCTGCTGGATGCCGATATTTTCGGTCCTTCTGTGCCGAAGATGTTCCAGGTGGAAGATGCCCGTCCGTATGCCGAAGAAGTGGGCGGACGCGACTTGATTGTGCCGGTAGAGAAATACGGCATCAAGTTGCTTTCCATTGGTTTCTTTGTAGACCCTGACCAGGCTACACTCTGGCGTGGAGGTATGGCCAGCAACGCCCTGAAGCAGTTGGTAGCAGATGCCAACTGGGGTGATTTGGACTATTTCGTGCTGGATACGCCTCCGGGCACCAGCGATATTCACCTGACCTTGTTGCAGACATTGGCCATTACGGGAGCCGTGATTGTCAGCACGCCGCAGCAGGTGGCGTTGGCCGATGCGCGTAAAGGTATCAACATGTACACCAACGACAAGGTAAACGTACCTATTCTCGGTCTGGTGGAAAACATGGCCTGGTTTACTCCGGCTGAACTTCCGGAAAACAAATATTACCTGTTTGGTAAGGAGGGAACCAAGCGTCTGGCAGAAGAGTTGAATGTGCCGTTGCTCGGACAGATTCCTATCGTGCAGAGCATCTGCGAGAGTGGCGATGCAGGAACACCTGCTGCCCTCGACGAAAACTCCATGACTGGTATGGCCTTTATGGAGCTGGCACGCAATGTGGTGACGCAGACAGAAAAGCGTAATGCAGAGATGGCTCCTACGGAGATTGTACATACGCATTAATGTTTAAAAATGTAAATAAGAGCGGTGGCAGAAAATGCGCACCGCTTTTTTTATGCCCTTTCCAGACACTTTCTTGACGGGTTGACGGGTTGTCACTGGTTTTTCAAACTTTCTATATATAGGTGTGGAAAAATATAAGCGTTGTATTTTTCCACACCCCGCGTATATATACTTTATAAAAATGCCTGCCAACCCCGACAACCCGTCAAGATTTGTCTTTTTCTCCTCTCTGAAGAGCCGTTTTTCTTGTCTTTCAAAACGTCCTTGCGTTCAAATCAAAACGCACTTGCGTTTAAGATTAAACGTCCTTGCGTTTTACTTCAAATGCACTTGCGTTTCAAGTCAAACGTACTTGCGTTTTGGAACAGGCGCCCTTGCGTTTTTCTGCCGTGGATTTGTTTAAAAGTTCGAAATAGTTTTCGGTTGGATTTATATGTATGAGTTACTCTCTGCGTGGGGAGTATTTTAAATATAATCCTCTTTAAATTCCAGCTCCAACTGAACAGGTCCGGAACTGACGTGCTCATTTATACCATTTTCTTCTTTCGGGTTGGAAACCGACAAGCCTAACAGGCGAATAGGATGCTGACTGTAGTCCACTCCTTTCAGCAGCCGTTTGGCCAGTGGAAGAATGTCGTCCAGGCGTTGGAACGGCCGTTCCACACTCACACTGCGGGTGATTTGGGAGAAGTCGTCGAACTTCACTTTCAGCGTGAGGGTATTCCCTTTGAACTCTTTGGCTTTCAGTCGGTCGGTGAGTTCGCGTGCCACGTGATACAGTTCAATGATGAGTGACATTTCTGCCGAAAGGTCTTTTTCCAATGTATGTTCACAGCCGATAGATTTGCGGATGCGTACAGCTTCTACCGGACGGTCGTCCATACCACGGGCAAAGTTGAAATAAATTAATCCGTTTTTCCCGAACTGCCGTTGCAGCATTTCCAACGAGCATTTACGCAAGGTCTCTCCGTTATAAATACCTAAGGTGTGCATCTTTTTGGCCGTAATGGGGCCCACTCCCCAGAAAGCTTCAATAGGCAGCCGGCGGATAAACTCATCGGCCTGGTCGGGGTGAATGGTGCAAAGTCCGTCAGGCTTTCGGTAATCGGAGGCGATTTTAGCTAAGAATTTATTGTAGGATACACCGGCTGAGGCCACTAAATGAAGTTTCTGGCGGATGCGTTGCTTGATTTCTTTGGCTATATCCACCGCCAATGGAATTCCTTTCTTGTTTTCCGTGACATCCAGAAACGCTTCGTCCAGCGAGATAGGCTCGATGAGGTCGGTATAGTCGTGAAAGATTTCATGTATCTGTGCAGAAACGCTTTTGTAAACTTCCATCCGCCCTTCCACGAAAATCAGTTGCGGACACAGTTTTTTCGCTTTTTGTGAAGACATGGCCGAACGTACACCAAATTTACGGGCTTCATAGCTGGCGGCAGCTACCACTCCTCGTTTCTCTGCATGCCCCACGGCGATGGGCTTTCCGCGTAGTTCCGGGTGGTCGCGCTGTTCGACCGACGCATAGAAAGCGTCCATATCAATGTGGATAATTTTTCGTTCGGTGTGCATGAATGAGTGGATAGCTTTTCTGCAAAAAAACAAAACATTCTTGGGATATCCTAAAAATCATTTGTATTTTTGCTGTTTGTAAAATGGTTTTGATGACTTTTTTGACAGCAAAAAATAAAGAAATATGATGAAAGATGAGATTAAGAAAGCCTGCGAAGTATTGCAGAAGGGGGGAGTGATTCTTTACCCGACGGATACCGTGTGGGGAATAGGATGTGATGCGACGAATGAAGAGGCGGTGAAACGCGTTTTTGAAATAAAGCAGCGGGCTGACAGCAAGGCGATGCTGGTGCTGGTAGACAGTCCGGTGAAGGTGGATTTTTATGTACAGGATGTGCCTTCCGTAGCATGGGACTTGATTGAAATGACTACGAAACCTTTGACCATTATTTACGATGGAGCGAGAAATCTGGCTCCGAATCTGATTGCAGCCGACGGCAGTGTAGGTATTCGTGTCACTTCGGAGGAGTTTTCCAAACAACTTTGTTTCCGCTTCCGCAAAGCCATTGTATCTACGTCTGCCAATATCAGCGGACAGCCTGCACCGGCCGTGTTCAGTGAAATCACGGAAGAAATCAAGCAGGCGGTGGATTATGTGGTGGATTACCGTCGGGAAGAAACCGGTCACCCCAAACCGTCCAGCATTGTCAAATTAGGCAAAGGGGGCGTGGTAAAAATTATTAGAGAATAAATTTTTTCTTTCATGAAAGTTGTAGACGAGAAGAACAGCTTGCTCCAGGGCTTTCTCCGTTGGAGGGAGAGACATATAAAGGACAAGCAGTTTGTATTGATTTTAAGCTTTTTAGTTGGAATCTGCACGGCGCTGGCCGCTTGTCTGTTGAAGTTCCTGGTAGAGTATATCAAGGAGTTCCTGACAGAAAACTTTGATTCTACAGGAGTAAACTGGTTGTACTTGGTGTATCCGGTGGTAGGTATCTTCCTGACCGGACTGTTCATTCGAAAAGTGGTGCGTGACGACATCAGTCATGGTGTGACCAAAATTCTGTATGCCATTTCGCGTAAGCAAAGCCGTATCAAGCGGCATAATGTATGGTCTTCCGTTTTTGCTTCGGCCATTACCATCGGTTGTGGTGGATCGGTCGGTGCCGAAGCGCCGATTGTGCTGACCGGTTCTGCCATTGGTTCGAACCTGGGCAGTATTTTCCGTATGGACCACAAGACGCTGATGCTGCTGGTGGGATGTGGAGCCGCCGGGGCGGTTTCGGGTATCTTCAAGGCACCGATTGCCGGTGTGGTCTTTACGCTGGAGGTGCTGATGATTGACCTGACCATGGCTTCTTTGCTTCCCTTGCTGATTACCAGTGTGACGGCAGCTTCTGTTTCTTATCTGCTCACAGGTACGGAAGCCATGTTCCAGTTTCACCTGGATTATCCGTTCTCTTTGGAACGTATTCCATACGCCATTGCATTGGGCATTTTCTGCGGACTGGTGGCCTGGTATTTTACCCGTTCCATGAACTGGATTGAGAATATTTTCCGCCGTTACAATAGTCCGTATGTGAAGTTCCTGATTGGAGGAGCCATGCTGAGTATATTGATTTTCCTGTTCCCGCCGTTGTATGGTGAAGGTTATGACACCATTTCCCTGTTGCTCAACGGACGGTCGAATGCCGAATGGGACACGGTAATGAACAACTCTCTTTTCTACGGAAACTCACAGCTGTTGGTGGTGTATTTGCTGTTGATTATCTTGTTTAAGGTCTTCGCATCGAGTGCGACCAACGGTGGTGGCGGTTGCGGTGGTATTTTTGCACCGAGCTTGTTCCTGGGATGTATTGCCGGCTTTGTGTTCTCCTATGTGTGCAATGAGTTCCAGTTGGGAGGTACATACATTCCGGAAAAAAACTTTGCCCTGATGGGAATGGCGGGACTGATGTCGGGCGTCATGCATGCCCCTTTGACCGGAGTCTTCCTGATAGCCGAGCTGACCGGTGGATACGGTTTGTTCCTGCCGCTGATGATTGTGTCGGTCTGCGCGTACCTTACCATTATCGTGTTCGAACCGCACAGTATCTATTCCATGCGTCTGGCGAAGAGTGGAGAATTGATTACGCATCATAAAGATAAGGCGGCTTTGACCATGATGAGCATGGAAAGTGTGATTGAAACAGATTTTCAGGTGGTTCGTCCGGATATGGATTTGGCGGAGATGGTGAAGGCCATTTCAAAATCCGGCCGTAATCTGTTCCCGGTGGTAGATGTACGCAATGAATTGATTGGTCTGGTAATACTGAACGACATTCGTAACATTATGTTCCGTCAGGAATTGTATCACAAATACCGGGTAGAAAATTTTATGGTCACCCCTAAGGCCTGCATTATTACGACAGATTCCATGGAAGACGTGATGGATAAGTTTGATAAGACGGGCTCCTGGAACTTGCCGGTGGTAGACGAAGACAACAAGTACATCGGTTTTGTATCCAAATCGCGCATCCTTTCTACTTATCGTCAGGTGATGGTGGATTTTTCAGCAGAATAAACAACGAAAAGAAATATGGAGAAGAAAGATTTACGAATTATATATATGGGTACTCCTGAATTTGCCGTAGAGAGTTTGAAGCGGCTGGTGGAAGGAGGCTATCAGGTGGTGGGAGTCATCACCATGCCCGACAAGCCGATGGGACGGCATGGCAGCGTGCTTCAGCCGAGCCTGGTGAAACAGTATGCCGTGTCGCAAGGATTGAAGGTGCTTCAGCCGGAAAAACTGAAGGATGAGAATTTCCTGGCCGAGCTGAGAGACTTGAAAGCAGACTTGCAGATTGTGGTAGCTTTCCGTATGCTGCCGGAGGTGGTATGGAACATGCCGCGCCTGGGTACATTCAATCTGCATGCCTCTTTGCTTCCGCAGTATCGTGGTGCAGCTCCTATCAACTGGGCGGTAATCAATGGGGAAACAGAAACAGGTATTACCACTTTCTTCCTGAAGCATGAGATTGATACGGGCGAGATTATCGACCAGGTACGTGTGCCCATTGCGGATACGGATAATGTGGAGATTGTGTACGACAAGCTGATGCACTTAGGGGGAGACCTGGTGGTGAAGACTGTAGATGCCATTTTGGAAGGAAATGTGAAGACCATTCCACAGGAACAGTTGGCTGCTGCTACGGAACTTCGTCCGGCTCCTAAAATCTTCAAGGAAACTTGTCGTATAGACTGGCAGGCCGGAGTGAAAAAGGTATACGATTTTGTACGTGGTCTTTCTCCATATCCTGCTGCATGGACGGAATTGCATCAGGACGATGCCGCTCCGCTGGCATTGAAGATTTTTGAAACGGAGAAAGTCTTTGTCGCACATAATCTGAAACCCGGCAGCATTGTAACCGATAAGAAAACGTATTTCCAGATTGCTTCTACCGACGGGTTTGTCAAAGTACTGTCTTTGCAGCTGGCGGGTAAGAAACGAATGGAGGTAGCTGACTTCCTTCGCGGGTATCGCCATGTGGAAGATTCTTTCGTAGAGTAAAAAATTTGCAATATTATTTCGGGAGGGGTGACGGTAGAGTATATCGTCGCCCTTTTTTGTTAAAAACATTTTAATGAGGATTTTTATTAGGAAAAGGTGCAGTATTTTTGTGCATTCATCATTTACTAACAAAAGCACGATAGGCTGGATATGACAGAAGAAGAATTGGCGTCGAAATGCAAGCTGGCAGATAATCAGGCTCGCAAGGAGTTGTACGAGCTGTATGGCGGTTCGCTGATGGCCATTTGTCTTCGTTATACAGGAGATCGGGAGGCTGCAGAGGACGTATTGCATGATGGGTTTGTCCGGATTTTTCAATCCATCGGACAGTTTACCTATCAGGGAGTCGGCTCTTTAAAAGCATGGCTTTCGCGCGTGATGGTGAATGAGGCGTTGGGGTATTTACGAAAGCGCAATCAACTGGCTCAACAGGAAGTGTTGATGGAGCAGTTGCCTGATGCGGAAGAAGATGAGAATGGGGTGGAGGATATTCCTCAAGCTGAACTGATGAAGATGATTGCAGAACTTCCTGATGGATATCGTACTGTATTCAACTTATATGTGTTTGAAGATAAGAGTCATAAGGAGATTGCACAGTTGTTGGGGATAACGGAGCACACCTCTTCCTCTCAGTTTTATCGGGCAAAGACCTTATTGGCTAAGAAAATAAATGAATATAGAAAGAAATTATAGGCAATGAAGAGCGAGAAAGAATGGATTAATAACTTACGTAACCGGATGGAGGACTATTCCGAGCCTCTTCCTGAGGGCCTTTGGGACAAGCTGTCCAAGGAACTGGAAGAGCCGAAGACTCCGAAGGTGATTCCGATATGGAGACGTTGGCAGGCAGCTGCGGCAGTGCTGGTTCTGCTGGTGTCTTCGCTGACGTACTGGTTCTGGTCTTCTCCGGAAGCGGACTTCCGTAACCAGAAACTGGCTGCAGAGGTGGAGGATACTCCTTTGCCTGCACAGACTTTGCTTCAGGAGGAGCAGGTGGCAGAGGTAAAGCAAGCTGAATCTTTCCAGAAAGAACCTGTGGCTCTTTTGGCAAATGTTTCCTCTAAAAAATCTGCCGGGAACGTGTCTGACGAAATAATAGAACCTATTTCTGCTTCTTTGGCTGAACAGGAAGCACCCATAGAATCGATTGAAGAAGAAAAGGCTGTAAAGCAGCAGGAGGTTAGCCGGTCTGCAGAAAGAAGCCGCCAGGTGAAAAAGAGCCGGGCAGCTGACCGGGAACGGATGGAACGCAATGCGATGGCACTGAAAAAGAAGTCGGATAGAACTTCCGGTTTTTCTGTGGGAGTAGGTGCTGGAAATACGCCTTACAGTTCTTTGAATACATTTGACGGAATGGGAAGTTTTGTGCCCCGTTCGGCTTATTTTACTTCTCCTGATTTGAATGCTTCTCCGATAAATAATAACGGACTGGCTTACAGTCAGGCGCTGCTGGAGAATGCCATACAGGCTCCTCAGACGACGGTAAAGCATCATATTCCTGTTACGGTAGGATTGACGGTAGCCTGGCAGTTTCATGAAGATTGGGCACTGGAAACAGGACTGAACTATACATTGCTTTCTTCTGATATTCATTCCGGCTCTAAATCGTATGTGGAAGAAACGCAGAAATTGCACTATATAGGTATCCCGCTCAAACTGCATCGCTCCATCTGGAAAAATAACTGGCTTTCGGTATATGCATCGGCTGGGGGAGTAATGGAAAAATGCGTATCCGGAAAATTGGAAACCATCACGGTGACAAATGGAGGAGAGCGTACGTCGGAAAATACATCGTTGGATGTGAATCCGCTTCAGTGGTCTGTAACCGCTGCTGCCGGAGCACAGGTGAACTTTACCTCACGTCTCGGATTGTATGTGGAACCGGGAGTTGCCTATTATTTTGATGACCATAGCGGCGTGGAGACGATACGAAAGGAACACCCGTTCAATTTTAATCTGCAGTTAGGCTTGCGCTTTAATGTGAGCAAATAAGTTTTTATAGTTGATTTATGAGAAAAGATGCTTATCTTTGTTGAAAAGAATCTTAACTAAAACAGATCAATGGAAAAAATTATGGTAGCTCCTTCCTTGCTCTCTGCAAATTTTGCTGATTTAAGGAGTGACTTGGAAAAAATAAATCAAAGTGAGGCTGACTGGTTGCACCTGGACATTATGGACGGGGTGTTTGTTCCCAATATTTCTTTTGGCTTTCCTGTATTAAAATATGTGGCAGAACTTAGTCAGAAACCGCTGGATGTGCATCTGATGATTGTACAGCCGGAGAAATTTATTCAGGAAGTGAAGAAGTTAGGAGCCATGATGATGAATGTGCACTATGAGGCATGCCCTCATTTGCATCGCGTCATTCAGCAGATTAAGGAAGCGGGTATGAAGGCGGGAGTTACGTTGAATCCGGCTACACCGGTCTCTGTATTGGAGGATATTATCACAGAGGTAGATATGGTGTTGCTTATGAGTGTCAACCCGGGATTCGGTGGTCAGAAATTTATTCCTAATACATTTAAAAAGATTGCACAACTTCGCGAAATGATAACCCGTAATGGGGCTTCTGCTCTTATCGAAGTGGACGGAGGTGTCAATCCGGAAAATGCTCCCTTGCTGCAACGTGCCGGAGCGGATGTGCTGGTGGCGGGCAGTTCTGTCTTTAAGTCGCCGGATATGATACAGGCTGTTCGGCAGTTGAAATATGTGGAGTAAGTATTGGGAGCTTTACAATCTTTGATAGCGTACCCTTTGTTCCGGTTGACTATTTGTCTGGCAACCGGAATTTTTTTATTCGACACGTTGTGGCCGGAAAATCTTTCATGGCAATACGGGACTGCGGTATGGCTGCTTTTGGCTGGTGCTTGCGGGGGAGTGTTCTGGCTGTCCCGTTGGCGATGGCGATGGCTTTTTGGCGGAGTGGCCGGAGGGGCTTTTTTCTTATGGGGAGAAATATCGGTACTTCATCAGAGAGAAACAGTGCAATATAGCTGGGCTGGAGAGCCTGCTATATATAAAGGAATAGTGGAAAGTGTGCCGGAAGTCAGGGGAAAAACACTTCGGGCGGAAGTTCGTGTAGAGGTGCAGCGGCTGTCGGGTGGAAAATGGAAAAGGATAGACCGGAATATTCTTTTGTCGTGGATGCCGGATTCTCTGTCAAGTCCTTTAGCTTGTGGTGACAGTGTTTGTTTTTATGCAAAAGTTTCACGTCCTTTCTCTGAAAAGGAACTGACCGGATTTGATTATGGAGATTATCTTTTGCGAAAAGGTATCAGTGGAACGGCTCTGGCTTATGCCGGTAACTGGCGTTGTACGGGGAAACCTCATTCATTGTCTGTAATGCAGCTGGCAAAGGTATGGCAGCAAAAGGTGGTAGATGTGTATCAAAGTTGGGGACTGGAAGAGGATGTGCAGGCCGTGGTGTCGGCATTGACAATCGGAGAGAAAAGCGAGTTGACTCCAGAATTGAAAGCGGTGTACAGCGCGGCAGGTGCCAGTCATGTGCTGGCGTTGTCGGGGTTGCATGTGGGGATTCTTTCGTGTATTCTTTTGTGGTTGTTTTATCCGTTGACCTATTTGAAACATGGGCGTAAGGTTCTGGCTTTACTGGTTGTCTGCTTGTTATGGGGCTTTGCCTTTATTTCCGGATTAAGCTCGTCGGTAGTGCGTGCAGTGGTGATGTATAGTTTATATACCTTGGCTTCATTTTGTTCGGAAGAGCGTTTTTCGGGCATGCATTCCCTGGTATTGGCTGCTTTCCTGATGTTGATATATAATCCGTTTTTCCTTTTTGACATAAGTTTTCAGCTCTCGTTTGCAGCTGTCTTTGCCATTCTGGCGTTTTATCCCTTGTTCTCACGTAGTTTGTGCATCAAAAATCGTGTGTTACGTTATGTATGGAATACGCTCAGCTTGTCTATGTCGGCTCAGTTGGGTACACTGCCTTTTATTCTGTATTATTTTGGGAGCTTCCCTACTTATTTCCTGCTGGCCAACTTAGTCGTGGTTATATTGGCTGGTGGAATACTGGTGCTGACGTTGGTAGCATTATGTGTAGCTTCCGTGCCTGTGGCAGGAAGTATGGTAATTACCTTGTTGGAATGGTGTACTTCTATCTTGAATGCATCCATGCAATGGGTACAGCAACTGGCTGGTTCACAGATTACGTCCGTCTATTTATCACCTTATCAAGCCTGTCTGCTGGCTGGAGTGATTATTTGCCTTTATCTTTGCTGGGCATCCGGAATACACCGCAAGGCTTCCGACTGGATTCGTTTGTTGGCAGTTTGTAATCTGTTTGTAGCGGTGTCTTGTGTGGAATATGCAGGAGACACACCGGAACAGTTGTATTTTTTCCGTTCGCAAGTATACACCCGTAAGAAAGATTATGTTTCCACTCATCGCTCTGAAACGGGGTTGCTGTGCATTCGAAACATGCATATTGCTGTATTGAATGATGCTCGATGGAGAACCTGTGAGTCTCCATTGCGTTTTCCTTTGGAGTATGCATATATATGTAGGGGATTTAAAGGAAGTCTTTCACAGTTAGACAAACAGTTTGCTATTCGGCAGGTAATTTTGGACAGTTCGCTGAGCGATGCTTTCCGGGAAAAGCTTATAAAGGAATGTCAATTACTTAAAATATCTTATACAGACCTTTCTGTTCAAGGTTCTTACTCTATTGTGCTGTAGTTTCTGAAAATAAATTTGTACTTTTGCTCCTTTCAAAAAAGTGTAAGTTTAAGAAAAAGAATATGTTGTCAAAAGTAATTCTTCAGGCCAATATTGATAAAGTTGAGACCTATTTTGACCGGGCTGATAAAGTGGTGATTGTGACCCATGTTTCTCCTGACGGGGATGCCTTGGGTTCTTCGTTGGGCCTGTATCATTTTCTGTCTGTGCATGGCAAGACAGTGAATGTGATTGTGCCCAATGCATTTCCTGACTTTTTACGATGGATGCCTGGAGCGAAAGATATTATCCGTTATGATAAATATGCTGAGTTTGCCGATAAACTGATTGCTGAGGCAGATGTAATCTGCTGTCTTGATTTTAATGCGCTGTCGCGTATTGACCAGATGGCGGATGCAGTAAGAGAAGCACAAGGAAGAAAGGTGATGATTGACCATCATCTGAACCCGGAACCTTTCTGCCGGGTGACCATTTCACATCCGGAAATCTCTTCTACTTCAGAGTTGATTTTCAGACTGATATGTCGTCTGGGATGTTTTGATGACATTACTTTGGAAGGAGCGGAGTGTATTTATACCGGAATGATGACGGATACAGGAGGTTTTACTTATAACTCCAATAACCGTGAGATTTATTTCATTATCAGCGAACTGCTGTCTAAGGGCATTGATAAGGATGATATCTATCGCAAGGTATTCAATACGTATTCAGAAGGTCGTCTTCGCCTGATGGGGTATGTGCTTTATGAAAAAATGCAGGTATATCCTCAGTTCCGTGCGGCTTTAATCTGTCTTTCAAAGGAAGAACAGGGTAAGTTCCGTTACGTAAAAGGAGATACGGAAGGTTTTGTAAACATTCCTCTCCAGATGAAGGGAATTTGTTTTTCAGTATTCTTGCGTGAAGATACCGAGAAAGATATGATTAAGGTTTCGCTTCGTTCGGTGGGAGCATTCCCTTGTAATCAGGTGGCAGCTGAGTTCTTTAATGGAGGCGGACATCTGAATGCTTCCGGTGGAGAGTTTTACGGTACGATGGATGAGGCTGTAAACCTGTTTAAGCAGGCTTTGGTGAAATATGAGAGCTTGTTATTGAAAAATTAGTGAGAAATTTTTATTCTTGAACAATATTAGACATAATTGGACAAAACAAAACGTATGTTTTTGAGGTATTTTACTACATTTGTCCGTGTAAAAAGATGTATAGGTAATATGAAAAAGAACTATTTACTCTTGGCTGTAACCGGCCTGATAATGTTGGCGCTGCAAAGCTGTAATAATGGAAAAACTTACGCAGAAATGAAGGAAGAGGAAGCAGATGCCATTAATAAGTATATTCTGGAAAATGACATAAAAGTTATTTCTGAGGCTGATTTTGCAGCACAGGATTCTACGACGAAAGAAAATGAATATGTGTTGTTGGACGAAAGTGGAGTCTATATGCACGTAGACAATCGTGGCCCTGGAGAAGAGGTGCTGGGAGATGGAACGTATGATATGGTAGCTCGTTTTGTGGAAGTGGCACTTCAGACACGCACTGATTTAGGTATGACAGCTGGAGATACCTTGCTGGCTAACTTTCACGTAGCCAATCCTTCTTATACAATCAAGGGAGAGGATTTCAAACTGACAATCAGTGGTGAGTCTTATTCAGCTTCGTTTACCCGCAATGATACTTACAGTATGTATGGTATGTATGGGACAGTAGCTGTTCCTTCTGGCTGGTTGATTCCGTTACGTTATCTGAAACCGGGAAGAACAAATGATGCAGAGAAAATTGCACGTGTGAAACTGATTGTACCGCATAGTGAAGGTACTTCTTCTGCCACTCAGTCTGTGTATCCATGCTTTTATGAATTGACCTATAACATGACAAGATAACCTAAATAATTAAAACCTTTTATTTATGACACTTATTAAATCTATTTCAGGAATTCGCGGAACCATCGGCGGTCATGCCGGTGAGGGGCTGAATCCCTTGGATATTGTGAAATTCACATCAGCGTATGCTACATTGATTCGTAAGACAACGACCAATAAATCAAATAAGATTGTGGTAGGCCGTGATGCACGTATCTCGGGTGAGATGGTGAAAAATGTGGTTTGTGGAACGTTGATGGGAATGGGATTCGATGTAGTAAACATTGGATTGGCTTCTACTCCGACTACAGAACTTGCTGTAACTATGGAGGGAGCATGCGGTGGTATTATTTTGACTGCCAGCCATAACCCGAGACAATGGAATGCCTTGAAGTTGTTGAACGAACATGGTGAATTCCTGAATGCGGCAGAAGGTAATGAGGTATTGCGTATCGCTGCTGCAGAAGAATTTGAATTTGCTGACATCGAACATATTGGTAAGTACCGTGAAGATAATACATACAATCAGAAACATATCGACAGTGTACTGGCACTGAAGCTGGTCGACGTAGAAGCTATCCGTAAGGCTAATTTCCGTGTGGCTATTGATTGTGTGAACTCTGTAGGCGGCGTGGTACTGCCTCAGTTACTGGAACAGTTGGGCGTGCAGTACGTAGAAAAGTTGTATTGCGAACCGACTGGCGACTTCCAGCATAATCCGGAACCGCTGGAAAAGAACTTGGGCGACATCATGGGCCTGATGAAGAAAGGTACTTGTGATGTAGCTTTTGTGGTAGACCCTGACGTAGACCGTCTGGCTATTATCTGTGAGAACGGTGCCATGTATGGAGAAGAATATACACTGGTCACAGTGGCCGATTATGTGTTGAAGCATACTCCGGGAAATACGGTTTCTAACTTGAGCTCAACCCGTGCACTGCGTGACGTAACCCGTAAATACGGCATGGAATACAATGCTTCTGCTGTGGGCGAAGTAAATGTAGTAACCAAGATGAAAGCTACCAATGCGGTAATCGGTGGTGAAGGTAATGGAGGAGTAATTTATCCGGAATCTCACTACGGACGTGATGCATTGGTGGGTATTGCTCTGTTCTTGAGTCATCTGGCACACGAGGGAAAGAAAGTAAGCGAATTGCGTGCTACTTATCCTAACTATTTCATTGCGAAGAATCGTATTGATTTGACTCCGGAAACAGATGTGGATGCTATTCTGGCGAAGGTGAAAGAACTTTACAAGAATGAAGAAATCAATGACATCGACGGTGTGAAGATTGACTTCCCTGATAAGTGGGTTCACTTGCGTAAGAGTAACACGGAACCGATTATTCGTGTGTATTCAGAAGCTTCTACAATGGAAGCTGCTGATGAAATCGGTAAGCAGATTATGGACATTGTATACAGTCTGGCTAAATAAGGGAGGCGTTAGCGCATTCTTCTGAAAATAAAATGAATTCCGGAATGAAATAAAAGCGGTTGGCTGGTTTTTCATTCCGGAATTTTTTTGTGAATGTGTGATAGAGAAAATGTGTGTAAATGTGTGTAGGGTTATTCCTTTTCAGATTCTTCTGAAGGAATGGGGATTAATTCTGAATGCAATGCTGATTCTTTTTGTGGTGAAACAATGGGGGACGAGTTTTCCTCTGACGAGAAACCAGCATGGAATAATGCGTAAAAGAAGGGCAGAATAACTTTTTGAGTTTCCATAATGCGTTGTTTTTAGGGGTTTGTAATGAAAACGCCAAAATGTGAGTATCCCCCTATCTGGAAAGTGTTAAATAATCTAATCGTCTACCCATAACAGGTCGCTCATGATTCCATCAGAAATAAATATCCCTTTTTCTGTGAGCTTCATGACGTGATTGTCGAGTGTCAGGAATCCTTGTTTCAGATGGGGAGAAGCCATGCGCATGCAGTAATCGAATAAGGCTTCTCCAAATGTTTCTTTCAGTATATGGGTGGGGATTCCGTAAACAGTGCGCAGGCGGGTAATGATAAAGTCATTATAGCGCGTATACAGATCAAGCTCTTCCTTTTCCTGATAAGGTGTTCCTTTTTGAATACCTTGTATATACTGAGAAAGGGAAGCCACGTTCCATTGTCTGGAAGTCCCGTCGTAGGAATGTGCAGAAGGGCCGCAGCCCAGGTATTTTTTACCTGTCCAGTAGCTGGAGTTGTGGCGTGAGTGAAATCCCGGGAGACAGAAATTGGATATTTCATAATGTTCATATCCGTCGCTCTTGAGGGTATGTATCAACTCCTTGAATAAGGAGACACTTAAATCTTCATCCGTTTCTTCCACTTGATGTGCTTCTTTCAAATTCCATAAAGGAGTACCTTCTTCATAAATCAGATGATAGGCTGAAATATGCTCCGGGTGCATCTGAAGGGCTGTTTGAAGGTCTTTTTGCCAATCTTCTAATGTTTCTCCAGGCAGTCCGTACATCAAGTCGATACTGATATTCTGAAAACCAGCTTCTCGGCAATGTTGGTATGCTTGTTGAGCCTGAGCAGCCGTGTGCCGGCGGTGAAGCAAACGAAGAGTATCTTCCTTGAAGGTTTGTATGCCCATGCTTAATCGGTTAAACGGGAGGGTACGCAGCATGGCTATGTATTCAGGTGTCAGGTCGTCGGGATTCGCTTCAAGAGTTATTTCGGCTTCCGGATTTACGGTATATATTCTATAAATAGTTTCGAAAAGTTGGATGAAATCTTTTTCTTCTAATTGTGAAGGCGTACCTCCACCAAAGTAGATGGTGTCAATAATTTCTCCATCTAGATAGTCTTTCCGCAGCTCAAGTTCTTTGGAAAGCGCCTGTACATATGTACTTTTTTTATCATTTTCTGTCGTAGAAAAGAAGTCGCAGTAAATGCAACGTCGTTTGCAAAAAGGGATATGAAGATAGATTCCAGCCATAATTAATCTACTGTAAGAAGTTGTTTTACGGGTGTAAAGATACGGATAATTTATGGGAGGAAAGAAGGAATACAGATTTTGTATGTCTGAAAACATAGTTTAGTAACACGAAACTTTTTATTGTTTTTCTGAATTATAATCATCTAATTTGCGCTTCGTTAAAAAATAAGAGATATGAAAAGCATATCCTTTCGTTACTAAACTAAATCTTGAAATACCATGAAAGTATATCAGACAAACGAAATCAAGAACATTGCCCTTCTCGGTAATGATGGCTCAGGTAAAACCACTCTCACAGAAGCTTTGCTCTATGAGAGTGGTATTATAAAACGTCGCGGAAGAATTACTGCCAAGAATACGGTGAGTGATTATTTCCCGGTAGAGCAGGAATACGGATATTCGGTATTTTCTACTGTGTATCATGTAGAATGGAACGGAAAGAAGTTGAATATTATCGACTGTCCGGGAAGTGATGACTTCGTGGGAGCTGCCATTACCGCATTGAATGTGACTGATACAGCCATCTTGTTATTGAACGGGCAATATGGTCCGGAAGTGGGTACACAGAATCACTTCCGTTATACTGAAAAACTGGGTAAGCCGGTGATTTTCCTGGTAAACCAGTTGGATAGTGAAAAATGCGATTTTGACCATGTGCTTGAACAGTTGAAAGAGAATTATGGTTCTAAAGTTGTTCCGGTTCAGTATCCGCTTAGTACAGGACCAGACTTCAATTCGTTGATTGATGTACTTTTAATGAAGAAATATTCTTGGGGACCGGACGGCGGTGCTCCAACTATTGAAGACATTCCGGCAGAAGAAATGGAAAAAGCGCAGGAATGGCATAAGACGTTGGTGGAAGCTGCGGCTGAACACGACGAAAGTCTGATGGAGAAATTCTTTGAATCTGAATCGCTGACAGAAGATGAAATGCGTGAAGGTATTCGTAAGGGTTTGGCTGCCAGAGGTATGTTCCCGGTATTCTGCGTATGTGCAGGTAAAGACATGGGCGTACGTCGCTTGATGGAATTCTTGGGTAATGTGGTACCGTTCGTGGATGAAATGCCGGTAGTTCACAATACACGTGGTGTTCCTGTTCCTCCCGATCCGAATGGTCCTACTTCACTTTACTTCTTTAAGACAGCTGTGGAACCTCATATCGGAGATGTACAGTACTTTAAAGTAATGAGTGGTGTGGTACATGAAGGCGATGATTTGAGCAACGCAGACAGAGGTTCGAAAGAACGTATGGCACAGCTTTATGTATGTGCAGGTGCCAACCGTGAAAAAGTGGATGAACTGCGTGCGGGAGATATTGGCTGTACAGTAAAATTGAAAGACGTGAAGACGGGCAATACCTTGAATGGAAAGGATTGTGAGAACCGATTCAATTTCATTAAATATCCGAATCCGAAGTATACGAGAGCTATCAAGCCGGTAAATGAAGCCGACACAGAAAAGATGATGGCGGTATTGAACCGTATGCGTGAAGAAGACCCGACTTGGATCGTAGAACAGTCTAAGGAATTGCGTCAGATTCTGGTACATGGTCAGGGAGAATTCCATCTGCGTACATTGAAATGGCGTCTGGAAAACAACGAAAAGTTGCAGATTCAGTTCTATGAACCTAAGATTCCATATCGTGAAACAATTACTAAGTCGGCTCGTGCAGACTATCGTCATAAGAAACAGTCGGGTGGTGCCGGACAGTTTGGTGAAGTTCACTTGATTGTAGAGCCTTATTATGAAGGTATGCCTGCTCCTGAAGTGTACAAGTTCAATGGTCAGGAGTATAAGATGAACGTGAAGGGTACGGAAGTAATCGACCTGGAATGGGGTGGTAAGCTCGTATTTGTCAACAGTGTAGTTGGTGGAGCAATTGATGCCCGTTTCATGCCGGCTATTTTGAAAGGTATCATGAGCCGTATGGAACAAGGACCGCTGACTGGTTCATACGCACGTGATGTACGTGTTATTGTGTACGACGGTAAGATGCACCCGGTAGATTCAAATGAAATTTCCTTCATGCTGGCTGGTCGCCATGCGTTTAGTGAAGCATTTAAGAATGCAGGTCCGAAGATTTTGGAACCGATTTATGATGTGGAAGTGTTCGTTCCGAGCGACAAGTTGGGTGACGTGATGAGTGACATGCAGGGTCGTCGCGGTATGATTATGGGTATGACCAGTGAAAAGGGATATGAGAAGTTGAGTGCTAAAGTTCCATTGAAAGAAATGTCGAACTATTCTACTTCTTTGAGCTCATTGACCGGAGGTCGTGCTTCATTTATTATGAAATTTGCCAGCTATGAACTGGTTCCGACGGATGTACAGACCAAGCTGATGAAGGAATTTGAAGAGCAAGAAAAGGACGAAGCATAATATTAGTTGTGATTTTTATAGATAAAAAATGCCGTGTTTCTTTAAAAATGCACGGCTTTTTTTTTTGTTTAACTTAGCTTAAACAAAACCCTCTATTTATTTGTTATTAATCTAAAATTCTATTATTTTTTGTAATGTATAGCTGCTTGAAATAATAGATTAGTGTAGATTTTATCAGGTAAAATTTGATTTATGGTTAATATACGACAAAATCTTATTTAAAGCTTGTTAATCTGTTAGCGTCGTATTTGTCAGGTTGTTAAATTTGTCCGTATGAAAAAATCGACTATTTGGATATTAGGAGTTGTAATGGGACTGTCTTTCTTGAGCTTGCTTTATTTGCAGGTAAGCTATATTGAGGAGATGGTCAAAATGCGGCGTAGTCAGTTTGAAGAGAATGTAAACCGCAGTTTGGGAAAGGCTGTGCATAACCTGGAACTGGTTGAAACGAAAAAATATCTGGAGAAAGATGTGGCAGCGCAGGAACGTGCGGCATTGTTGTCCAGACAATACCAGGAAAAGAACGATGCAGGCGAGAATGTGGTAGAACATCATCAGTATACGATTACCGCACCTGACGGTTCTACTTACTCTACTTTTGAGTTGAAGACCATTATGAATCGGCCGTCGAATGTGCCTAAGGTGGTCATATCTACGGGAAGAACTATTCCACAAACATCGCGTGCATTGCAGGAGATTCTGAAAGAACGTTATGTGTATCAGCGTGCATTGTTGGATGAGGTGGTGTATAATATTCTTTATACGGCAAGTGACAAGCCTCTGAAAGAGAGAGTCAACTTTAAACAGCTTGACCACTTCCTGAAAACAGAACTGTTTAATAATGGCATCGATATTCCTTATCATTTTTCGGTGACAGACCGGGATGGGAAAGAGGTGTACCGTTGCTCAGATTATGTGCATGACGATGAAAAAATCTATTCTCGTTTGCTCTTTGAGAAAGATCCTCCTGCCAAGATGGGCTTTGTGAATATTTTCTTCCCCACACTGGATAATTACATATTCAGTTCAGTGAAGTTTATGATTCCATCCATCATCTTTACGGTGGTGTTGTTGATTACGTTTATTTTCACGATTTACATTATTTTCCGTCAGAAACGCTTGACTGAAATTAAGAATGATTTCATCAATAACATGACGCATGAGTTTAAGACTCCGATTTCTACCATATCGTTGGCTGCCCAGATGTTGAATGATCCGGCAGTGGGCAAATCGCCTGTGATGTTTAAACATATATCAGGAGTTATCAATGACGAAACGAAGCGTTTGCGTTTTCAGGTAGAAAAGGTGTTGCAGATGTCTATGTTTGAACGACAGAGTGTGACGCTTAAGAAAAAGGAAATTGACGCACATGAGTTGATTAATGGAGTGGTGAATACCTTCCGTTTGAAAGTAGAGAAAAACAATGGTACGCTGGAGGCAGAATTGAATGCGCAGGATCCGGTGATTTTTGTGGATGAAATGCATTTCACCAATGTGGTATTCAACTTGCTGGATAATGCAGTGAAATATAAGAGTCCGGATCGTGATATTGCCTTGAAAATCCGTACATGGAATGAAAACGGAAAGCTGTGTATTTCAGTGGAAGATAACGGACTTGGAATCAAGAAAGAGAATTTGAAAAAGATATTCGATAAGTTCTATCGGGTTCATACTGGAAACTTGCATGATGTGAAAGGTTTTGGACTTGGGTTGGCTTATGTAAAGAAGATAATCGCAGACCATAAAGGCTCTATCCGGGCTGAAAGCGAATTGAATGTAGGAACAAAATTTATAATTACTATACCATTATTTAAAGAAGAATAAGATATGGACGACAAATTGCGTATTTTGCTGTGCGAAGATGATGAGAATCTTGGCATGCTTTTGAGAGAATATTTACAGGCAAAAGGTTACAATGCAGATCTTTTTCCAGATGGAGAAGTTGGATTCAAGGCTTTTCTGAAGAGTAAATATGATTTGGTGGTAACAGACGTAATGATGCCAAGAAAAGATGGTTTTACTTTGGCGCAGGAAATCCGTCAGGCAAATGCGGAAGTTCCTATTATTTTCTTGACAGCTAAAACCCTGAAAGAAGATATTCTGGAAGGATTCAAGATTGGTGCGGACGATTATATTACAAAGCCTTTCAGTATGGAAGAGCTGACATTCCGTATTGAAGCTATTTTACGTCGTGTACGTGGAAAACGTAACCGTGAAAGTACAGTGTACAAGATTGGTCGTTTTACTTTTGATACTCAGAAACAGATTCTGTCAATTGGTGACAAGCAGACTAAGTTGACTACGAAAGAATCTGAATTGTTGGGCTTGCTTTGTGCACATGCAAATGAAATTCTTCAGAGAGACTTTGCATTGAAAACTATCTGGATTGACGACAATTACTTCAATGCAAGAAGTATGGATGTGTATATCACAAAATTGCGTAAGCACCTGAAAGAAGATGATTCAATTGAGATTATCAATATTCACGGAAAGGGATATAAATTGATTACTCCGGAAGGTGAATAAAGAAGTTTCGGAAGTGAGCAAATAAAAAAGACCGAATGATTAATTCAGGTCTTTTTTTAATTTGCTGTTGATTTGAAAAAATCAATCTGTAATTCTTTTGTTCAGGATGATATATGAAATCAATCCGGCAACAACGAGTAACAAAGAAACTCCCAATACTGCGTTGTTGTTCACATTACCTGTTGCATAGCTTGCAATGAGAATCACAGCACCGATGATAACCAATATCACTCCTAAATTCTGTAATAAGCTTTTCATGTGTGTCTTCTTTTTTTATGGTTTATTTATTCATGGTTACAAATTAAGCATAATTCTTTTATCCAAAAAATTATTTCGTGAAAAAAAACGGAAATTTGAGCATATATATAAGCCGTTTTATAAAAGCTTGACAAATGAAATGATTTTTATGCTTCTTGCTAAGGGTAACAAGTCTGAATCATTCCGCTTTTTTAGTCTTTTGTGTTGGTAAATATTTTCCGGAGCACTTCCTGGCTGATTCTTAATTCCTCCAATGTAAGTCCGTGTAAGGCTTCTTTTAGTGTCTTGTTGGCGATGAAACGCGCTTTTTCTTCTAATTTTTTTCCATTTTCTGTCAGGTGAATTTTGTTGGTCCGACGGTCTTTTTTGTCGGGCACTCGTATAACCAGATGCTGTCTTTCCATGTTGTCAATCAGTCGGGTCATGCTGGGCTTATCTTTAAAAGTGGCATTGCACAACTCCTGCTGGGTAACTCCATCCTTTTCCCAAAGGTAGAGTAGCACGGTCCATTGCTCCGGTGTAATTTCCATGTCATTTAATCGGAAGTTCCGGCTCAGCTTTCTGTTAATGGCAGCCGATACTTTTCCATTTAGAATGGCAAATATCAGCTGAATGTCAAAATTGAATTGTTCTATCATGTAATTATTGTTTAAACAACTTTGCAAATATACGACATTTCACCTATATATAAAGTAAGGAAAGGAGGGTTTGGAAGATAAATCTCTCTTTTTTAAGAATCTTTATTGCATAAATATATGGGAAGTCTTGGTTTCTTAATTGAAAAGTCGTACCTTTGCCGCGCAAATAAAAAATCATTATTAATTAATTTAATTAACGAATAGTATGAATCAATACGAAACCGTTTTCATTTTAACTCCCGTTTTGTCTGATGTTCAGATGAAGGAAGCGGTAGAGAAGTTCAAAGCTATCCTTACTCAGGAAGGTGCGGA